>Ga0114129_10017399_pt1 | contig 10238 bp, 7 predicted proteins | sample RhiMetdeltSRZDD1_FD_80071 | JGI IMG/M metagenome (GOLD analysis project Ga0114129, IMG submission 80071) | Populus rhizosphere microbial communities from Tennessee, USA - Rhizosphere MetaG P. deltoides SRZDD1 (version 2) (version 2) | ecosystem: Host-associated > Plants > Roots > Rhizosphere >... | reverse complement strand
GCCGTACGGCTCGGAGAGTATCGCGGCGGGCATGGGAAAGGGGTGATACCCGGCTCCCGTCGCCGCTTCGTTGAACAGCCTCCCCAGCCCTGACGTTCGCAGGGGAGGCAATGGATAGGGCCGTTCTCGGGGCCCCTCGAAGGGATTCCCTCCGGCCTGAATCTCACCGCGCAGGTTGCCGGCCTGGCCGGACACGCCCAGCAACTCCTCCGCCATGTCGTAGTAGGGTTCGAGGTCAGCATAGCTCAGCGGCCAGTCCGTCAGGTCCGTCCCGGGTGGGATGGCCTCCGGTCCATATCGGGTCAGCGTGTGCGACCTGATCTGGAAATCGTCTGGATGATACCGGAACGAGATGGTCGCGTACGCGAGCGAGCTGCCGCCGACGCCGTTCGCCATTCGCTGGGTATACGGGGTCGGCTGCCGGGGAGTGCGGGCGTTGCGGCGCCACGTCGGCACTTCATCGTTGAACTTCGCGCTTCCCCACGGATTGCGCACCATTGACGACTCGACCTCGTCCATGAGGTATTCCTGCCCGGTGCGTGCTGGTCCCGCTTCGAGCGCTAGCACCTCACGTCCGGCTGCGGCCAGCACGTGTGCCGCCATGGACCCCGCGGCTCCTAGGCCCACGATGCACACGTCCACTCCGCGCGCCGCCCCCATGCCGTCTTACGTCCTGCTGTCGTCGGGACGATTTGCTCCAAGATCTGCCACGCTGCGCGGCTCGCGGATGATGGCCGCATCCAGTTGCTGCTCCTCGGCGGTGTAACCGAACTGAGCACCCGGGAATCCGATGAGGCGCCACCCGAGCATGTGGCGGTTTCCACCATGGATCGGATCTCCGAAAAGTCCTTCGCGCAAATGCTGCCAGATCAGGCCGAAGAACTGATCGGCGCCTGCGTCGCGCAACTCATCGACTTGACCGTGCTCGAGGCGGCTGATTATGGCGTCCCGCTGCTCGCTGGCGATCTCCGCGAAGCCTCGCCTGTGCTCTCGTCGGGCAACCGCGTCGAGCGCTGCCAGCGCGTCACGGTAGGCGGGGACGAGTCCTCCGTAGGGACCCGCGAACGCCTTCAGGAGGTAGTCCACCACCCCGATGTCCAGAGCTCCCGGGCCGAGGTCGTCGGACGGGAACATTCCATCGACTAGCGCCGACAGGATCGCCACCTCGTTGGGGGACAACGAGGACGGAGGCGGCGGCGGGTTCGGATGCGCGTCGTCCATTGATGAGGGCGCCTCACTCGTCATGTCCGGGACCTCACCGCTGCGGCGGGGCTCGAGCCGGGGCGAAGCTTTCCACGCATCGTTTCGTAGTCCGTGTGGGCAATGTGGAAGGCACTCCGCAACGCGAGAGCCTGCATGGTGAGGGTGGGATTCAGCCCGCTCTGGGTGGGGAACGTCGATCCACCTAGGACGAAGACGTTTGGCACGTCGTGAAGCCGGCCGAAGCTGTCAACGACGGAGCGGCCCGGGTCGGTCCCCATGCGCGTGCCCCCGACGTCGTGGACGCTGATCGCCTCCACGGAGGGTGTGGCACGCCAGATCCTGTCGGCCCCCATGATCTGCAGCAAGTGAACGGCCCGTTCCTGCAGGAAGGCCAGTGCACGGTGCTCGTTGTCGTAGTTGTCGAACGTGATGCGGACCACCGGCACGCCATGAGGGTCCCGCACGTCGGGATCCAGATCCAGAAAGTTCGCCTCGTACGGCAGCGTCTCGACGCTCACGGTCAACATCACGGTGCTGTTATAGCACCGGGCTAGGAACTCCTTGTAGGCACGCCCCCATCGCGGGAGGTCGGGAGGGACGATCGCAGTGCTGGTGATCGGGGAGAACTGATTGACCGCGCTGATGCGCCCACCGCGAAGAAAACCCAGGCCGGCATGGTCGAAGTTGTCCGCATTCAGGTCATCGATAGTCTGGCCTTGGGCGGACGATCCGATGAAGCAGTTGAGACGGCGCCCCGTGAAGACGCCAAATGCCGGCAGGTGCTGTCGCGCCATGTAGTAGCATCCGACCTGGCTGGCGCTGTTGCCCAAGCCGTTGGGACAGCGAGGACCGCGCGACAGCAGCAGCAGGCGCACGTTCTCGAACGTGTACGAAGCGAGGATCACCACTTTGGCGGGCTGAACCGTGAGGCCGTCAGGCCCGATGTACTCCACGCCAGTTGTGTCGCCCCGCTCGGTCGTCCGGACCCGGAGCACCCGGCACCCCGTGCGAATCTTCAAGCGTCCCGTGGCGAGCGCCCGCGGCAGGACGGTCACCAGGGCGCTGGCCTTGGCTCCGACGTGGCACCCCGATCGCGTACAGAAACTACAGTAGGTGCACGCAGGACGGCCGTCGTACGGCTCGGAGAGTATCGCCGCGGGCACCGGGAACGGTTGGTACCCGGCCTCGCGGGCTGCCGTAGCAAACAGTTCTCCCACCCCGGAGGTGCGCAGCGGCGGCAATGGATAGGGTCGTTCCCGGGGCCCCTCGAAGGGATTGCCGCCGGGCAGCAACGTGCCGCGCACGTTGCCGGCCTGGCCCGACACTCCCAGCAACTCCTCCGCCAGGTCGTAGTAGGGCTCCAGGTCCTCGTAGCGGAGGGGCCAATCGGTGATGTCCGTGCCGGACGGCAGTGCACGCGGTCCATACCTGGAAAGCGTGTTCGAACGGACCCGGAAGTCGTCAGGATGATACCGGAACGAGATGCCGGCGTAGGCGAGGGAGCTTCCACCAACCCCATTGGCCATCCCCTGGCTGCGTGGGGTCTCCCGGCGAGGGCTATCGAGATTGCGTCGCCAGGTGGGGACTTCCCGGTTGAACTTCGTGTCGCCCCACGCATTCCGCCCGGCGGACGACGCCAGCTCGTCCATCCGATAGTCGGAGCCGGTTCGCGTGGGTCCTGCCTCGAGGGCTACCACCTCCAGGCCGGCCGTCGCCAGCGCGTGAGCTGCCATCGCCCCCACGGCACCGAGCCCGACGATGCAGATCTCGACTTCGGGTTGCGCCTTCATCCACCTTCAGCCCCGCCATGTTCGCGGGTCATCCGATCGTGGCGATCGGCTCGAAGGCGTGTTCCGCAAAATGCCCGTGCTGACGAGCGGCGGTGTCGGTCGTGGTGCTGTGGCCCCAGCACGGGTGGAGGTTTTCGCATCTCTCAGCTGTGTGTTTGACTTTTCCGAGTCACCTTCGTACTATACCGACGCCATGTCTATACGTCTAGACGATTGTGACCTCGAGTGCCTCGAATGGGCCTGATGCATCGCGTCGCCCCGAGCCTTGCGCGCGCAGGGGCAGCGAGCCAACCCTTGGCCAGGGCGGGGGATGCGCCCCTGTATCAGCAGATCCGGGAGATTCTCCGGGCGCAGGTCTACAACGGAAAGCTGAAGGCTGGAGATCAGCTGCCGTCCGAGGACGACCTCGCTCGCACATTTCGTGTGACGCGGATGACGGTGCGTCAGGCCATCTCGGAGCTCGTCAGTGGAGGTCTCATCTACCGGCGTCATGGCAAAGGCACGTTCGTGGGGGACCCCAAGGTCACGCGGCGGTTTGCGAAGCTCACGGGCTTCTCCGAGGACGTCGTCGCCCGGAGCCATCGGCCCGGAGTCCGTACGCTCGCCCTTCGCAGGATGATCCCTGCCTCCGAGGTGGCGCAGGCGCTGGAGTTGAAGGCCGGCGACCACGTCGTGCTCGTGCATCGGCTGCGACTGGTGGACGATCGCCCGGCCGCCATCCAGCGTTGCTTTCTCGTCGCGGATCTCGTTCCTGGGCTGGAAAGCATGAATGACGAGTTCCCGTCGCTCTATCAGGTGCTGAAAGCTCGATTTCGCCTGACGTTGCATCACGCGGACCAGATGATCGAGGCGCGACAGGCCAGCACTGCAGAAACGCAGCTGCTGCGTATCACGCTCCGAGCGCCGGTGGTGCAGGTTGTTCGGACGACCTTCCTCGACGACGGGAGGCCCGTGGAGCTCGCCCGCATGGTGTACCGCGCGGACCTGTTCCAATTTCAGACGAGGCTGTGGGGGGACGTCAGCGGTGAGTTGACGCGCTCCTCCACCGAGGCGGACGCGAGGAGACGGTGACTGCGGCCGGGAACGAGATCGACGCTCCCGTCGGCGGAGAGAACGAGGAGAGCGATCGGGCATGACCGGCGGTGAGCTCGTGGTCGAATGTCTGCGCCGGGCTGGGGTCAGGTGGATCTACGGGATCCCAGGCGGCCAGACGCTTGCGATCATGGACGCCTTGTACGGCCACCACGACATCCGATTCGTCACCACCCGCCACGAGGGTGCAGCGGCGTGCATGGCGGACGCGTACGGCCGTCTCACGGGGGACGTCGGGGTCTGTCTGGCGACGACGGGGCCTGGCGCGACGAATCTTCTGACCGGCATCGGGGGTGCCTACCGGGATTCGAGCCCGGTTCTGGTGATCGTCGCCAGCAACCGCGTTCAGCACTTGGGGCGCGACGACACACAGGCGGCGGACCACGTGGCGGTCTTCCAGCCTTTGACCAAGGCGAGCGCCGGCGTGTACGCCTGTGAGGACATCGTTCCGAAGCTTCAATGGGCATTGAATTCGGCCACCTCGGGATGTCCCGGCCCCGTCTTGCTCGACTTCGCCCGCGATGTCCTCGAAGGCCAAGCCGATCCCCAGGCCCTGCGGGGCTTCGGGCCGACGATCCCTGCGCGGCCGGCGCCGCCGGCCGACGCGATCGCGCAAATCATCAGGTACGTGATTGAGGCCGAGCGGCCCGTCTTGTGGGCCGGCAACGGCGTCAAGCTTGCCCGCGCCGGTTCGCGACTCCTGGCCGTGGCCGAGCGACTCGAGGTTCCTTGCGTCACGACCTACAACGGAATCGGTGCCCTTCCCACGAATCACCGGCTCTGCTTCGGTACGGTGAGCCGGGCGGGGACGAGCCTTGGCATCCAGGCGGTGACGGAGAGCGACTGCCTGGTGGCGATCGGCAACAGCCTGAACGCCGTGTCGACGGGTCGCTGGACGATGCAGATCCCGGACAGGATCGTGCAGATCGACATCGATGCCACGACGCTCGGACGGAACTATCCGGTGTGCCTGGGCGCCGTCGCCGATGCCGGCGTCGCACTGTCCGCTATCGCGCAGGCGGTGTCACCGGCCGCCGCGGTGGCGGCGCGGGACCGGCATGCCGGCTGGACGACTCGCCTGAGCGTTGCCCGAGCCCGGTGGGAAGCACAGGTCGCTCAGGACGAGGTGCACGGGTTTCCCATCCGTCCCCAGTTGCTGATGCGGTTGTTGAGCCAGGCCTTGCCCGCGGATGCGACGCTGGTGGTCGATGCCGGCAACCCCGGCTTGTGGTCCTTCCTCGTGACGATCGGGGCGGGAACGACATACATGAAGCCGGTGGGGTTCGGGAACATGGGCTTCGCGCTGCCGGCAGCGATTGCGGTGAAGCTGGAGCAGGCCGATCGTCTGGTGCTCTGCCTGGTCGGGGACGGCTCGCTCGGCATGACGCTCGCCGAGCTGGAGACGGCGGTGCGCGAGCGGGCGGCCGTGGCTGTGGTCGTGATGAATGACGCTGGCTACGGAAACATTCGACAGGAGCAGGCCCAGCGATACGGTGACCGGTTGATCGGCGTGGACTTCGGCGACGTCGACTACGCGGCGGTGGCGCGCACGCTCGGCGTCGAGGCCGAGCGCGTGGCCTCATCCCATGAGGTGCCGCGGGCACTCGAACGCGCGTTGCGATCGACCGGGCCGTATCTGGTGGACGTGCCGATCGCGCTCGACGACGTCAGGGCGTATCCCCCATTTTGTTCGATCGAGCAAGAGGAATGACGGTCGCATGGAGGTCGACCAGCCGGGTGAGGGGCGGGGTTGTGGAGTCGGGATGCCGGTCATCGAGACGGCGTGGACAGGTGTGTGGACGCGTTCAACCGACGGCCAGAGGGAGGGAGCGAGCATGGCGGGCAAGATGACGAGACGCCAGTTCATCGGAAGAGGCGCGGGCGCGGTGGTGCTCGGGGCGGCGATGCGGCCGCGGGCGACGGGGGGGGCGACGCCAGTCACCATCACGCACCTGGACTTTGTGACGCCAAACGACGGGTCACCTCGCGGGAACGCGCTGGCGAACAACCTGAAGGCGTTCGCGGAGGCGCATCCGGACATCAAGGTCGAGGTGCAGACGATTCCGTCGACGGAGATTCCCCAGCAGCTGCTGAAGAGCACGGCGGCCGGGAAACCCCCGGACGTGACGAAGGTGCACCTGCCGGACCTGAGCGCACAGGTGGATGCGGGGACCGTCGAGGCGCTGGACCCGTTCGTGTCGGGATGGGACAAGAACGATTGGCTGATCGGGTGGGACAGCACGACGATCGGGGGCAAGAAGTGGGCGATTCCCTGGGACTACCGTCCCACCGTGCTCCTGTATCGAAAGAAGATCCTGAGCGACCGCGGAGTCGCCGTGCCGACGACGTGGGCGGAGGTGCTGGCGGGGGCCGTGAAGATCGGGAGTGACAATCCGATAGGCTTCGGGATCGGCCTGTCCCAGTCGCAGAATGCCGACAGTCTCGCGGAACTCTTTTCCTGTGGAATGATCTCGGCGGGCGGCGTGATGTTCAACCCGAACGGGTCGACCGCGATCAACAGTGAGGCCGGGGTGATGACGTTCCAGTGGATCGCGGAGCTGTTCAGCAAGGGGGGCACGTCGAAGGCCGCGGTCAACCACACGTATTTCACCATCGCGGATGGGCTGGCGGCGAACACGATTGCGATGACCCTGCTAGGCAGCCAGCGCGTCGCCGCGGTGGCGGCGACGGCCAAGGACGACGCGGGGTTCGCGCCGCCGCCGGGGTGGAGCGCGAGCAAGCCGGGGCAGAGCAATCCCCTCTCGCAGACGCTGGTCGTCTCCAAGAGGTCCAAGCACAAGGAGGAGGCGATCAGGTTCATCGAATTCATGACGGGGCCGAGGGCGGCCGTCGAGTTGGCCAGGGGCGGCGAGGTGCCGCCGCGGAAGTCCTCGTACAATGATCCGTTCTTCGCGACGCCACCGGCGGCCAATGTCAGCCGGCTGAAGGAGATCCTGCTTCAACGGGGGGGACACGTGTCCGCCTACCCACCGAAGTACTGGGATCTCAAGCAGGCCATTGCGGGGGCCGCCCAGTCGATGGTTCTGCAGAAGAGGACGCCGAAGGAGGTGCTGGACGAGGCGGCGAAGAAGTACAATGTGTTGATCGGCGCGTAGTCGATCCTACGCATGCTGGAGAGCCCTGTCGCCCGGCACGGGCCGGGCGTCGCTCGCATCAACGTGCGGACGGTCGCTCACGAGTGGACCTTCGAGCGTCACGGCTTCATCGTCGTGTTCGCACTGCCGGCGACGCTGCTCGTGGCGGCCGTCTATCTCTACCCGATCCTTTACGCGTTCTGGGTCAGCCTGCATCAGACCCAGTTCCTGCAGCTTCGCCAGTTCGCGGGCTCGGCCAACTACCTGAGGCTGGTGCAGGACCCAACGGTGTGGCGCGCGACCGTCAACTCCGTCATCTACATGATGGGCTCGGTGATCGTCACCGTGCCGCTGGGCCTCGGGCTGGCGCTCATGCTCAACCGTCCTCTCCCCCTGATGGGGGCCATCCGCGGAATCCTGATCGTGCCCTGGGTGATCTCTCAAGCCGTGGCGGCCCTGCTCTGGACCTGGCTGCTGGAACCGTCCATGGGACCCGTCAACCGTCTTGTCGAGGTGATGGGCCATCCCAAGGTGTTCTTCCTGGCCGATCCGGTGCTGGCCATGTTCACGGTCATCGTCGTCAACATCTGGCTCTCCTACCCGTTTCCGATGATCCTCTTCCTGGCGGCGCTGAAGGGCGTGCCCCCCGAGCTCTACGAGGCCGTGCAGCTCGACGGGGCAGGGCGGTGGGCCACCTTCCGGCACATCGTCTTCCCCTTCCTCCGGCCGACGATGCTGAGTACGGTGATCCTCGTCAGCCTGCTGTATCTCAACATGGTCGCGCTCATCTACATCATGACCGGCGGTGGCCCCCTCTCGGCCACCGAGACGCTCGCGGTGCAGGCCTTCAAGCGATCGTTCATGGAGTTCCGCATCGGCCTCGGCGCCACGCTCGGTACGCTGATCCTGGTGCTCAACGCCGTATTCGGCGTGGGCTACATCCGGCTGTTGCGGCAGCAGGACGAGACGATCTACTGACCATGCCGCCTGTCGGCGCCGGTAATGTGCCCGTCCCCCGAACAACGTCCGGTCGCCGGCGGAAAGGTCGGGCCGGTCTGGGGATCGTCGAGATCGTCGTCACGTATGCCGTCTTGGGGGTGTTCTGCCTCTTTGCGCTGATCCCGCTCCTGTGGACGCTCTCCACGTCGGTGAAGATCACCGGCGACGTCCTGCGCTGGCCTCCGACATTCGTGCCCAGCACGCTGACCTTCGAGCACTACGTGACCGTGTTCACAGTGAAGGGCTTGCCCCGAGCCTTCCTGAACAGCGTACTGGTGGCGGCGCTCACGATTGCGCTCACCCTCTTCGCGGCCTGTCCAATGGCTTACGTGACTGCCCACTTCGAGTTCCGCTTGAGGCGGGCGCTTCTGTTCCTCATTCTGGCGACCGCGATGGTGCCCAGCATCTCCGTCCTCTTGCCCCTCTATCTGATTGCGCAGCGCCTGGGGCTGATCGACACGTACGCCATCCTGGTGCTCATCTACGCGGCGGCGATGGCGCCTCAGGTCGTGTGGGTGCTGCGAGGCTTCTTCCTCGCGATCTCGCCCGATCTGGCACAAGCGGCCCGAATCGACGGTTGCTCCCGGTTCACCGCCTTCTGGTACGTCATCCTGCCGTTGGCGCGCCCGGGGCTGGGCGCGGCCAGCATGCTGGTGTTCGTGTTCGTCTGGAACGACTTTCTGATCACCGTGTCGATGACCTCGTCCGAGTCGATGCGGATGATCCAGGTGGGCCTGGCCAAGCTGATCTCCGACGTCGGCATCTCCTGGAGCCACTACACGGCGTACACGGTGGCGATCACCCTGCCCCCCGTCGTCGCGTTCCTGGCCTTGCAGCGTCGGTTCCTGCAGAGCCTGGTGAGCGGGGCGCTCAAGGGATGACGCGCAAGAGCGAGCGGCGGGGAGGGCGGCCGCCTGCCCGGGATCTCCGGGACCTCCATTTCGCCGGCGGTGACGACGCCGAGCGTCGCGGCATGGCCTTGACGATTCCCAGCCGCCCGCACTCACGCCGGCTCGACCGGTGACGGGACGACTCCAAGGAGAGCGCGAATGTCCTCGACCATCCGCATCGGCGTGGTGGGGTGCGCCCGGATCTTCCCGGCTCACTTGCGGGGCCTGAAGGAGCTTCGTGAACACGGCTTCGATAATTTCCGGATCACCGCGTTGTGCGACGCGCGAGAGGAAGATGCTCTCAGGTTCCGCAAGCGAGGCGAAGGGCCGGCCCCGCGGCCTTCGGTCATCACCCACGCCACCCACGATCCGCTGAACGCCCCGCACATGTACGTCTCCGACCTGCACCCCGACACGATACCTGACGTGTACACGGACTGGCGGGAACTGCTGCGTTCGGCCAAGGTCGACGCCGTGTTGGTGCTCACGCCGGTCTTTCTCCACCATGCGGTGGCACTCGACAGCCTGAGGGCGGGGAAGCATGTTCTGTTCGAGAAGCCGATGGCCATCAGCGTGCGCGCGGGGCGCCGGATGGTAGAGGAGGCGCAGGCGCGGAGGTTGAGTCTCGGTATCGCGGAGGTCGTGCGCTATCTCGAGGGGGTCCGCGCCGTGAAGTTCGCCATCGACTCCGGTGCCATCGGCGGGATCCAGATGTGGATCGCGGGCGGCATGGGCTCCCTCGACTGGTCGCCGGACCGCATCATCTCCAAGACCGCATGGCGCCACAAGAAGCTGGAGGGCGGCGGCGGCCCGGCCCTGGACGGTGCCGTGCACCGCTTCCACGAGATTCGATATCTCTGCGGCGAGGTCGACGAGATCAGCGCGCTGGCCCCGCATCTCGAGCCGGTTCGGGTCACGAAGGACCAGGCCGGGAAGGTCATCGAGACGGTCGACAACGAGGTGGAGGACGCCTACTTCGCGCACTTCAAGCTCACCACTGGCGCGGTCGGGACGCTGTTTGGCGGCGCCGCGGGGCACGGAGAGCCCACCAGCATGGGGGACGGCCCCGTGATCTACGGGACCAAGGGCTGTCTCAAGCTGATCCGAGTGTTTCCCCACGTGGTCGGGGGGACAGTCATCCTCGACGGCGGGCAGCGTCACTCGGCGGT
>Ga0114129_10017398_pt1 | contig 10238 bp, 8 predicted proteins | sample RhiMetdeltSRZDD1_FD_80071 | JGI IMG/M metagenome (GOLD analysis project Ga0114129, IMG submission 80071) | Populus rhizosphere microbial communities from Tennessee, USA - Rhizosphere MetaG P. deltoides SRZDD1 (version 2) (version 2) | ecosystem: Host-associated > Plants > Roots > Rhizosphere >... | reverse complement strand
GCGTTCGGCACCTTGCTGGTCGCGGCGATGCGCGCATGGACGGCGAAATTGTCGAACTTGTATGGCCCGGGCAGATGCACCGCGGTGTTGTAGGCGATGCCGGCGCCGATCGGATTCCAGGCGCCGCAGTCGGCAATGAAGCTGTCGCGGAATGCGAGCAGCCGGCCGTCGTCGTCGAAGGCCGCCTCGACCTCGTGGATCTGGTCGCGCGAATGGCAGGCCGACATGAAATGCTCGTGCCGGTCCTCGATCCACCGCACCGGCCGTTTCATCAGCCGCGCGAGAAACGGAATGAGCAGTTCCTCGGGATAGACGTGGCCCTTCACACCAAAACCGCCGCCGACGTCGAGCGCGACGCAGCGGATGCGCGCCTCGGGCATGTTCAACACGGTGGAAGCCTCGCGCCTTAGCCAGTGCACGACCTGGCAGGACGACCAGACGGTAATCGAATCGGCGCGTTCGTCGTAGGCAGCGATGACGCCCCGACACTCCATGGGGATGGCCCCATAGCGGTGATGGTGGAAGCGCCGCTTGAGCCGGTGCGGCGCGCGCGCCAGCGCGCCGTCGACGTCGCCCTTGGCGATACGGAATTCTCCGATCAGGTTGGTCTGGTATTTGTCATGCAGCACCGGGGAGCCGGGCAGCAGCGCCGCTTCCGGATCCACGATGGCCGGCAGCGGATCGAGATCGACGGTCACCAGCTCGGCGGCGTCTTCCGCCAGATAGCGGCTTTCGGCCAGGATGACCGCGAGCGCCTCGCCGACATGGCGCACCTTGTCATAAGCGAGCAGCGGCTGCTGCGGATTGAGGAAGGCGTGCTGGACCTGGGTGGTCCATTTCCGCGGCAGCGACAATTGGGTGTCGGGGACCGGGGGGAGGAGCTGGGCGAGCTCGGCGCCGTTGAGCACATAGGCGACGCCGGGCGCCGTGGCCGCGCGCGACAGGTCGACCGAGCGAATGCGCGCGTGCGCCACCTGGCTGCGCACGAACACGGCATGCAGCGTGTCGGGAAGCTTCAGATCGGCCACGAACTGGCCGCGGCCCATCAGCAGCCGGCGGTCCTCGCGCCGCGGCACCGAGCGTCCGACATATTCATTGCCCTGCGCCATCCGCAACTCCGCTCCTACGCCTGCTCGCGCCGCATCGCCTCGGCAGCCGCCATCACCGCCTTGACGATGTTCTGGTAGCCGGTGCAGCGGCACAGCACGGCGGACAGCGCCTCGCGCACCTCGGATACGGTGGGCGACGGATTGACGCGCAGGAAGTCGAGCGCGGTGATCAGCATGCCCGGCGTGCAGAAGCCGCATTGCAGCCCGTGATGCTCATGGAAGGCCGCCTGCAGCGGATGCAGCGCGCTGCCTTCGGCGATACCCTCGACGGTGACGATGTCGGCGCCGTCGGCCTGCACCGCGAACATGATGCACGAGCGCGCGGCCTCGCCGTTGTAGAGGATGGTGCAGGCGCCGCAAGCGCCGTGCTCGCATCCGACATGGGTGCCGGTCAGGGAAAGATTATCGCGCAGGAAATCGGCCAGAAGAGTGCGCGGCTCGCAGCGCCCTTCACAGGCCTTGCCGTTGACGGTCAGGCGGACATCTGTCGTACGCGTCATGCTCATGTCCGCCTCATGCCGCCGCCGCGCGGCGCACCGCGCGTTCGGTCAGGACCTGCGTCAACTGCCGCCGATACGCCGCCGAAGCCTGCCGGTCGGACAGCGGCTCGACCATCGCGGCGGCCGCTTCGGCAGCCCGCGCGATGGCGCCTTCGCCGAGCCCGTGCCGCTCGAGCACCTGCTCGGCCGCGCGCAACCGCTCGGAACGGGAGGATATGCCGGCCGTGGCGATGCGCGCGCTGGCGCAGCCTTCTCCGTCGCGCAGGATCACCACGGTCACCGCGGCAATGGCGAAATCGCCGTGGCGGCGGGCGAACTCCTCGACGGCGAAGCCGGCGCCGGCCGGCATCACCGGCAGGCGCACTTCGACGAGAATCTCGTCGGGCGCGATGCTTGTGGTCATGGCATCCTTGAAAAGCTCGGATGCGGCGATGCTGCGCTCGCCCTTCGGCCCGCGCACGACCACGGCGCCGTCGAGCGCCTGCAGCACCATGGGAAGTTCCGCCGCCGGATCGGCGTGGGCGATGGAGCCGCCGATCGTTCCGCGCGAACGCGTCGGCAGGTGCCCGACCAGCTTGATGGCTGCCCTGAGCACCGGCAGCTTGTCGGCGACGATCGCCGAAAATTCGATCGCGCGCTGCCGCGTCATCGCGCCGATGCAAACGGCATCGCCTTGGTCCCTGATATAGGCGAGGTCCGGGATGCGGTTGAGATCGATGATGACCGGCGGGGCCGCGAGCCGAAAGTTCATCATCGGGATCAGGCTTTGGCCTCCCGCCAGCACACGGGAGTCGGGACCATTTGCCAGCAATAGCGCCAAGGCCTCGTCGACCGTGCTCGGTGCGTGATAGGCAAAGCTCGCGGGCTTCATCGGGCACTCTCGGAACGCATCACGGAACTCACGCTACCTTGGCCGGAAAATGCTTGAGCCAGTGGTGTGCAATATCGATGCCACGGCAGAACCAGACGCCTTTGACGGCGCGCATGTGCTCGAGCAGCCTGATCAGCCCGGTACATCGTCCCGGCCGGCCGATCAGCCGGTCGTGCAGGCCGATGGAGAGGAGCTTGGGAGAGCCCTTCTCGCCTTCGCGGTAGAGAACGTCGAAGGCGTCGCGCATATAGGTGAAAAACTCCTCCCCGGTCGAAAACCCGCTGTTCTCGTTGAAGCGATTGTCGTTGGCTTCATACGAATAGGGAATGACGAGGTGGGATTTGCCCTGAACGTTGAGCCAATAGGGCAGCTCATCGGCGAGCGAATCGCGGTCGTACAGAAAGCCTCCCGCCTCGACGACCAACCGCCGCGTGTTGGGCCCCGGCCGGCCGGTCATCCAGCCGAGCGGCCGCGCTCCGGTCAGCGTCGTCAGGATATCGACGGCCTGGCGAATGTGCTGGCGTTCGACATCCTCGGGCACGTCGACGTAGTCGATCCAGCGATAGCCATGGCTCACGATCTCGTGCCCGCGCGCGACGCAGGCACGCGCCAGCGCGGGATTTTGCTCGAGCGCGCGGGCAACGCCGAGAATGCTCACCGCGACCGAATGGTCGCGGAATATGTCGAGCACGCGCCAGACCCCGCGCCGGCTGCCGAACTCGAACACCGACTCGACCAGCGGGGAGCGCCGGCCGGTATAGGCCGCTACCCCGATGTCGTTGAGCATGCCCTCGGACACCGGGTCGCCGTTGAACAGCGATGCTTCACCGCCGCCTTCGACGTTGAGATTGAAATTGACCGCAATGCGCGCGTCCCCCGGCCAGGCGGGGTTCGGGGGAAACTCGCCATATCCGACGAGATCGCGAGCGATCATCGGATCGGGCTTGGGCTCCAACATGGTGGATACCTTCATCCTAGGCTGGTCGATGGAGCGGCGCGGTACACGGATCGTAGCAATAGAACCAGTCGGTGTCGGTGGCTCCGCGCATCCAGCTGTTCTCGATGGAAATGCGCTGGGCGTCGCCGACCCTGTCGATGCGCGTGGCTTCGTACCAGCGATAGGCCTCGTCGCGTTGGTCGAACTGCGCGAGGCAGCGGCTGAGAATAGCGGCATCCTCGATCGCCATGGCACCGCCGGCCGCCATGAAGGGGCGCATCGGATGGCAGGCATCGCCCAGCAGCACGATGCGTCCGCCGCTCCAGCGGTCGTTGCGCTCGCGATCGAAGATCGGCCAGACCGTCACGTCGGTGGTCGCCTCGAGCACGCGGAGCAAATCAGCGTGGAAGTCGCCAAAGCCCTCGAACAACGCGTCGCGCGAGCTGGGCAACCAAGCCGCCTCGCTCTCCCACCTGGCTCTGGGCACGACCCCGATGACGTAAACCTCGTCGCGCCGGCTGGTCATGAAATAGACGAGGATATGCCGGTCCGGCCCCCACCATTTGGTGCAGTCCGGAATCTTGAAACCCCGCAACGCCGCGGTCGGGAAGATCGCGCGATGCGCGGCCATGCCGATGTAGCGCGGGGGCTCGACGCCCAGCAGGTATTCACGGACCTTGGAATTCACTCCGTCCGCGCCGATGACGATATCGGCCTCCACCCTCGCCCCGTTATCGAACACGAGGCCGATCGCATCGCGCGTCTCGTCGAGGGCGACCAACCGATGATTGAATGCGATCGATCCGGGCGCCACGCCCTTCTCCAGCACCGCATGCAGGTCGCCGCGGTGGATATTGGCGTAGGGTCCGCCGAACCGGGCCTCGCTCTCGGCGTCGAATTCGATCTTGTACATGGTCTCGCCGGTGTCCCAGGCCCGGCTGATATAGCAGTCCGCCTTGATCCCGATGTCGACGACCATCCGCTCGAGGCCGAGACGGCGAAGCACTTTCGTGACATTGGCGCTGAGGACGATTCCGGCGCCGATGCGGGAAAAGGCGGGCGCCTGCTCGTAGACGGTGACCGAAAAGCCCCCGCGCTGCAGAAAGCCCGCGACGGTCATCCCACCAAGCCCGGCACCGACGACCGCAATCCGCGTCTTCCGATCCATTGCCGATCCGCCGTGCCGCGATGACCGAGCCTAATATGCGCGAGTTTTTTTTGCCAACGTGCAAACTTTGGATATGGATATGGATCGTGATCCAGGAGCGCGTTGATCGAAGTCGATCCGCGGTTCGCTCGAAGCTTGATCCGGGCGATGGCGCTGCGCGGACACAGATCAGAGGCAGTGTCGACTTGGCGATGCACGCTGTAAGGTATCCGCAGGGTAGCGGCCCGAGCCCAGGACACGGCCCGCGAGGTCGCTGATGATCCGGGCGCGGTGGGTCAAAATGACCGCAGGGTTGGAGATGTAAGCCGCGCCCTTGGCACGAGACTTGAATGTAAAAACGTGATTTGCCGCTTGGGGGAGCCTGGTGCCCCCGCACAGGAGGTCATCGCATGTTTCAGGTCCTTCCCGGCCGGTGCTCCATCCGTTACGCGATCGCAGGGCTGGCGCTCGTGGGTCTGCAGGGCACGCCCGCAGACGCCCAAAAGCGCGACGTGAGCTTGCGGCTCGACTGGATTTACCAGGGCCCGAATGCCGGCTTCATGGTCGCCAAGGACAAAGGCTTCTACGACGAGGCCGGCCTCAACGTGGACATGGGACCGGGAAAAGGCTCAGGCAGCACGGCCCAGCTGATCGCCAGCAAGACCAGCCAGTTCGGCTTCGCCGACGGCTTTGTGATCGGAGCGGGCGTCGCCAAGGGCATGGAGCTGGTCATGGTCGCCTCCATGTACCGGCGCAATCCGACCGCCGCCATCGTGCTCACGGAATCGGGCATCAAGACGCCGAAGGAACTGGAGGGCAAGACGATCGGAATCGCGCCGGGCGGCACGCAGTTCCAGCAATGGCCGGCTTTCGTCAAAGGCTGCAAGCTCGACGGCGACAAGATCAAGGTCATCAATGTCGATCCCGCCGGCACGGTGCCCGCGCTGGTGGCAGGAAAGGTGCAGGCGGTTGCAAGCTACGCGCAGGGCGCGGTTCCAGGGATCGAAATCCGCTCCAAGAAGGCCGTGACATCGTTCTACTACGCCGACTGCGGCGTCACGGCCGTGAGCAACGGCATCATCGTGCACAAGGATTTGCTGAAGCAGGATCCGGAACTGATCCGCACCTTCGTCAAGGCGACCTTGAAGGGATTTCTCTATTCGCACCAGCATCCCGACGAGGCCGTGGCCATCACCAAGAAGTTCGCACCCGAGATCGTGCCGGAGATCACGAAGCGCGAGCTCGAAATGTCGTTCCTCAACTGGCAGACTCCCAACACCGCCGGCAAGCAGATGGGATGGATGTCCGACAAGGACTGGGACTCGACGGTCGAGACGCTGAAGCTGTACGGCGGGGTGACGACGCCGCTGAAGGCGTCCGACCTCTACACCAACGAGTTCATTCCGGCCGGAAGCGAATTCGCCACGCCGCCGGTCAAGTAAGAACCAAAAGGGGATGGCGAACCGCGGCGCGCGCGAGCTGACCGGAATTCGGGAGGTCCCGTGGACGATAGGCGGCCTGCAAGCCTGTGCAACGACACTCTGGCCGATGTAACGCATGGCTAGTGTCGCAAAGGACATACGGGTCCTGCCGGCCGAAACGGCCCGGTCGGAGCCGGAGGAATCGCCCTATGTCGAGTTCAAGGAGCTGTCGAAGATCTACGCGACCGACGATGGACCGGTCCGGGCGCTCGACGGTATTTCCATCGGACAACGCAAGCGGGAGTTTCTGTCGATCCTGGGCCCCAGCGGCTGCGGCAAGAGCACGCTGCTGATGATCGCGGCCGGACTTCTTCCGGCATCCCACGGCCAGGTGTCGGTGCAGGGTCAGCGCATCGGCGCGCCGCGCACGGATGTTGGGATCGTGTTCCAGAACCCGGTGCTGCTGGAGTGGCGGACCGCGCTCGGCAACATCATGCTGCAGGCCGAAGCGCGCAAGCTCGATCGGACCGCGGCCGAGCGGCGCGCCTACGAGCTCTTGGACTCCGTCGGGCTGAAAGGCTTCGAGCACAAGTTTCCCGACCAGCTGTCGGGCGGCATGCGGCAGCGGGTTTCGATCTGCCGTGCGCTGATCCACAATCCGCCGCAGCTGCTGATGGATGAACCGTTCGGCGCGCTCGATGCGCTGACGCGCGACCAGCTCGTGCTGGATATTCAGCGCATCTGGAACGAGGCGCGCATGACGGTTCTGTTCATCACCCACAGCGTGCCCGAGGCGGTGTTCCTCTCGGACCGGGTGATCGTGATGACGCCGCGACCGGGACGGATCGACCAGGTCATCGATATCGATCTGCCCCGGCCACGCACGCTCGCCATGCGCGAGACCCCGGAGTTCACCGGATACAACCGGCAAATTCTCGATCTGCTTCTGGCGCGTGGCGTGCTACGCGAACGTTGAGGGCGAACGACCATGGCACATGCACCTGGAACGAGCCTGCGCACCGACACCCACGAGCATTTGTCGATCGAAGAGGTCGAGGCGCGCGAAAAGGACCGCCGTGCCCGCCACCAATCCCATGACCGGATCGCGGCGGTGCTGTATCCGGTCGTGACCATGGTGGGAGTGGTCGTGCTGTGGGAGGTCGTGGTGCGCGCGTTCGCCATTCCGAGCTTCCTGGCGCCGCCGCCGAGCCAGGTCGTGGCCACCATCATCGAGCACGGCAATCTGGTGCTAAAGAACACCTGGGTCACCACCGTGGAAATCATGCTGGGATATCTCACCAGCATCGTCATCGGCGTGCCGCTGGCGTTCGGCATTTTCATGTGGCCGTCGTTTTCACGAACCGTGCTGCCGCTGCTGATCTCCTCCCAGGCAATTCCGAAGGTGGCGATCGCGCCGCTGCTCCTGGTGTGGTTCGGATTCGGCCTGCTGCCGAAGGTGCTGGTCGCGTTCCTGATTGCGTTCTTCCCGATTGTCATCAGCACCGCGGTCGGACTTGCCTCGATCGAACCGGAGAAGATCTATCTGGCCCGTTCGATGGGTCTCGGCGCGACTGCGACCTTCTTCAAGATTCGCCTGCCGAATGCGCTGCCGTCGATTTTCGCCGGCTTGAAGATTTCCATCACGTTGGCGGTCGTCGGGGCCGTCGTGGGCGAGTTCGTCGGCGGCGAAGCCGGCCTCGGCTACATGCTGATGGTGGCGAATGGCAGCATGGACACGCCGTTGCTGTTCGCCGGGCTGATCGCGCTGACGATCCAGGGGGTCGTGCTTTATGCCCTGGTCGAATGGGCCGAGCGTCTCGCCATTCCGCGCCGGTCCACGGCGGCGACCGCCGCCTTGCAGTCGGTGACGGGTTAGCGCGTTGAGCAAGGGGATCTTAGGCGGAAGGCCGTCTGCTCGCATGAAAGGTCCACACCATGACCGATCAGAGAGGCCGCGCGTCAGGTCGACTCAATCCATCTGGAATCCGCTCGACTTGACGATCGGCGCCCATCGCTGCAATTGCTCCGCGATCAACGCCGCAAAGTCCTGCGGCGATCCGCCGGTTGGCTCGAATCCAACCTTGATCATGCTTGCGCGCAGCTCAGTTGATTTGAGACTTTCGTTGATTTCGCTGTTGAGTCTTGCAACGACGTCTGCGGGCGTCCCTGCAGGCCCGAGAAATCCGTAGTAAGTGACTGTCGTCAGGGCCGGCAGGCCGCCTTCGATCATGGTGGACACGTCCGGCAGCTCGCTGGAGCGGGCGGGGCTTGTGACGGCAATTGCCTTGACTTTGCCTTCGCGAATGAGCGGCAAGAGCGTCGCCCCTGCGCTCAGGATCATCTGGATGCGGCCTCCCAGCATATCCGTGACCGCCTGCGCCCCTCCTTTGTACGGAATGCTGACGATGTCGGTCCCGGTCGCCATCTTGAACGCTTCCCCCACCAAGTGCGGCAGCGTCCCTTGCCCATAACCGAAGTTCAACTTGCCGGGATTTGCTTTTGCATAGGCGATGAACTCCTGCAGCGAATTGGCAGGGAGGGTCGGCGGAACCACCAGCACGAGCGACGTGCTGCCGACTGTCACGATCGGGACGAAGTCCTTGATCGGATCATAGGTAAAACCGCGGGCGACAAGCTGCGCGATCACGTGGGTCGGAGTGTTCGTGTAGAGCAAGGTGTAGCCATCGGGCTTCGACGTCATGACCGCTTTCAAACCGATCGTCGTGCCGCCACCAGGACGGTTGTCGATGACGGCGGATTGGCCGAGACGCGACGACAGGACGGGTGCGATGATCCTGGCGATCATGTCATTGGGGGAGCCGGCCGTGTATGGAAGGATCACCTTGATCGGCCTGTCAGGATAGGATTGGGCTTGCGATTGGGTTTGGGCGAAGCCGATGCCGCTCATGCTGAGTCCGGCCGCCGTCGTTCCCGACAGCAAGCTTCGCCTGGTAATCATCGTTTTCTCCATTCTGAGGTGGTCCTAACCCTAGTGTCCCGTTTCCGACGTTCGTATCATCCCGCAGCACCCGCTTTTACGAACGTCGGAAACAAAGTGACACTAGCAAGTCATGGTCCTAGTGTGGCTTTGCATTTGACGTTCCTATGAAGGACTCGTGGCCAATACTGATAGGAACGTCAAATGCGCCACACTAGGTGCGCGATTCGGAAGTCCTGGCCATCATCCGTGCTTTCGGCGAAAATCTGCTACCTATTTGCAATCAGTGACACACACTCGGCAAGCGGTGGCGCATGTCGGTTTATGAGAGCCTCGTCAGACCGGCGCTGTTCACCCTGCCGCCGGATCTGACGCATGCGATCGCGCATCTCGCGCTCCGACCGAGCCTGCCGTGGCGCATGCTCGCAGCCGCCACGGCATTTGATGTCGACGATCCCGTGCTCAAGACTACCTTTGCCGGTATCGACCTTGCCAGCCCCGTGGGCCTCGCGGCCGGCTTCGACAAGGACTGCGATCTCGTCGGCGCGCTGTCCTGGCTGGGCTTCGGCTTCCTGACGGTCGGCTCCATCATGCCGCAGCCGCGTCCGGGACACCCCTATCCGCGGCTGGTCCGCTACAACGAGACGCAATCGCTCGCCGACTCCATGGGCTTGCCGAGCCGCGGCCTCGGCTACTGCGTCGAACGCCTCAAGCGGCTTGGTCCGCGCAGGATGCCGGTCTTTGCAAATATTGGCGGCTTCTCGGCTGCCGAGATCGCGGCCAGCCTGTTCGCGGTCGAGCCCTTCGTCGACGGCATCGAGATCAGCCTGATGTGCCCGAACGTGCCGCAAGCGCGCGAGCGCTTCGACGAGATCGCCCTGCTGCGGGACGTCCTTGGCCGCACGCAAGCACGTCGCAAGCCGGCCCTCGTGCGCGTGCCCAACGATACCGCTCGATCCGACCGGCTGGCGGAGTTGATCGACTGCTGTGTCGAGGGCGGCATCGCCGGCATCAAGGTCGGCGGCGGACGCCCGATTTCCGAGCCCCGGCTCGCAATGAAGCAAGGGACGCTGCACGGACGGGCCGTGTTCGATACCGCGCTCGAGAATGTCGCGCGCGCGGCCAAGCTTGCCCGCGGCCGCCTTCCCATCAAGGCCAACGGAGGGATCCGCAGCGGCGGCGACGTATTGGCGATGCTGCGCGCGGGCGCGACCTGCGTCGATCTCTATTCTGCCTTCATCTATCAGGGCTGGAGCGTGGCGCGGCGGATCAACCTCGAGCTCGCCGCCCTGCTGCGCCAGCACGATGGCGCGCG
>Ga0114129_10017395_pt1 | contig 10239 bp, 6 predicted proteins | sample RhiMetdeltSRZDD1_FD_80071 | JGI IMG/M metagenome (GOLD analysis project Ga0114129, IMG submission 80071) | Populus rhizosphere microbial communities from Tennessee, USA - Rhizosphere MetaG P. deltoides SRZDD1 (version 2) (version 2) | ecosystem: Host-associated > Plants > Roots > Rhizosphere >... | reverse complement strand
GAGTGGAGCGATCTCGTCGGCCATGCCCACGTGATCCAGCTCGATGGCGACGGACTGCGCGGTGGATCCGACCCGCGCGCCGACGGCGCCGCCCTCGGCTGCTGACCACAAGATCGAACGGTCAGTCGAGCGCGACGTCTCTGGAAAAAACCGTGAACGAGGAGCGCCGGGTAGCGGCGAGCGCTTCCGTGATCTCGGCGGCGCCGCGGCCGGCGCCCTGTCGCAACAGCGCCTCGAAGAAGCGCGTGTAGAACCAGTCCGGGTACACCACGACCGTGAAGCGCGCGCGCACACCGGAGACTCCCGGGCGCCGCCGGTACTCGAGCACGGCGGTCTCCCCGGGCAGCAGCCGCGTGTCGCTCAGCTCGGCGGCGAGGTCGAGCGTGACGTCACGAGCAATGACGGTCTCCTGCCGGCTGCCCGACACCGCCTGCCCCTCGCGGTCGACGAGCTCCCCGCGCAAGACCACCCGCGGTGTCACGTACGTCGGAAACGCGTGCCCTACCCCGGTGCTGGTGACGCTCAGCGTGCCGATCACAGCGTCACCTGGCGGCGCATCGAGCTTGACCGTGATGCCGGAGCGCACCATCTCGGCGTCGTGGATGCCGCGCCAGAGGTGGCGCCGATCCGGCATGTGGCAGTCCTGGCACTGGACGCGCGCCGCGGCAAAGCGGCTCGCCGCCCATTCCCGATAGGTGTTCTCGAGGAGCTTGCCATTGAGCGCGAAGCCGTCGTCGGTGAACTGATGACATCCACGACAGAACTCGGACGTGAGAAAGGCCGGTGTCCGCGTGACGCCGTGATGCGGCAAGGTCTCGCGCGGCGCGGCGCTCGCGGTGGTGCCGTCGCGGCGCGGCGGGCCGAAGCGCTCGTGGCCGCGCACGTGGCAGCCCGCGCACGGGATGCCTTTCGGCCGTAGCGTCGGCTCGAAGGCGGGGTTGGCGACGAGCGCGCCGTCCTTCGGGATGAACGGCCGCTGCTCGAAGAGCGGAGCGTGGCAGTTCTGGCAGTCGAGCGCGCTCCGCGGATCCTTGTCGAGCATCTCGCGAAGCTGGCCGGCGACACCTGGTCCCATCGACGCGGCGTGGATGCTCGTGCGCCAGTCCGCATGCTGCACGGGATGGCACGCGCCGCACGATTCCGGCTGGAGCGACGCCTCGAGCGGGGTGAAGCGGGACGGAGGAGGTCCCTGCGGCGGCAGCGGCTGCCGCCAGTGTCGCGTCACGAACTCCTCCGCAGCGGGCGCCATGCCGATGACCAGCACGACGGCGGACGCCGGGACGAGGCCTCGGAGAAGCACGCGGCGCATCGCCCTACGGTACCAGCCGGTGGCATTCGTCGTGCACCTGGCGACGCTCAACCGGTGATATGAAACTTTTTCACGAATACCCGACGACGAGGACAACACCATGGTGATGAGACACAGCGCATTCGAGGTCGAGCCGCCGGCATCCGAGCGTGAGTCGGGTCGCGGCGGCGGGGATTACGCGAGCGAGGTGAACGTCGGTTACGGAGAGCGCTGGGCGTCGGCGCTCGCGGGCGCCGCGCTCGCCCTGTACGGGATCAGGCGCATGTCATGGGCGGGACTTGCGCTGGCGGTGGCGGGGGGGACGCTCATCTACCGCGGGGCCAGCGGTCACTGCCAGATGTACAAGGCCCTCGGCGTCGATCGCGCACACCCGGGCGGCGTGCGACAGGGCAACCTCGGCGTGAAACTGGATCAGGCAGTGCTGGTCCATGCGCCCGCGGATCGGTTGTTCAGGTACTGGCGCAACCTGGAGAACCTGCCGCGCATCATGTCGAACGTGGACGCCGTGCGGGTGGAAGGTCCAACGCGCTCGCACTGGGTGGTGCGCGGTCCGGCGGGAAAGACGCTCGAGTGGGACGCCGAGATCATCAACGAAGTGCCGAACGAGGTCATCGCGTGGCGCTCCATTGGCCACCCCGACGTCGAGCACGCGGGCTCGGTACGCTTCGAAGCCGCGGGTGACGGCCCCGGCACGATCGTCCGCGTGTCCCTTCAGTACGACCCGCCCGCCGGCATTCTCGGTCACACCATCGCATCCACCTGGGGCGGTGACGCCGGCAAGCGCATCGACGAGGATCTGACGAACTTCAAGCAAGCGGTGGAGTCCGGTCGCATCGCCGCCTGACCCGTCGTTCACGTCCTTGTCCTCGGCACGGGGGCCGTTTTCGGGCTCCCGTGCCGCCGCCTTGCGGTACAGTAGCGCCGCACCATCTTCGAACGGAGGCCCCCGCAGTGGATCCCTATCGATTGCCGCGACACGTCCTGCCCGTCCGCTACGACATCCGCCTCGAGCCCGACCTCACGACGGCCACCTTCGCGGGCGACGAAACGATCACGGTCACCGTCACCGAGCCGACGGCGGAGATCTGGCTGAACGCGGTCGATCTTGCCATCGACGAGGTGTCGATCGAGACGGGCGGCGCGGCCGTCACGGGGACGGCGTCGCTGGAGGACTCCACCGAACGGTGCCGGCTGCTCTTCACGGAGAAGATCGCGCCGGGCACGGCGCGGTTGCGGATCAAGTTCCGGGGGACGCTCAACGACAAGCTCCGTGGGTTCTACCGCAGCACCTACAAGGACGCGAGCGGTGCCACCTGCACGCTCGCCGCCACCCAGTTCGAGGCCACCGACGCTCGCCGCGCCTTTCCGTGCTGGGACGAGCCGTCGTTCAAGGCGGTCTTCGCTTCGACCCTCGCCATCGATCCCGCGCTCACCGCCGTGTCGAACACCGCCATCGTGAGCGAGCGGCGCGAAGGCGGGCGCAAGATCGTGAAGTTCGCCGACACGATCAAGATGTCCACCTATCTCGTCGCGTACATCGTCGGTGACCTGGAATCGACCGATGCGGTGAGGGTCGGCTCGGCGCCGCTGCGCGTGTGGTGCGTGCCCGGCAAGGTGCGGCTCGCATCGTTCGGGCGCGAGATCGCCGCCGTCTCTCTCGACTTCTTCGAGCGGTACTACGGCGTCCCCTACCCCGGCGACAAGCTCGACCTCCTCGCCATCCCCGACTTCGCGGCGGGCGCCATGGAGAATCTCGGCGCGATCACGTTCCGGGAGACCGCGCTCCTCGTGGACGAGCACGCCGCCACCCACGCGGAACTGGAGCGGGTGGCGGACGTCGTCGCCCACGAGAACGCGCACATGTGGTTCGGTGACCTCGCGACCATGAGCTGGTGGAACGGCATCTGGCTCAACGAGGCGTTCGCGACGTTCATGGAGATGCTCGCCGTCGACGCCTGGAAGCCGGAGTGGGATCGCTGGACGACGTTCGGGGTGTCGCGCGCGGCCGCCTTCAGCGTGGACGGGCTGCACAGCACGCGGCCCATCGAGTTCCCGGTGCGCGCGCCGCGCGACGCCGACGCCATGTTCGACGTGCTCACGTACGAGAAAGGCGCCTCCGTGCTCCGCATGCTCGAGCAATACCTCGGCCCCGAGGTGTTCCGTGACGGCATCCGCGCCTACCTGCGCCGTCACGCCTACGGCAACACCGAGACCGCGGATCTGTGGGCGGCCCTCGGTGACGCCTCCCACCAGCCGATTCCCGACGTCATGGGCGGCTGGATCTTTCGCCCCGGCTACCCGCTCGTGAGCGCACGTCTCGAGGGCTCGGAGCTGGTGCTCTCGCAGCAGCGGTTCACGTATCTTCCCGTGCCCCTGCCTTCAGGCACCCCAGGTACCGCCACCCGACCGGAGACGCCGGCGGGGGGCGCGAGCCATCAGTGGCAGGTGCCCATCCAGCTGCGGCTGCGGGCGCGCGGCGCGGACACCGCTCGGCGCGTGCTGCTCGCGGAGGGCGAAGCGCGCGTGCGCGTTCCCGACGGCTTCGAGTCCGCGCTGGTGAACGAGGGCGGTCACGGCTTCTATCGCGTCCGCTACACGCCGGATCTCCGGCAGCGGTTGCTCGCGCGGCTTCCGGACGGTCTCGCGCCGATCGAGCGCTTCAACCTCCTCAACGACACGTGGGCGGCCACTCTCGCCGGTCTCACGCCGATCGGGGAGTACCTCGACCTCACCGCGCGCTTTCGGTCCGACCGTGACAAGAACGTGTGGGCGACCGTCAACGCGTCGTTTGCCGCGCTCAATCGCGCGATCGACGGCGGCGAGCGCTCGCGGCTGGAGGCGCTCGTCCGCGATCGGGTGGGGCCGCTCGTGAGCGAGCTCGGATGGCAGCCGCGTCCCGGCGAGACCGACCTCGTGCGCCAGCTCCGTGGCGATCTCCTGCGTGCGCTCGGCGTGCTCGGTAACGACCCCGCGTGCCAGGCGACCGCCGCCGAGCTCTACGCCGCCTCGCGGCGCGATCCGCACGCGGTCGATCCCAACGTCCTTCCCGCGCTCATCGCCATGCTCGCCCATGCGGGCGACGCCGCGCGCTACGAGGAATTCCTGGCCGCCTTCCGCGCCGCCGCCACGCCGCAGGAAGAGCAGCGCTACCTCTACGCGCTGGCGGGGTTTCGCCTGGTGCCGCTGCTCGAGGAGACGCTCGCTCGCACCGTGAACGGCGAGATCCGCACCCAGGATGCACCCTTCGTGGTGCGGTCCATCCTCATGAACGTGTACGGGCGCGAAACGGCGTGGCGGTTCGTGAAGACCAACTGGGACACGATGGATCGGCAGTACCCCAAGCACGGGTTGCGACGGATGTGCGAGGGCGTGATCGCGCTCGCCACGCCCGAGCTGGAACGTGACGTCCACGCGTTCTTTCGCGAGCGCAACATCGATCTCGGGGGCCGGATCCTGGAGCAGTACCTCGAGCAGCTGCGGGTGGCGGTCACGTTCCGGGAGCGTGACGCGGGCGCGCTGTCGGCAGCGCTGCCGGAATCTGGTGAGGGGGCGAGGAAGTGATGGGCATGCGCGGCGGATGTGGGGTGACACCGTGCGCGGTCGTCGCGCTGGCGGCGCTACTCGTGGCAGGCGCGACCGCGCGGGCGCAGGACGCGGGCTCTGAGCACGCCGCATCTCCGCACGCGGAAGGACAGCACACCGGCGCGCAGCACGGCCGATCCGACCACGCCGGGCCCGGTCACGCCGGCCACGACCGCGCGCAGATGTGCGCGCAAGAGTTCGACGCCGTGGTCGGCCAGGGGCTCGGGTTCGGGATGGCGTTCGCGGCCGACAAGAACGGCTATCCGGGGCCGCGGCACGTACTCGAGCTGAAGCAGCGGCTCGGCCTCACGCCGGCTCAGGAGGCGCGCACCCAGGCGCTCCTCGAGGCGATGTTCAACGAGTCTCGTCCCGCGAGCGCGCGCCTGCTCGAAGCGGAGCGGCGCCTCGAGCGACTCTTCGCCGGCGGCGCCGCCGACGAGGCGGCGGTGGCGCGCGCGGTGGCCGAGGTCGAGAGAGCGCGCGCGGAGGTGCGTCTCGTCCATCTCCGCTTCCACCTGCGCACGCGCGACGTCCTCACCGCCGCCCAGCGCGAGGAATACCGTCGCGCGCGCTGGAACGCTCCGGCCGCGCCCTAGCCCGACTCACGCGGAACGACAACGGCGCGACCGACGGTGGAGCGCTTCCTGTTGATCTGCCTCGGCGGCGCCATCGGGACCGGGATGCGCTACCTCACGGCGCTGGCGGCGGTGAAGTGGTTCGGAACCGACTTCCCCTACGGCACGCTGATCGTGAACCTCGTGGGCTCGTTCGTGATCGGCTTCGTTCAGGAGCTCAGCGTGGATACGCTGCTCGTGCCTGACGATGCGCGCCTGTTTCTGACAACGGGGATGATGGGCGGCCTCACCACGTATTCCGCCTTCAGCTACGAGACCGTGCACTTGATGCAGAGCGGCGCCTGGCCGCAAGCTTCGATCAACGTCGTCGTCACCACGGCCGCGTGTCTCGCGCTCTGCTTTCTCGGCATCGCGATCGCACGTGGGCTGGTCGGAGCCCGGGTCGGGTAAGCACGCGCGGCGGCGCGGCGCGCTCGGTTCATCTCGGGTCGGGAACGCGCGCCGCGCTTCGGTGACGTCGGCAGCGGAAGCGGCTCGCCGCGTTCAGCTGATCTCGACGCCGAGCACCACCGAGGCGAGCCGTCCGAGGCCGAACGCCACGAGCCCGGAGGCGATGCCGAGCGTGGCCACCTCGAGACCGGAGCGCACGGCGGAGATGTGGCCGAGCCGCCCTTTCATCGCGCCGACCAGGAAGAGCGCGGCCACGGTGAGGACCGCGGACAGCGCGAGGGCGCGGATGACGTCGGACAGGAGGAACGGGAGCAGCGGCACCATCGAGAAGAGCCCAAAGGCGACGCCCATCACGAGCGAGTCGCGCACGGGAGAGCCGAGGCGCTGCGGCGCGAGGCCAAGCTCGTACGCGGAGAGCGTGGCGAGCAGCAGCTCGGGGTGCCGCGCGATGCGCCGCGCCACCTCGACGGCGTCCCCGCGCGACATCCCGCGTGCGGTGAGAGCGGCGATCAGCTCCGCGATCTCCTCGCCCGGGTGCTCGCGGATCTCGCGGCGCTCCCGCGCCAGCTCCGCCTCGTAGAGTTGCCGCTGGGCGCGGGATGAAACAAACGTCCCGATCGACATGGCCAGAATCCCGGCCACGGCGGAGACCGCGCCGGCGAGCAGGACAACGACATGATCGCCGCCGGCGGCCGCGAGGCCCGCTACCACTGCGAACGTCGAGACCAGCCCGTCCTGCGCGCCGAAGACGACCTCGCGGATCGACGAGAGGCGCTCGATCCGCTTCGGCTCGGTGGCGAGCTCGGTCACGTTGGCGCGACCCTCGGCGGCGCGCGGTGGTGGCGCCGTCAGGAGCGGCGTCGGCTCGCGCAGCGGAGAAGCCCCGAGGCGGCGGCTCACATCACGCGCGGCGGGCGCGGAGTCCGATGGCGGGCGCGCCGGTGCTTCGAGGCGGGCGAGCGCGCCGCGGAACATGTCACGGTGATACCGCTCGCGCTCGAGGGCGAGGCGGAACGACGCCGCGGCGTCGACGCGCCCTTCCTCTTCCGCCTCCCGGATCATCCGCGGCAGCGTGACTTCGATCTCCTGGACCTCGCCGCGGGCGGCAAACTCGAGATTCTCCCGGGTGGAGCGGACCGCCCCCATCGTCCGCAAATGGGTCAGCGCATGCACGGTCTCCGCGCCGGCCGCCTCGAAGAACAGCTCCGCCACCTGCGGGTGGCCCTCTTGCAACGCCTGCATGCCGTAGGCAATGTAACGGCGATTGGCGTCCGCTTCGCCGGCGAGGGCCACGTGCAGGTTGGCCTCGGTCCGGCTCTGGGCGCGCGGCGTCATGGGCGCATTTTATGATGGAATCCGTGGTAGCTTTCGCAGCAACCAAGAGCGCACGCATGCTGCCCTCCGCCGCGTCCCCCGCCGCCCGTTACGGCGTCGCCCTCGCCGCCCTCGTCCTCGCCGTCACGCTGACGATGGCGGTTCCGCCGCTGAGTCGGCACGTGCCGTTCGCGCTCCTCTTCGCCGCGGTCGCGGTGGCGGCCTGGTACGGCGGCCGCGGCCCCGCCCTCGTCATCAGCGCGCTCGGCGCCGGCATCGGCGCCATGATTTTCGCGCCGACGGGCGTACCGAGTGCGCTCGACACGACGGCGGCGGTCCGGATCGCCGCCTTCGTGGTGGTGGCGCTCATCATCATCGCGCTCACGGCGCGACGGGAGTCCGCGGAGCGGAGCGCCGAAGACGCGAGGCAGCGCCTGCAGGCGGTGCTCGATGGCGCCTCCGCCGTCGTCTACTGCCGGGACCTGGACGGGCGCATCACGCTCATCAATCGGCGCTATGAAGAGCTGTTCCACGTCACGCGGGAAGGCGTCATCGGCAAGCGATCGCACGACATCTTCCCGGCCGCGCTCGCCGATCGGTTCCGCGCCAACGACCTCGCCGCCCTGGCCGCGGGACGCCCGGTGGAGTTCGAGGAAATCGTCCACCACGACGATGGCGCTCATACGTACATCTCGCTGAAGTTCCCGCTTCGTGACGCCGGCGGCGCCGTCACGGGCGTGTGCGGGATCTCCACCGACATCACCGAGCGCAAACGCGCGCAACGCGCGGCGGACGAGCAGCGCGAGTGGCTCAACGTGACACTCGCCTCCATCGGCGACGCCGTGATCGCGACCGACATGAACGCCCGCGTCACGTTCATGAACGCGGTGGCCGAGAAGCTCACGGGGTGGACGGCGCCGGACGCGGCGGGCACGCCGCTCACCGACGTCTTCCGCATCGTGGACGAGAGCACCCGCCAGCCGCGCGAAAGTCCCGTGGAGAAGGTGCGGCGCGAGGGTACCGTCGTCGGCCTCACCAATCACACGGTGCTCCTCGCGCGTGACGGCCGTGAAGTCGCCATCGATGACAGCGGAGCGCCCATCCGCGACGCCGACGGCGCCATCATCGGTGTCGTGCTGGTCTTCCGCGAGATCACGGAGCGCCGGCGGCTCGAGAGCGAACGGGCGCAGCTCCTCGAGCTCGAGCGCAGCGCGCGCGCGGTGGCGCAGGCGGCGCAGGAGCGCGCGACGTTCATCGCCCGTGCCAGCACCGTCCTCGCCTCCTCGCTGGACTACGGCACCACGCTGGCGGCGGTGGCGCGACTCATCGTGCCCGAGCTCGCCGACGCCTGCTTCGTGGACCTCCTCGAGGAGGACGGCACCCTGCGGCGCGTGACGGTCGCCCACGTCGATCCATCGCTCGAGATTCTCGCGCGCAACTTCACGGAGCGTCAGGCGAGCGATCTCGACGCACGCCACCCGCTCGGTGAGGTCCTCCGAACGGGCGAAGCCGTGCGCTACACCGAGCTCCCGGATTCACTGCTGGCCACCCTCGCTCCCGACGCCGAGCGTCTGGATCCGATTCGGGCGCTCCGGCTCTCATCGCTGATGATCGTGCCGCTGTCGGCGCGGGGGCGCGCGCTCGGCGCCCTCTGGCTGGTGTCGCAGGCCAAGGAACGGCAGTATGGTGCCGCCGACCTCGATCTCGCGGAAGACCTCGCGCGCCGGATTGCCGCCGCCGTGGACAACGCGCTGCTGTACCGGGAGGCCGAACGCCGCCGCCTGGAAGCGGAGGCGGCGCAGCGTCGCTTCGCGTTCATGGCGGAGGCGTCCACCGCGCTTTCGTCGTCGCTCGACTACGAGACCACGCTGCAGAGCGTGGCGCGCCTCGCCGTTCCTTTTCTCGCCGACTGGTGCGCGATCGAGATGGTGCAGACGGACGGAACGCTGGTGCGGGCAGCCACCGCGCACGGGGAGCCGGCCACGGACGCCCTCGCCCTCGAGCTCCTCGGTCGTTCGTCCGCGGAGCCGGACGCCTCGCATGGCATTGCCGCCGTCGTGCGCTCGGGCAAATCCGAGTTTCGACCCGCGATCGAGGCCATCGAACTCGCGCGCGAAGCCGCCGATCCCGATCAGCGGCGCCGGATTCAATCGCTGGGCGTGGTCTCCTACATGTGCGTGCCGATCGCCACCGCGGCGGGCAGCATCGGCGCCATCGCGCTCGCCCACGGCCCGTCGCGACGGCGTTACGGGCTCGACGATCTTCGGCTCGCGGAGGCGGTCGCGCGACGGACCGCCACCGCCATCGACAACGCGCGGCTCTTCCGTCACGCGCAGGAGGCCAACCGCGCGAAGGACGAGTTCCTCGCCACGCTCTCGCACGAGCTGCGCACGCCGCTGCACGCGATGCTCGGATGGACGGGCATGCTGCGACGGGGAACGATCGACGCTGCCGAGCGCAATCGCGCCATCGAGGTGATCGAGCGCAACACGCGCCTGCAGGCGCAGCTCATCGAGGACCTCCTCGACGTGTCCCGCATCGTGACCGGCAAGCTCCGCCTCGACGTGCGCCCGGTGGAGCTGCCGCCCATCATCGAGGCCGCGCTCGACGCCGTGCGCGTGGCCGCGGCCGCGAAGGCGATCCAGATCGAGACCGCGCTCGATTCCGATGTCGGTCCCGTGTCCGGCGATCCCGACCGCCTCCAGCAGGTCGTCTGGAACCTCCTCTCCAACGCCATCAAGTTCACGCCGCGCGACGGTCGGGTCTCCGTGCGCCTCGATACGGTCGCCGGCCACGCGCGGATTCGCGTCAGCGACACCGGGGCGGGGATCAGCCCCGCGTTCTTGCCCCACCTGTTCGAGCGTTTCCGTCAGGCCGACAGCACCGCCACCCGGGCGCATGGCGGCCTCGGCATCGGTCTCGCCCTCGTGCGCCACCTGGTGGAGCTGCACGGCGGCCGTGTCCGCGCCGAGAGCGAAGGCGAGGGCCACGGCGCGACATTCACGGTGG
>Ga0114129_10017393_pt1 | contig 10240 bp, 10 predicted proteins | sample RhiMetdeltSRZDD1_FD_80071 | JGI IMG/M metagenome (GOLD analysis project Ga0114129, IMG submission 80071) | Populus rhizosphere microbial communities from Tennessee, USA - Rhizosphere MetaG P. deltoides SRZDD1 (version 2) (version 2) | ecosystem: Host-associated > Plants > Roots > Rhizosphere >... | reverse complement strand
GCGCACGGGCTGACGCCCGCGGTACTGACGGGGGTGGAGCTGGGGAGATTCGCCGCGCACGGGCTCACGCCCGCGGTACTGACGGGGGTAGAGCTGGGGAGATTCGCCGCGCACGGGCTGACGCCCGCGGTACTGACAGGGGTGGAGCTGGGGAGATTTGCCGCGCACGGGCTGACGGGCACAGTACTGACAGGGGTGGAGCTGAGTATAGCCGCAGGGTACAGCGCCCGGCTAAATCAGGATCACCTTAAACTTTACATTCCGCACAAATCGCGCGAATTTATCGAAGGCCTGGATCTGCAGGTGGTCGTGACTGAAACTGTCCGAGGTCTCGACTTCGATGATCATGCCGCTGTTGTCTTTGATCAGCAGCAGATCCGGACGGAAGCCATTGATAACCTGAGGAACTTCCCATCCCCGCGCATCGGCAAATACCCGATAACCCATAGACACATAGCGACGGGCGAGTTCAAGCACCTTCTCATCGTGTCTTACCTGGTTTACAAAAGTTCGCTTCAAAGAGGTGTTCACCTCCTGACCGCCTTTGGCAGGCCGCCACGCGGAACTGCAGGGACGCCGGCTCGGGCCGGTCCACCACCGCGTCCTGTAGAAGCACCCTTACCGCACGCTCACAGAAGCTTTCATTCGCGGCGGAGCGTCCCCGCAGAAGTATTCATTAGGAGCATCCGCTCGTGGTTCCGAAAAAAGTACAGATGTAACAGTTGCCGTTTCGTTGCATGATGTTGCCGCAACTGAGGCAAGCCGGGGCTTCGCCCTGGTCGATCCCCAGCGACTTCCCTTCCCGCGGCGCACCAAAGGCCGGCGACGCGGTCATGCCCACCTTTTCCACCGGCGTTGATTTGTCCGTCTGATGGATACCAAGGCTTGCCTGCGCCTCGCGGGCCAGATACTTGGTCGCCAGATAACGAACCACGTAATCGGGAATCGACGTGGCAAAGGGAATCTGGGAATTATTGGTCAAGCCGGCCGGCTCGAAGCTCATGTGCGCGAACATGCGCACATAGTCTTCCAGCGGCACGCCTCGCTGCAGTCCCATGGAAATCGCAATCGCCCATGCCATGGCCATACCCTGAAGCGTGCTCCCCTGCTTTGCAAAATTGAGGAAGATTTCACCCAGGGTGTTGTCTTCCGGATACATGCCCATGGTGAGGAAGCCCTTAAAGCCCCGGATGCGGAATTCATGCTCCCAGGCGGGATGGTCTGCAGGCATGTTGCGATGCACCGGTTTGGAGCTTTCCTGTTTCTTCGTTTCCTTGTTGCTGAGCGGCTGGACCATCTTGCAGCCATCGCGATAAATGGAAACAGACTTCATACCCAGTTCCCAACCCGCGATGTAGGCCTGCATTATTTCGTCAACGGAAGCTTCGTTGGGCAGGTTAATTGTCTTGGAAATCGCTCCTGAAAGGAATGGCTGTACGGCGCCGGCCATTTTGATGTGGCCCATGTAATGGATGGAACGCGTGCCGTGGCGCGGCCGGTCCGCGCAATCAAACACTGGCAGGTGCTCCGGCTTCATGTACGGCGCGCCTTCGATCGTTTCCTGCTTGTCGACGTACTCGACAATGGCCTGAATTTCATTGTCTGAATAGCCGAGCTTTCGCAACGCCGCCGGGATGGTATGGTTGACGATCTTGAGCGTTCCGCCTCCCACCAGCTTCTTGACCTTGACCAGAGCAAAATCCGGCTCGATTCCAGTGGTGTCGCAGTCCATCATGAACGCGATTGTGCCGGTCGGAGCCAGCAGCGTTACCTGCGCATTGCGATAGCCGTGCTTTTCTCCCGATTCAATCGCCTTGTCCCAGGCGTTGATCGCGGCGCGCAGCAAATCAAAAGGAACATGAGCGGAATTGATCTTCGAAATCGAGTCGCGATGTTTGTGTATGACCCGCATCATCGGCTGGCGATTGGTCTCAAACCCGGCGAAAGGCCCCAGCTTTTCCGCTACTTCGGAGCTCATCAGGTAAGCTTCGCCTGTCATTAAGGCGGTGATAGCCGCGGCATAGGCTCGGCTCTGATCGCTGTCGTAAGGAAGACCGCGCGCCATCAGCAGAGCGCCCAGGTTCGCATAGCCCAGTCCGAGCGTTCGAAAATCATGGCTGACCTTTTCGATCTCCGGCGTAGGGTAGCTCGAATTGCCCACAATGATTTCTTTGGCAAGAATCATGATCCGCACAGCATGACGAAACGCGTCGATATCAAACATGCCGTCTTCTCGAAGGAACTTCATCAGGTTCAAGGAAGACAGATTGCACGCGGAATTATCGTGGAACACATATTCCGAGCAGGGATTGCACGCGTTGATTGGGGCCGTCACCGGGCAGGTGTGCCAATCGTTGATCGTGCTGTAGAACTGCAGTCCGGGATCGCCGCAGATCCAGGTCGCATCGGCAACGTCGCGCATCAATTCGCGCGCCTTGTAGGTATTGGCAGGCTCTCCGGTAGTCACTTTCCGCGTGTTCCAATCTTTGTCTTCGAGAACGGCGCGCATAAACTCATCGGTGACGCTCACACTGTTATTTGCATTCTGGAACTGAACGCTGCGGTAAGCCTCGCCGTCAATGGAATCGTCGTAGCCCAGCTCGATTAACTGATGCGCTTTGGTTTCCTCTTTGGCCTTGCACCAGATGTACTCCTTGATGTCCGGATGGTCGGCGTTGAGAATCACCATCTTCGCAGCCCGTCTTGTCGCGCCTCCCGATTTGATCGCACCGGCAAAAGAATCCCAGCCGCGCATGAAAGAGACAGGGCCCGAAGCCACGCCGCCGACGGCAAGGGGCTCAGTCGACGACCTGATGCGCGAGAGATTGACTCCCGATCCGGATCCTCCTTTGAAGATCATCGCTTCGGTTCGAGCCAGCCTCATGATCGAATCCATGCTGTCGGTTACTTCATTGATAAAGCAGGCCGAACACTGCGGTTTCTTCACGATCCCGACGTTGAACTGAACGGGAGAATTGAAAGCGGCGTATTGATGCAGCAGCAGGTAAGTCAATTCGGCATTGAACGCATCGGCCGAATCGGGGGAGCCAAAATACCCCCCCTTCTTCCCCCATCGGGTAAAAGTATCTGCGATGCGACCCACCACTTGCCGCACGCCCGATTCGCGCGAAGCGGTCCCTATGTGCCCGCGAAAATATTTGGAAGCCACAATGTCGGTGGCGCGCTGAGACCAGGATTTAGGGAATTCCACCCCTTCCTGGCGAAATGTGACTTTTCCCGTTTTTCCGTCCTTGATTTCGGCGGTGCGAAGCTCCCATTCCACGGTTTCGAACGGATGAGTTCCCACCCGAGTGAAGAATCTCTCAATATTCAGACCTGAAGACCGCGGTACCGGCTGAGTGCTTTCGAGGACCTCTTTGCTCATGGGACTCCCCTTATAAAAAGTGTATTGAATTGGTAAATCGAAACCACGGAGAGTGGATCGAAGAAAATGAGTCGAAAGACTTGCTTGTCCATCCAATCGACCATCAATCGATTTAGTTCTGGGATTTCGGGAAGCCTAGGGCCCGCCGACCATCGGTGGCATTTCGCGGGGGGGCCGGGGTCGTCGGGTTCCTTTTCAGCGAACCGGATTCTAGAACCGCTCCATGCGGGAGTCAAGGTAAAAAATACAATATATAGTGGCTCTCGTCAAGAATACCCCGAAATAATGTGGTTTTTGCACAAACAATGCTCATGAAACTATAAGGTTTTCCACAGGTTTTCCACAGGGGCCGGAGCAAAAATTAAACCGCCGGGAACGCAAAGAAGCTGGACGATAATTTCCGATCGGCAGCACAGCACAAATGTTTCCTACTTCGCTCAAATTGGAATCATTTGCGCAACGAGCCTCGGATAAAATCCATTAGAGTCTTGGCGCCCCCGTCGCGCGCTTGGCGGTTCCGTTCTAAATTGAGGGGCGTCAATCAGCAGCCTATGTCAATCGCGGAAAATCTGGCCGCAGTTCGAAAACGGATCGACCAGAAGGCTCGAAGCACGGGTCGAAGACCCGAGGAAATCACCCTTGTTGCCGTGGCCAAGACATTTCCTCTGGCTGCCATCGAAGAAGCGGCGCGCTCGGGACAGATTCATTTTGGCGAGAATCGCGTGCAGGAAGCCGAGGACAAGATCGGTCAGACCTCGCGAACCGATCTGACCTGGCACCTTATCGGGCATCTGCAAAGCAACAAGGCAAAGCGGGCTGCCCAGCTGTTTCAGTGGATTCATTCCGTCGACAGCATCGACATGATGCAGAAGCTGAATCAGCATTCGGCGGCCGCCGGAAAAGTGCTGAATCTTCTGCTGCAACTTAACCTGGCGGGCGAGACAACCAAATCAGGAATGCCCGAGTCCGATTTGGACGACGCCCTGGCCGCGGCGACGGGTTTGCAGAACGTGTCGCTGCAGGGATTTATGATCCTGCCGCCGTTTTTCGAAGACGCGATGCGGGTTCGGCCTTACTTCAGAAAATTGCGGGAGCTGCTCGAGTACGCGCGCGCGAAAACTCCCGGCTTGCCGCTGAAGCATCTCTCCATGGGAATGACGCACGACTTTGAGCTGGCCATTGAAGAAGGCGCAACCCTGCTTCGCATCGGGACGGCCATTTTTGGAGCCCGAAATCCTTGAGTGAGGTGCAAAATAAAGAAGCGATTCTGGCGATTCGGGTTCAACCGCGGAGTTCACGGAACCGGCTGGCGGCGCAGCCAGACGGCACGCTGAAGGCCTGGTTGACCGCCTCTCCCGTGGAGGGAGCCGCCAACCGCGCGCTGATTGAGATACTCGCCGAATACCTCGGCGTGCCGCGCTCCCGCATCCAAATCGCCAGCGGTGAATCGAGCCGCAACAAACGAGTCCGGGTTGCAGGGATGAGCACGGCGGAAGTTGATTCCAGATTGGCGCAGGCCGGCAAAGCCGCACGCGTACGCCCGGATAATTCCTCGACTTAAAGAATTGGCCGATGATCTACACGGATCAACAGGGATTGATATCGCAGTCAAAGGATCGGCTCCGCCGTTGATTGCGGCGTCTGCGCCGCTTACTGTACGATCTGGCGATGGCTCGCGGGAAATTCGTCACGTTCGAAGGAATTGAAGGCTCCGGAAAAACGACGCACCTTCAGCACTTGTGCCGGCACCTTGACCAGTCCGGAGTGTCTTACGTCCTCACGCGCGAACCGGGAGGGACCGCGTTTGGCGCGGAAATTCGCACCATTTTACTGGACCGTTCCGGAGCGCCGCGCCATCCTTACGGTGAATTGCTGCTCTACCTGGCCGACCGCATCCAGGATCTGCAGCAGGTTATCCGTCCCGCGCTGGATAAAGGCCTGCACGTTCTGTGCGACCGCTACCACGACGCTACGCGCGCTTACCAGGGTGCGGCTCGCGGCATTCCGGCCTCGCTGATCGATGAGCTCTCACGCCGGCTCGAGATACTGGCGCCCGACCTGACGATTGTGTTCGAGCTGGAAGTAGGTGACGCTCTCGAACGCGCGCGCAAAAGAAATATAAAGGACGGCCAGGAGCACCAGGGCCGGTTTGAACAGGAAGCTTTCGACTTTCACAAGCGGGTTCTGCAGGCATACCGCGACATGGCGTCTGCGGAGCCGCAGCGCTTTCGCCTCATTGACACCAGCGGCGATTTCCAGCAGGCACAGGGACAGGTGCGCCAAATTGTCAGTTCGTTTTTGAAATCATGAAACCCTCAAACTTCGCCGCATTCGCCGGAAACAGAAATCTGGTGGACCAGTTCGTCCGTTGCGCGCGCTCGGGACGGCTTCCCCAGGCATTGCTGTTCGCCGGGCCGGAAGGCGTTGGTAAGAAGACTTTCGGGCTGCTGGCGGCGAAATACCTCAATTGTCTTGCGCCATCGGAGAATGATTCCTGCGGTCATTGCATCGCCTGCTTGAAAATCGAGAAGGGAGACTATCCGGAGCTTCGGATACTTGAGCCGGAAGGTTCGCAAATCAAAATTGACCAGATTCGGGAATTGAGCTCGGACATCCAATACCGGCCCTTCGAAGGACAACGGAAGGTTTACATCATCGACCCCGCAGAGAAGATGACCGAGGAGGCGAGTAATGCCTTTCTAAAGACACTGGAGGAGTGTCCCGATCATGCTGTGATCGTCCTGATTACCAGCCAACCCGGTTCGCTTCTTGCCACCATCCGCTCTCGATGTCAGTTGTATCGCTTTGCGCCCACCCCCGCAGATCAGATAGAGCCGCTGCTGGTCAGCCGAGGCATCGGCCGCGCCGAAGCTTCCACGCTCGCGCGGTTGAGCGGCGGAAGCATCGGCCGCGCTTTGGAACGCGACTGGGAGCAAATTGAAACGGCGCGCAACGACGCTCTCCTGATGCTGGAAGCCATTTCCCGGGCAAACAACTTTTACCAGGTACGGGCGCTGGCAGGAAAGATGAAAACCGACGAGCCAATGCGCCAGTCGCTGGAGCAGCTTCTGGATTCGCTGCTCATCCTGCTGCGCGATTTATTGATGGTAAAGGAAGGCGCTGCCGATCAGGCGGCAAACCGGGACATATCAGGAAGGCTGGAAAAGCTGGCAGCCGCGTTTTCGTTCGATCAGATTTCCCGACTGGAGGCTCAGATTCGAAACTCGCTCCGTGAAATGCAGCGAAACGTAAATCCACAAATTCTCGTCGAGGCGCTTTACTTCGAGCGATAACGAACGGTGCCGCGCCCAGCCAGACTCCGAGAAAGCTTCAATTTTTCAATTTTTCATTTTCTAATTTCGGAGCGCCGAGCGCCTGCCGGAAATCTTCGGCTTTCTTTTCCTTGGGGAATTTCTCGACGAACTCCTGCATGTATTTGCGGGCTGCTTCGCGGTCGCTCTTTTCCAGCTTCTGGACCAGCTTTTCATAGGTCACGATGAGCTTGGATCGGGCCGCCGCATAATCGGGCCGGTCCAGCAGAGCTTCCTGGTATCGGGACAGCGCCGCTTTGTAATTCTCGCGCTTAAAATAGAAGTCCCCGATCTTTAGCTCCTCTTCGGCCTTGGCGGGATCCCGGATAATTTCCTTGGGTTTGTCAATCTCTTCGCGAATCAAGACCGGCTTTTTCGAATCGGGAGGCTCCTTATCGGGCGGGTTCGGCTGCCCCTTCTGGACGGCGTATACCGGGGCGAAAAACATCAAGCTCAAGAGGCAGAGCGTCAAAAAAAGGGGGGGCGTAGACTTTTTAAATTTCCGACGTATCATAGCTTTAGAAGCTTAATTTTAGCAGATTTTTTCCTTGTAAAAATCGGTGTCGAGGGTTAAGGTGTTTGGCAAATTTAAATAATGTTCCCCACTTGAATTCCTCTGGTTCTTTTCCAGCTTGGAATTTCAACAGCGAACTTTCAGAAAGAAGACACAATTTATGGAGGCTGATCGAATGGTAAATCGGAAGCTTATTCGCCCGTCGCTCTCCGACCTTAAGGAGCAGGCGCCGAATAAGTTTGCGAACGCGCAGCGCAAGCGGGTTCCTCCCGAACAGACGCACGCGGAGAATTACTACTACCTGAAGCAGATGTCGAGCAAGAATCCCGTGGTGGTGAAGCTGCTGGACGGCGAGGAAATCCACGGCGTGATCGAGTGGTACGACAAAAACTGCATCAAAGTGAATCGCGTGTCCGAACCGAACCTGTTGATACCAAAACATAACATCAAGTACATCTACAAGGAAAACGAAGGCAAAGAGGAATCCGACTAATTCTTTAAGATCATCCGGAGCGCTCCATTTTCTCCCCGCAGTAAGTAGTCCACCAAAGGCTGCATCTCCAATGCAAAGGCCGCATCAAGGTATTCTTCAAACTTGCCCGGCTGTTCGTACTCCCAAATGGGAAACAGATAACCGGAGCGCAGCAGCCAGAAACAGGACACCGCCGGCGCGAGCGGAATATTGCGGCGTTCGAACGGCGCGATCTCCAGCAATCGCGCCTGCGACAGAGCCGTCTGTTCCACCGGATGAAGCTCGGTGAACGCCTCCTCTGCAGTCCACTCGAAAAACCGATCAAGTGCCGGCGATGACTGTCCCGGCGGGAGCGGTTGGTGGTTTGGAGTCAGCGGAGCGATCGCAACTGTGCGCCATCCTATCTCCGGACAGAGATCCTGCAGCAGAGCGACATCAAGGTTGCTCTCGCATGCCGCAGCCCGCGCGATCTTTGCCGCGACCCCTGCCAGGCACTCTTCCCCCGGCCATTTCGCGGCCAGCCAGGCGGAATAAGATGCCTGGTTCTCGGCGAGGGCGCGGACGCGCCGTTTCTCAGGCAGGCCGGCAAACTGCCGGCGCAGTTTGTCGAGCTCCTGAAATTGGGCTGCAGTCCTTAGCAGTGACATGATCAACGGCTGTTCCGCAACAAATCATTTCCTGGAAAACATGGAGGGTTTCAGAAGCGACTGGAGACTTTCGACTTTTTCCTGCAGCAGCACGCCGTTTCGCATCAGCAGGCTCTCCTGCAGTTTGATGTCCGCCAGGGTTCTTCCCGCGCTTTCGATCACCACGCGTGTCTTTGCAGGCGCCCTCACATGGACGAGCAGGCCGACTGAGTCGATGGCGGAAGTGAACTCAATCAGCGGCGGCGTGATCTTCACTCCAGTCGAAGGCCAGCTGATCACCTGCGTCAGTGATTCGTCGGAATAACGCACCTGCGCGGCGCTCACCTCGGCCTCTGTCACGTCGGCAGCCTGCACACCGATTACCCAACTCAGTCTCTCAATCCCGAAGCCGAGGCGCAAATGTAATTCGCCCTGCGCCAAAGGGACCTGAAAACCGGCGGTTGTCGACGAAAGCTGCGATTTGTACAATCCAGCGATCACGCCCGCTGCTCGAGCCCGTTTCCCTTCTGCCTGCGCATCGGCAAACGTAGAAAGTTTCCTCTCGGCTGGCGCGGCAGCGCGCCGATCCTCTTCAAACGACGCGTCCAATTTGCCCGACTTTCCAAACGCTTCCTTCTTTTCCCGTGACTTTGTCTTTTCGTCCTCAGTTATCCCCGCGACGTAAGCGCCTGGACGGGCCGGCTGCGAGACTGTCGCAGGAGCGTTGTCTTTTCGCTCAACAATATTCTGCGGCGCCGCCGGTGCGTCGATGCTCTCCGCGAGCCGGCCTCCGGCGGGAGGCGCACTTACCGCAGGCTGCTGCGCTGACAGATTGGCCGCGACGGATCGATCTTCAGACTCTTGGCCCTTTGCCTGTTGCGATCGACCCCGCGCGGCCACCGTATCGGGCGCCTTCTTCCGGGTTTGGGGAGGCTGCGTCTGTCCGCTCTCGACACTCGCTGGAGGTTCGGCCGGCGAGTGCGGCAGGGTTCCTTCTGCGGGTTGGCGCACTGATGCGATGCTGATTTTATCAGTAGTGTCTGTACGCCAGACCATGGTCAGAAGAACAGCAAGCAGCACACTAGCGGCGGCCGAGAGTCCTCCTGCCGTGAACCACTTTGCCCGACTGCTATTTCGTTTCCTCTGAAATTCAAACTGTTGATGAATGCGCTGGCGCTGTTCGTCGCGCAGCGCGAACTGCGGCTCGCTTTCAAGCCCCTGCTGCACGAGGCTGATGGTGCTACGGATCTCGTCCAGTTCATTTCGCAGCGGTTCCGACTCCGCCAGCTCCGCTTCCAGCGCCGTCCGCTGTTTGTCGTCCAGCTCCCCCAGCAAATAAGCGGTGAGTCTTTGTTCATCCGGGTCATGTTTCATTTGACCCTCCTTAAGATCTTCTGTGAGGAAGGTGAATCGGCCTTTAACTGGCGCCGGATCGTCTTCAAGGCAGTATGGATCAGGAAACCGACATTGGTTACCGAGAGCTTGGTAATCTGGCTGATCTCCCTGTAACTCAGATCATGTTGGAATTTGAGCCGCACAACCTCCTGCTGGTTGGCGGGAAGCGTTCCTAAAATCGAAAACACTTGAACCAATCCTTCCTTATGCTCGAGGAGCGCTGACGGGTGAGGCGCATCGGTTTCCTGATTGACGACGTCCGATTCCTCCAGCGGCGTCAACCTGCTTTCCTTCCGCAGAACATCGTAGGCCCGGTTCCGGCATACCGTAAAAAGCCAGGCCGCCAGATGGTCTCCGATTCTGGATGGACTCTGCCGGCAGAGGCGCAGAAATGTGTCCTGTACGACCTCCCTTGCCGACTCGATGTTGCCGGTTATGCCGGCGGCATAGCGCACAAGCGGGCGTTCGTATCGATCCAGTGCCGACCGCAACCAGTCCGAGTCCATCCGGCGTTCCATTGGCTGGCCTTTCCAGCCT
>Ga0114129_10017392_pt1 | contig 10240 bp, 12 predicted proteins | sample RhiMetdeltSRZDD1_FD_80071 | JGI IMG/M metagenome (GOLD analysis project Ga0114129, IMG submission 80071) | Populus rhizosphere microbial communities from Tennessee, USA - Rhizosphere MetaG P. deltoides SRZDD1 (version 2) (version 2) | ecosystem: Host-associated > Plants > Roots > Rhizosphere >... | reverse complement strand
GAAGGTGCTGTGCACCGCGTCCGTCCAGGAAGGCGTCCCGCGGTGGTTGCACGGGAAGGGGCGCGGCTGGCTGACGGCGGAGTACTCCCTGCTGCCGGCGTCGACCGGCGACCGCACCGAGCGCGAGGCGTCGCGCGGAAAGCAGGGAGGGCGGACGGTCGAGATCCAGCGGCTGATCGGCCGCTCGATCCGCGCGGTGACGGACTTCGGCGCGCTGGGCGAGCGCACGCTGTGGGTCGACTGTGACGTGCTCCAGGCCGACGGCGGCACGCGCTGCGCGGCGATCTCCGGCGCCTACGTCGCGGCGAGGCGCGCGCTCGACCGGTTCGGGCTCTCGAAAGCACTGACCGGCTCGGTCGCCGCGGTCTCGGTCGGCATCGTCGACGGCACGCCGCTGCTCGACCTCGACTATTCCGAGGACTCGACGGCCGAGGTCGACATGAACGTCGTCATGACCGGCGACGCCGCGCTCGTCGAGGTGCAGGCGACCGCGGAGCGGACACCGTTCACCCGCGCGAGCCTCGACGAGCTGCTCGAGCTCGCGGCCGACGGCATCGAACAGCTTGGCGCCGCACAGGACGAAGCCGTTGCAGCAGCTCGCGTCTAGCTCGCTGAGCCTGAGCTGGGACGAGGCCCTGCTCCGGATCGCGCTCGCGGGCGTCCTGGGCGGCTCGATCGGGCTCGAGCGCGAGTTGCGCGAGCGGGAGGCGGGACTGCGAACGCACCTGCTCGTCGCGGTCGGCGCGGCACTGTTCACGATTGCGGGCGCGTACGGCTTCGACTCGGCCGGCGTGGATCCCACACGCGTCGCCGCACAGATCGTGACCGGGATCGGCTTCCTCGGCGCCGGCGCGATCATCCGCCAGGGTTTCTCGGTGCGCGGGCTGACGACGGCCGCGACGCTGTGGGTCGTCGGTGCGGTCGGTCTCGCTGCGGGCGCGGGCTACTACAGCGGGGCCGTGATCACCACCGCTGTGGTGCTGATCGCGCTGTGGCCGCTCCGGGTGGCCGCCTACAACATGCTGCGCCGCTTCCGCCCGGAGGACGGGCGTCTGCTCGTGGAGCTTCCGGCCGGAACGCCGCCGGGCGGGGTGATCGACGAAGTCGTGCGCACCGGCGTGCGGATCTCGTCGATCACCGTCGGGCAGGACGGCGACCGCCGGCGGCTCGAGCTGGACGTGGCCCTGCCGCGGAGCCTGACCGCTCCGCACCTCGTGGCACGTGTCGCAGACGTGCCGGATGTGGCCGACGTGCGCTGGGATTGAGGGCGGTCCTCGCATCGCGCAACGCGCACAAGGCGCTCGAGCTCGAGCGGCTCCTGCCCGGCTGGCGGATCGACGTGCTCGCTGCGGACGACTACCCGCCCGAAAGGGGCGCGACGTACCACGAGAACGCCCGCGGCAAGGCGCTCTTCGCGCGCGGGCGCGCGCCCGCCGAGGCCTGGGTGCTCGGGGAGGACTCCGGCATCGAGGTCGACGGGCTCGGCGGCGGGCCGGGAGTGACCTCGTCGCGCAGCGCCGCCGGCGACGAGGTGGGCTGGCTGCTCGGCGCGCTCGATGGTGTCGAAGACGAGGGCCGGCGCGCGCGCTACGTGTCCGAGCTCGTCGCGATCGGTCCGGACGGGAAAGAGCTGCGCGGCACCGGCACACTCGGTGGGCGAATCGCGCACCGGCCCAGCGGCACCGAGGGGTTCGGATTCGATCCGGTGTTCGTGCCCGACGGCGAGGAGCGCACGGTTGCCGAGCTCGGCGACGAGTGGAAGGCGCGCCATTCGCACCGGGCGAACGCGGCCCGCGAGCTCCTACGCCAGACCGGGTAGCTCCTCGACGACCTGCTGCTCCCTGCGCCGCGAGCGCCACCAGTTCAGCTCCGCGCCGAAGACGATCACGTTCGCCATCACGTAGAGCCAGACGAGCAGGATCGCCGGGGCTCCGAACGCCCGCAGCCCTGGGTTGAGGTCGGCGTAGCGCTGGTAGAACGGCAGGACCTGGAACGTCGCCTCGAGCAGGACGGACGCGAACAGCGCGCCGGGCAGCACCTCGCGGACGGTCAGCGTCTCGTTCGTCAGCACGTAGTAACACGACACGAGGAAGACGAACACGCCGGTCAGCGACACGGCGATCGAGACGATGTATGCGGTGATGTCGTTGCCGACGAACCCGGGTGCGTACTCCTTCAGTGCCGACACACCGAGGGAGCCCGCGAGCAGGGACACGAACAACGTCGTCAGCGATGCGACCATCAGGACGCTCGCGAGAGTCTTGCCGTGCAGGAACGAACGGTTCGGGCGCCCGTACACGATGTTGAAGGCCGACTCGAGCACGCTGAACAGCGACAGCGACGTCCAGATCAGCGCAGCAGCCCCGATGAGCCCGAGCGCCGCGGCGTTGTCCTGGACTGTGTGGACGAGATCGACGATCCGGTCGATCGGCGTCCCGGGCAGCGTGTGCTTGATCTCCTTCACCAGGAAGGACGACTCGTCCGCGCGTCCCGTCAAACCGAGCACCGAAAGCGCGAGGAACGTCAGCGGCACGAACGACAGCAGCGCGAAGTACGCGATCATCGCGGCGAGGTGCGTGCCCCGGTCGGCGAAGAACTTGCGCCAGAGGTCCCGTCTTCGCACACGCACGGGCCGGACCCTAGACTGAAGCCCGATGGATGCCCAGCAAGCGCTCGCCGACCTGACGGAGATCTCGTCGCAGATCGAGGCGGCGGTCGTGTTCGACGACAAGGGCAAGGTCGTCGGATCGACGCTGGCGGACGGGAACGCGCTGGCGAAGGGCGCGGCCGAGCTGCTCGCGGCCGCGGACGAGCTGAAGACCGGCGACGCCCCGCTCACACAGCTCGAGATCGCGACCGGTGACGGCAGCCTCTTCATCGTGCGTGAGGGCAAGACGACGATTGCCGCGACCACGGCGCCGGAGCCCACGGTCGGGCTCGTCTTCTACGACCTGAAGTCGGCGCTTCGCAGTGCCAAGCCAAAGCCGCGGCCGAGGGCGAAGCCGAAGCCGGACGCCGAGAAGCCGAAGCCGGCGGCGAAGAAGCCGGCCGCGAAGAAGCCTGCGGCGCCGCGTGCGCGGAAGAAGCCGGATGCGTCGTAGCGGGGCGCTCCTCTTCGGCGTGCTCGTCGGCCTGTTCCTCGGCGCGGCGTTCATCCGCCGCCGCACCGCGCACGCCGAGCGCGCCGATCTGTACTTCGAGGACGGCTCGATGCTGTCCCTCTCGAACGGCTCGCCGGGCGCTGACCGGCTGCTCCCGCTTGCGCGCCAGGTCATCGGCCAGACGCGTACGGCTTGACCGACGACGAGCTGAAGCTCGCGCTCCGCGAAGCGGCGTATCTCGAGGGCGACTTCGTGCTCAGGTCGGGGAGGCGCTCGCGCTACTACCTCGACAAGTACCGCTTCGAGACGCGTCCGGACATCCTCGGCGCGCTCGGCGAGCGCATCGCCGCCTCGGTCGAGGAGCTCGAGCCCGACGCGGTCCGCCTCGCCGGCCCTGAGCTCGGCGCCGTCGCGCTGGCGGCGGCGGGCTCGCTCGCGGGCGGTCTCCCGTTCGTGATCGTGCGGAAGGCGGCGAAGGAGTACGGCACGTCGAACCGACTCGAAGGCGAGTACGAACAGGGCGATCTCGTCTGCCTCGTCGAGGACGTGGTCACGTCGGGCGGCGCGCTGGTGGAGGCTGTGGAGGCGCTTCGTGCGGCCGGGCTCGTCGTCCGCACGGCCGTCTGCGTCGTCGATCGCGAGGAGGGCGGAGCCGAGGCCCTCGGCGAGCAGGGCATCCGCCTCGTTCCGATTTTCCGGGCCAGCGAGGTTCTGGAAGCGGTGAAAACCCCCGCAAAACCGCATGGTTGAGCGGATCCGGCCCGGCTGTTAGGGTCTTTTGCCGTCGTCCGAACGTCGACAGGAGGAGCGGGACTTGACCAAACAGGAGTTCGTCAACGAGGTCGCCAACAAGTCGGGCCTCTCGAGCCGTGATGCGGCGAGGGCCGTGGACGCCTTCCTCGACGCGATCACCGACACACTGCGGGGCGGCGGCGAAGTCGCGTTCACCGGCTTCGGGAAGTTCACCACGCAGCGGCGCGCCGAGCGGCAAGGCGTGAATCCGCGCAACCCGTCGCAGAAAGTGACGATCCCGGCGGCCACGGTGCCGAAGTTCAGCGCAGGGAGTCAGTTGAAGCAGGCCGTCAAGGGCGGCTAGGCACACTCTCGACGTCTTGGAGCGAAGGCCGTGCCTTGCGCGGCCTTCGCTGTCTCACGGCACCTGTCCGGGCGCTGTCGTCGGAGGTCAGTACGCTGCTTGACGTGGCGACCGTCGCGACGACGCACTTCGCCGACCGCCTCGCGGAGGCCGTCGAGCACAAGCGCTCGCAACTCGTCGTCGGGCTCGATCCGCGTCCGGACCTGCTCCCGGTGGAGCTGCGCGGAGATGCGCACCTGGGACGGCCGGACGCCGCGGACGCGTGCGCCCGGTTCTGCCGCGGCATCGTCGACGCGGTCGCCCCGTACGTCGTGGCGGTCAAGCCGCAGGTCGCGTTCTTCGAGGCCCTCGGCTCCGACGGCGTCCGTGGGCTCGAGAACGTGTGCGCGTATGCGCGTGCGGCGGGCCTCCAGGTGATCGCCGACGCGAAACGCGGTGACATCGGCTCGACCGCGCGGGCGTACGCATCCGCCTATCTCGAGGGGGCCCACGGCCGTGAGCCGCTCGCCGACGCCGTGACCGTGAACCCGTATCTCGGGCGCGACTCGCTCGACCCGTTCCTCGCGGCTTGCCGCCGGGGCGGCGCCGGTCTCTTCTGCGTGGTCAAGACGTCGAACGCCGGCGGCGGCGAGGTGCAGGATCTCGTCCTCTCCGACGGCCGCCACGTCTGGCATCAGGTGGCCGAGCTCGTGGCGGAATGGGGCGCCGACCTCGTCGGCGAGCGCGGCCTCTCCGCCGTCGGCGCAGTTGTCGGCGCCACGCACCCGCGGGCCGTGGGCGAGGCGAGGAGGCTGCTCCCGCGCTCGATCCTGCTCCTGCCGGGCGTCGGCGCGCAGGGTGCGACTCCGGCGGACGTTGCCCGCGCGTTCACGAGCGGCCCGGCGAGCGCGCTCGTCAACGTGGCCCGCAACGTCATCTACGCGTTCCGTGTCGAGGGAATGGACTGGCGCAGCGCCGCCGCCGCCGAAGCCTCGAAGTACGCCCGCGACGTGTGGTCCGTATCGGGCTGGTAACCAGCGGGCCATGGATCCGGGCAGGCGCCGGGAGCTGACGCGCTACGGCGCGCCCGCGCTCTTCTTGCTGGCGGTGACCATCGCCGTGCTGCTGGTGAAAGCGGGTCTCGACGACGGCTCGCAGGACAAGACCGTCGCCGCGCCGACGACCTCCGCGCAGACCACGAACGCGGCAGCGCCGACGACGACGATCACCCTCACCGACTCCGCCACCGTCAGCACCACGGCGCCCGCCAACGCGCAGTACTACGTGGTCCAGAGCGGCGACACACTGGGCGAGGTGGCGGCGAAGTACAACACGACGGTCGATCAACTGCTGGCGCTCAATCCCGGCGTCGACCCGAGCGCGCTCCAGCCCGGCCAGCGCATACGCGTCGGCTAGCCTTGAGGCTCGTGAGGCTTCGCCTGCTCGCCGTTGCAGCTGCGGCGCTCGTCTTCGCAACTCCTGCACATGCCGGCGCACCCGCCGTCTCGGCCCGCGCGTACTTCGTCGTCAATCCCGCAACGGGCGAGGTTCTCGCACAGAGGCGAGCGTGGGCGCGAGTGCCGATCGCGAGCATCACCAAGCTGATGACGGTGATCGTTGCGCTCGACCACGCGAAGTTGACGGACGTCGTGCGCGTGCAGCGCGAGGCCGCAGATGTGGGCGAATCGACGATCAACCTGCATACCGGTGAGCACATCACCGTCGGCGATCTCGTGAAGGGCGCGCTGATCCAGAGCGCGAACGACGCGGCGGACGCTCTCGCCGACTACGTCGGGCGCGGCAACGAGGCAGCGTTCGTGCGGATGATGAATGCCAAGGCGTCCGAGCTCGGCCTGGCGCGCACGCACTTCGCGCGACCGGACGGCCTCGACGCGAGCAACCACTATTCGACGGCGCTCGACGTGACGCGGCTCGCCGAGACCGCGATGCGGGATCCGCGCATTCGTGCCGTGGTGCGCGAGCGGACGGCGTCCATCTCGGGCGGCCGCCGGCTGCACACGTGGAACGACTTGCTCGGCGTGTTCGGCGGGCTGTACGGCGTCAAGACCGGTCACACGTCGGCCGCGGGCTGGTGCGAGGTCGCGGCAGTGCGGCGGAACGGCGCCACGCTCTACACGACCGTACTCGGCAGCCCGACGCGGTCGCAGCGGAACACCGACCTTGCCGCGCTGCTGCGCTGGGGCATCTCGCGCTACAGGCCGGCGTGGGTGGTCGCCCCACAGCGCGTGTACCTGAGAGCGTCGGTCGGCTACGGCAAGGGCGAAGTGCCGATCGTCGCCGCGAAGGGGGCCGCCGCGGCGGTGCGAATCGATCGGCCGCTCGTCGAGCGGGTCGTCGCGCCGGCGGCGCTGTCGCTGCCGGTGACGCGCGGCCAGCATGTCGGCGAGGTTCGCGTCTACTCCGGCCGGCGGCTCGTCGCACGCCGCGCGCTCGTCGCGCAGCGCGCCGTCGCGCGTCCCGGCGTGGGCGGGCGCGTCCACTTCTACGTGTCGCGCACCTTCCACACGATCGGCGGCTGGTTCTCGTGATCGTGACCGTCACGCTCAACGCGGCGATCGACCGCACGCTGACGGTGCCGAACTTCCTGCTCGGGCAGCGTCACCGTGCGAGTCAGGGGCTGACGCTTGCCGGCGGCAAGGGAATCAACGTCGCGCGCGCGCTCAAGCGGCTCGACGTTCCCGTCGTCGCGACCGGGCTCGCCGGCGGGCGCACCGGCACCCGGATCGTCGAGGAGCTGACCTCCGAGGCGATCCTCAACGACTTCGTGCGCATCGCCGACGAATCGCGCACCTCGACCGCGGTCGTCGATCCGACGACGGCGACGTACACGGAGATCAACGAGTGGGGCCCGCACGTCGAGCCCGAGGAGCTCGTGATGCTGATGGAGAAGATCAGCTACCTCTCGCGGGGCGCCGACATGGTCGTCTTCTCGGGGACTCTGCCGCGGGGAGTCGAGGACTCGTTCTACGCGGAGGCGATCCGTGACCTGAACCGCCGGCACGTGGCTGCCGTCCTCGACTCGGAGGGAACTCCGCTGCGGCTCGGCGTCGAGGCCGAGCCGTTTCTCGTCACGCCGAACCAGCGTGAAGCCGAGGGCCTCGTCGGCCAGGAGTTCCGCGACGACGAGGACTACCTGATGGCCGTGGAGCGGATCGCCGACATGGGCGCGCGCAACGTCCTGATCACCTCCGAGACGCGGAGCTTCGGCCTTTTCCGCGCAGAGCGGAAGCGGGTGCGGCTGCGAGCGATCGCGCCCCAGGTCGAGCCCGTGTCGGGTGTCGGCGCCGGAGACGTGCTGCTGGCGGCGTTTCTCGCTGCGCGCACGGCCGACCGGTCGCTCGAGGATTCCCTGCGCGCGGCGGTCGCGGCCGGCGCGGCGTCCACGCTCGAGGTCGGCGCCGGCCGCTTCGAGCCACGCGACGCGGGGCGGCTCCAGAACGGCGTCGACGTCCGCGAGCTCGAGCCCGTGTCGACCTAGCCCCGAGGCTCGACCGGGACGTCAGGACCGTTCGTTATCTTTGGCGGATGGAGGGTCTGAAGCTCGATCAGGCACAGCTGGAACGCCTCGTCGAGCTCGATCGGAAGTTCTCGCGTGAAGGGCTGACGTTCGACGACGTCCTGCTCGTCCCGGCCGAGTCGCGCGTCCTCCCGAACGACGTCTCGACGGCGACGCGGCTCACCCGCGACCTCACGATCGAGATCCCGATCGTCTCGGCGGCGATGGACACCGTCACCGAGGCGCGCCTCGCGATCGCGCTCGCGCGCGAGGGCGGTATCGGGATCATCCACCGCAACCTGCCGATCGACGCCCAAATCGCGGAGGTCGACAAGGTGAAGCGCTCGGAGTCCGGGATGATCGTCGAGCCGGTGACGCTGCCGGCGGAGGCGCTCGTCTCCGACGCGCTCGAGCTGATGGCGCGCTTCCACATCTCGGGCGTGCCGATCACGGATTCCGACGGGACGCTCGTCGGGATCCTGACCAACCGAGATCTGCGCTTCGCGCCCGACACGTCGCAGCCCGTCTCGGCGCTGATGACGTCGGAGGGGCTCGTGACCGCGCCGGTCGGCACGACCCTCCGTGAGGCCGAGGCGATGCTGCACCGGCACAAGATCGAGAAGCTCCCCGTCGTCGACGCCGAGGGCCGGCTCCGCGGGTTGATCACGGTCAAGGACATTCAGAAGCGCATCGAGTTTCCGAACGCGACGAAGGACGGACAGGGCCGCTTGCGCGTCGGCGCTGCCGTCGGTGTGGGGTCGGATGCCTGGGCGCGCGCGGAGGCGCTCGTCGAAGCGGGCGTCGACGTGCTCGTCGTCGACACCGCGCACGGGCATTCCGCGTCGGTGCCACAGATGGTCGAGCGCGTGAAGTCGGAGTGGGACATCCAGGTGATCGCCAGCAACGTCGCGACGGCGGAGGCCACCGAAGCCCTAGAGGCGGCCGGTGCCGATGCGGTGAAGACCGGAGTGGGGCCCGGCAGCATCTGCACCACGCGCGTGGTCGCGGGCGTCGGCGTCCCGCAGATCACGGCGATCTACGAGTGTGCGCGCGTTGCGACGGTTCCCGTGATCGCGGACGGAGGGATGACGTCGTCCGGCGACATCGCGAAGGCGATCGCAGCCGGCGCGGACTCGGTCATGGCGGGCTCGCTGCTCGCGGGCACCGACGAGAGCCCCGGCGAGGTCGTGCTACAGCAGGGCGAGCGGTTCAAGGAGTACCGCGGCATGGGCTCGCTCGGCGCGATGCGCGCGCGCGGCTCGTCGCGCGATCGATATTTCCAGGGCGACGTCGAGGATGTCGAGAAGCTCGTTCCCGAGGGCATCGAGGGACGCGTCCCGTACAAGGGCCCGCTCGCGGCGATCCTGCACCAGCTCGTCGGCGGCCTGCGCCAGGCGATGGGCTACTGCGGCGCCGCGACGATCGAGGACATGAAGCGGGCGCAGTTCGTCCGCATCACCGCCGCCGGGCTGCGCGAGAGCCATCCGCACGACGTCACGATCACGAAGGAGGCTCCCAACTATCGGCGCTGAGATCCTGCCGCTCCCGGAGCGCACTCCCGAGGAGCGCCCGGTGCTCGTGTTGGATCTCGGTGGGCAGTACGCGCAGCTGATCGCACGGCGCGTGCGTGAGGCACGCGTGTACTCCGAGCTCGTCGGCCACCGCGTGACGGCGGAGCAGGTGCGCGCACGCAACCCGCATGCGCTGATCCTGAGCGGCGGGCCGGCGTCCGTGTACTCCGAGGGCGCGCCGCGGATTGATCCCGGCCTCTTCGACCTCGGCATCCCGACGCTCGGGATCTGTTACGGCGCCCAGCTCATGGCGCTCGATCTCGGCGGCAAGGTCGAGCGCACCGGTGTGTCCGAGTTCGGGAAGACGGCGATGACCGCGGTCGAGTCGCAGCTCTTCGCCGGTCTCCCCGACGAGCAGACCGTGTGGATGTCGCACCGCGACACGGTGACCGCGCCGCCGGCGGGAGCGGAGGTCGTCGCCGTCTCGACCTCGACGCCGGTCGCCGCGTTCGAGCAGCGCGAGCGCGGCCTCTACGGCGTGCAGTTCCACCCCGAGGTCGTACACACGCCGCACGGCCAGGATCTCCTGAAGAACTTCCTCTACACCGTCGCCGGGGCGCCGTCCGCCTGGACGCCGGCGGCCGTGATCGAGGAGCAGGTCGAGCGCATCCGCGCGCAGGTCGGCCGCGCCCGCGTGCTGTGCGCGCTCAGCGGCGGCGTCGACTCGGCGGTCGCGGCTCTGCTCGTCCACAAGGCCGTAGGCGATCAGCTGACCTGCGTCTTCGTCGACCACGGCCTGCTGCGCGAGAACGAGGCCGAGCAGGTCGTCGAGACGTTCGGCGGTCACTACCACGTCCCGCTCGTGCACGTTCAGGCGCAGGAGCGCTTCCTCTCGCGGCTCTCCGGCGTCGACGATCCGGAGCAGAAGCGGAAGATCGTCGGCGAGGAGTTCATCCGTGTCTTCGAAGAAGAAGCGGCGAAGCTGGGCGACGTGCGGTTCCTGGTGCAGGGGACGCTCTACTCCGACGTGATCGAG
>Ga0114129_10017390_pt1 | contig 10240 bp, 5 predicted proteins | sample RhiMetdeltSRZDD1_FD_80071 | JGI IMG/M metagenome (GOLD analysis project Ga0114129, IMG submission 80071) | Populus rhizosphere microbial communities from Tennessee, USA - Rhizosphere MetaG P. deltoides SRZDD1 (version 2) (version 2) | ecosystem: Host-associated > Plants > Roots > Rhizosphere >... | reverse complement strand
CGGCGGTCAGCGCGAGATCGCTTCGATAACGCCTTCGAGACCATCGACCACCTGCGCCAGACGCCCGTAGTCGACCTTGTCTGGCGTGTCCTCGGCGGTGTGATACCAGGGATACCGGAACGGCGCGGTGTCCGTGACCATCATCGCCGCGTAGCCTGCCTGCCAGAACGCCCAGTGATCGGACCACCCAACGCCAGGGATCACCTCGGGCACGGCGGCCGACTGCAGCGGGAATGAGGTGCGGCGCTTGAAGGCGCGCCGCGCCTGCACCAGGAGGCGGGCCGACCGCACATTGGCGACGAACCCGATGAAGCTGCCGACGTCCGGGTAGAGCAACGCGATGGGCGCCGGGTAGCGCTGGCTCCCGGGCTCGTCCGAGTAGTAGCCCATTGTCTCGAGCGCGAGCATGGCGGTGACGCGGTCGCCACGGGCGCGGGCGGCGTTGGCATACACCACGCTGCCCATGTCTCGAGTGCGGAAGAATGGCGGCTCTTCGTTGACGAAGGCGACGAAGCGGATCGTGCGGGGCTGCGGCCGGCGCGAGAAACGCCGGGCGAGCTCGAGGACGGCGGCGACGCCGGTGGCGTTGTCGTTCGCGCCCGGGCAGCCGGCGACCGAATCGTAGTGCGCGCCGACGACGACCATCTCGCCGGCACGCGCGGCTCCCTGAAGCGTTGCCTCGATGTTGCTCAGGGGCAGCTTCGCCAGCTCGAACGTCTGGCGCCGCGGCGTGTAGCCGCTGATGTTCAGCGCGGTCTCGATGTACTGCGCAGCTCGTTCGAGGGCTCCGTACTCCCACAAGTGACGCTCCCCGATCGTCGCGGCGAGCATCTCGACGTGCGCACGTAACCGCGAGACCGCCTCAGGCGCCGCCGCCGGTTGCGGTTCCTCTCCCACGATATGAAACCTGACGCAGACGACTGTGCAAGGTGTATAAAGCGGATCCTCTGTCAGTGAACCTCGATTCAATCAGAGGTGAGGCTCATGGTTCACGCACGGCGTTCCCGCATTCTTCCTCTTTGTGCCTTCGTCGTCCTGCTCTGCTGGACGGCCGCTGAAGGGCAGGTCAGCACCGCGACGTTTTACGGCAGTATCGCCGACCGTTCCGGCGCTCAGCTGCCTGGCGCGACCATTGTGATCGAAAACGAAGAGACCGGCTCGACACAGACGGCCACGAGCTCCGGAACGGGAGAGTTCACGTTCAACTTCCTTCCCGCCGGACGCTACCGGCTCACGATCACCGCCGGGGGATTCAAGGAACAGACGGAGGCGGGGATCGAGCTGACCGCGGGTCAGCGAGTCCGCCGGACCTATGCGCTCGAGATCGGCTCGCTCACGGAGAAGGTCACCGTGACCGCTGGAAAGCCGCTCGTGAACACGGTGAGCGCCGAGCAGCTGATCTCTCACAGCACCATCGAGGTTCGCGAGCTGCCGCTGGCGCGCCGCGACTGGACGAACCTCCTGAACGTGGGAACCGGCGTCGACGTCCGGGGCTCCGGCGGCGGCACCGGCGTCTCCTTCAACGGGCTGCCGCCCGGAGGCTTCAGTTTGACCATCGACGGCACGCAGGCGTCGGGGAATGCGGAAGAGGCGTCGCTCACGTCGTTCGGGAACTTCAATCTCATCAAGGTCGTCAGCCTCGAAGCGATCTCGGAGGTCAACGTCAACAAGGGGATCGTCCAGGCCGAGTACGCGAACACGCTGTCCGGCAACGTCAGCCTGATTACCAAGAGCGGAACGAACGATTACCACGGCAGCGTCTTCTTCAATTACCAGGATGCCGCGCTGAACGCGCGGAACCAGTTCCTGACGACCAAACCCCCGGCCACGCTGAAACAGTTCGGCGGGTCGTTCGGCGGCCCGCTCGTCAGGAACAAGACCTTCGCATTCGCGGTCTACGAGGGCTACCGGCAGAGCACGTTCGTCGCGATCAACAACGACGTGCCGACGCCGGAGTACCGGGCCCGGGCCATCGCCGCCGTGCCGGCCTACGCACAGTTCTTCGATACGCTGCCGCCGCCGAATCAGTCCTACGCTGAAGGCGCCCGTACCGGCGCGTTCATCGGCTCCGGCTCGTCGGAGGCAAACGACGATCACGGCGTCGTCCGGGGCGATCACAACGTCAACAGCCGCAACCGGGTGAGCGGCAGGTACACGCGAAGCCGCCCCGATTCGCTGACCCCGCGCGTGTCTCCGGACAATCCGCGCACCTTCACGGGCCTGGACGATGCGTTCACCGGCAGCTATTTCCGGCTCGGATCGAGCTTCAGCGCCGAGACCAGGGTCGGCTTCACGCGCAGCGACGTCACGCGGCTCGACGGCATTTACACGATCGCGGTACCCGCGATCGCCGGGCTGCCGTTCACGTCGAACGGCGGGGAGCTCCTCGCCAGCCGCGGGAAGGGCTGGAGCATCGAGGAGACGATCGCGCTCAACGCCGGGCGCCATTCGATGAAGTTCGGCGGGTTGTTCCAGGGCCAGAACCAGACCCGCGAGAACGCCGAGACGCCGAGCATTCAATATGGCAATGACGCGGACCTGCTGGCGAACGATCCGTCGCGACTGCAGGTGACGTTCGGATTGCGGCCGTATCTCATCAAGTACTGGACCAACGGCTATTTCATCCAGGATGACTTCAAGATCCGCCGCAACCTGGTCGTCAACCTCGGACTTCGCTACGACTATTTCTCTGTTCCCACAGAGCGGGACGATCGGCTGTTCAACCGCCAGGGCCCCACCGGCCTGGGGCCGCTGATTCCGGCAACGGAAGGAATCTACGCCGCCGACATGAACAACTTCGCGCCGCGCACAGGCTTCGCGTGGACGGTCGACGAGTCCGGACGAACGGTGGTGAGAGGCGGGTTCGGCATGTTCTACACGCGGTCGCCGCTGCGGAACATCCTCGAGCTCATGAGGAATTCGATCGAGGAGCCGTTCCGCGTGGTCTACAGCCGCGCCGAGGCCCGAGCGCTCGGCCTGCGGTACCCGGTGACCAACGCCGGCGTGTTGCCGCTGGCGAAAGATCCGAACGCCCCCTGGACAGGCTCCGTGATCGAGCCCGACTTCCCGTCGCCGGACAGTACGCAGTGGCTGGTCAGCGTCTCCAGGCAGCTGACCGGCACGATCGCGGTCGACACGTCGTACACCGGCACTCGCGGCGGCAACCTGCTGTTCAACCGGCAGATCAACACGGTCGATCGGCAGACGGGACTGCGACCCTACGCGCCGGGCTTTGGCGAGTTCCGCTACTTCGACACGTCAGAGGTGACGAAGTATCACGCGTGGCAGACCGCGGTCCGAAAACGGCTCGCCGACGGATTCCTCGTGAACGCGAACTACACGTGGTCGACGAACACGTCGTACGGCGAAGCCAACCTCTCGACGCTCAGCGCGCCTCAGGATCCGAATGACCTCGAGGCCGAGCGTGGACCGTCCCCTTACGACATCACGCACCGGTTCGCGAGCGACTTTCTCTACGAACTGCCGCTCGCGCGCTGGGGCGCTTCCGGCGGGCTCGCGAGCCGGCTCCTCGCTGGCTGGCAGGTCGGCGGCGTCTTCACGGCGCAGTCCGGCTCGCCGTTCTCCATCTCGACGCCGAGCTCCATCATCGGGCAACGGGTGGATTACGTCGGCGGGTCGATGTACGCCGATTCCTCGTCCGATCGACTGGTGTACTTGAATCGGGACGCCTTCGCTCAAGTTCCGCTGATTGCCGCGAGCGGCGCCTCGGCGCGTCCCGGGACGCTCGGAAGAAATGCGGTCCGGCTGCCCGGCTACTGGAACCTGGACTTGTCGCTGGCCAAGAACGTCGCGCTGAAGGGCAGCGCCAGCCTGCAGGTGCGCGCCGACATGTTCAACGCGACCAACTCGACCGTGTTCTCGTCGGTCAACACGACCATCACCAGTACGAACTTCGGGCGGTTCACCGCGACGAGGGGTGCTCGCGTCGTTCAGCTCAACACGCGGCTGATCTGGTGATGCCTCCGGCGATCGGGCTGATCGGCCTTGGACTCGTGGGCAGCGCCCTGGCGGATCGGTTGCTCGCAGGCGGCCAGCGTGTCGCCGGCTGGGATATCGACGCCGGCCGCCGCGCTGCCCTGGGAGACCGCGGGGGCGAGATCGCGCGCGATGGGCAGGACGTGTTTTCCAGGTGTTCCAGGGTGTTGTTGAGCCTGCCGACGCATCGCGAAGTTGGCGACGTCGTGCAGGCTGCCCGCCCGTCGCTGAGGCCGGGCCTCACAATCATCGATACGACAACGGGCGATCCCGTCAGTACGGAGGAACTGGCGACGACTCTGGAGGCACAGGGAGTCGGCTATCTCGACGCCACGATCTCCGGCAGCAGCGCGCAGGTGCGGGCGGGCTCCGCGACGCTGATGGTCGGCGGTGACGCGAAGACTTTCGCGGCGTGCTCCGACATCTTTGCCTTGATCGCCGCGCAGACCTTCCATACCGGCCCGGCCGGCACGGGCGCGAAGATGAAGCTGGTCACCAACCTCGTGCTCGGCCTGAATCGCGCCGCGCTGGCCGAAGGGTTGGCCTTCGCCGAATCGGCAGGCCTCGATCTGAATCTGTCCCTCGCCGTGATGCAGGCGAGCGCCGCCTATTCGCGAATCATGGACACCAAGGGTGAACGCATGATCCGCGGGGAATTCGCGCCAGACGCCCGGCTGTCGCAGCACCTCAAGGACGTGCAGCTCATCGTCGATACCGGCCGCCAGGCGGGACTGCCGATGCCCTTGAGCGCCGCTCACCGTGCCGTGCTCGAGGAAGCGGAGGCGGAAGGGTACGGCGATCTCGACAACAGCGCGATCATCAAGGTCCTGCTGGCGCCGGGCCGCAACCGCGTGCCCTCATGAGCGTGTCGCCGACCACTCGATCGGCGGCGGCATCCGCGCCCGTGATCCGCGACCGCGCGCAGGCTGCGGCTCTTGGACGCGGGGCGCGGCTCTTCGTCCTTTGCGCCGCGTTCGCCGGGCTGCTGTTCGATGGCTTCGAGCTTGGCCTGATGCCGCTCGCATCCCTCTCGGTCTCCAGAGATCTGCTGGGCGCCGCTTACACGCCGACGCTCGGCGGGGACTGGTTTGCGCGGTTCACCGCGGCCCTCATGCTGGGGGCCGCGATTGGAGGCATTCTCCTCGGCAGCCTGGGCGACCGCATCGGACGCGCCCGTGCGATGGGCGTGAGCATCGTGTTCTATTCGGTATTCGCCGGACTCGGCGCCTGGGCGCAGACGCAGGAGCAGATGCTCGTGCTGCGGTTCCTGGTGGGTCTCGGCGTCGGCGGCGTCTGGCCGAACGCCGTCGCGCTCGTGGCGGAATGCTGGCCCGACAAGGCGAGGCCCGCGGTGGCGGGGGTGATGGGCGCCGCAATCAACGCGGGCATCCTGATGCTCTCTCAGATCGCCCGGATCTGGTCGGTCACCGAGAACTCCTGGCGATGGCTGTTCACCCTCGCGGCAGCGCCGGCAGTCCTCGGCCTGGTGGTCCTGACGTCCCTGCCCGAATCGCCCGCGTGGCTCGCGTCGCGCGCAAAGAGAGCGGACTCCGGACGCGAGATGCCGGTGCGTGAGCTGCTCCGTCCACCGCTCGTCAGGATCACGCTCATCGGCATCATGCTCGGCTCGATACCGCTGGTGGGAGCGTGGGCCGCGAGCAAATGGATGATCCCGTGGGCCGACCAGATCGGCGGCGCCGCGCAGCCGGACTACAAAGCGATGACGCAGGGCTGGTGGGCGCTGGGCGCGACGCTCGGCAGCCTGGCCGGAGGCCAGATTGCCAGTGTGCTGGGACGGCGCCGCTCGTACTTTCTGATCAGCGTGGGCTCCATGGTCCTGACGATCGCGATGTTTCAGCTCACGGCCCCGCTGCGACCGTCGTTCTTTCCGATCGTCTGCGCGCAGGGATTCGTTGCCACGCTCTTCTTCGGGTGGCTGCCCCTCTATCTGCCGGAGCTCTTCCCGATCCACGTTCGCGCCGCGGGCAGTGGCATCTCCTACAACGTCGGGCGCTTCCTGACTGCGGCTGGCGTGCTGACCGCCGGGCTCCTGTTCACCGCCCTGGGTGGGAGCTATGCCGCCGTCGGGACCGCGGCAGCACTGATCTACGGCCTGGGGATGGTGGCCATCTGGTGGGCACCCGACACGACGCGCACATCGCTGGTCTCGTAGACTTCTCCGCTCGGTGTGAGGCACGCAGCTCATGATGAAGCACTCCATTACTCGACGCATGGCTGTCTTGCCGTTGCTGATCGTCGCGGCATGGACCATCACCCGCGGGCAATCGGCGATCGATCCCGCGCTTCCGACGGTCGCGCCAGGTCTCACGGTGAAGCTCTTCGCGCAGGAGCCGCTGGTGCGCAATCCGGCGGCGATGGCGTTCGACCGCCGTGGCCGGCTCTTCGTCGGCCAGGGACCCCAATATCGAAACCCGACACCGGAGACGCCTGGGGACAGCGTCGTGATCCTCATCGACTCGAACGGCGACGGCCAGGCCGATGCCAGCAAGACGTTCGCCTCAGGTCTGAATTCGATTCAGGGGCTCGCATGGCACGGGCGCGATCTCTGGATCGGCAACTCCCCCGACCTCACGGTCGTGCGCGACCTCGATGGCGATGACGAGGCGGACCAGTACGTCAAGGTCTATACCGACCTGGGGAATCTCGAACACGCGAATCACGGGCACACCTGGGCGCCGGATGGAAAGCTCTATTTCACACAGGGAACCTCGAAGGGCCTGACGCAGCCCGGACGCGTGTCGCCCAAACCGTTCCGCGATCTCTGGGACGTTCACGCGCCGGCGGGGACGCCGGACGTTCTTCCGCCGCAGGTGTTCAAGCGCACCGAGTACAAGGCGACCTATCAGGATCCGCGCGACAACTGGGGACGCGAAGGAGGCATGCTGCGCAGCGACGACATGGGCGCCAACCTCGAAATCGTCTCCCGCGGATTCCGCAACCCGTGGGACATCGCCTTCGACAGCGGCTTCAACTGGCTCGGGACCGACAACGATCAGAGCGATGGCGATCGGGTCTTCATGCCGTTCTTCGGCGCGCATTTCGGCTGGGGCCACGTCTGGAGCACTCACTGGACCGGCAGCGATCACCCGCCAACGGCGCCGATCAGCGGCCCGGTGTTCGATGGATCGGGCACCGGCATCGTGTACTACGACGCGCCGCAGATGCCGCCGGCGTACCGCGGCGTGTTCTTCTTCAACGACTGGCTGCGCAAGACGACGTTCGTCTATCGGCCGCGATGGGACGGCGCGCTGATCCAGCCGGAGGGCGGCCGCTGGCAGGTCTTCGCCGCCGGTGGCGGCGCGGGCCGCGCGGTCGCCAACTACGGCGGCGGCCGCGAAACTGGAGCGCCCCCGCCGCCCAGCCCCCTCTTCAAACCTGTCGACATCGTCGTCGGGCCCGACGGAGCGCTCTACATCAGCGGATGGGGTGAAGAGTACGGCGTCGTGTGGAAGGACGGGCAACAGACCAACGAAGGGCGAGTCTTCCGGATTTCATGGCCCGGTGCGCCGCCGACGAACTGGAATACGGCCAAGCGCGGCAAGCCCGTATCGGAGTGGACGTTCAGGGAACTGGTCGACGATCTCGGATCGCTCCTTCCGGTGTGGTCGATCGACGCGCAGGATGAGCTCGTGCGGCGCGGAGCGGCGATCAGGAACGAGCTCACCGCACTCCTGCGCCAGGGCGGGCTGCCGCAGGCGCAGGAGACGTGGGCGCTCTGGACCCTTGGCCGGATCGCGCCGACGGATCGCACCATCGATGCGTGGCTTGCCGAAACCGGCCGGACTCTTTCGCCGAACGCGCGGATCCAGACGATCAGGATCGCCGCGCACCGCCTCCGCGAACAGCGCCGGACCGGGAAGCTGCCGGACCATGTCGTGGCCGCGCTGCAGGACTCCGAGCCGAGGGTGCGGTTCGCGGCCGTGCAGGCCGTCGCTCAGGCCCACCAGCAACAACTCGTCCCGCAGATCGCCGATCTGCTGACGCAGGAAACCGATCGCGTCGTTCAGTACGCCGCCTGGCAGGCGCTGCGGGAGATCGCGTCGACCGACGAGCTGCGCGCGTTGTTGAAGGACGAACGCGGCGCCGTGCGGCGTGGCGCGTTGCTGGCGCTGCTCGAGAGCCGCGCGCTGGAACCGGCCGCGGTGAAGCCGCTCGTGCAGGATCGCGACGCAGGCACATCCGAGATCGCCGCGACCTGGCTCGCCCAGGCGGACGGCAACCCGCTGATCGACGTGTCCCCGAAGCCTGGCGACTTCGTCGACTCCGTGGCGATCAAGCTGACCCCGGGCATCAAACCGGGGACGGTGCGCTTCACGCTCGACGGGTCCGAACCAACTCCGGCGTCCCGCTCGGGCAGTCCCGGTCCCGTGACCGGCACTACCGTCCTGAAAGCGGCGCTGTTCGTCGGGACCCAGAAGGTCGGCAACACGCTCACGGGTACGTATCGCAAGCGGGAATCGACGCTCGCATTGCCCACGCTCGGGAAGGTCGAGACGCCGACGACCGTCGCACAGGTTCTGCCGCTCCTCGCCGCGGCCGATCCGGCGCGTGGACCAGGACTCTTCAAGGCCGCCGGATGCGCGTCGTGCCACCGGGCCGGCGACGAAGGGCGGACCCTCGGACCCGATCTCACCGGGATCGGCGACCGCGACGACGCGGACTCGATCGTTCGATCGATCCTGAGCCCCAACCAGATCATCGTCGAAGGCTACGGACTGCTGACCGTGTCCACGCGCGACGGAAAGGCATTTGCGGGGATCTTCCAATCGGAGACGGATCGCACGCTCAGGATGGTGCAGTTGAACGGCGAGGCCGTCGCCATCGAGAAGAGCACGATCGGCAGCCGCCGCAACATCCATCAGTCTCCGATGCCGCCGTATGAGAGCGCGCTGAACCCGCGCGACGTTGCAGATCTCGTCACCTGGCTCATGAAGCGAAGCGCGGCGGCTGCAGGCGGCGCCGCGGCCGCGGGAACGGAGCAGCCTTCGCGCGGCGCTCAGGGCTCTGGCTTCGCGTGGAAGCTCGAGTCCGACCGGCTCGCGATTCTCTATGCGGGGCGTCCCGTCGCGGACTACGTCTTCGTCGATCCCCAGATCCTCCGGCCGTCCTTCCAGAACGTTCGTGCCCCCAGCGGTGTGCAGATCACGCGCACGCATCCTCCCGCCGCCGGCGACGCCGACGATCACGCGACCATGCATCCCGGCGTGTGGCTCGCCTTCGGCGACATCAACGGTGACGACTTCTGGCGCAACAAGGCCCGTATCGAGCATGTCGCGTTCGTCACCGAGCCGGCGATCGTACAGGGGCGGCTGGTCTTTGCGACGCGAAACCGGCTGGTCGGCCGCGAGCCCACGCCCCTGGCCACGCTCACGTCGCACTTCGAGATCGCACCCTGGGGCGATCACGCGTTCGCGCTGACCTGGAAGGCAGAGTTCCGCGGCGAGGGACGTGAGCTCGTGTTCGGCGATCAGGAGGAGATGGGGCTCGGCGTGCGCGTGGCCACGCCGCTCACCGAGCTGAAGGGCGGCCTCGTCGTCAACAGCGAGGGCGTGAAGGGTGCGAAGACCGTCTGGGGGAACCCGGCGGCCTGGGCCGCCTATTCGCGGGAGCTCGACGGCCGCGTCCAGGGGGTGGCGATCTTCCCGGCCGCCTCAAACCCGAACCCGACGTGGTGGCACAGCCGCGACTACGGCGTCATCGTCGCCAACGGATTCGGCAAGCGCGTCCTGCCGGCATCGGCGGACGGAAAGCTGGTCGTGAAACCAGGCGACGCCCTGAACCTGCGGTATGACGTGCTGCTGTTCGATACGCCCGCTGCAGCGCCGATCGATTTCGCGGCGGTGTATCACCGGTTGAAATAGGTGAATGCGATTTCTAGGCTGAGGTCGTCGCTGACGTTTCAGAAAGCTGGGACCGCAGAGCCGCGAAACACCGCGCGAGGACGTTCATGCTCTCGCGCGCTTCGGCCTCGGTGATGGTGAGCGGTGGAGCGATGCGCAGAACCCTGGTCGCCAGCGGACCCATGATGTGGACAGCGCGACCGTCGCTGTCGCCTCGATAGGCGGCGAGTACGCAGGCGCGCGCAATCTCGCTCGCCGTCCGGCCTCCCCATGCCTCGATCTCGACGCCCCAGACCATGCCGCCCTTCTCGCCGCGGACGTGGGAAACGAAAGGCAGCTCCTTCAGCGCGACAAGCCCTTCCTCGATGATCGCCGACGATCGG
>Ga0114129_10017389_pt1 | contig 10241 bp, 9 predicted proteins | sample RhiMetdeltSRZDD1_FD_80071 | JGI IMG/M metagenome (GOLD analysis project Ga0114129, IMG submission 80071) | Populus rhizosphere microbial communities from Tennessee, USA - Rhizosphere MetaG P. deltoides SRZDD1 (version 2) (version 2) | ecosystem: Host-associated > Plants > Roots > Rhizosphere >... | reverse complement strand
CGCTCTCGTCTCACGATGGCTCGGCCGGCTCGTGCACACGCGCCTGGAGCGCCAGGAGATGGAGCCGCCGATGCGGCAGCTCATCGTCAACGTGCTCCGCCTGGTCGTGATGCTGTTCGCGCTGGTGGTCGCCCTGGACAAGTTCGGTTTTCAGATCGCGCCGCTCGTGGCCGGTATCGGCGTGGCTGGCCTCGGCCTCGGCATCGCGCTGCAGGGTGTTCTCGGCAATCTCATGGCCGGTCTCAGCATCATCTTCACGCGGCCGTTCCGGGTCGGCGAGCACATCGCGGTGGCCGGCGTCCACGGCGACGTGGCATCGATCGATCTCAGTGCGACGACGCTGCTCCACGCGGATCGCTCGCGGGTGATCATTCCGAACCGGAAAATCGTCGGCGAGATCCTCCACAACTTCGGCGCCACGCGCCGGCTCGATCTCTCGGTCGCCGTCACGCGTCCCGGCGATCTCTCCGTGCTCCTCGCCGGGATCCGGCAGGTGGTTGGCATGAATCCGCGGGTGCTGAAGGATCCGCTGCCGGTCGTCGGCATCGCGCAGGTCACCGACGGTGGCGTGAAAGTCGCCGTGCAGCCGTGGGTGCGCGTGTCGGATGTCGGCGTCGCCGACGGCGAGCTGTACCAGGCGCTCCTCGAGCATCTGCGGCAGCGCGGGCTCACCGAGGGCGCGACGCAGCTGCACGAGGTGCGGTTGCTCAACGGCGCCCCCGCGGGCCGCGGATGAGCTCGTCGCTGCCGACGCTGCCGACGTCCGTCGTGGGCAGCCACGGGCTGCCCGGCTGGGTGTGGCTCGCGCGGGAGGCGATGGAAGCCGGCCGCCTCGGCGTCGTCGACCTGCGCGAGCTGATGGAGGACGCCACGCAGGTGGCGCTGCTCGACCAGGAGCGCGCGGGCGTCGACGTCGTGTCGACGGGCGAGATGATGCGCGTGCGCTTCATCATCGGCTTCTACGATCGGATCCATGGCATCAAGACGCTGCCACCGGCGCGACGGCTGGGTCAGCCGCTCTGGGACACCAACACGCCGTTCGAGGTGGCGGAGAAGATCAGCGCCCCGCAGGGGCTCGGCATCGTGGAGGAGTTCAAGCTCGCGCGCGAGCTGACGGGCAAGCGCATCAAGGCCACCGTGCCCGGCCCGTATACGCTGCTGGTGCCGCTCAAGCTCGGCGGCGGCTACAAGACGAAGGACACGCTGCTCGCCGATCTCGTCACCATCGTGAACGCCGAGTGTCGGGCGCTCGTCGCCGTCGGCGCCGACTTCATCCAGATCGACGAGCCGCATCACGGCATGTATCACGGCTCCGCCCACGAAGTGTCCAAGGGCATCAATCGCGTGGTCGAGGGCGTGGACGCGAAGATCGCCGTGCATATCTGCTTCGGCAATCTCTACGGCCGCCCCTTCAGCGCCGTGCGCGACTACACGAACGTCTTCGCGACCCTCGACGATCTCCATGCCGCCCAGGTCGTGCTGGAGTTCGCCAACCGAGGCATGGACGAGCCGGCGCGCTGGAAGGACTTTCCGAAGGACAAGGAGCTCGGCGCCGGCGTGATCGACGTGAAGGCATTCAAGGCCGAGACGGCGGAAGAGGTGGCTACGCGGATCCGCACCGTGCTGCGTTACATCGCGCCCGACAAGCTGTGGCTCAATCCGGATTGCGGGTTCTGGGAGACGCCGCGCTGGGTGGTCCGACAGAAGCTGAACGCGCTCGTCGAAGGCACGCGGCTGGTCAGGAAAGAGCTCGCCTGACCTCGCCGAGCCGCGCGAAGGAGGCGAGGACCTTCGCGTGGTCGTTGGTGAAGTGGCGAACGATGACGTCGGTGTAGCCCATCTCGGCCAGCGCCTGGAATTGCTCGACCACCTGCTCGACGTCGCCGGCCACCAGCGCGGCCGGATCGAAGCCGCGATAGCCTTTCGCCACGACCTGCGCCAGCGTCTCCGCCGCCTCGTCCTTCGACGCGCCGACGTAGACATCGCGGCGGATGGCGATGGCCGTCGGCACGCGCCCGTGGGCGAGGCAGCGCTCGCGGTAGACGGTGTTCTTTGCCGCCGCGGCCGCCGGAATCAATCCCGGCGAGGCGAGCCAGGCGTCGCCCAGCCGCGCGGCGCGATCGATGGCGACGTTTGCGGTGGCGCCGATCCAGATCTCGACGGGCTCAGCCGGTCGCAGCGCGACGCGTGCGTTCTCGAACGTGAAGCGGCCCGTCGCGCTCACCGACTCGCCTGCGAGCAGCCGGCGGATAGCGGCGAGCGACTCCTCGAATGCGGCCGGCCGCGTCTTCAGCGACGCGCCCATGGCGAGGAACTGCGCCTCGTCGTCGCCAAGTCCTGTCTGCACGATGAACCGGCCGTGCGCGATCGCGGCCAGCGTGCCGACCTGCTCGGCGAGCAAGACCGGATTCCACAGCGGCAGGAGAAACAGGCAGCCCGCGGGCTTGTCGCTCCACTCCGCGAGGAGCCGTCCCATGATCGGCACGTTCTGGTAGTACGGCCCCGGCGTCGCGTGATGATCGCCGACGACCAGCGAGTCGAGATCCGCGCGCCGCGCGGCCGCCGCCCGCTCGATCATCATCCGCGCGCCCGCCCTCGGATCACCCGGCGGATAGGCGCTCGTCAACGACACGCCGATTTTCATTGTAGCGAGGGCTGGGCGAGCGGCTTGAAGCGTGGGTGGCCCGTACTAGATGGACGGTGGCTGCGCTCCGCGCTCAACCGTAAGTGGCTGCGTTCCGCGGTCAACCGTCTTTTCATATGAGTTTCTTCATACGACCTTTCTATACGACTTCTAATGGTGCATGCGGTGTTGTGCCGGCCACGGTGATGCCGCCGCGGGCGCCGATGGTGACGCTGCCGTAGCGGGTGGCGAAGGCGGGCGGCAGCGGGCGACCGTCGGGCGGACAGAGCCACAGTCGCAGCAGGTGGCGCTTTCGCGAGGGATCGGGCCAGTCCTCGAACTCGGTGCGGTCGTGCAGGATCTGGTGATTGTGCACGAGCTGGATGTCACCCGGCTCGAACGCCATCTGCAGGTGCACGGCCGGATCCTCGAGAATGTTGTCGAGGACATCGAGCGCCTCGATCTGGCGCGGCGTCAGGCGCGGCACCTCGGGAAAGCGCTGCGCCGACTCGATGTAGCGTCGCACGTAGATCGTGGTGAGAAGGCCCGCGTGCCAGCTGAAGATCGGCAGCGCGAACCATGACGCCATGCCGGGCGGCACTTCACCGCGACGGTCGACGTAGAACGGCGCGAACAGCGTGGGCAGGAGATCGGGCCGGCGGGCGAGCATCTCGTTGTGAGCCGTCACCGACGAGACCAGACTCGAGAGACCGCCGGACTTCGCCTTGCGCACGCACAGCAGCGCCACGAGATCGACGGAGTCGGTGTGATAGTACTGCCGCTTCGTCGTCTGGTACGTGCGGACGTTGGGATCGGCGAGGTCGTAGCCGACGTCGCGCACGTGGCCGAGCAGGTGGCCCTTCGCGTTCTGCGAGCGCGCTCCCCCGAACCATGTGCCGATGCCCCAGTACATCGCCGCCGCGTCCTCCAGGGCATAACGCTCCATCGGCAAGCCGCGCAGGAGCGCAAAGCCGCGCCCGTGCAACAGCTCTTGACGCAGCGCCTCGAGGCGAGGGCCCAGCGTCGGCAGCGGGAAGTCATCACGCCCGATCTGAGGCAGCGTGAGCGCACGCGCGTGCACGCGCGCCACCGCGCGATGGAGCTCCGACAGCTCCGACGGCGTGAAGGTGTGGATCCACGCCTCCGTCTGTCGCAGATCCTCGCCGCGCCACGCCGAGGGACCGGTGATTGGCCCCGGCGGCCGGCTCACGGACGCTGGGGAAGCATTGCCAGCAATGGCTCGAGATTTTTCGGATCCGGGCGCAGCTTGCCGACGCCGTGGGTGCGATAGAGCTCGACGGCCTTGTCGTTGAACGGCGTCGGGACGCCCACGCGCCGCCCCTCGCCAGCGACGTAGCCGTTCAGCTGCTCGATCTCCGTCCGCCGTCGTCGCATCACGTCTTGCAGCATCGACGGCCGTCCGCCGCCCCGCTTCTTGGCCGCATTGCTGATGTCCGCTTCCACCTCGTCGAGCCCCCGTCCCGCGACGGCATCCACGAAGCGCTGGGCCACGATCCCCATGATCGGCTCCACCTCGAAGCCGCACGCGCGGCCGACGTGGATGCATTCGGCGGCCAGATAGATCGACAGCCGTCGCGGACCCGGCTCGGTCCGGCACTCCGAGGTGCCGAGGCCGCTCAAGCCGGCCAGCGGATTCACCATGCAGTTGATCGAGAGCTTCGACCAGCGCTCGCCGAAAAGATTCGTCGTCACCTCGGTGTGCGCCACCGCCGACAGCATCTTGGCCAAGGCGCGCGCGCGCGGCGTGTCGCGGCCATCGTGCTCACCGACCTTGAAGCCGACCTGACCCGTGTCGGTGCGCATCGCGATGCCCGGCTCGTACATCCCAGCGCCGATCAGAATGACGGCGCCCACGCTCCTGTGCGCGCCGGCGAGCGCGGCCACACGGTAGTCGTTGATGCCGTTCTGAAAATCCACGACGTAGCCGTCGGGCTTCAGGTACTGGAGCGCCAGCCTCGTGGCCCACTCCGTGTCGTACGACTTCACGGCGATGAACACGGCGTCGAAGGGCTCGTCGATCGACTGCGCCTCGTGCAGATGCAGCGCCTTCACGGCAATCTTGTGCTCGCCACAGGTGCCGGTGAGCGTGAGGCCGTTGCGCTTCATGACGTCGACGTGCTGTGGCCACTGATCGACGAGGGTGACGTCCTCACCCGCCCGCGTCAGCAGACCGCCCACCACGCATCCCACCGCGCCCGCGCCGACGATGCCGCTCCTCGTATTCATGGCCCGTTAAAGTACACTAGGTCGCCGGTGTCGGAAATCCAGCTCGACCACATCGCCATCGCGGCCCATCGCCTGACCGACGCGCCCCCGATCCTGGTCGGCGTCCTGGGCGGCGTCCCCTTCTTCGGCACCGAGGCGCCGGCTTTCCGCTTCGGTCAGTGGGAGTTCGACGGCGACGGACGTCTGGAGGTGCTCGAGCCGCGCGGCGACGACGGCTTCTTGCATCGCTTTCTCGCCGCGCGTGGTCCCGGCATCCATCACGTGACGTTCAAGGTGCCGAGTCTCCGCGACGCGTGCGATCGCGCGGAGTCGCTCGGCTACTCGATCGTCGGATACCACGACGCGAGCCCGTACTGGAAGGAGGCATTCCTCCATCCGAAGGAAGCGCTCGGTGTGGTCGTGCAGCTCGCGCAGATGGGCGGCAAGGGGCCGACGCGCGGCAAGTGGCGCGCCGCGCCGCCAGGCCCGCCGAACCCGCCGCCGCCCGTGCGTCTCATCGGGCTCCGGACGCGGGCGCGCTCTGAGGAGCGAGCGCAGCGCCAGTGGTCGACGCTGCTGCGCGGCGTTGCCTCGCGCGAGGCCGGCGCGCTCGTGTATCGCTGGCCGCGATCGCCGCTTCGCATCGCCGTCGATATCGATTCGACGATGGAGGAAGGCGCGCTGCACGTCGAGATTGCCAGCGACCGGCGGCTGCCGCCGCTCGACACGCCGGAGCTCGGTGCCGTCTTCGTGCTCGAAGGCGCGTCGCGATGACGGACGCGATCGACGCCAAAGTCTCTGCCTCGCTGGACGCGCTCGGCGTGTCGTACGAGATCATGACGATCGATCCCGACTTCGCCGATACCGCGCGCTTCTGCGAGCGCTACGGCATCCCGCTGGAGAACTCGGCGAACACGATCATCGTGGCCGGTAAGAAGGAGCCGAAGGCATACTGCGCGTGCGTGGTGAAGGCCACCACGCGGCTCGATGTGAACCACGCCGTGAGGAAGCTCATGGGCGTGTCGCGCGTGTCGTTCGCGACGGCGGAGGAGACGCAGGCGCTCACCGGCATGATGATCGGCGGCGTGACCATCTTCGCCCTGCCGCCCGACCTGCCGATCTACGTCGACGCGCGGCTGATGGACCTCGAGTGGGTGATTCTCGGTGGCGGCAGCCGGTCGACGAAGGTCAAAACGTCGCCCGAAGTGTTCCGCCGGCTGCCGAAGACAACGATCGTTCCGGGGCTGGCGAGCGGCTAAAAAAGATGCCTGAGCTGCCGGAAGTCGAAGCAGCGCGGCGTATCGTCGAGCGCGTGGCGCGCGGTCGACGAATCGTCGAGGTCGAGTGCGCGGACGACCCGATCGTCTTCGAGGGTGTCGCGGCCGCGCGCTGGCGGCGCGCGCTGCTCGGCCGACGCGTCGGCGCCGTGCGGCGCCACGGCAAGCATCTGTGGCTCGAGCTCGACCGCCGGCCGTGGCCGTGCCTGCACTTCGGAATGACGGGCGGCTTTCACGTGCCGGGCCGCGGCACGCTGCGCCTCGTCGCTCACGGCAAGAACGGACCGGGCGTCGCGTGGCCGCCGCGCTTCATGAAGCTGCGCCTCAAATTTGACGACGGCGGCGAGCTCGCCTACGCGGACGCCCGCCGACTCGGCCGCGTGCGCCTGCGCGACGAGCCGCAGAAGGAGCCGCCGATCAGCCTGCTCGGGTTCGACGCCTTCCGCGAGCTGCCGTCGTTGCGCGACTTCGCCGCGCTCGTGCGGGCTCGCTCGGCGCCGATGAAGGCGCTGCTCCTCGACCAGTCGTTCGCTGCCGGCGTGGGTAACTGGATCGCTGACGAGGTCCTCTATCAGGCGCGCATCGATCCGCGCCGCCGCGCGAGCACGCTCGACGACGATGAGGTCCGCCGCCTGCGGGGCGCCATCCGCCACGTCATGGCCGTGTCCGTGCGCGCGCGCAACGACAGCGCGCTCTATCCGCGTCGCTGGCTCTTCCACGATCGCTGGGGGCGAAACCCGAAGGCGTACACCGCACGCGGCGAGAAGATTCGCCACGACACCATCGGCGGTCGCACCACCGCCTGGGTGCCGTCCGTGCAGCGCTGACTCGCGCTTCCGCAGACGCGCTTTCGAGCCCTACGCCGCCGTGACCTCTACGCGTGCATCAAATCCCGCCTGCCCGGCGGAGAAGCCCAGCGCGTCGACGGCGTCGTCCGGAATGATCGCGTCGCCCGACGTCAGCGTGTTGAGCCCGCGCCAGCCGTCGCGCATCCACACCGTGCCGGCCGGCACGCGCGCCGTCACATGCGCGCGTGCGGTCATCTCCCCGCGCGCGTTCTTCACGACGATGGCCGCGCCGTCGGCCAGGCTGCGGAGAGCAGCGTCCGCCGGCGCCATCCACAACACCGGCTCGGGATCGGCGGCGGCGAGCGTCGGCAGCGCCTGGCCGTGATCGTAGAAGCCGTGGAAGTGAGTGAGCGTCCGTCCTTGTCGCAGCGTCAGCGGATATGCGTCGCTGGGGAGCGGCTCGTAGACCGGCAGCGGCGGCAGTCCGAAGGATTCCGCGCGCTCGGAGTAGAGCTCGAGCTTGCCCGACGGCGTCGGAAACGCGAGATCCGGATGCGCGACGTGGGAGACCTCGAGCGCGCGGATGCCACCTTCGGCGCGAAGCGCGGCGACGGTGGCGTGGCGACTGGCCGGCGCGTCGAGCAGCGCATCGAGCACGTCCTCGGTGTCGCGCCACGGAAAGAAATCCGCGAGGCCGAGGCGCGAGCCCAGCTCACGGAGAATCCACGGCACCGGGCGCGTCTCGCCGGGCGCCTCGAGGATCTGCGGCATCAGATAGAGATGCGTGTTGGTGGACTTGCAGCCGAGCTCCTCGAGCCACGAGGTGGCCGGCAGCACCAGGTCGGCGAACCGCTGCGCGGTGTCGTTCAGGAAGAGGTCGTAGCTCACCACGAGATCCTGGCGCGCGAGGCCTTCGGCGACACGATTGGCGTCGGCGAAGGACGAGAGCATGTCGGTGCCGAAGAGCAGCAGCACGCGCACGCGACGGTCGACGAGCGCCTCCGTGATGCGCGCCATCTGGTTCGGAACGTCGTCGCCGGGCGGACGCCGCTCCTGCGCGACGATCGAAGCGAGCGCTTGTCCGTGTGCGCTCGCTCCGTGGCGCGGGCCAAACCCGCCGCCGGCGACCCCGACGTTGCCGGTGAGCGCCGGCAAGCAGGATATCGCGCGGCCGGCGTGCCAGCCGTTCGCGCCCTTGTGCATCGAGGACCCACCGAGGACGATCATGGCCGGCCGCCCGCCCGCATACCGGCGCGCGAGCGCCACGATGCGGTCGGCCGGAATGCCGGTGATCGACGCGGCCCACGCGGGCGTGTGCGGGGCGACGTGCGCGGCGAGTCGCTCGAACCCGATCGTGTGCGACCGGACGAACGCGCGATCGACGGAGTTTTCCTCGATCAGAACGTGAAGGAGCGCCAGCGCGAGCGCGGCATCGGTGCCGGGGCGGATCACGAGCGTCTCGTCGGCTTGGGCGAACGCCTCCGTCTCGCGCACGTCGATGGCGACGACGCCGGCGCCGCGACGCCGCGCGGCCGCGAGGTGGCGCGCCGTGTTCGGCTGGCTCGCGAGATTCGCGCCCCACAGGAGGATCAGATTTGCGTGAGCGCCCATGTCTTCCTTCGTGTTCGTCTCGATCAGCCCCGTGAGGGCAAGACCATAGGCGCCGAGCGCCCAGCAGATGATGGCGGGACTCCACCACTGACAGCCGTAGATGTTGGCGAAGCGGCGCAGCAGGTGGGAGTGCATCCGCGTGCCGTAGTTGTTGGCGAAGACGCCGTGCCCGGACCAGGTCCCGACGGCCTCACGTCCCGCCTGCTGCATGCGCTCGGCAATCAGATCGAGCGCCGTCTCCCAGCTCAGGCGCTGCCACGTCCCGCCGCGCGCGGACCGATGGAGTGGATGAAGCAGGCGGCGCGGGTTGTCGATGATCTCGCGCGAGGCCTGACCGCGGATGCACAAGAACCCACGGCTGTCGGGGTTGTCCGGATCGCCGCTCACGCCGACGAGCCGTCCCTGGTCCACCGTCACCAGCATTCCGCACAGAGTGGGATGACAGTTCATCGGGCACATCGTGCGATGCGTGGTAACGCTCACGCGCGGATTCTCGCATAGAGCAGCTGATCGAGCACCCGCCCGTCCTTCATGGCGCTCGAGCGCAGCACGCCCTCGAGCGTGAAGCCCGCCTTCTCGAGCACCCGCGCCGACGCGCGGTTCTCGGCGAACGGCAGCGCGAAGACGCGCCGCAGGTCGGGACTCGCCAGCGCGTGCCCGGTGACGGCGCGCACGGCCTCCGTCGCGATGCCGCGGCCCCAATACGGCTCGCCGAGCCAGTAGCCGAGCTCGGCGCCAACGCGCTCGACGTCGGACTGCACGTGGAACGCGATGCCGCCGACGGCCTGGTCATCGACGTCGATGGCGAAATTGGTTTCGGGCCGTGCGCCCAGCACCGACCTCAAGAATGCGCGCGCGTCACGCGCCGTGTACGGATGCGGAAAGCGATCTCGGAGGTTCAGCCAGATCTTCCGGTTGTTCGCGTGCGCGCCGAGGGCCGCCGCGTCGCCGCGACGCCACGACCGCACGTCGCACACGCCGAGCGACCAGCGCATCGTGGCATAGTATGCCATCCATAGGAGGTCAGCATGGCCGACCGCAAGATGCCCTCGCAGGCCGACGTCGAGTCGTACTTCAAGCGACTGAACAACTGGGACCGCTGGGGCCGCGACGACCAGCTCGGCACCGTGAATCTGATCACCGACGCGCGGCGGGCCGCCGCCCGCGCGCTGGTGAAGAAAAACCGTACCGTCTCGCTCGCGCGCGACATCGTGCCACAGCCGCATCTGCAGTTCGGCTATCACGTGACATATCCGTCCAAGCGCGAGCGCGCCGACGTCGTGCTCGACCGATTCGATCTCGTCTATCACGGCTACTGGGTGACCCACGTCGACGCGCTCTGCCACGTCGGCTGGGACGGCGAGCTCTACAACGGCCGGCCCTTCGCGACCAGCCTCACCACCGCCGGCGCCACCTGGTGTCCGATCGATCCGCTGCTCGACGGCATCATGAGCCGCGGCGTGCTGCTCGACGTCGCCGCCGGTCGCAAGGAAGGCCACGTGACCGTCGACCATCCGGTGACACCGAAGGAGCTCGACGAGACGGCCGCGCGGTTCGGTGTGCGCGTGGAGCCGGGTGACGTCGTAGTCGTGCGGAGCGGCGACGAGGCGTTTCGGCGCGCGCATCCCGAGTGGGTGCCGCGCGTGTCGCCCCATCCTGGGCTCCACGTCTCGTGTCTCGAGTGGTTCCGCGAGAAGGACATCGCGGCGATCTCGT
>Ga0114129_10017387_pt1 | contig 10241 bp, 6 predicted proteins | sample RhiMetdeltSRZDD1_FD_80071 | JGI IMG/M metagenome (GOLD analysis project Ga0114129, IMG submission 80071) | Populus rhizosphere microbial communities from Tennessee, USA - Rhizosphere MetaG P. deltoides SRZDD1 (version 2) (version 2) | ecosystem: Host-associated > Plants > Roots > Rhizosphere >... | reverse complement strand
GCACCAGAGGTGATCAGCGCGTCAGACTGACGCGATGGAAGTCGTCGCCGCGATCATCATCGCGACGCTCGTGGGGCCGTTCCTGATCGGCTGGTGGATCGGCCACCCGGGGTTCGCAGCCGCTGCGTGGGGCGCGCTCGGCCTGACGGTCCTCATCCGCCAGGCGCAGCTCGACACGAGCGAAGGGCTCGCCTTTCTGTGGATCGTCGTCGCGACTGCGCTATCGATGGCGGCTGCCTGGTACGGCGCCTTGCGCCGTGAGCGATCACGCCAACGAGAGCTCGAGCGGCGCTAGCCGCGGGGGATGCGGACGACCTTGATCCTCTTCTTGACCGGCGTCGCGTCCGGGTTTCCGGCGGCATCGACCGCCGCGACCCAGAGGACGTGCCGCCCTGGCTTCAGCCTGTAGGTCTTCGAAGACCTGCATGCCTTGAAGTTGCCGTCGTCGAGCTTGCAGACGAACGTCGAACCGTCTTCGCTCGATTCGAATTCGAAGCTGACCCGGGCCCTCCGACGCTTCGTCTTGACCTTCCGCCCGGGCCCGTCGGCGATCGTGGTCTCGGGCGGGTCCTGGTCTCCGGCCGGCGCGTCCTCCGGCGCGCAGGCGACTGCGATGGCGACCGTGGCGGTCGATCCGCCGTTGAGCGTGTAGGTCAAGGTGTCGGCTCCGCAGTAGTTCGGCGCCGGGCGGTACGCGATCCCGCCCGCCGTCGTGATCGCGCTTGCGCCGTGTGCGGCGTTCGTCTTCGAGACGATCGCCTTCAGGCCGCCGTCGATGTCTGTGTCGTTACCGCGGACGTCGAAGATCGCCCAGGCGTCCTCTGCAACGGCCCCGGCGTCGTCAAGTGCGACAGGCGCATCGTCCACACACGTGACAGTCACGTTGACGGTCGCGGTGGAGCCACCGTTGAGCGTGTACCTGAACCCGTCGGTACCGCAGTAGTTGGCCGCCGGCTTGTAGGTGAGGTCCGCGCCGGAATGGGTGATCGTGACCGCTCCGTGGCCGCCGTTGGTCCTCGCCATGACCGTCTTGCTGCCGCCGTCAGCGTCGGTGTCGTTCGCGCGCACGTCAATCGTCACGGCGGCCGCGTCTTCCCGGACGGTCTTCGTGTCGTTCACCGCGGTGGGCGGAGTATCCGGGCACGACACCGTGATTTCGACGGTCGCGGTGGAGCCGCCGTTGAGCGTGTAGGTGAAGCTGTCAGGACCGCAGTAGTTCGCGTCCGGCGTGTAGCCGAGGCTGTCGCCCGCGTTGGTTATCTCAACCGTGCCGTGTGCGCCGTCCGTCTTCGACACGATCGTCATCGTGCCGCCGTCGATGTCGGTGTCGTTCGTGAGCGCGTCGATCGTGCTCGACGTGGCAGCGTTCCTGCTGACCGTCTGTGAGTCGTCGACGGCCGTGGGCGCATCGTCGGCGCAGGTGACGGTGACGTTCACGGTGGCGGTCGAACCGCCGTTGAGGGTGTAGGTGAAGTTGTCGGCGCCGCAGTAGTTCGCGTCGGGCCGGTAGGTGAGGTCCGCGCCGCTGTTCGTGATAGCGACGGTGCCGTGCGCGCCGTTCGTCTTCGCGGTGATCGTCTTGGTGCCGCCGTCGATGTCGGTGTCGTTGGCCAGGACGTCGATCGTGGTGGCAGAGGCGTCCTCGTCGAGGGTCTTCGCGTCGTTGACGGCACTCGGCGCGTCGTCGGTGCACGTGACGGTGACGTTCGCGGTGGCGCTGGAGCCGCCGTTGAGGGTGTAGGTGAAGTTGTCTGTGCCGCAGTAGTTCGCGTCGGGCGTGTAGGTCAGGTCGGCTCCGGAGTTGGTGATCGCCACCGTGCCGTGGGTGCCATTCGTCTTCGATGCGATCGACTTCGCGCCGCCGTCGATGTCGGTGTCGTTGGCCAGGACGTCGATCGTCGTGGCAGAGGCGTCCTCGTCGAGGGTCTTGGAGTCGTCGACCGCACTCGGCGCGTCGTCCACGCAGGTGACGGTGACGTTCACGGTGGCGGTCGAGCCGCCGTTCAGCGTGTAAGTAAAGCTGTCGTCGCCGCAATAGTTCGATGCCGGCGCGTAGGTCACATCGCCAGCGAGTATCCCGAGCGATCCGTGCGCTGGGCCCGTCGTGGCGACTATCGCCTTCAGGCCGCCATCGACATCCGTGTCGTTGTTGCGGACGTCGAGCGGGCTAGCGCCTGCATCCTCGGGTAGAGAGCGCGTGTCGTTGACAGCGACCGGGGCGTCGTCGATGCACGTGATGGTGATCGTGACCGTGGCGGTTGAGCCGCCATTGAGCGTGTAGGTGAAGCTGTCGCCGCCGCAGTAGTCCGCGTCCGGGGTGTACGTGAGATCCGCACCGGAGTTCGTAATCGCGACGCCGCCGTGAGCGCCGTTCGTCTTCGATGCGATCGACTTCGTGTCTGCGTCGATGTCGGTGTCGTTCGCGCGCACATCGACCGTGACCGCGGACGCGTCCTCGTTGGCCGTCTTCGAGTCGTTGACGGCAACTGGCGCGTCGTCCACGCAGGTGACGGTGACGTTCACGGTGGCGGTCGAGCCGCCGTTGAGCGTGTAGGTGAAGCTGTCCGCGCCGCAGTAGTTGAGCGCAGGCGTGTAGCGCAGCTCGGTGTTCGAGTTGATGATCGCGACCACTCCGTGGGAGGCACTCGTGTACGTGGCGATCGTCATCGGTCCCGCATCGACATCCGTGTCGTTCGAGCGTACGTCGAGGGTGTTTGCGCCCGAGTCCTCCGCGACCGACTTGTCGTCGGAGAGCGCGACCGGGGGGTCGTCGACGCACGCGACCGTCACGTTCACCGTCGCGGTCGAGCCGCCGTTGAGCGTGTAGGTAAAGCTGTCCGGGCCGCAGTAGTTTGCGTCCGGCGCGTACGTCACATCGGCTCCCGTGCTGACGATCGCGACCTGCCCATGCGCGCCGTTCGTCTTCGACCCGATCGTCCTGGGGCCGGAATCGACGTCGAAGTCATTCGCAAGCACGCCCATCCCGCTGGCCGCCGAGTCCTCGGTCACGGTGCGGCTGTCGTTCGACGCCACCGGCGCGTCGTCGACACAGGTCACGGAGATGTTCACCGTCGCGCTCGAGCCACCGTTGAGCGTGTAGTTGAAGCTGTCGGCGCCGCAGTAGTTCGACGCGGGCGTGTACGCGACGTCGGCTCCTGCGTTCGTGACCGCGACGGTCCCGTGCGCGGCGAGCGAGACGCCTTGGACCGTCTTCGTGCCCGCGTCGATGTCGGTGTCGTTCGCGCGCACGTCGATGGTCGTCGCGGACGCGTCCTCCGTGACGGTCTTCGAGTCGTTGACGGCCGTCGGTGCGTCGTCCACGCACGTGACATGAACGGTGATCGTGTTCGGGCTGGTGTCGTAGGCCCCGCTGCTGTCGCGCACCGAGAAGGTGAAGGACGCGTAGGAAGGGCCGCAGGCGTTCGCGGGGGGCGTGTACGTCAACGACCCGGGCGCGTAAGAAGATCCAGCTGTCGCCGCGACGCCGCCGGCCTTAAGCGAGCCGACGGCCGGCAGGCTGTCGATACGGACCGAATCGAACGTGTCGCCCGCATCGGCGTCGGAGAACCCGAAGCTCCCGGCCGTGAAGCTGTACTGCGTGTCCTCGCTCGTTGTGACGCTGCCGTCCGAGCCGGTCGGCGGGTGAGCTGTTGTACCCGGCGCGTCGACGGCGACGGACATCGACGAGCCGCACGCCGAGCTGAAATTGCTCACCGAGACACCGCTCGGCGTGCCGTCATAGAGGTTGCTGTTCGGGGTCGAGGTCGCGTTGAACGTCCGGGCCCCAACGAACGAATCGGCCGCCTCGAACGGGTAATTGTCGTTGTCGCCCTCCTCGAGCGCGACCAGGCGATCGGGCTCGGCGGCGTTCGGGCTGATGAAAGACCGCGTCTCGTCGATGTGCCAGATCAACACGCCGCAGCTCGGCAGGGCGCCGTCGTATCCGGTCCTCTGGCGGTTCTCGATCAGGAAGTACTCGCCGCTGCCGACGTGGCTGCCGAAGAGCCAGTCGACGCCCGACGGGTTGTCGCGCACCTGCAGCGCGGCAGGATTGGCGGCCGCGTCGAGCAGCCCGTACGTGCCGTCGCCCGCGGCGGTCGGCGTGATCCATCCCTCATACGCCTTGGAGAACGCATCGAGATGAGGCGGTGAGGTGCCCGGATCCGTGTTGGGCAGGTTCAGCCAGCTGCCGTAGGCCATCACGCTCCAGTAGCCGACCCCGCCGTAGGAGCTGTTGTCGGTGTCGTAGAGGTCGGGCAGATCGAGGTCGTGCCCCATCTCGTGGGCCATGATCCCGAGCGTTGCCATCCGCGGTGGCCGAGCGCCGAAGGTGCCGGTCGGATCGCAGTGCTTCTCGCCGAACTGCGTATAGGTGACGCCCGCGAAGACGCCGTCCACGACGGGCGTGAGTGCGCCGGTGCCCCACTTGTGGCCCCAGACCGCTGGCGTGCCGCACCCCGCCGATGCCTCCCATCCCGCCGGGATGACCGTGATGTGGAGCTCGTCGTTCGAGATCAACCCGTTGTGGTTCGTGTCGTACGAAGCGAAGTTGACGTACGGATTCGCGGCGTTGATCGCGTCGGCGGTGAGCTGCTGGTTCGCGGTGCCGGTACTTCCTTGCGTGTTCGGGTGGTTCGTCGGGAGGGTGAGCCAGCCCACGACACCGTCGTTCGCGGTGCCGTGTGTTTCGTTAGCCGGCACGAACTCGACGTTCCCGAAGGAGACCTCGTCGTAGTAATCGGCGAGGCTGTCGGAGGATCCGAAGAAGCGGTTGTGCCAGTCCGCGGGGGTCGTGCCGAGCGACGCCTGGTTCGCGAACTGGACGAGGAGGACGAGCGAGGGGTGTGAGCCACTGTTCAGCGGGGCAGCGGCGTCTAGGGTGGGAGCTCCGAGGGGGCCGGTCAGTGGTCCGGACAGCTCCTGCTCGCGCATATCATCGGCGCGCGCGGCCTGCTTCGGGTCACGCAGGTGGGGAGCGAGACCAGCGGGTGACTCCTCCCCCACGACACGACCGCTCCGGCGGAGCCCGCCGGCGGGGCCCTTCTCGGCGTACTCCCACGCGTGCGAGTGCGGGTTGCGCAGGATCGTGAAGCCGGACGCGGTCTCGCGGCCGTTGTACCACTCGTCACCGAACGCTCGGGCCGTGAACGTGTCGCCCGACGGCTGCTCGAGCTCGATCCGCTGCTGCGGATCGACGGGGACGGCAACGGCGGCGGGGGCGAGCCCCAAGGTCAGGGCGAACGCTAAAACGATGCGGCGGGCCATGTGACCCGATCATCGAGGCGACTACCCCAAACCGCCACTAGCCATTGGTTCAGGGTGGCATTGCGCCATCCGGCTACGCTCGGGAAGGCTCCCAGCCAGCCCTGGAGGGGTGGCAGAGCGGTTGAATGCGCCGGTCTTGAAAACCGGTGTCCGTCTTCTCGGCGGACCGTGGGTTCGAATCCCACCCCCTCCGCTGTCGAACCTCGCCAGCGGGCCCGTTTGTATGCGGCCCGCTCTTCGCCGCGGGCAAGGTATTGACCCAGTTTCTTCTGGCTTCAGCCGAAGGAGGCGCTGGGACGGCCCTAGGCGCGACGCCGTTCGCTGAAGGCGAACACGATCTCCTCGAGAACCGGCTCCGCGCCGGGCGGCGCCGTGATGGCGAGCTCGAGCGCGGCCGGCGTGTCGGTGAGTGCGAATCCGAGGAACGCGCAGCACTGCGATTCGGCCGCCACGATCGCGTCGACGCGCTCGCGCGCCGACGGCTCGAAGCGCAGGAGCGCCCGGCCGGTCTGAGTCTCGCTCGAGAGCAGGGCCTCATCGCCGAGCGCGGACATCTCGGCGAGTCGCTCGCGCAGACCGGCGGCGGTCAACGTGCAGGCGATCGGAAGCTCGGTGGCCATGAGCAAAAGCTACACACGCACACTTGACGCGCATGTACACTCGCGGGCCACGTGGTACGGGAGAGTACCGCGTCTCGGAACGGGAGGAGCGCCTTGTCAGCAGTCACGACGTCGGAGGGAATGCAGCTCGTGCGGTTCGCCGCCGGGGTCGCGGTCTATGAGATGCCGGCGCGGCCGGTCGACAACGCAAAGCTGGTGGCATTCGCGGAGACGGCGATGAACGCGGCCGCCGCGACGGCGGTTCCGGACCAGGGGACGAGCGCGCAAATGAGCACCGTGGACATCTGCGCGCACTTCCACTCGAGCGTGCCGGCCGATGCCGAGATGCTCACCGCCGAGGCGATCGTCGTCCGTTCCGACGGACGGCGGGTCCGTGTCGAGGCGGATGTGCTTGCCGACGGCGGCCGGATCGCGAGCTTCGAGGCGAACTCAGGCGTCGCTCTCTAGCCATGACGTCGCGGCGGCCGGGGGAGGGCGTCGTCCGCGTGCAAAGCGTTGGTACCACCCCGTACCCATCGCTACCCTCAGATGGGATGGCTCGCACCGACTCCCTGTTCTTCCGTGCGCTCGAACCCGATGAGGGTTGGACGGGCCAGAAGGAAGCGACGACCGCATCGCAGCGCGCCCGCATGCTCGACGCGATCACGCGTGCGGTGGCGGACAAGGGTTACGCGCGCGTGACCGTCGGCGATGTCGTGAGCGAGGCCGGGGTGTCGCGCCGCACCTTCTACGAGCAGTTCAAGGACAAGGAGGACTGCTTCCTCGCCGCGTACGCGACAGGAACCGAGGCGCTCATCAAGGACATGGTCGCGGCCTCGCTCGCCGTCGGCGACGATGCGGACTGGCGCGAGGTGCTCCAGGTCGCGATCGACAGCTACGTCGGCGGACTGGCGGCCGACCCCGAGTTCGCCAAGACCTTCCTCGTGGACGTGCTCGGCGCCGGCCATGCAGCTGTCGAGCTGCGGGTGCAGGTCTACGAGCAGTTCGTACTGCAGTACGTGATCCTCGCGCGCCGCGCTGCGCGCGAGCAGCCCGAGATCGGGGAAGTGCCCGAGGTCTATCTCCGCGCGCTGGTCGGCGGAATCGGCGAACTGGTGCAGCAGCACCTGCTCACGAAGGACGCGAAAACCCTCCCCGAGCTGGCTCCGGTGCTCGTCCAGCTCGTCACCGCGGTGATCCAGGGCGCCGGCGCCGCGGCACCCGTTTCGCGCTAGCCGCGCAAGTAGGGGCGCTCTGCGGCGTTTCTTCTTCCGAATGTGGTTTACTCCGGGTAACCTAGGTACGCGACCGTACCGCGGCAAGGGGTTGTTTCCTACGTGGGGGAGGAAGTGATGTCGAAGTTCGCCGGAGTGCTCGCACTCGCGCTGCTGCTTCTCGTGCCTACCAGCGCATCCGCGCAGAGGGTGGATCGCGCACCCACGCCTGAGCTCAACCCGATCGGCGTCGAGGCACTGGCGCGCCCCTGCGCGTACGAGGGCGACGACCCCTACGAGAAGGGCTTCTACAAGGCCGAAGGCTGGAAGGGACCGGATTACGTCCGCTACCCCGGCGCGTGCCAGCGCATGCGGTTCTCGTTCGGGCCGATCGCCGTGAAGCCCGGCCAGAACGACGTGCTCGTCAACCCGGTGACGATCGAGAAGCCGTTGGTCGACGGCTACATCACACGCTTCCGGCCGAACCTCGTCCGCGCCGACGGCACCGTTCCGCCGGTCGAGGAGGTGCACCTCCACCACGGCACCTGGCTGTCGGAGCCCGAATACGGCAGCGGCCCGTTCTTCGCATCGGGCGAGGAGAAGACCGTCGCGCCGTTCCCGCGCGGCTACGGAATGCCGGTGAAGGGCACCGACACCTGGCTGATGCTCTACATGGTCCATTCGGCAGTCGCGCAGCCGATGGAGGCCTACATCATCTACGACATCGACTTCATCCCGAAGGCGCAGGGGGACGAGCTCGGCATCAAGCCGGCGTACCCGTTGTGGCTCGACGTGCGTCCCTCGGGCTACCCCGTCTTCAACGTCCAGCGGCCCTTCGGCGGCAAGGATGGACAGTGCACGTGGCCGAAGGAAAAGTGCGCGTCGTTCAACTCCTGGGGCGAGGAGGAAGTCGGGCAGGGTGAGCCCGGGAACGGCAAGGGCGAGGACTGGGAGTTCCCGGCCGAGGGCGACCCGTTCGGCAGAGCGGGGCCGTTCACCGGCGGGACGATCATCGGCATGGGCGGACACATGCATCCCGGCGGGATCCAGAACGAGATCGACCTTGTCCGAGGCAAGAAGAAGAGGCGGATCTACACGGTCAAGGCCAAGTACTGGAAGAACAAGAAGAAGGGCGGCGGTCCGAAGGACTCTTGGGACTTCTCGATGCCGGTCGTCGGGAATCCGTTCTGGGGCATCCGCGTGAAGCCGGGCGACAAGCTGCGCTCGAACGTGACCTACGACACGAAGCTCCAGTCGACGTACGAGGACATGGGCATCGCGGTCAGCCTGCTCGTCCCTGACGACGAGAACGGGAAGCCGCAGGCGCCGGGCGTCAACCCGTTCAAGGTCAAGCGCGACAAGTCGAAGCGCTGCTACCGGAAGGGCGGGCTCCGACATTCCGGTATCCAGGCGAGCCCCCCGGTCCTATGCGACAAGGGCATCGTCACGCACGGACAGCTCGTCGAGAACACGAATCGCGGCGGCCCGGACGGGAAGTGGGAGGCCGTGAGCGCGGGCAACGCCAACCAAGTGTCGATCGCGGACTTCCTCTACACGCCGGGCGACCTGTCGACGCGCATGTCGATGGGCATCCCGACCGTGAAGCTGGGCGACAGGCTCACCTTCACGAACTTCGAGGGCGGGCTGATCTGGCACACGGTGACTTCGTGCAAGTTCCCGTGCCTCGGCCCGACCGGCGCGGCGTACCCGATCGCGAACGGCCGGACCAGCGCGAAGCGCAAGGTCGACTTCGACTCTTCGGAGGTCGGTTTCGGCACACCGGAGATCGGGCCGGCGACCAATAGCCTCAACTGGTCGCTCGACGTGACGAAGGACGAGGGTTACAAGCCCGGCGAGGTCGTCACGTACTTCTGCCGCATCCATCCGTTCATGCGCGGCGCGTTCGAGGTGGCCAAGTGAGCCGCTGGGGCCCGTGGCAGCCGCTGCGCGGCCCTCGCGGCAGGGACGTGTGGGAGACGATGGCGGAGGACGTGGCGGTCGACGTCCTCCCGTGCTCGAACGACGAGTACTTTCCGGCGCCGCCCTCAGCGGAGCAGCTGACGATCATGGCTCTCCAGGACGCCGAGGTCGAGCGCTGGCGGCGCAAGTTCAACATGAGCCGGCGCGAGTTCGTCCGAACCTCGGCGGCGCTGGCGATCGGCTTCTGGGCGATCGACGCCGTGCGGCCCGGGATCTACGGCAACTACGGCGGGGCCCAAGCGGTCTCGACGGGCCGGCCGGATGCGTGTGACCTCGAGTGGGCGGGCCGTAAGGGCCTCGAGACGGTCCGCAACCTGCCGGGCGAGTTCGTCTTCGACGTGCAGACGCACCACGTCGATCCCGACGGGATGTGGCGCGTGACGAACCCGGCCATCCACGCGTTCTTCAGCGCGGTCTGGCCGCAGGCGCGCGATGGCGGCGAGGCGGACCCGATCGAGAACCTGTCGCGCTTCCACTACCTGAAGGAGATCTTCCTCGACTCCGCGACGTCGTGCTCGGTGCTGTCGGTCGTACCTACGTCGCCCGACACGAACAACCCGCTGCCGGTCGAGGAGGCGTCGCAGACGATCGACATCGTCAACGAACTTGCGAACTCGAAGCGTTCAGTCATGCACGCCTTCGTGATGCCGAACCGCGGCGGGACGGGCGACTCCACCCCTACCGTCGATCCGCCGCGCTATCTCGAAGAAGAAATGCAGCTGATGGAGGAGCGGGCGCAGAAGTACAACGACAGGCTGCGCGGCTGGAAGACCTACTGCGCCTGGGGCGACGTCCCGAACGCGAGCGGCTGGTTCCTCGACTCCGACACCGGTGCGCGCTTCCTTCAGCAGGTCAAGCACGTGTCGGACAAGTACGGCATTCCGGCGACTGTCGCGACCCACAAGGGATTCGCGCTGCCCGGCTTCGACCAGCGCGCCGCGGCGCCGCGCGACGTCCCGCCGGCCGCAAAGGCAAACCCGGGCGTGAACATCATCGTCTACCACTCGGGCTACGACACGGGCGACGAGCAGAAGGCCTACCGCGGCGACGAGGAGGCGAACTCGCGCACGACCACCGTTGACGGCTTCATAAAGGCGCTGCGCGAGAATCAGTACGACGCGCCGCGCTTCCGCAAGAACGGCGAGAAGTTCGGGAACGTCCCGAACGTGTACGCCGAGCTCGG
>Ga0114129_10017386_pt1 | contig 10241 bp, 7 predicted proteins | sample RhiMetdeltSRZDD1_FD_80071 | JGI IMG/M metagenome (GOLD analysis project Ga0114129, IMG submission 80071) | Populus rhizosphere microbial communities from Tennessee, USA - Rhizosphere MetaG P. deltoides SRZDD1 (version 2) (version 2) | ecosystem: Host-associated > Plants > Roots > Rhizosphere >... | reverse complement strand
TTACCCACGTGTTACTCACCCGTGCGCCGCTGTACTCAGGGGATTGCTCCCCTTTTCTCGCTCGACTTGCATGTGTTAGGCACGCCGCCAGCGTTGATTCTGAGCCAGGATCAAACTCTCAAGATAACTTGATGCGTTTGATCTTTATCGCGCTTAAAACCGAATTGACTCGAGAAATCTTACTGTCTGTACGTTTTCTGTTTTCAAAGAACCGGTATGGCTCTCAGGCCTCAAAGTGACGTCAAAAAATCCGCCTGAATTTGCTTGGCGGAGTTTTCAACGAGAGACGCCAGCAACTAATCTGTCGCTCGGCGCATCTACCAACTATAGAGAGATCATTTATTGGAGTCAAGCGCCGTTTTAGATTTTTTTGTTCTTGGGCTTGCTCAATGCGCTGGCTGGGACCGAATCTCGGTCAGCGCTTCTCTAATCAACTTAGAAAATAGCGGCTGTCGTGTCAAGGCCTGAAACCCACGCTGGGCCTGGGTTTCAGCCGAGTGCGTTTTGGATCACGTCCAGCAGTTGTTTCATCAGCCGATCGTTCCGCGCAGCGTTGTCGCTTTCGATCATCACACGAAGCAATGGTTCAGTTCCGGAATATCGGACAACTAAACGACCGCAGCCCTGCAGTTCGTGGTTGATCTCTGTCATCTTGGCTTGAACGGCAGCCAATGTTTCAAGCGGCACCTTTTTTTGAACCCGAATATTTTTCAAAAGCTGCGGGGCTTCTACCCAGTCGCGCGTCAAATCTTCAAACGATGCGCGGTCGGTCGCAATGGCCTCCGCGACTTTGAGGGTTGTGAGGAGCCCGTCGCCGGACAACTTAAAATCGGGGAATATGACATGGCCGGAAGGTTCTCCGCCAAGTAGCGCCCCGCTCCGCTGCATTTCCTCGAAGATGAACCTATCGCCCACCGCTACGCGGGTCAGCGTAATACCTTCGTTAGCCAGCATGCGTTCGAGGCTGTAGTTCGTCATCAGGGTTCCGACGACGACGGGCGGTTGAAGCTGCCCGTTTTTTTTCATACGCCGGGCTATCAATAAGAGAACCGCATCTCCATCAATAAGTCGGCCTGAGTTCGACATGAACATTGAGCGATCGCCATCACCATCGAAAGCGACGCCAAAGTCTGCCAGACCCGCTCTCATCGACGAACGCAGTGCGTCGACGTGGACCGCCCCGCAACCATCGTTAATATTCGTACCGTTCGGCCAGGCATGCGTCACGACAACATCTGCGCCGAGCTTCGTGAGTAGCCTCGGAGCGATTTCACTCATCGCACCGTTCGCGCAATCAACAACAATCCGAAGGCCTCTCAACCAATCGGAGTTCGGAAAGTGTGCCAGCAGAATCTCCTGATACCGCTCATGCCAGCCGGTATCGTTGGCAGCAGTCACGACACGTGACGGTACTTTGTCGGTGTGCTCGTAGTTGCTTTCCGAGGCCAATAATTGAAAAATCCGTTTCTCAATCTCGGCCTCATCAGTGTCGGTCAACTTGGTTCCGTCGGATCCGAAGATCTTGATGCCATTATCACCATAGGGGTTGTGCGAGGCGGATATCATCACACCGCCCGAGTAACCAAGCCACTTTGTGAGAAGCGCGACCGCCGGCGTTGGTATTACGCCAGCATTCTGGAGTGTGGCCGGCGTGTATGAGAATCCGTTTTGCAGATGTTCGAAAATCCAGGGACTCGACATCCGTGTGTCCTGGCCGATTAGAACTTTGCCGCCGAGTCTTTCGGCAATTGCCCGGCCAATGATCGTAATTGTCACCGCATTCAACGGAAACTCGCCTGCGTATGCGCGAATGCCATCCGTGCCGAAGAGCTTCATAGTCATTCCGACAATCTAACAGAGGGCCAGAATTTCGGATCATTTCTGATCACGAACATGGAGGACAGTAATTTTTAGGAAAATTTTTTGTCAGATTAGCGCTTACGGTGGATTTCAACCCTCACATTCACAGGCGAAGGATGTTGCAGCCGGATTTGAGGATCAGGCACGTCGAGATCGGTGGCCTGTTCGATTGGAAACTGCCTTCGATCCACGCGGATCGGAATCGTCGCGATCGATGAAAGTGTAGTCAGTCGACTCTCCGGACCTTCCACTTCGATTGTGCTGGGACGCACCATAACTTGGCCGATTTCGAATCCATCCGCGGGCTGACCTGTGATTTCGGGTATGACTTCAACGGTCTTGACCAACGTCCGTTCCAGCGTAAACCTCACGTTTGATGGATTGACGCGGATCACTTCCGCACCAAAAGGGACTTGAACATTTTGCGGGGATAAAGCAACGATCTTTTCGCCGGTTCCCATCTTTGCGACATCGAGGGTAGTCGCAACATCTTTAGCCGTGATTCCCTTTATGACATTTGCTGGCCCGCGCAGCCGTACCTGAACCGTGTTGGTGGTGTCGCCGGTAATTTCCAATCGTTCAGGAATGTTGCGGTATTCCAGCGGTACCTCCAAGCCAATTTCGGAGGATTCCTGATTGGAGACAGCCGCCCAAAGCAGAGTTGCCAGGAGCAGTGAAACGATCTTTAAGGGCCAGTTATGGACGATCCAATGTCTCATCGATTGCACGATTAGCCGTCCAAATGATGCTCGGCTGGAGCTGCGACCACACGCGGCGCGGCAGCCGCGCCTTTGCGCTCGAAAGCATCCCGTAACCGAAGCCGAAGTGTATCGGGATCCAGATAGCGTTCCATCTCGCCATCATGGGCAAATGAGATTGCGCCGGTCTCTTCGGAGACGATGATAGCCACGGCATCCGTTTCCTCAGTCACACCGATCGCCGCTCGATGCCGCGTTCCCAGCTCTTTGCTCAATCGCGGCTTCACCGTAAGCGGCAGGAAACACGCAGCGGCCGCGACACGTCCGTTCTGGATGATCACCGCGCCATCATGCAGCGGAACCGAAGGATTAAACACGGTGACGAGCAGGTCGTATGAGAGCGCTGCATCGAGTGCAATGCCGCTCTCGATGTAGGTTTTCAGTCCGATATCCCGTTCGATCACGATCAGTGCCCCAGTCTGATTAGACGCCAGCGTCGTTATCGCCAAAATGATTTCGTCGTAAAACTCATTTCTGTGGATGCTGGAGAATCCCGCAAATAGCGGCGTTTGCCCGAAACGTGCAAGCGCTCGCCGGATTTCATGCTGAAAGATCACGATGATTGCAAACACGAAATAAGGAAGAACGTTGGTCAGCAGCCATGTAGCCGTACCCAGTTGCGCCCACCGCGCGAAGTAAAAAAAACCGATAATCAATGCGAGACCGACCACCATCTGAACCGCTCGGGTACCTTTGATGAATGCAAGGAGGTGATAGATGACGAAAGCGACGACAAAGATATCCAGTAATGTTTTCCAGGTCAGTGGCAAAGATGACAGAAGGTCGAGCATTTAGATTCCTTGTCCTGCGCTTACTGCGCCCCGAAATTAGTCCACCTACAATAAGCGATCCGTCACATCTGCAAGCACTCGCGCCTGCCGAACCTCATGTACACGTACAATGTGAGCGCCATTCATAATCGCCGCAACGATGGTTGCTGCGGTCCCCCAATCTAGGGCTTCCGGATTCTCGGCGGTAATTCTTCGAATAAACGACTTGCGAGACGTGCCAACGAGTAGGGGATAACCAAGTTTACTAAATACTTGAAGACTTTTTAAGACAGCCACGCTTTCGTCAGCCGCCTTTCCGAAACCGATCCCCGGATCGATGACAATTGATTCCGACAAGATACCCGCCTTCCGGGCGCCTTCAACCGCCGCGACCAAGTCTTCTCGAACTTCTCGGACTGGGTCGGTCATTCGGCCCTGAGTATGCAGTGTTTCGCGACTACCGCGACTGTGCATTAGTACGACGCCGGCCCGGGTCTCAGCTACAACCCGCGGCATATTGTCATCGAAACGAAACGCACTAATATCGTTCAACATCTGGGCTCCCGCCTCCATCGCGCGTTTCGCCACAGGTGCTCGATACGTGTCGACAGAAATTGGGATGTTTACAATGCCGGCCAATCGTTCGATGACTGGTAGCGCCCGCCGCATTTCTTCCTCTTCCGAAACCGCTTGACTGCCTGGGCGACTCGATTCGCCACCGATGTCGATCATGTCTGCGCCTTCCTGCTCGATTTCTTTTCCACGCGCAATGGCGTTTTCATGCGCAAAATAACGGCCTCCGTCTGAAAACGAATCCGGTGTGACGTTCAGAATTCCCATGACGGCCGTTTGCCGGCCGAGTTCGATCTGAGTGCGAGGAAGGCACAATTTGTATCTTTCGCGCATAAACAAAAAGGGGTCTGAATCCCTCTTGCGAGGGGCCAGACCCCAACTTCTCGAAGTTTACTTACGCCGGTGACGGTTTCTCGTGCGGCGAGATGCTCGGTGCCGGCCGCACGACACCCTTTGTCGGTACCGGGGTCGGCTTTTCGTTCTTCGGCTCCGCCCGTGGCGAGCGTCGCTCTTCAAGCGGCTGACCAGCAATCAGCATTTTGATCTCAGCCGCATCGAGCGATTCGCGTTCGAGCAGCGCTTCCGCAATGCGAATCAGCGCGTCGCGGTTCTCGGTCAAAATACTCTTCGCTCGTTCGTAGCCTTGCATGATGAATTTCCGGACTTCAGCATCTATTGCCAGGGCCGTTTGCTCGCTATAGTCGCGATGCTGGGCAATTTCACGGCCCAAGAAGATCTGTTCCTCTTGCTTGCCGAAAGTCAAGGGACCCAGCGACGACATACCGAACTGACAAACCATTTTTCGGGCGAGCTCTGTAGCCTGCTCAATATCATTTCCCGCGCCTGTCGTCATCGTGCCAAGGAACAACTCTTCGGCCAGGCGTCCACCCATCATGATTGCGAGCTGTCCTTCAAGATACGCTCGCGGGTAGGTGTGGCGATCGTCCACAGGCAATTGCTGAGTTACGCCGAGAGCCATACCACGCGGAATGATCGTCACCTTATGTAACGGATCTGCGCCTTCAATCATTGCCGCAACCATCGCATGGCCAGCTTCGTGATAAGCGGTGACGCGCTTCTCATGCTCGCTGATGATGAGTGATTTCCGTGCCACACCCATCAGGACTTTGTCCTTTGCCATTTCGAAATCCTCATGGGTGACCGTCTTCTGATTCAGGCGGGCGGCATTCAGAGCCGCTTCATTCACCAGATTCGCGAGGTCTGCGCCGGAGAATCCGGGTGTGCTTCGGGCGATGACGGAGATGTCGACGTCGTCAGCCAACGGAATTTTGCGGACGTGAACCGCGAGAATACCCTCGCGGCCTTTCACATCGGGCCGGGGGACAACTACACGACGATCGAATCGCCCGGGCCGCAGTAAGGCCGGATCAAGAACATCGGGACGGTTCGTTGCAGCTATCAAAATGACGCCTTCATTCGATTCGAACCCATCCATCTCAACCAGTAATTGGTTCAACGTTTGTTCGCGCTCATCGTGTCCGCCACCCAGTCCGGCGCCGCGATGCCGGCCGACGGCATCGATTTCATCAATGAAGATGATGCATGGCGCATTCTTTTTGCCTTGTTCAAACAAGTCGCGTACGCGTGAGGCCCCGACTCCCACAAACATCTCGACAAAGTCAGATCCGCTAATCGAAAAGAATGGCACGTTGGCTTCGCCTGCGATTGCACGCGCCAGCAGTGTCTTGCCGGTGCCTGGGGGGCCGACCAGAAGAACGCCTTTCGGAATCCTTCCTCCCAGCTTCTGAAACTTCTGCGGTTCTTTTAGGAAGTCGATGATTTCCTGTAACTCTTCTTTCGCTTCGTCCACACCGGCAACATCTTTAAAGGTCACTTTTTTCTGATGTGCGGTGAGCAGACGTGCGCGGCTTTTGCCAAACGATAAAGCTTTATTGCCGCCACTCTGCATCTGACGCATAAAGAAAATCCAGAAACCTATTAAGAAAAGGAAGGGTGCCCACGAGACCAACGCGGCCAACCAGGGGCTCTGGCTGGGTTTTTCGCCTGTGATCTGGACCTGCTTATCGCGAAGCATGTTGATCAGGTCTGGATACTCCATCGGCATCACGGTCTTGAATTGTTCACCCGTACCGCTGAGGTGTCCTGTGATGTCGGAATCGGCAATTGTGACGTCTTTAACGTTGCCGCGTTCAACTTCCTGCAGGAAACGGCTGAATGGAAAGACCTGAGCACTACGGGACGTCGTATGCTGCACAACGTTGTAGAGCAATACGGCCGTGGCCAGTATGAGGACCCAGAACAAAATCGTTTTTGCTGTCGAATTCAATTAAACCCCCAATCTAAGGTTCAACGACCTTAGACGCTTGCTTAACGCAAATTGTGCCAACTAAATCTGTACTGCCTCAATAGCCACGATTTTCTGAGAACGTCCACGAGGGGCAAATTCGCGGGAAACGGGAAATGAGGCGACCCAGATAATGCTTGAATCGGCAACAACCACCGGCCAGCTTCTCCGGTGACTTCTAGGAATCCGAGCGCGTTGAAACAGCTTCTTGAGTTTTCCAGCAGGTAATCCCACAGGTCTGTAATAATCGCCGGGTTTCCAGTTCCTGATTCTAACATACGGTCCAATTGAATCTGCATCCACAAAAACCCTATGGCCTGCCGTTTCTTGCCTTTCAGACCGAACAAACTCGGCCCTGAAAAGCTTGCCCAGTTCCGGTATAAGAACAGAGCCTGGAATTTTCAACTTATATTCATAGTCCGCGGGGGGCGAGGCCTTCTGCCGCATAACGAGAAAGTTAAATTCACGAGCCGCCTCCATCCCGCCCGGGATCTGCAGAATCTTTCCGCTTTTGCCGTCATCCAGTAGGCCCCGAATACCCTCGATTTGCTCAAACGTGACGTCTTGCAACTCCGATCCTGCGGCCCTCAAGGCACTCCTTAACACTCTTCGAATGAGAGCGACGGGTGCTTCCCGCAAGGCGTCCACATTAATTACGAGCAGATCTCGGTCCTTTGTTCCGTTCCTGGCCAGCCATTCTTCGGCATTAACCCTCATCCATGCGTCTTCACCCTCGATAATTTCGATGCTCCGGCTAATCGTCTCAATGAGATTCGGGTTGAATTCGGATGCAAGCTTCGGAATGACGGCGTGGCGCATTCGATTGCGTGCGAATTCCAAATCAAAATTCGTGGCATCGGAACGCCAGGTCTGATTCTTTTCGTTCAAGTAAGCCTCGACGTCTTCGCGGCTGGTCTCGACCAGGGGCCGGATTGTGGTCCCAGAAACCGCGAGCATTGAAGACAGCCCAGCCGATCCCGCTCCCCGAAACAGGTTCAGCAAAAACGTTTCAACGCGATCGTTGCGCGTATGCGCCACGGCTAGTTTTGTGAAGCCGTGCTGCACCATTAGTTCGCTGAAAAATTGCTTGCGAGCGTCGCGGCCGGCCGCTTCGATATTTCCGCCAGACAGGATTACCCGTCGCGAAAAATACTTCAGTCCCAACCGTTGGGCGAATGTTGCAGCGAAGGACTCGTCTTCATCGGATGCGGGTCCACGGAGACCATGATTCACGTGCGCGACTGCAACTTCGTACCCCAGCTCTTCCAGAACAATTGCCATGCAAACAGAATCCGCGCCGCCGGACACTCCGGCCAGAACGCGGTCGTGGGGAACAAGCATATGATGTTTGTGAATCGTCTCGCGGACTTGCGCTGGAAGGCTCAACATTACGGCAACAACTCTTCCGCGCGATGATCCAAAATGGCCCCGCCGAGCCGTTCGAGGATCAACGTTCGAATACCACGCGCCTCGTCGTTCACATCGAAGTCCAGTAAGCAAATGACGGTCACCATGAAGAACATCAGATCCAGGAGGGCGAGTCGACAGTCATGGATGCATTGGTCGAGGGAATAAGCCGTGACGCCCTGCGCGCTCAACACCGCGTGATATTTTCGAATCAAATCGATGTCGCACGCACGTCTGGCTTCGAGCGGAAGCGCGGCGGAGATGAAATACATCAGGTCGCGAGCAGCGCGGCCTCTGGAGCATACCTGCCAATCGACGACCGCAAGCGAACGCGGGTTATCCATCATGAATAGATTGTTGGGATGAAAGTCTCCGTGGAGAAATGTGATCGGAGGACGCGAAAGCTCGCGTCTGACGGCTGCGACTTGGTGCCGTAACCGGTCGCCTAGATCGGCAAGCTGGCGGGGGATTTCATCGCGTGTCGTTTGGAGGAACTTCGCATAGATTGCGTTATAGCGTTCCTGGTGTGCGTCCGCGTTCCAATCAAAATCTTTCAACCAGCTGTACTGGTGCAGCTTTGTAGATTCCCACCAAGACGCGTGAAACTTCGCCAACGCGACGACAGCGAACTCGGCTTCATCGGCGGTCAGACCCAGCAGTGGACTCAAGGGTCGGGCGTTGGAGAGATCCTCGAGCAACAACACGCTCTCACCCGTGTCCGCATCCACGTCGACATAGTACGGAGTGGGCGTGCGAAGGTTAATCGATCCGGCCAGTTCTCGATAAAAGCCGGCTTCCTTTTCGTAGAGGCGATAGGCATTCAAAGCGAGTCGGGCCTGCGAATCGACCGGAGGGAACTTTGCGATCACTGTTTGCGGCGCGTCTTTTGGATGAGCGGCATACCGAATGCTTAGCCGCACAACCTGACCAGTGAACCCTTTGCCGGTGCCGAGAACTGTCGTTGTATACGTTGAAACCTCGGCTCGGAGCGCCTTAGATAACCACTCCGCAGTAAAGGCGTCGGGTCCGAAAGGAATAGGGAGACGTTCTGGTTTCGGTTTCACAAAAATTCAATTTTTGATGAAGGCCGATTGCGTCCAATGCCGGAGGGCGGACTCGAACCGCCGACCTAAGGATTATGAGACCTTCGCTCTAACCACCTGAGCTACTCCGGCAAAACAACTAATCTTAGCGTGAACGTCGTTTGCCTGCAAAGGCGCCCGCCGGACCTGATGGCACGAAATGCGCGCGTCGTAGAAGCTTGTCGACGCGCGCAACCCGCGCGGCGATCCGGTCGCCTATCCGGAATCGCTGTTTCGTGTGCCGTCCGACAAGCGCATGGAGGTTCTGATCGAGCTGATAGTGGTCGTTTGGGATTTCAGCGACCCCGATAAAGCCCTCGACAAAAAAATCAATCAGCTCGATCGCAAAACCGTCTCGCCAAACGCCGGTTATGATTGCGTCGAACGTCTCGCCGAGATGCTGCTCCATCAGGAGCATTTTTTTCCATTCGAACAATTCTCGTTCTGCCTGGTCCGCTTCGCGCTCGCGTTCACTCGATTCGCTCGCAATGGCTTCGAGCTGAGCCGTCGAAACCGCAGGCTCTGCGCGCCGCAGCATCGATGCTTTGAGGATGCGGTGAACGACGAGATCAGGATATCGGCGGATTGGTGATGTGAAATGAGTATACGAATCGGATGCAAGGCCGAAGTGTCCGATGTTCTCTTCGGAATAACGCGCTTGCTTGAACGACCGTAACATTAAATACGACAGCAGACGTTCTTCCGGACGACCCTCGATCGAGCTGATGAACTTTTGAAAATCCATCGGCCGGGCCTTCTGGGGCTCAAATTTCAGGCCGAATCCGGTCACGATTTCGGCGAAGTCCGCAACCTTCGTCGGGTCCGGCTCCTCATGGACTCGATAGAGGCTAGGAACGTCGTTCTCTTCCAGGTGCCGCGCGACGACTTCATTGGCGAGAATCATGAACTCTTCGACAATCCGATGTGAGAACAGGCGAACGGACTTCGTGATTCCGGAAACTTCACCCTGCTCGTTGTACGTCAGCATCGGCTCCGGCAAATCGAAATCAATGGCGCCTCGTTGTTTTCGCCGCTTCTGAATGATTTCCGCTATTCGTGCGATGGTCCGGATTTGGGGCACAATCGCCTGGAATCGTCGCTCCAAAGCTGCATTGCCGTTCAAGATTTCCTGTACATCTTCGTAGGTCATCCGCTCTTTGGAATGAATGATGCTTTTGTGAAACGAGTAATCCAGGACCTCGGCGGTCTGGGAGACATGCATCATCACGCTGACCGTGAGCCGGTCGACCCTCGGATTTAGTGAGCAGAGATGATTCGAAACTTTCTCGGGAAGCATTGGAATCACGCGATCAGGGAAGTAGACCGAGGTCCCGCGGCACCGGGCTTCAATGTCCATTTCAGAGCCGGTCGGCACAAAGTGAGAAACGTCGGCGATATGCACGCCCACTTGGTAAGTACCGTTAGGCAAGACTTCCACATCGATCGCATCGTCGAAGTCACGCGC
>Ga0114129_10017385_pt1 | contig 10242 bp, 11 predicted proteins | sample RhiMetdeltSRZDD1_FD_80071 | JGI IMG/M metagenome (GOLD analysis project Ga0114129, IMG submission 80071) | Populus rhizosphere microbial communities from Tennessee, USA - Rhizosphere MetaG P. deltoides SRZDD1 (version 2) (version 2) | ecosystem: Host-associated > Plants > Roots > Rhizosphere >... | reverse complement strand
CGTCGGCTGGCGGCACTGCCACGCTCAAGTTCGAAGCGACGATGGATGGGCCGACTGTTCCCTTCGACCTTTCCGTCCGGCTGATCGGCGCTGACGGTACCGTCCTGCAAACCACGTGCATGACCATCATCGGGAAGTGACCGAGGTGTAACGCCGGACACTGTAACGGGGCGAGGGCTGTCGTCGGTGACCGTTGTGGCGGGCGTTGATGCCCGCTGGCTCTCTAGAGGCCATCACGTGTCCTTCTCGCGTTAGCCGGGAGCCCGCGGCTACTTTCATGCTCCCCGTCATGCAGAGGCCGCGGGCTCCCTCATCCCATGGCACGAGGCGCAGCAGGGTTAACGTACCCAGCCGATGGGCATGAAAGGTGCCTCGGCCCGGTGAGCGGGATGCATCGGACCCGGGCCGAGGCACGTCTTGTAACCGCTGCCCAATGTGGCCCGTGATACACACGCGCCGCGTGTGGCTTATCGGCTGGCTGCCGGTCGGTGTGGTACCGGCCGCGGCATGCCCCCTAGTGTTGTGACGAGTGTTTTACCTTAGTTTTGGTTCAGGGTGCGGGACAATGACGTATGCCGAATCGCGTGCGCATTCTGACGGTGCCCGATTCTGACCGGGCGGAGCTGGAGCGGCGGGCCCGGTCGAAAGGAGCCCCGGCCCGGGTGGTGGAGCGGGCCCGGATCGTGTTGCTGGCCGCGGATGGGCTGACCGGCCCGCAGATCGCCGGCCGTGCAGGTTGCACGGAGCCGACGGTCATCAAGTGGCGCCGCCAGTACGCCGAGTCCGGGCTGGCCGGGCTGGAGGACGCGCCGCGCCCGGGCGGCCCGAAGATGGTGCTGACCGATGACGTGGTGTGCGAAATCCTGGCCACGACGGTGACCCCGCCCCCGGAGTCCCTGCAGGCGGCCGGGGTGACGCACTGGTCGAGCCGGCGGCTGGCCGGCTGGCTGCACCGGGCGAAGGGCATCAGCGTCAGCCATGACTCGATCTCGGTCCTGTGGCGCAAGTTCTGCCTCCAGCCGCACCGCACCGAGGGGTTCAAGTTCTCCACCGACCCGCAACTGCAAGCCAAGGTCCGCGACGTCGTGGGCCTCTACCTGGAGCCGCCGGAGAACGCGGTCGTGGTCTGCGTGGATGAGAAAACCCAGATCCAGGCCCTGGACCGGACCCGGCCGGTTCTGCCGATGCGCCCAGGCATCCCCCAGCGGCAGACGCACGATTACATCCGTCACGGGACCACCACTTTGTTCGCGGCCCTGGAGGCAGCCACCGGCACGGTCACCGACGCCTGCTACCCCCGCCACCGCCACGGCGAGTTCCTGCGCTTCCTGAAAAAGGTCGCCGCCGCCTACCCAGGCCAGGACCTGCACGTTGTGTGCGACAACTACGCCACCCACAAGCACGCCGACGTCCGCAAGTGGCTGGGCCGCCCGGAGAACCAGCGGATCACCTTGCACTTCGTCCCGACCAGCTGCTCCTGGCTGAACCTGGTCGAGTGCTTCTTCTCCGTCATCACCCGCCAGGCCATCCGCCGCGGCACCTTCACCTCCGTCAAAGAGCTCACCGTCGCCATCGGCACCTTCATAGACCACTGGAACGACCACCCCAGGCCGTTCACCTGGACCAAGGACGCCGACGAGATCCTCTGCAAGATCAATCGCTCGAAGACTAAAACAAGCTCACTTACACACCACTAGGGGATTTTGGGAAACCCTGCGCAGTACGTCGCGTGGCGATGTAAACCAGAAGGGCCGGGGCCGGGCGGTGGGGGGCTCCGCCCGGGCCCCGGCTCGGGGGGATCGTTAGACGCTACTCGCGCCCACCCGTGCCCCGCAGGCTTTAACGGCGATTCAACCGCGTTCTGCGGGTCTTATTGATGCTGGACGGCTGGGCGGCGGTGATGACATCAATCACGATGCTGGCCGCGGCCGGGTGGCTTGTTCAGGATCCGCTGGATGGTGGTCGTGGCGAGGCCGGTGATCTGCTGGATGCGGGCGATGCTCAGCCCGGCCGCGGCGGCCTCGCGCACGGCGTCATCGCGGCCGTAGGCCGCCCAGTCACGTAGCTTGTCCTCGGCGGCGCTGGCCGGTTCAGGCGAGCCCCCCATGGCAGCGGAATTTACCAGCACTTCGTCTCCGCTTTGCAATAGCATTGCGACCCTGACACCGGGGCGCGCCAGATTCTGCCGGGTTGGGGGACCGCGGGGACCTGCGCGACCCGCCGCATTCGGTGACAGTGCGACGGGCCGCGCACCTGCGGCTATCCGCATTCGTGCAGGCTGGCTCGTCTGCCCGGCGCGGGCTTCTCCCGCGTGGCCGCGGAGCCCGCGGCGCCAGCCCCACCCCCGGGTACCCGCCGCGGGCTCCCCGGCCGGGCACATGGCGGTGTTCTGCAATGCGGCGCCGGGCTGCCGGCCGGTGTGGTACCGGCCGCGGCACGAGCCTGGGATGGCGGATTAGTAGCAGGATCTTCTAGGCGGGAGGTTTAAGGCGCCGGTCTGTGTCTACGTCTGGTGTCATGGATGCGCTCCGGACGATCCACTGCGACTCATTCTGGGACGCCTTGGTTCCAAGGCTCAACCTTGAGGAGCAGGGGGTGCGGGTTCGCCGGCCGGATGAGGGCGTGGTCCTGAGCCTGGTGGCCTCTGGCACGCTTGACGCGATCAAGGCTGCGGTGGTGCAATTCAGCGACGAGAGCCCGGGTTCCGGCGCGGTCGTTATCGAGGGCGATGGTTGAGCGACCCATCAAGCGCCAGTGCGAGGCGCACAAGCGGGACGGCAGCCGGTGCCGTCTGTCGGCAGTTCGCGGCTCGAACGTGTGTCACAAGCACGGCGCCGCAGCGGGCCAGGTGAGACGCGCTCCCGTACGGCGGGTGACCGAGGCCGAGGGGGCGGCCGCGTCTGGGGGCGAGGATCGCGCTGAGCCGGTCGTTATCGAGGGCGAGGATCGCGCTGAGGACGCGGATACCGTGCCATTTGCTGTAATGGGGCCGCTTCCGGACATCCCCACTTCTGGCGCGAGCGGGATCACAGAAGAGGTCAAGGCACGGCCAGACATCGACGGGCAGCCCGAGCCAGCCACGGCCGCTCCAGCCGACCACACGTTGATCCCTGCCCGGCCTCCAGCGGAGCAGCGGCCGGGCCCGCTAACTCGCCAGGACGAGGGGGCGGCCAGCCCGGACAAAGCAAGGGCCCCTCGGGGTTATGTGCAGGCCAGCCCTGAGAAGGCGCAGGCCCGTCCGCCGAAGGCAGCATGGCCGAAGACATGGGGTGGCCGGCATCGCCGCATCACCAGTGAGGTGATCCTGGTGGTAGCCCTGCTCTTCGCCGGGTCGCTAGCCTTCCTGGCCCGGCATGTGGCTACGGCGCCCACCACGGATGGTCACGGGACCGGGGCTAGCGCTGAGGTTGCGCTCCGCCACCGGGCCGCGGCCTGGGTTGCCGGTCAAGTTAGCCGCAAGGTCACGGTGTCCTGTGATCGGGTGATGTGCCAAGCGGTCGAGGCACACGGCTTTCCTGCTGCTTCCGTGCTTGAGCTAAGGCCTGGTAAATCCGATCCGCTCCGCTCCAAAGTCATCGTTGTCACGGCCGCGGTGCTCAGCATGGTAGGCAACCGGCTAATTACCGCTGACGCGCCGGCGACCATTGCAAGCTTCGGCTCCGGAAGCAGGTGGATTGACATCCGGGTGATCGCACCGCGTGGAGCTGCCGCATACTTCTCCGCGCTACGCGCCGACGTTCGGGACCGCAAGTCGGCCGCAACCGGGTTGCTGCAAACCCCGCGGATCACGATGTCAGCAACAGCCCGCAGGCAATTCGCTGATGGCCAGGTCGATTCGCGGCTCATGGTGACCATCGCTAGCCTGGCAGCGGACCGGCCGGTCTCCATCGTGGCTTTCGGCGATCTTCCCCCGGGCGCTAGCCCAGGCGTTCCCCTCCGTTCCGCCGACCTGGCACCGCCCGCAGGCATGGCCGGGCCCAAGAGGGCCGCCGAAATGCAGCGGATGTCTGATCTCCTGCACGCACAACAAAGCCAATATCTAGCCGCGCGCATCACCGTGGTGCCACTTGCTGGAGGCCGGAACGCTTTGCATGTCGAGTTCGCGGCGCCGAGCCCTCTCGGGCTGCTTAACCCAAAGACCCCGTGAAGCTGACCGGCCCGCGGCCCGTCCCTGGCGCCCACCGAGCACGTGACCGGCGGGCTGGCCACCGGACGGGCTCGGCCACGGAGGGCTGCCGGCCGGTGTGGTACCGGCCGCGATGTGAGCGGGCCTTAGCGCACCTCGGCGGGCCACTGGTCATCCCTTATGATCGTGGCTCCCCGCGAGGCGCGTCTGGGTACACAGTGAAGGCGTACCGTCCGCGCAACTCTTTTGCGCCACCGGGCAGGGCGATGTTCAATTCCCGGCGGCTATGCAGATCCAGCAGTCGCGCATACACAGACTCGGCAAGATCGCCAAGACGCCGGAGGCTGACGCGGGTCGCCGTACCGATCGAACGACGCACAAGATTGCCGTCCCACGGCACTGCTGGAAGATCCACCAGAGGACAGGGGGCGGGGTCATCACTGAGACGGAAGTGATGCTGCCGGTCGCTCCTGGTTGAGATGTTCACAAGTGAATAGTCGTGAGCGAAGCAGCATCGCAGCGCGTAAAGCGCCTGGCGCTCGCGGTCCGGGATCTCTTCCGCGAAGTATGTGAGCGCTTTAATGAAGTCCGGGGGGTCGCCCGGCAGTGAGCTAGCGTTGGCGGGGCTGAAGCACTCGCCGATCTGATCGAGCATCACCATGTAGCCGAGGGCCCCCAGCCATGACCCGGAGGCCCGCCGCTTCGGGCTTACCTCTCCTGTGGCCAAGTAACGTCCCGTGGCCCCACGCGCGTCACGCAGGACCGCCACCAAAGACGACACCCAGTGCGTATCGCTTCGTCGGCGGCGATAAGTAAGGAAGGCGCTGAGCGTGTCGTGAGCGGACCAACCCGGGTCATACACAGACGTTCACATTAGACGCCTACCCCTTGAATGGCGTCTTCGCGTGGACGGTCTGCTCTAGCTCAGCACCCAGCTTCCGCTCAAGCGCCGGGACCTGCTTGAGGGGCGCCATAGCAGCAGGATGGCGGGCCATAAGCTCGGCGCTGCAGAAGAGTCGGCGGGCATCCGTGCGCCGGGCATATGGCGGTGTTCTGTAACGCGGCGCCGGGCTGCCGGTCCGTCTGGCACCGGCCTTGGCACGACTCCCTTGGGGATTATTGGGAAACTCGTACCTAAGCCCCCTGCCACGAGATACACAGGAAAGGGCCCTTGGAGACGGGGCCGTCTGGGCCACGCTGATGGCCTCGGCGTGGCTGGGAGCCCGCGGACGCTTGTAGACCCCCAAGTCAGGAAGTGGCCGCGGGCTCCCTCAATCCGTACGGCATGGCCCGGCGGCGCAGGCTGCGTCCGGTGCGGCGCGGCCGGGCACATAGCGGTGTTCTGTAACGCGGCGCCGGGCTGCCGGTCGGTGGTACCGGCTGGCACGGGCCGGACCGACCATGGTCATGACAGATCGGGCTTGCCGCAGCGGACCCGTTTGCTGAGCGGTTATATCGGTATCCGGTGGGCGTGGATGGCGCACATGGCAGCGCCCGGTTCGGCGGGGAGCTTGCACTGGCTGCCTTTGGAGGTGGATGCGCCGCACCGCCGGGAGCCTGCCTCGGATTGGGCTGGCTTGTCGGTGCGCGGGCCTCCCCCGACGCGCAAGGCCCGGGCGAGCGTGGTGAAGATGAGGGCGACGCCGACCAAGATGATGGCCCCGCCGAGCAGCTGGGTGCCGGTAAGGATCACGAGCCCTTGCGAGCACAGCGCACCGCCCTGATGTGAGCACGGCGTCGCGGCCTTGCCCGTGCCGATGAGCAGCCATCCGCCGATCACGGTGAGGACCGTGCCGGCGGTAGCCGGGCCGGCTTGCGCCCGGCCCTGCGTGCGCGGCGGGCTGGCGACCTTCGGCGGGGGGATGGTAGCGGCCGCCGCTGGGGTATGCCTGGCCGCGTAATCGGCATCGCCCGGCTGGCTGGCGGCCCCGGCTGGAAGCGCAGAGGCCGGTGGCCGCCTGGCCGGCGACGGCGGCGGTTTAAGCGGAGGCCGCTCGGCGGGAACGGCCTGCTGCGGGGGGGTTGTGACCACCGCGTACAAGAACGTCGCCAACAGCAGCGTGATCAGAACCAGGAACACCAACAGGCCCTCGTCCATTGGCCGCCTCCCCTGTCCGGCCGTGGCCATTGACCGGCCCGGCGGCGCCGGGCATCCGTGGACAGAACCGACGCTACGCCGACTGACTTTGCCATGACCGCGCGTCTTACGCGGTCTGTGCCAGTTTCGCCAGCCGTTCCTTACCGAACTCGCCAGCTGGGCGGCTTGCCGGCCGTGTTCTGCAACGCGGCGCCGGGCCGCCGGCCGGTGTGGCACCGGCCACGGCACGAACCGGCGAGCAAAGCACGCGAGACGTAACAGCGCCCCGTTCCTGGCTCCCGCGCCACGCACCGAAACCCAGTCCTTACTGAGTCACCCTGCCGGACGGTAAAGCCCAGTTAAAGCGCTATTCAAATTGGCCCCAACAAGGGTAAAGGGCTATTGACGGTGCACCCAACGGGTGGTAACGCGGGCCATGTCGGCCATCGGCACCGCGGCCTGTCCTGCGGCTGGACGATATGCCCGGCACCGGGCCACAGTGCGGTGGCGCGGAGGGGGTGGATCGCCATGAGGCGACGGATCGGTCTACTGGTAAGCCTGGTCGCGCTCCTGGCGCTGGGAGGAGGCCTGCTTGCGGCGACGCCCGCCTGGGCGACACCGCCGAAGCACTTCTTCCATATTCCGATCAACTTCAGCTTTCGCGATGACGGCCTCAGCGAGGCCTGCGGGTTCGATGTCTTCTTCGGCGGCGCAGGAAACATCAACGTCACCCTGTTCTACGATCAAAGCGGCACGCTGATCAGGGAGACCGACACCTTCCCGGCCACCACGCTCTCCTACGCCGCCCCGTCGACCGGGAAGTCCATCGTCTCCGCCTCGCCCTCGCTCCTGATCACCGACTACACGGGCGGGGGTGAGCTGGGCACGGCTGCGGTTGCCCGCCTCACGGGCCTGCAGATCAGGCTTCAGCCCGGCGTGATGTTCGCCGGGAGGCAGGTGTTCGAAGCCGTGGTCGTGGACCACAGCCCCGAGGGGATCCCCGACATCATGTTCACCAACTTGATCTCCCAGAGCGGCAACTTCTTCTCTGGTGACACCGCGCCTTTGGTGTGCGCTGCGCTGTCTGGCCCGTAGCAGGGATGGGGGCCTGGAAGGGGGATGCACGCGCCCATGTGTCTAGGTTCCCTGGGCCTGATCCGATGTGACGGACATCCACGGGGTGCTGTGCGATTGCCCGCCTGCGCAGGCGGCGCGGGAACGGGTGGGCGGCGGCCCGGCGGGGCACATGGCGGTGTTCTGCAACGCTGCGCCGGGCTGCCGGCCGGTGTGGTACCGGCCGCGCCACGAGCCGGGAGCCAAGGGCTTAGGTCGCGGGAGCCGGGCGATGCTGCCATGCCATGCCGTGTCACGAGCTGGCGCCCGTGCATGTCCCCGGGTTGCCGGGGCGGCAGCGTCATCGTTGATCCCGGCTCCCGCGTCTGTCTACAAGAACGCGCAGGCCGGCCGCCGGGTTCACCTGCCCTCCTCCTGGTGGCGGAGGATCGCTGCGGCGTCCTCGGCGCTGACACCGTGCCAGTGGTGATGCACGTGGACCTCCGGCGCCCGCTCGATCGCCCGCTGCGGCCCTGGGAGCGGCGGCGTCCAGGAGCGCGCCTGCGGTGCCGGGGATGCGGACGAGCTGGCGCCACACCGGCGATGGGTTCAGCGCGACGCCACCGATAAGCGTCTCCGGCTGTGCCTGGGATACCTGGTCTGGTTACCGGCAGGCGCGGGCGTGCCCGGCGGCGGCTCGCTGCTCGCGGGCCGCACGGCACCCGGGGACATGGGTCCCTCGTCTGGCTGCGGGCTCCATCCAGGCGCGAGGTTCCCGGCTGCCCAGGGGTCCGGGCCGGGCGGCTTGGGCGCCGGTCCCCACGGCGGGCTGCCGGACACCCGCGGCCGGCGGACGCCGCTGTAGACCGGTATCGGGGCACCGTCGTGGCTGGCCGCAGTATCGGCATCGGCGGACCAGCCGGCCGCGCCCGCCGCGGGCGCGGTGGCCCGTGGCTGCCTGTGCGGCAACGGTGCCGGCGGCGCGGGCGCTTGGACCGCCGGCATGGCGTGCACCTCGAGCACCGGCGGCGCGGGGGAAGCGGGGGACGCGGGCGGCGCCGCGATCACTGCGCCGAGGAACATCACCAGCAGCAGCGTCAGGAACACCAGGAAGAAGAACAGGGCCGGGTCCGTCAGGGCCGCATGCGTCATTGGCCGCCGCCTCCCCGCCCGGCCGTGGTCGGCTAGCCGGCCGGGCAGTCCCCGGGGCTGAACGTTACCCCTATTCACCCTGCGAAACCAGGCGCTTACCAGGCTCGACCAAGTCTCCTGAAGGCGCCCTGAGGACGTCATGTAGACAGAGTGACGCCGCTAGTCGTACACGCGCGTTTCTAATCGTGCCTATGGGGGTGCGGCGCCCGGCGTGGTGGTGCTACCCGGAGCGGTGCCGGCCACGAGTGGGGACCTGGGCTGAGGCGGCCTTAGATTGGGCTGGCCCGACTATGCGCATTCCCGCGATATGGTCGCGGATCACCGGCTTTTGCCCGGTAAGCGACGTCATCTGGCCGCTATCCGCGCCGTGACCGCGAGCCTCGCCCTCGATCATGACCGGGCCGGAATGCGGGAACTCGTGGCGGAATTGCGCTACCGCATCCTTGATCCCGTCAAGCACTCCAGAGGTCTCCATGCTCAAGACCACACCCTCATCTGGCATGCGAACCCGAACACCATGCTCCTCAAACATGAGCCTCAGCACCAGCACGTCCCAGAACGTGGCGCACTTGATCCGCCGCACCTCTTCGACCACAGGCACCATCCCTCCGGACGGGCTGCGGGGCCCCCAAGATCTGCTGGTGTTACAAGACGCGCAGGGGCCCCGGCCGGTTCACATCTGGGCTGCACCCCGGGTCGCGCTGGCATGTGGTGGTGCGGTGCGCGGCACCGGGCTGCCGGTCGGTGTGGTACCGGCCACGGCACGAGCCGGCCACCTGACATGGTGACCGTCAGCCCGTGGCCGAGTACTACCGCTGGCCGCGCGGTTGATGCCCCCTCCGCGTGGCCTGGGGAGCCAGTGCGGCCGGCCCCCCCCGACCGGTCACGGGCTCCCCGCCATCTGCAGTTGTTATGGGACGCGCGGACAGCGCGGCCGGTTTAGCCGTGGTGGCGGTGGCGCTCGATGATGGCGGCGACGTCCTCGGCGCTGACGCCATGAAAGTGCACGTGAAGGCCGCCGGGACGTTCACGCGTGGGTGCGGCGGTTAGCTCAGGTGCCTGCCGTTCCCGCGGGATGGCGGGGCGGCAAGCACCACCTTCGCCGAGGCACGTGCCCGGGGACGTGGTGCGGGCCGCGTCCAGCGATAGCGAGAGTCGGCAAGCTGTGCCATGCTTTACCATCTCCCCGCCGTTCCTTTACCGGAGGATTGCCATGACTGGGTTTTGGCATCGGCGGGTGCGAGCGGGGAGAAACCAGGCAGCTGCGACCGGGTGGGTGGCTGCGGCAGGGATGACAGCCGTCATGCTGCTGGCCGCCTGCGGCGGCAAGAGCGGTCAGCAACCGGCCGCGACGCCAACCCCTACGGCGGCGGCTGAGGCGTCTGCGTCCGGGACGTCCACCTGCATGAGCCAGTTCACGACCTGGCGCGATGGCGGCGGCATCGCAGACATCCCGGCCCTCACCGGTGCTGTCACCGATTTCGAGACCTCGGCTGTCGGTGCTTCGCTCGGGGTGCTGTCCGATGCGGACGTGGCGCGGCTCAAGACAGCCGCAGCCTCACTGCTGGCGGCCGCCAAGAGGGGGCAGGCCAACCCGCCACCATCGTGCGTGCCCGGCCTCAGGACCGATCACAAGGCTGCGATGGCCGGCTTTAAGAAGGGCGCACAGGGCGCAGTGGATGCCGTGAAGGCCGCGCGAAACGGCGACATGCAAACCGCAGCCAGCGAGATCAAGGCAGCAGCCAAGAAGCTCGAAGCAGGGAGCAAGGCCATGGACGCGGCGGTCACGGACATGGAGACCTTTGAGGCGAGCGGGTAAATCAGCGGACTGTCG
>Ga0114129_10017384_pt1 | contig 10242 bp, 14 predicted proteins | sample RhiMetdeltSRZDD1_FD_80071 | JGI IMG/M metagenome (GOLD analysis project Ga0114129, IMG submission 80071) | Populus rhizosphere microbial communities from Tennessee, USA - Rhizosphere MetaG P. deltoides SRZDD1 (version 2) (version 2) | ecosystem: Host-associated > Plants > Roots > Rhizosphere >... | reverse complement strand
TCGACGGCCTGAGGGGAAAAGTCACCAGGCCGTCGGTAGTACGGGTTCAGGCGCTGGATCGCGATGGCAAGCCTCTCGATATCGAAGCCGAGGGGCTCTATGCCATCTGTATCCAGCACGAAATGGACCATTTGATCGGGAAACTGTTTGTGGATCGGATGGCCGACCTGTCCACCCTGACCCAGCTCACGGAATTCGAAAAGTATTGGCGGAAAGAGCCGACCCCGGTGATTTAACCGACCCCTCTGGTCAATCGTTGTGAAATCCCTCCTTCGCGTCCTGCAGTATCTCCGCCCTCATCGCAGCTTGGCGCTCGCCACGCTCCTCTGCGCCACGTGCGCGACGGCCATGGAACTGGTTCCTCCATGGATCATCAAGGTGATCATCGACGACGTCATTCAGGCGAAGCAGGCCGGCCTCCTTCCGTGGGCGTTGGCAGGGCTGGTCGCCGCCTATGTCCTCAAAAATATTTTTGCCTCGTTGCGTATCCGATTGAACAATTCCCTGGAGCAGACCGTCGTGCATGAGTTGCGCAGTCATGTGTTCGCGGCGCTTCAGCGACTCTCGATCAGCTATTTCGAAAATCGATCGACCGGCGAAATCATGTCGCGCGTGACGAACGATACCGAGCACGTCGAGCGCATCTTCATCGACGGACTCGAAGGGGCGCTGGCGGCATCGCTGACCTTGATCGGCATCACCATCATGTTGTTTGCGCTGAATTGGAGACTCGCCGCACTCTCGTTGCTTCCGATTCCCATTCTGATGCTGTCGGCAAGCCGGTTTACCAGGACGGTTCACGGCTTTTATCACGAGATACGCAAAGGCTCGGCGGAAATCAGTGGATACCTGCAGGATGCCTTATCAGGAATCAGAGAAACGATGGGCTTCAGCAGACAGGCGTACGAACAACGTCGTTTCGATCGACTGAGTCGGGCTTACAGCGATGCCAATTTGAAAGCGATGTACCTCTGGTCCCTCTACTCTCCCGGGATGATCCTTGTGGGCAGCCTTGGTACGGTTTTGATCCTTTGGTATGGCGCTGGAGAAGTGGCGACGGGCCGATTGACGCTCGGCGAACTCGTGATGTTCCTGTCTTATTTGGGATTGTTCTATGTGCCCATCAATCAAATCCATTCCGTCAACCATATGCTGCAACATGCCCTCGCGGCGAGCGACCGGGTGTTTGAAGTGCTGGATGCCGTACCTGAGGTGACGGATCGTCCGGGTCTCACCGCGCCTTCACATAAGGTGCGGGGCGAGGTGCGCTTCGACCGAGTAGAGTTCCGTTACCGACCTGATGTGCAGGTCCTCGAGAGCCTGTCGGCATCCGTCGTCCCGGGAGAACGTGTGGCCCTCGTAGGACCGAGCGGCGCCGGCAAGAGCACGTTACTGAAATTGCTGATGCGTTTTTATGATGTTCGCGCAGGAGCGGTACTCATCGACGGCAAGGATGTCCGGGATCTGCCCCTCGATTACCTGCGGCGGCAAATCGGGTATGTGCAGCAAGAGCCGTTCCTCTTCAATGGCACCGTGCAGGAGAACATCCTCTACGGGGATTTGAATGCAGATCCGGATCGCATCGAGTCGGCGGCCAGAGCCGCGCGGGCGCATGACTTCATCGCCGCTCTCCCGGAAGGATACGACACGTGGATCGGAGAACGAGGCGTGAAATTGTCGGTGGGACAAAAACAACGGGTGTCGATCGCCAGGGTTCTCCTCAAAGATCCGCCGATCGTGATCTTCGACGAAGCCACCTCGAACATCGACACCGAAACTGAAGTGAAAATTCGAGAAGCTTTGAACGAGCTGACAAGAGGACGCACCACATTCATCATCGCCCATCGCCTGTCGACGCTCCACAACGTGGACCGGATTCTGGTTATCGAAGCAGGGCGATTGGTGGAAGATGGGCTTCATGAAGTACTTATGGCCCGCGGCGGCGTCTATGCCGGCCTCTATGAGGCGCAATTTCAAATGTAGGAAGCTGAAAAAGCCCGTCAGCTTTGTTCTCGCATCGCCGGACCCTCAACGTATCTCGGCGCCTCGGTCACGCTAAACGGTCATGTTGAGCATCTAGAGGATCACCATTGAGGCCTGGCGGTTGCGGATTGCATCAGGCGCTCGCTATACTTCTTCAACAAGCATGAGATACCGATATGGTATTGATTTATGAAGACGATCCGCTCGACGATGAACATGCGCGTGGGAAGTTTTATCATGTGTGCCGGGGGCGGATCGATCGTACACCGTTGACGATTCCACCCATGGAAACTCCTCTCGAATGCCAGAAGTGCGGGATCGACCTCGAAGCGGAAGATTTCTTCGTGGCCATGCAGAGGGGATCGGTGTAGCACCGAGGTGAGGGGCGAGAGGCTGAAGGCTAGAAGAAGACGAAGATGCCCAGCAGTTCAGGACGAAAGACCGTGGCGGTGATGCGGGGGCTGATGATGCTCTGCGACAGCTGCTACGATCAGGTCATGGCGGAAAAACTTACGGACCACAAGAATTTCGTGCAGAACTACGAAGCCCTCTTCGACACGATATGCCCCGGCTGCACCGACATCAATCGCCCGCTGGTCGATGATATGCTGGGCAGTTCGGAGTAAGCGCCATGCGTCGCGGACTACTTACACTCCTTCCCGTTGAAATACATGCAGGTCGACTCACCTGATTTCACCTTCCAAGTTTTGACAAGCGGCATCTGTCCGTTTCCCCGCATTTCAACGACGAAGTCCACGAGGCCTGACACCGGCAGTTTTTCCATGTGAGGCTGGCCCGCCTCCGGTACATCGACATAAAACACCGAACCGAGCGTCGAAATCAGAATGCGGTGATTGTCTTTGTCGATTTGAATCACCGGACTGTAGTAGCTTTTGTCCTCGGCAATGACAGAACCGGCAAGAAGAAGCAGAGAGAAGATGGCGAGAAGAATCGTACGCGATCGTGGCATAACGATCACCCCTTCCAAGAGGTCGATGATGCGGCATTATGGCATTGGGACAGGGGGGAAGGAAAGCGGGTATCAGCCCATTAAGTCAGCTCGAAGTAATCTCGGCGGGGGTCACGGAGCCATTCTTGATCCAGTAGGCTCGAATATCCGGACGGTTCTTGTCTTTGAGCGAGATCAACAGATAGATCGGAAGGATGAGATTTAGGCGCACCCAGTTCTCCTCCCAATCATCGGCAATTTTAATATCGGTGACGGAGGGCCTGGCCGGATCGTGAGGGTGCGAGTGATAGACCACTAGCAGCGTGAGACCGTTTCTTCGCATGTCTTTGACCGCCTGAAACATCTCCTGCGCATCCATCATGAAGGCGATCTCCGCCCGCTCCTCCGGAGAAAGACGGGACAAATGTCGAACCTTGGCTTCATCGAAGGCCGCCGCATCGCTTGCCCCTTCCAAACCAACGACGTTCTTGATGCGGTAGACACGACTGACCCTATGGCCGGTGCCGGCGAGAAACCCGCAGCACTCGTATGGATCGAGCTCGCGTGCATGCTCGACCAGCTCATCGAGAATCGGTTGGGGAATAAGGAGGTCCGACACGTGATCAGATTCCGAATAACGAATAGTTACATTGTACAGGGTTACTCTTTCGGTACGTCGAAGGACCGAGGGATGCGAGAACAAAGCGGGCGGGTGCTTTCAGCATCCTGCTAAATAGTGCAGGTGGCGGTGTAGTCACTGCTCAGATCGGTGATCTTGGAATTGGGACCGCACAAGGGACAGGATGGATCTTTTGGGCGGCCGACCTTTCTGAACTTCATCTCCAATGCGTCGTAGATGACCAGCTTGTCCGCGATCGTCTCGCCTATGCCGAGAATCTCCTTGATCGCTTCCGACGCCTGTAAGATGCCCATGGTGCCGGCCAGCACGCCGAGCACACCCGCCTCCTGGCAATTCGGAACTAATCCGGCCGGGGGCGGTTCAGGATAGAGGCAGCGGTAGCATGGATAGCCCGCATGCGGCTTGATCGTCGTCAACTGGCCTTCAAAGCGGAACATACTGGCGGAGATGAGGGTCTTCTTGGCAAAGAAGCAGGCATCGTTCACGAGAAAACGGGTGGTGAAATTATCGGACCCGTCGAGGACGACATCGTATTCTTTGACCAGCGGCAGAATGTTCTCCGCATCGACGAGCTGATGATACGTCTTGATCGTGACGTCCGGATTGATGGCGTTCAAGGTTTTCCTGCCAGACTCGACCTTGGGCTGTCCGACTGTCGCGGTGGAATGCAGGATCTGGCGCTGAAGATTCGACAAGTCCACGACGTCGCCATCCACCAGTCCGATGGTACCGATGCCGGCGGCCGCCAAATACAGGGCGGCAGGGGAGCCCAGTCCACCGGCGCCGATCAGCAGAACCTTGGCCTTGTTGAGTTTGAGCTGCCCCTTCCCTCCGACGTCTTGGAGGATGATATGGCGGCTGTAGCGCTGGATTTGTTGTTCGGTCAGTTCCATTCGCCCTCGTGAGGCGTGAAGCGTTAGGCGTACCTATCCCTTTACCCTAACGGCTACTCGACAACATTCAGCTCGATGGGATCGACGACGACGCCCTTTTTGCGCAGGCCCTCTACGGCCCGTTCGATCTCGGCGGTGTCACCCGTCAGTTCGAGATCCATCCAGCCGGTCGTTTCCCGTACGTCCGCACGGCGGACATTGGTGACCACCTGGTATTCCCTGCCGATCTGATAAATGACCGGTTCCTTGATCTTCTCTTCCGGAAAGCGAATGTGAAAACGCATATTAGACATGATCAACCTCCCGCGATGGCGGGCACGATGGAAACCTCGTCGCCGTCCTTCAACGAAGTCTCCTTCCCTTTGAGGAAACGAATATCTTCCTCATTCACGTAGATATTTACGAAGCGCCGCAGCTCGCCCGTGTCGTCGCAGAGACGATCTTTCAGACCGGGATGGGCCTGGTTCAGCGTCTCGATCATGCTGGCGATGCTGCCGGCTTTCGCCTCGACCTCACCCTGGCCTTTGGTCAGGGGACGGAGGGGGGTTGGAATACGAACTTTAATCATGCGTCACCACCGCCATTTTTCCCCATCTTGAATGTTTTCTCAAAGGCCACCAGGCTCGGCTGGATCCGAACCGGACGGCCCACCGCATCGATCACCGCTTCCTGCGTCTTGAGCCCGTTGCCGGTGATATAGGCCACCGTTACATCGGACTTCTTGATCGTCCCTTGCTTGACGAGCTTACGCAGCACCCCGATCGTCACACCCCCCGCTGTTTCGGCGAAGATGCCCTCGGTCTGTGCCAATAACTTGATCCCATCGACCACTTCTTCATCGGACACCGTATCCATGGCACCCTGGCTTTCCGCCGTCGCCTTCAAGGCGTAGTAGCCGTCGGCCGGATTGCCGATCGCGAGAGACTTGGCGATGGTTTTGGGCTTCACCGGTTTGAAGAAATCCCTCCCGGCTTTGAAGGCGGCCGATATCGGCGAGCAGCCTTCCGCCTGCGCACCGTTGATCTTGGTGCGGACTTGATCGACGAGGCCCAGCGCCTTCATCTCGTGGAGGCCCTTCCAAATCTTCGTCAACAACGATCCCGAGGCCATCGGGATCACGACTTGATCCGGTGTGCGCCAGCCGAGCTGTTCCACCGTTTCAAACGCGAGCGTCTTGGACCCTTCGGCGTAGTAGGGTCGGATGTTGATGTTGACGAAGGCCCAGCCATGCTCACCGGCGATTTCGCTGCACAGCCGGTTCACGTCATCGTAGTTGCCTTCGATCTCGACCACGTTCGGTCTGTAGATCAGATTCCCAAGCACTTTCGCCGCTTCGAGATCTCCGGGAATAAACACATAGCAGCGCATGCCTGCTGCAGCCGCATGGGCGGCGACTGAGTTGGCGAGGTTTCCCGTTGACGCGCAGGCGACCGTTTCAAAACCCAGCTCCCGCGCGCGCGTCAGGGCGACCGCGACGACGCGATCCTTGAACGACAAGGTCGGATGATTCACGGTGTCGTTCTTGATGTAGAGTTCGTCGAGACCGAGATAGGCCCCGAGGTTCCTGGCCCGTACCAAGGGCGTAAATCCGGCATGAGGACCGAGATAGCCGGGACCTTCGACCGGCAGCAGATCGGCGTAGCGCCACATGCTGTGCGGCCCCTCTTCGATCTTTTTGCGCGAGATGTTCTTCTTGATTTCGTCGTAGTTGTACTTCACCTCGAGTGGACCGAAGCACATCTCGCAAACATGGATCGCCTTGGTCGGATATTCCTTTCCGCACTCCCGGCACGTCAGCGCTTTCATCTTGCTCATGGCCACACCGTTGTGAGTTGTTGATGCATTGCAGATAGTCCGGGTAAAGATGAATCCATATACATTAGCAATGAACAAAGCTGGAAGACTTTTTAAACACCCTTTTACGGCCGGACGGCACAGCCTGCATACGGATCTCCCTCGTCGAACAGCTCGGTGATCGTGGGATGCTCGCCGCACAAGGCACAGTTGGGATTGCGCTTCACTTTGATTTCTCTGAATTGCGTCTTCCGGGCATCGAAATCGAGCAGCCGATCGGTCAGGGGGCGACCGATGCCAAGGACGAGCTTCAAAGCCTCCGTCGCTTGAATCGTGCCGATGACGCCGGCTAAGACCCCAATTACGCCGGCCTCCTGGCAGGACGCGACCAGCCCCGGCGGCGGCGGCGTCTTGAACACGCACCGATAGCAGGCCGATTGCTTCGGAATAATCGTCGTGACCCGCCCGTCGAATCGAAGAATGCCGCCGTGTACGAGCGGTTTGCCGGCGAAGAAGCAGGCATCGTTGATCAGGAATTTCGCCGTGAAATTATCGACGCCGTCAATCACCACGTCATAGTCGCCGCAAATCTTGATCGCATTACCGGCCGTCAGCCGCTCTTCGTACATCGAGACGTCCACATCGGGATTCAGCGCCTGTATTTTTTCTTTTCCCGACAGAACTTTCGGCCGGCCCACGTCCGGCGTATGGTGCAGGATCTGGCGTTGAAGATTGGTGAGGTCTACGACATCGCTGTCGACCAAACCGATCGTGCCGACCCCCGCAGCGGCCAAATAGAGCGCGGCAGGAGATCCCAAACCGCCGGCGCCGACTACAAGAATTTTCGCCTTGGCGATTTTCTTTTGCCCTTTGCCGCCGACCTCCGGCAGGAGTATGTGCCGGCTATAGCGGGATATTTGTTCTTCGGTGAATTCCATAATCAAAGATCGAATCCCGTAGGATGCTCAAAATGGTGGCTAGTCTTACCCGCCCAACCCCGCGCGCCGAGACGCGCCCTTCCACGGGCGAGGCCGCAGGTGAGAGAAAACCGCAGGCGTACCCTCTGGGGTACGTTGAGGATTTTCTCGATCCGAGAACGATGTTGGGGACCATTTTCAGCATCCTAAATGTTGAAGTACTTCTCGATGCTTATATACCGCTCGCCGGTGTCGCACAGAATCGTTACGACATTCTTGCCTGGCCCAAGCTCGTCCGCGACCTGTTGTGCGGCAAACACGTTGGCGCCGGCCGAGATGCCGACCAACAGTCCTTCCTGCTTGGACAGTTGTTTTGCTGTCTGATAAGCCTCATCGTCCGTGACCGTCATCACTCGATCGAAGATCTTCCGGTTCAGCACCTTGGGGATGAAACCCGCCCCGATCCCCTGGATTTTGTGGGGCCCAGGATCGCCACCCGACAACACCGGGGAGCCGGCCGGCTCGACGGCAATCACTTTCACGTGGGGATTGCGCTCTTTGAAGACTTCTCCGCATCCCGTGATCGTTCCACCGGTTCCGACCGCCGCGACGAAGGCATCGATCTTTCCGTCCAAAGCTTCGAGGATCTCCGGCGCCGTGGTCATCCGGTGCATGGCCGGATTGGCCGGATTCGAAAATTGATCCGGCATGAAATACGACGGGTTTTGCGCGAGAAGACTCTCCGCTTCGCGGATCGATCCCTTCATGCCTTCCCAGGCCGGCGTCAGCACCAATTGTGCGCCATACGAAGACAGCAGGCTCGCACGCTCCATGCTCATGCTTTCGGGCATGACCAGAATCAGTTTATATCCTCTGACCGCGGCGATGAGGGCCAGACCAATTCCCGTATTGCCGCTCGTGGGTTCGACGATCGTGCCGCCAGGCTTGAGCTTGCCTTGCCGTTCCGCCTCGTTGATCATGTTCAGGCAAATCCGATCTTTGACACTGCCCCCCGGGTTGAAGAATTCGACCTTTCCATAGATTGTCGCGCTTCCCGGTTTAGACAGGCGATTCAGGCGCACCAGAGGCGTCCGTCCGATCAGTTCGGTAATCTCTTTGTGCAAGACCATGGTCACCGGCCGCCTCCCATGTAAAAGAGGAATTCCAGCCGGTCTCCATCCTTGAGATGGGTCGTTGCAAGATGGTCGCGTTCGATCATGGCATCGTTCACTTCTACGGCAACCATCTGTGGCTCGATCTGCTTCGCCTTCAGCAGGTCCAGAATACTTCCGTCGGCAACTTCTTCGGCTTTCCCATTGATCTTGACCTGCATGAAATCTCCTAACTTGGCCCAGGAATTGGAGAATTTTGACAGAGTAGCAAACTGCCTTCTGCAATGTCAACGGAACCTAAACGGATCCTCCATTGCTTGACTTTGTGGTGAATGGACCGCCACTATGCCTTTTTTTTAGTGAGGGCCGTTCATGTGGAAACGCAATTTCATGTTCAAAGCCGGCGAGGCGATGCCGCTCAAGGAGTCCGAGAACGAACTATTTCATGAAACCGATCCTGCCATGGATAGCGCCGGACTCCAGTTAGAGAAGTTCTTGTCGGTTTGGATTCAAGGGGACGGGGAAGACGATACACCCTCCGCTTACACGAACATGTATGTCCGCACAGCCACGCTGGACTTCCGCAAGCGGGTCGGGTTTCTTCAGCCATTACAAGGACGTACGCACCAAATTAAACAACTGTTGACCCCTGGTCAAAAGCAATTCCTGCAACAGTGGCTGTCAGCCAAAGCCCCGCAGGCCTGGGAATCGACGGACGATCATTTCAAGATGTTGTTTGAAATCGAATGAGACCCTGTCGTTGCGCCCTTTTTCTGTTCGAGTTCCCATCGCTTATTTTCATGGCCGGCTTGGTCTCCGCCGGTCTTCTTCTGCCGCTCGAACAAGCCGAAAGCGTCACGATCGAGGTCTATTATGCGCCGGAAGATCAGCCGCTGGATCGGATCCTCCTCCTGTATGGGCGAGCGAGGAGGTACATCTTCGTCTCCGTCTATGGGCTCACGTCTCCACGCGCCGTGGAAGCGCTGGTCGCAGCCAAGAAGCGAGGAGTCGACGTGCGTATGATCACCGATCAGGAACGCACGCAAGACCCCAAGCAGCGGAGCGCGCTGCATACGCTCCGACTGGCGGGGATTCCCATCCGAGTGAATCAGCACGACGGCTTGATGCACCTGAAGCAGGTGGTGATCGACGACGAGATCAACACCTCCGGTTCGATGAACCATACGACCAGCGGCAATCGCTATAACGACGAGAGGCTCGATGTCGTTATCGATCATGGGGTCACCGTGAAGGCGCGCCAGAAGTTTTTGGCGATGTGGAACGATACGGAACGGTTCATGGATTGGAAGTCAATGGTCGATGATGACTGAAGACACGGATGTGGCCGTCGTCGGAGCTGGCGGGGGAGGAGCCGTATTGGCCCTCGCCTTGGCGCAGAAGGGAATCCGCACCATTGTCCTGGATCAGGCGCAAGGCCCGCCCAAAGGATTGCGGGGGGAGATTCTTCAGCCGAATGGCCAACGGGTGCTCGATCGCCTCAGTATTCTCCAGTCGTTGCCGGCCGACGCGACCAGCTCGGTGCGGCATTTTCACTTTTGCCGTGCTGGCGGAACGCGGCTGTGCAGCATCGACTATGGCGAGCTGCCGCCTCCGTACAATCGAGCAATCGTCACCTTACCGAACGTGATTCACCATGCCATCGTCGAGGCGGTTCAGCAACAGCCGAGAGCCAGCCTTCGTTACGGCACCTCATTTAGCGGATTGCTTCGGGAGGGCAATCGAGTCACGGGCTTGACGGCTATGGGTCCAGATGGTCATCGGACCATCCGAAGCAAGATCGTCGTGGGAGCAGACGGCGCCTTTTCCAACGTCCGTGAGGCGCTCGGGATAACAACCGACCTGTATGTGTATCCGGAAGGCTACCTGATCGCCATCGTGGACACCGAGCAGCCGATCGAGGAATCCTATTACTACCTTGGACATCGGCAGATAT
>Ga0114129_10017381_pt1 | contig 10242 bp, 8 predicted proteins | sample RhiMetdeltSRZDD1_FD_80071 | JGI IMG/M metagenome (GOLD analysis project Ga0114129, IMG submission 80071) | Populus rhizosphere microbial communities from Tennessee, USA - Rhizosphere MetaG P. deltoides SRZDD1 (version 2) (version 2) | ecosystem: Host-associated > Plants > Roots > Rhizosphere >... | reverse complement strand
GTCGCGACCATGACGGCCTTGATCGTGTGCATCCGGTTCTCCGCCTCGTCCCAGACGAGCGACGCGGGGGACTCGAAGACCTCCTCGGTGACCTCGAGCGCGTCGAGGCCGAACTTCTCGAAGATCTCCTTGCCGACCTCCGTGTCCGTGTTGTGGAACGCGGGGAGGCAGTGCATGAACTTCACGTCCGGGTTGCCGGTCATTGCCATCTTCTCGGCGTCGACCTGGTACGGCGTCAGGAGCTCGATCCGCTCCTTCCAGACCTCGTCGGGCTCGCCCATCGAGACCCAGACGTCGGTCAGCAGCACGTCGGCACCCTTGACCGCCTCCTCGACGTCCTCGGTGATCGTGATCTGCGCGCCCGTCTCCTCGGCGGTCGTGCGGGCGAGCTCGACGATCTCGTCGCGCGGCCAGAGCGACTTCGGGCTGGCGATGCGGACGTCCATCCCGAGCTTCGCGCCGCCGACGAGGTACGAGTCGGCCATGTTGAAGCGCGCGTCGCCCAGGTAGCAGAACACGACCTCGTCGAGCGGCTTCGGGATGTGCTCTCGGAAGGTGAGGAAGTCCGCGAGGATCTGCGTCGGGTGCCACTCGTCGGTGAGCCCGTTGTAGATCGGGACGCCGGCCCACTGCGCGAGCTCCTCAGCGGTTTCCTGGGTGAAGCCGCGGTACTCGATCGCGTCGTACATCCGGCCGAGCACCCGGGCCGTGTCCTTCGCGGTTTCCTTGTGCCCCATGTGCGAGCCGCCGGGGCCGATGAAGGTGACGTGAGCGCCCTGGTCGTACGCAGCGACCTCGAACGCGCAGCGGGTGCGCGTCGAGTCCTTCTCGAAGATCAGCGCGATCTCCTTGCCGACGAGCTTCTGCTCCTCGCGGCCCTCGCGCTTCGCCGCCTTCAGCTCTGCAGCGAGGTCGATCAGGTACGTGATCTCCTCGGGCGAGAAGTCGGACAGCTTCATCAGGTTGCGGCCGCGCAGGTCGATCATCGTGCTCATGCTTCGCTCCTCTCCTCAGGCGTCTCGAACGATCGGGCACGTCATGCAGTGGCCGCCGCCGCGACCGCGTCCGAGCTCCTGGCCGGCGATCGCGAGTACCTCGACGCCCGCCTTGTGCAGCTTCGTGATCGTGGCCTCGTTCCGCTCGTAGCCGACCACGACGCCCGGCTCGAGCGCGACGACGTTGTTGCCGTCGTCCCACTGGTTGCGCTCAGCCTCGAACTCGTCGCCGCCGGTCGTGACGACCTTCAGGTCGGTGATCCCGAGCGCGTCCTTCACCTCGTCCAGGAACGAGCGGTCGGAGACCGTCGCCTCGACGCCCGACGGGCCGCCGGGCGTGAAGAGGATCGGCTGGATCTGCGCGACGACGGGCTCGTAGAGCGTGACGATGTCACGGTCGCAGAACGTGAACACGGTGTCGAGGTGCATCGCGGCCCGTTCGCGGGGCATCCGTGCGCCGATGATCAGGCGCGCAGCGTTCGCCTCGAACATGTTCTTCGCGAGGATGCTCACGGCGCGGGCGGTGCTGCGCTCGCCCATCCCGATCAGGACGACGCCGTCGCCGGCCGGCATGATGTCGCCGCCCTCGATCCGCGCGAGGCCCCAGTCGTGGTCGGCGCCGCCGAACCAGATCTTGAAGTCCGCATCGCGGAACCGCGGGTGGAAGCGGTAGATCACCTCGGTGTTCAGCGTCTCGAGCTGGCGCGCCGGCCAGAACATCGGGTTGAGCGTGACGCCGCCGTAGATCCACGCGGTCGGGTCGCGGGTGAAGAGCTGGTTCGGGAGCGGCGGAAGGACGAAGTCCGTCGGCCGAAGCGCGTCTCCGATCGCCGACTTGATCTCCTCCGGCAGCTCCTGGACGGTGATCCCGCCCGTCATCGTCGTCGCCAGCTCGTCGGACGACATCTCCCGCAGCCAGTCCTTCAGGGGCTCGGCGAACATGACGGTGACGTCCTCCGGACGGACACGACGCGCGAGCAGCCACTCACGCGCATCCTTGTCGTCGAGCGCCTCGGCGAGCAGTTGGTGGACGAGCAGCACCTCGACGCCGCGCTCGCGCATGACATCGACGAACGCATCGTGCTCCTGGCGTGCCCGGCGCACCCAGATCACGTCGTCGAAGAGCAGCTCGTGGCAGTTGCTCGGCGAGAGCCGCTCGTGCGCGAGGTCGGGCCGGTGCACCATCACCGACCGGAGCTTCCCGACCTCGGAGTTCGCGCCGAGGACCGTGTCGGTGACGGTGCTCATCCGTGCCTCCCTTTCCTCGCCGACGGGATCCGCCGGGTTGTCCGCCCTCCTAGCCCGCGAGCGCCTTCGCCTTGATCGAGTCGAACTCGGCCTGAGAGATGGCGCCGCTGTCGAGCAGCTGCTTCGCCTTGTCGATCTCCTGCGCAGGCCCGCCGGCGACCGATTGGACGTAGTCGTTGAACTGCGACTGAGCCGCCTGCGCCCGCTCGGCATCACGCTGTGCGATCCCGTCGCCGTTGGCGACGATGTACGCGAAGGCGCCGAGGAACGGCACGAAGAGGATGAAGATCAGCCACACGACCTTCTTGCCCCCGCCCACGTCGTGCCGGCGGAAGATGTCGACGATGATCTTGAACAGCAGGAAGAACCACAGGATCCAAAGGAAGAAGACGAAGATCGTCCAGAGGGCATCCCAGAACGTGTAATCGGCTACGGGCAGCAACGGGCCTCCTTGAGGTCGGGTCGAGCGCCAGCCTCCCGCATCCGGCGTCGCCCGGGCATCACTCGGATCGGGTGATTCGGCCGTTCACCCGTGCCGGGTGAGCATCCGCCACCCTCGACGGCAGGACGATCGGCCTATGGATGAGAAACCGAGTTACGGCTGGGCGTTGCTCGCGACGTTCACCGGCGCGTTCTTCGCGGCGGTCGTCATGGTGATCCCGCACTGGCTCTGGACGGACCGCGTCGTCGACGCGAAGTTCAGCGCGATCGTCGGTCGGGGGGAAGACCTCTCGACGTGGGATCGCGTCCTTCTCTACGGCGGCGGCCTCGTGATCGTGTTCGCCGGGCTCGCGGTCTGGGCCTGGACGACGCGAAAGATGTACAACGTCTTCGAGGAGTCGGAGCTCAAGTTCTGGGACGTGTTCCTGGCGCTCGCGACGACGGGCATCCTCGCCGCGGTCATCGGGTACTTCTTCCCGTTCGTCGGGCTCCTGATCGTCGTGTTCCTCGCGCCGGCCGTGGTCAACTCGTGGGGCGGCGGTGGATACGTCGCAGAGACGAGCGTCGGCGACCGAGGGGCGCCGCGCGACCAGCCGATGACGGCGCTCAGGCCCTACTGAGTCGCCACAAGACGCGCGCGATCACTACGCCCGCAATGGTCGTGGCGGTCACGCGCGCCCGACGGGAGTTGTGCCTACGACGGAGCACCGAGCCATGATCCCGAACCCACCCAGCCGCCGGCATCGCACGAACCGGGTGATCCGGCGCCGTTCACCCGCGTCGGGTGACGATTCCTCACTCCTGTCGAAGGGACGCTCCCACAGGTCGACAAGCGGGAGCATGTGACGGCACGCTATGAGATCCACATCCGGGGACGCGTCGGCCCGGAGCTGGCGGAGGTCTTCGAGGGACTGAACGCCGAGGTCCAGCCCGTCGAGACCGTCCTGCACGGAGAGATCGTCGACCAGGCCGCACTCCACGGCGTCCTCGATCGGGTGCGGGCGCTCGGGCTCGAGCTGACGGAGGTTCGGCGCCTCCCGGAGGACGCCAAGGTCGAGACGCCGGGCTAGGGCTTCTCGAGGTTCGCGACGCGAGCCTCGAGGCCGTCGAGCCGTTCGGGCCCGTGGCCTGATGTCCGCTGGACGAGCGCCGAGGCGACGATGCCCGTGATCGTCGACAGGAACGCGAAACCGACGAGCATCAACACCGAGGCGAAGAACCGCCCGATGCCCGTGGTCGGAGTCGCATCGCCGTAACCGACCGTCGTCACGGTCTGCGTTGCGAACCAGACTGCCTCGCCGTACGAGGGGTAGTCCTTTCGATCGACGAGCCACATGACGGCCGCAAAGCCGAGATCGAGCATCAGCATCACGAAGAGGAGCGGCGGCAGGATCCGGCCCGTCCGCAGACCCTTGTCGAAGCGCTTCATCACGAACTTCTCGAACCGCGCCTCACTGTTCACTCGCCGAACTCCTCGCCTGGATTCAGGACGCGCACGTCCACGTCAGGCGCCTTGTTTCGCGCGGCGCGGACGAACTCCTCGACCGGCAGGCGGAGAAACCGAGCCCGCTTGCTGCGGTGCAGCGGCACGAACGTCCCCCAGTGGATCGGGATCGCGATGCGCGGTCTGAGCAGCGCGAGCGCGTCCGCGGCGCGCTGCGGGTTCATGTGGCCGGGCCCGAGCGATCCGCCCCAGCCCCACACGGGGATCAACGCGAGGTCGAGATCCGGCACCAGCCCGTCCATCTCCGGGAACACATCGGTGTCGCCGGCGAAGTAGACACTGCGGCTGCCGAGCAGCGCGAACCCGAGCGCCGACGCGTTCCGGACGAACGGAGGACGGTTCCCGTCGTGGTCCGCGTGCGTCGCGCGGACCGTCAACGCACCTACCGCGAGCTCCTCGCCCTCGACGAGCTCGACGACGTTGTCGAACCGCCGCCGCCTCACCGTCGCGCCGAGCCCGCGCGGGACGACGATCGTCGTCGAGTGGTCGAGCCGGTCGAGCGACGGCAGGTCGAGGTGGTCGTAGTGCGCGTGCGACACCAGCACGGCGTCGATGCGGCCGAGTTCCGGCGGAACCGCCGGTGCCTTGCGCCGAAGGTGCGCGACGCGGCGCCGCAGGATGGGATCGGTCAAGACCCGTGTGCCGTCGAGCTCGGCCAGCACGGTGGCGTGGCCAAGGTACTCGATGCGCATGCGGTCAGCGACCGCGGGCGCGCGCGAACCGGTCGCGCGTGTAGGCGCCGAGCTCCATGTCGGCGGCCTCGGGATGCTCGCGCATCACCTGTCGGCGAAGCAGCTCGACGCCGAGCGCCAGGACGACCGCCGCCGCGAGCATCAGCGGCGCGCGCGTGGTCTGGACGGTCGGCGCCCACAGCAGGAGCAGGAGGAAGAGCAGCGCGGCGACGCCGTACGCGATCTCCCAACGTGCGATGAACGGCGCGAGCTCCGTCCGAGTCGCCGTGGCGATCCGCCCGTCGCTCGCGAGCCACCCCGCGAAGAGCACGATCACGCCGAGCCCGATCAACGTCCACCCTCCGTCGGCGAGCGGGTGCGTCAGGATGTCCCAGGCGCTCTGCGCGGCCGGCTTGACCGACTCCACCTTGGCGAGCGAGTCGACGGCATAACCGCCTCCGACACGCCGGACGACGAGGACGAGCAGCCCGGCGAGGATCGACGTGAACGCGATCGAGCGGAGGATGGCGCGCCGGCGCCCGCGCGCGAGGGCGAGGGCGGCCGCCCACATCAGGACCGGAACGACCCAGAGCCACATGCCGAGCACCTTCATCAGTTGCGTCAGGTCTTGGGCCGTCTCGAGCTGGTCCGCCTCGATGATCTTGATGCGCCCGGCGTCGTTCGGAAGCTGCTGGGCGATCCGCGCGACGAGTGGGACGCGGTCGCCGAGCTGGACGATGAGTGGTCTGAGGTCGAGGAACACCGCGCCGTTCTCGGTGGTCGTCCCTCGGACGTCGTCCTCGAGCACGTTGAGCAGCTGCTGATGCGAGAACGCGATCGTGTTCACCCAGGCCTCCTGCGCGCGCGGTCGCTCGAGCAATCGCTGCGCCGCGCGGTCCGAGAACTCGCGGAGCCCTGCGGCCACGAGGCCGGAAAGGCGCTTCTGGTCATCGGGGAGCTGTTGCTGGAGCGCCGCGGCGACGTCGACGTTCGCGTACAGCTGGTCGACGAGCGTCGCCGCGATCTGGTTGCGCACGTCGTCGTCGGCGATCAGCTGATCGGCCGTGCTCCGGACACTGTCGTTGTCGAGCGCCTGGAAGCGGACGTATCCGGCGATGAGGCTCAGGACGACGAAGAGACCGCCGAGGATCACGAGCACGCGCGCCGCGATCATCCGACCGCGAGAGGCCGCCCCAGGATCTGCTGTCCGCGCCACGCAACACGTTTGGCAGACAAGGGGTGACGTGCCATCACCCAAGCTGGGTGATGACCTCCGCGTATGCGTTGGACAGAAGTTGCCCAGGCATGACCCCGCGGATCGTCGACCGCGCTTTACCTCTCACCCTCCGCGGGTTACTCTCGTGTTCAAGCGATTGGAACGGAGCCGGCCGGTGACCAGCGCCGAGACCCCGCGCCGAGGTGATGCGGCCCGCCGACGAGCGCCGAAGGCGATTCTTTCCACGAAGCTCAGTGCCCCTGCGCTGCCAAAGGGGTACGTGCCGCGCCCGCGGCTCATCGAGCTCGTGAACAAGGGCATCGAGGGCCCGGTCACCCTGCTCTCCGCACACGCCGGCACGGGAAAGTCGGTGCTGATCGCCTCGTGGGCGCGCGACCGCGACGACGTCGCCTGGCTGACGCTCGACCGCGACGACAACTGGAGCCCGCAGCTCTGGCTCGGGATGGAGCTCGCGCTCGAGCGGTGCGGCGCGCTCGACGGAGACTCGAGCGCGGACGATCCGGTCGTACGGCTGGCCGAGCGGCTCGGCGAGCGGACGACGCCGATCGTGCTCGTCCTCGACGACGTCCAGGAGCTCGAGAGCCCGATCGTCCTTCGCGAGCTCGAGACGCTGCTCGGCCACGCGCCGTCCTCGATCCGGTTCGTCGTCGCGACCCGCGCGGACCCGCTCCTCGGCTTCCACCGCATGCGGCTGAACGGCGGGCTGACGGAGATCCGTGCCGCCGATCTCGCGTTCACGCGTGACGAGTGCGCCGAGCTGCTCGAAGGCGCCGGTCTCGGTTCCGACCAGATCGACGTGCTGCACGCGCGAGCGGAAGGCTGGGCCGCCGGCCTGCGCCTCGCCGCGATCTCGCTCGAGCGGGAGTCCGACCCCGGGCCGTTCATCGAGCGATTCGCCGGTGACGAGCGCGCCGTCGCCGACTACCTGCTGCGGGAGATCCTCGAGCGGCAGACTCCGCGACGTCGCGAGTTCCTCCTGCGCACGTGCGTGGCCGACTCGCTCACCGACGACCTCGCGCAGCTCCTGTCAGGGCACCCCGGCGCCGGTCGCATCCTCACCGAGCTCGAATCGGAGAACTTCCTCGTCGCCGGCCACGACGAACGCGGCGGCGTCTACCGATACCACGCGCTTCTCCGTGACTTCCTCCGCGCGGAGGTCGTGCGCGTGCGGCCGAACGAGCTCGCGACGCTCCACAAGCGGTGCGCGCGCTGGCACTGGGCGCACGGCGATCCGCTCACCGCGTTCCGTCACGCGATCGCGGGCGAGGACTGGGACCTCGCCGACGAGCTGACCGCCGACGCGTGGCACGTCGTGGTCTTCTCGGCGACGCCGCGAATTCGCGATGCGTTGCTCGACGTCCCGGATGCCGCGATGGAGACGCACCCGGGACTGGCGATGCGCGTCGGCTCGGTGCACATCCTGAACGGCGAGCGCGCCGAGGCCGAGCGGCTCTTCACGGTTGCCGAGCAGATGCTCGACGAGCTTCCGGCCGAGCGGCGAGAGCCGCTCGAGGCGTTGAACCTGACGTTCGGGATGACGCGTGCACGGCTCGACGGCGACTTTCAGCATGCGGCTGCGCTCGCTGCAGAGCTGCTCGACGCTCCCACCGGCGGCCGCTTTGCCGTGGCCGAGCGGGTACGCGCGCAGCGGGCGATCGCGCTGGCCAACCTCGGCACAGCGGCCGTCGCGTTCGGTGACCTCACCGACGCCGAGATCTACCTCCAGGAGGCGCTCGGGATCGCGACGGAACTGCCGCTCGACCAGATCGCGCTCGGCTGCCTCAGCCAGCTCGCGCTGCTCGAGTGCAGCCGGGGTCGGCTGCGCCGAGCCGCAGAGGTCGCCGGCGAGGCGGTCGAGTTCGCGGAGCGCCGCGGCTGGCTCGACCTCGTGCAAGGGCTCGGCGCGCACCTCGCGCTCGGCTGGGCGTATTACCAATGGGACGATCTCCCGTCCGCGAGCGCGTACCTGGCCCGCGCCGAGTCGGTCGCGCGGTCGTGGGGCGACCGGACCGGCAAGGTCGCCGCGGCAGTGCTCCAGGCGCTCGTGCTCTCGGCGGACGGGCCCGAAGGGGCCGCGAAGGGACTTCGCCTGCTGCGGGCCGTGCGCACCGACCTGCGCGGCTGGACGCCGCCGGTCTACCTCACCACACTCCTCGCGACGGCAGAGTCGCGAGTGCTCGCTGCGCGCGGCGACTTCGACGACGCACTCGGTTCGCTCGACGGGAGCCCGGAGGACGCTCTCGTGCGTGCCCGGATGCTCCTCGCGCGGGGCGCGCCTGCGGACGCTCTCGCGGAGCTCGAAGCGGGGGCAGAGCGGCTGGGCAGCGACGGCGTCCGCGCGCGGGTCGAGGCGGGAGTCCTCGAAGCCGTGGCGAGGCACGAGCTCAACGACGCCATCGGCGCCGACGTGGCGTTCCGGAACGCACTCACGCTCGCAGCCCCGAACAGCTATCGCCGCGCATTCGTCGACGGCGGGCCGGCCGTCCGCACCCTGCTCGTCGATCAGATCCGGCACGGCACCGACCAGCGTGCACTCGTCGCGGAGCTGATCGCCGCGCTCGAGCGACGCGCTGCGAGCGTCGACCTGACGACGCCGCAGCTCCTCGAGCCGCTGAGCGAGCGCGAGCGCGCGGTGCTGCGCTATCTCCCGACGATGATGTCGAACGCGGAGATCGCCTCGGAGCTCTTCCTCTCGGTGAACACCGTGAAGACGCACCTGAAGAGCATCTACCGCAAGCTCGGCACGACCCGCCGGCGCGACGCCGTCGAGCGGGCGCGGCGGCTCGACCTGCTCTGAGCGGGCCCGACGGCGAGGACGCCGAGGTCGCTGCGCTCACCCGATGCGGATGATGCTCGTCCTCACCGCAACCACCAGAGTGATCAGGGTGCCCTGACCAGATGGGAAGGCCGCCGCTGACGCGCGGAGAGGAGTGGAGAGTGACCGACCGGATCTCACGTGAAGCCCTGCCGATCCCCGACCGCCCGTACGAGGGAGACCTCCCTCTCGACGCCAAGGATCCTCAGGCGACGTTCCCGCCGATCGAAGCGCTTCACCCGCCGGACGGCTCCCCCAACGTGCTCCTCGTCCTGCTCGACGACGTCGGGTTCGCCGCCTCGAGCGCGTTCGGCGGCCCGATCGCGACGCCGACGGCGGAGCGCCTGGCGGCGAACGGCCTGAAGTACAACCGCTTCCACACGACGGCGCTCTGCGCGCCGACACGGGCTGCCTTGCTGTCGGGCCGGAACCACCACACGCTCGGCATGGGCGTCATCACCGAGCTCGCGACCTCGGCGCCCGGGTACAGCTCGGTGCGCCCCAACACCTGTGCGCCCCTCGCGCAGACGCTGCGGCTGAACGGCTACTCGACGGCGCAGTTCGGCAAGTGCCACGAGGTGCCGGTCTGGCAGACCAGCCCGATGGGCCCGTTCGACGCGTGGCCGACCGGCGGCGGAGGCTTCGAGTACTTCTACGGCTTCATCGGCGGCGAGACGAACCAGTACTTCCCGGCCATCTACGAGGGCACGACGCCGGTCGAGCCAGACAAGACGCCCGAAGAGGGCTACCACTTCACCGAGGACATGACCGACCAGGCGATCAGGTGGGTTCACCAGCAGAAGTCGCTCATGCCCGACAAGCCGTTCTTCGTCTACTTCGCCCCCGGGGCGACGCACGCCCCGCACCACGTCCCGACCGAGTGGTCCGACAAGTACAAGGGCAAGTTCGACGAGGGCTGGGACGCGATCCGCCCGGAGATCCTCGAACGCCAGAAGGCGCTCGGGGTCGTGCCCGCCGACGCCGAGCTCACGCCACGGCCCGAGGAGATTCCGGCGTGGGACGACATGCCCGAGGAGCTCAAGCCGGTGCTCGCGCGCCAGATGGAGGTCTACGCCGGGTTCCTGGAGCACACCGACTACCACGTCGGGCGGTTGCTCGACGCGCTCGAGGATCTCGGCGTCCTCGAGGACACGCTCGTCTACTACATCATCGGAGACAACGGAGCGTCGGCCGAAGGCACGGTCAACGGGACCTTCAACGAGATGTTCGTCTTCAACGGCGCTGCGGCGCTCGAGACGCCGGAGTTCGTCGCGTCTCGCATCGACGAGTTCGGAACCCCGACGGACTACAACCACTACGCGGTCGGCTGG
>Ga0114129_10017380_pt1 | contig 10242 bp, 5 predicted proteins | sample RhiMetdeltSRZDD1_FD_80071 | JGI IMG/M metagenome (GOLD analysis project Ga0114129, IMG submission 80071) | Populus rhizosphere microbial communities from Tennessee, USA - Rhizosphere MetaG P. deltoides SRZDD1 (version 2) (version 2) | ecosystem: Host-associated > Plants > Roots > Rhizosphere >... | reverse complement strand
GAGCGGCGCGATGACTTCGACGGGCGGCGAGATGAAGGCTTGCCCGGCGCCGAAGTTCGCCGATTCTTCACCTACCGCGAACGTGCTCGCTAGTTGCGGCTCTTCCTGAGCAGTCTTCTTTTTCTCAGTTTGCGGCGCGGGCGCGGCCGTGCGAGCTATCCCGAAAATGTCGATTGATACTTGCCCGTCGCGAAGAAAGTCCTGAGTCACCTTCAACTGCTCGGCGTCTTGATTGACGAAGGGCAACGCAGTGTTCGCGCCAGGAAACCGATGCGAGTGAACTTTGCCGTCTCGCGCCGCCGGGTCCTGCGAAGCCACGAGAGGCATGTGGCAGTCGGCGCATTTTTGAGGCTTCGGCGGATAGTAGAACGACCGCGCGCCCTCACCCGAGACTCCCGATGCCTGCCAATTGTCGTACTCGTTGAAGCCGCGGAACCAGCGGTAATTGTTAACCGGTACGTCGAGGTGAACTTTGTGACAACTCGAACAGAACTCGGGCGTCTGCGTCGTGTGAAAGCTCTTCAAGAAGGTTTCGCGATGCGGCTGAGGATCGATGTACAGCAAGTAATCGTGCGTCCACTTGAGTAACTTGTTATTACTCACCACCAGATCGTGAAGCGGGGGATATTCGATAGTGAAGTCGCCCTGACCCATGGTGCTTTTGACGTGAACTATCGAATGGCACGAAGTGCATCCCAATCCGTTCTGAGCTTCGGGTGTGTCGATCTGTTCTTTGATGGGGCGTTCGAATCGTCCATTAAAGAACACAGCGTGATCGTGACAGCCGGCGCACCATTTCGATGGCCGCGTGCCGATAACGTCCTGCATGTACTCGATCGATTTTCTGTACCACTGATTGTTGAACGAAGCGAAGTGATGCGCGGAGGAATTCCATTGATCGTAGATGTCTTTGTGGCAGCGAGCGCATTCATTGCTCGTCATGAAAAAGGTCGCGGGGATCGTGCCGCCAACGTTTGTCTCCGCCGAGGATGGAAAAAAAGGACGGCTGGGGCCTGCCCCTTCTCCTTCCATCGTCAAAGGCACATTGTCGGGATTGACGATTCTATTTCGCGTTTGCGCGGCGTAACGGTTGTAGGCAGTAGAGGCCACTGGAAAAACAAAGACCAGGCAGGCGATCGCTGCGTAGACCACAGACCTTCGCCGCGACGAAGCGTAGTTTCGCAACTCTTTCAACAAAACCAGCAGCAGCGGGATCGATCCGGCAACCGCGAACGCAATGTGAGAGTAGAGCGCCCAGCGATACTGACGCGTCGCGCCGAATCGCATCATGAACAACCCGAGCGCGGCGCTGGCGGCGAGCAGGACGACCGCGAGTTTCATCGTCCCGGAAAACTCTCTGAAGCGTTTAAAGGCGTGCGCGGCGAAGACAATCGTGAGAACGACGCCGAGAATCAAGTGCAACGCAACGTTGCCAAAGTAGAACAGCGACGGGTCGGCGTAGGCTGCCAAATACGAGCTGTTTACAAGCAGGAGCAGATAGCCGCCTATTATGATTTTGACGATTGTTCTGGGAGCTTCGTGCTCACTCATACTCATCCTTGGCACGCGAACGTTTGGAGACGTTCCCTCGACTGGAGAGCGATTCTACCGCCAAGACTGGATGCTTATATCAAGATAGGCGAATTATAATGAGGCACCGAGAAAAAACAAACCGGTTGTTCAGAGTTCAAGCTTTAGCTTGCGGGGCTCAAGCTGGCAACCTGAAGGTTGAACTCAGAGCAGCCTACTTCGCCGCGATAACCACGTAGCTGCGCCCGGCATAAAGGCGAAGGGAGCCGCCCTCGGTCGTCATCATTAGCGGCCTGGGCCGTCGCAACGCGGTGTCCTTGCCCGCGCTCGCAGATATCACAAGATTGCCGCCTACGTCGAACACGTTGAACTTCGAGTCGTCGGAGAAGCCGAACCCGTATGCTCCCACGCTCAATGTCTTTTCTCCGATCGTGATAGCCGAATCGGTGATCAGCAAGCCTTGATACTTAGCTCGGACGTCGGTTGAATAGCCCGATGTGTCGACGAGCCCCGCGATGACGAACCGTTTTGCTCCGAACCGCGCCGCTGCCGAGTTGCGAATCTGAGTCGGCGCGCTCTGACCCTCGAAGTAAAAGCTGGTCGGCACAACGCGCGTCAATTCAGCGCCGCTAAGAACTACTGCTGATTCCTGGGCTGTTGCCACACACGCGATGACCAGAAAAAACGACATCGACCAATAGCTTCGCGTCCTCATATCGTCTCCTCTCGGATAATCAGATTAAGAATAAATCAGCGGCGGGAAGGGAAGAAACGTCGCTTTGCCTCTTCGATCAACTCGTTGTTGCGCTCGTAGGAGAGCTGCTCAGCGTTGTTTTCTTCGAGCACCGGCGGATACACGTGATTCGAGTAAACCGGATAAGCCTCGGTCCGCAGATGCGCGAGCATGTGATGGCCGCGACGAGTTTCGCGCTCGTGACGAAGCGCGGTGATGTCAATTGGCGCAACAACTATTCGCTCACCGGGACCCGGTGAGGCTTGCGCGAGCAATCGGCCATCGTAGTCAATCACCTGGCTTCCACCGGGCCACGAATAAGGCGGATACATCTTGAGACTCGCTCCCTGATTTGCGGCTGCAACGTAAGCGATGTTCTCGATCGCGCGGCAGCGGTTGACGACCGTCCACCAATCCATCGGCTCGGTCGCGCCCCACGGATCCATATAGGCTGATACGCGGACAAGCACCTCGGCGCCGTTAGCCGCGAGCTGGCGAATGGCTTCCGGGAACAGCCAGTCATAACAAGTCGCACATCCGATGCGCCCGATAGGAGTGTCGGCTACCGGGAACAACGGCTCGTCGTAGCCTTCCAGGTCGTGCGGGCTCGCGTGAACCTCGTAAGGAATCCACGTGTTCACCTTGCGATACTTGTAGAGCACGCCTTCAGGTCCGATAAGGCACGTCGTATTGAAAACATGGCCCGGCCATTTCGGATCTGCCTCCAACATCGAGCCGGTTTGAATGTAGACGCCATGCTCGCGCGCCTTCTGCTCGATGCGCTCGGTGTGTTCATTTGGGATTTGAACGGCGAGCTTCTCAAGCAACTCGGCGACGGTTGGGAACACGGGCGCGGCGTGAGCAAACTCGGGGAAGATCACAAGTCGCACCGGCAAGAAGGGCGCGCTGCCCGCGACTGCCGAATCGATCATCGATAGCATGCGGTCGGTGTTGGCGCGCATCTGGCGGCGTTCGATGGGATTTGACAGATCGGTCTGGCAGGCTGCGACTGAATAGCGGATGTGTTCCATATCAGCTTTCCTTCCCGCCTATGAGGCGCCAAGACTCAAAGCAGCACTAAGCTCACCTCCTTGGTGCTGCTTCGTGGCTTTGAGCCTTTGTGGCGAAACTCTCTCCGGCGAGATCGATCGGCGGCAGCGGTGATCTAACAACGCGCGTGTTGTACCGTTCAAGGTAAGCCCGATGCGCGCGAGTCGCCGGATAAGACTCGCGTTCGGAATACGGATAACGTTTCATCGCGTGAAACGGGAGCGGCTCGACCCGGTCCGGACTCGCGGAGTTGATGTCCATTTCTTTGCTGAAGCCGTCCGCGTAAAGCAGGAACGTGCGTTTCCATCCATGGGGCAGCGGCGGGAGTTTCGTCGCGTCGAACGACAGCGCAATCTGGTCCCCGGGCTTTGAGATCACAAACATATCATCACTCCTCGCAAGCAACTCTCTCACGTCGCCCTCTCTTGTGTAGCGGCCCGCCAGCGTCTTCCAAGGCGAATTGAGCGAGACCCGATTGTAGTCACAGCCGAAAGGCTCGCGTCCGTCGGGCGAAACTTCTGCGGAGAAGCCCCTCCAGTGCAGATCGGCCGAGACAACATCAAGCCGCGTCATCCGAATCGGCACGCGGCCCGGCGAAGTATCGACTAGAATCTGGTCCCAATAGATCCGCATGTTCGTAACGATTCTAACCTCGCGATTGCGAGCAGGGAACTTGCCGGTCAGATCCACTACGATTGTTTGCGGCCGGCCAACCGGGATTCCGATATCGGCGATCGCGGTTCGCCACCGGCCTTGCCCGTCTCTTACCTGGAGCTCGGGCGGCTTCAGGCTCAACCCGCTTTGGGCAGCCGCCAGGTTGTCGCTTGAAAAAGCGTAGTCCGTCCATCCGGTAAGCAGCAGCAATGTCCGTCCTTTTGAAGGCTCACCCAGATCGAGTGTCAGCGTGTGAGGCTCGGCGAAACCACGAATATTGTGCAGCACAAAATCGTCCGGATACTTGCGATCGAGCTTGACGATTTGAGACAGCACATCGTGTCCGTGATCGTCGACAGCGGCAGCGGGTGAACGTGCGCCGCGTGTTGTGAACAGCCTGAACTGGCGCGGCGGATCAGTCATCCCCTCGTTCGGATAGACTTCAGTTTCGGCGGGGTGAGTGACAGCGATAAGTTGGAGCCGATCCACATAGACGGCTTCTTCCAGCTCATTCGTCACGCGAAGCTCGAAACGTCCGTCGCGCGGTTTGAGCTGATCATCGCGAATGCGAACGTACTCGTCCGGGTCTGGATGATTTCGCACGCCGGGCGCTTCCCAATAGCCCATCTCTCCGCCGCCCATGAAATCAGTCACGAACTCGAATCGCTCACCATTCCACGCGTAGAGATAAGGACACGACGAAGGCTTTCGATCAAGCTCGGTGAGCTTGATCGATGAAGCGAGCGAGCGCGTTGTCTGCGCTACGGCGGTTCCCGTTTCGGCTTGAACAATTCCTGCCGGCCACAACAAACGAACGGCGTCAACGCCTGCTCGCTTGTCCAATCCGAAAATGATTTCCGACGGCGCCGGAGCGGGTGTGACCGCATAGGTCTCGAGCTTCTGTTTCAGACTTCCGGCTCGCGCCTCGATCTTGGTTCCCACCGCGCTACGATTGCTGACCCTGCCCGTCAGTTGAACGCGTACAGATCGGTTTCGATTCCCGCCGTCATTGCGCGCGACTTTCAGTTCCGCCGTCGCCAGTCGGATGATCAAGTCGGTATCGCCATCCCCGTCGATGTCTGCCGAAGCGAACGCACGCGCCAACTGTCCCTTTAGGAGATCGCTTGCAAGGGCGCGGTCAGTGACATTGACCCACTTCGATCCGAGGTTCCGGAACACCCGAGCACGTTGACCGGGAAGGATTACAAGGTCGAGCAATCCATCGTTGTCATAATCCAGAAACTGCGCTCGTTCTGATCCCTCTGTACCTGAAGGCGCGGGCGTCGCAACGAAGTGGCCCTTGCCGTCGCTCATCGCAAACAAGCCGGGGCCGTCGGCTCTACCCAGGAAGAAATCGGTGAAGTCATCTTTGTTAACGTCCCCAGCGGCGACGCAGGTGAATCGACCTTTGACGTTCAGTCCGACTTCGGCGGCGACATCGCGAAAGGTTCCGTCTCGCTGATTGCTGTACAGCGTCGGAATACCGCCGTAGTTGACGACAAGCAGATCAATATCACGGTGATTGTCGAAGTCAGTCGCGACGACTGCAACCGCGTGTCCGGACCCGCCGATCTTCGCAGCGGCGGTGATATCAGTGAATTTTCCGTTCCCGTTATTCCGCAGCAGCATGTTCGGGGCGCCGGGGAAATCATCGGGGAACACTCGTGTTCGATTTCGATCGACCGCTGATGCGTTGCTGAGATCGACGAAACCCGCGATGAATATGTCGAGGTCGCCGTCGTGATCTACGTCGACCAGCGCGGCCGACATTGCAATATATGGATAGGCAGGAATACCGGCAGCGGTGGTTACGTCCGAGAACCTGCCGTTGCCATCGTTGTGATAAAGCGTCAAGCTCCCGTAGCCCAACACAAAAATGTCCGGGCGGCCATCGTTGTCGTAGTCGCCAGCCACGGCGGTGATCGACGCCGCGGCAGTCGATCGCGGAAAGGCAGACTGCTTTGTAACGTCAACGAACGTCCCGCCATCGTTTCTGTAAAGTCGCAGGCCTTGAAGCCCAACCTCGAGAAGATCCATATCGCCGTCGCTGTCGAAATCAAATGGCACTACACCGCTGCTTAGCGCGACGATCTGAGTTTTTACCGCTTCATCAATTCCATCCGCTTTGAACCTGCGCCAGTCCAGATTCTCGCTGAGGTCTTTCGGCGCTGCGTTCGAAGCCTTTGGCAACACGCTCGACGTTGCGTCGGTGAAAGTCACATCCGGCGTAGCAGCGTCTACAAGCTCGGGCTCTGCTCCAGTCGATGCAATCGCTTCAGCGTACTGGCCTTGCTCCAGATAGTCCTTGCCAAGCGTTTTGGCGTAAGGCTTTTCACGAAGCGCTTGAAACTTCTTCATCATTGCCTGGCCTTCTTGAGATTCGCCCGAACGGGTAAGCGCCATCGCCAGACTGTAAGTCGCGGTCACGTTGTAAGGCTCGCTCGCAAACGCGGCTCGGAGCGCCTCGATTGCTTCCGGATACTTTCGTTGCTGCATGAAGAGCTGGCCGAGGTTGATGTTTGTTGCCGGATCGCCGGGATCGATCCGGCGCACCTGCTGAAACTCTGCGATGGCGTCGGCCGTTCGGTTCTGCGACCTCGCGATCAGCCCGAGCATGTAGTGAATCTGTGGAGAGTCCGGCAAGAGTCCAGCCGCCGGTTTGATTTCTCGAAGAGCGCCGTCGACGTCCGGCGCGTTGTAAAGTGCAATGGCAAGGTTCACTCGCGCAAGTGTAAGCGAAGGTTCAATTCTCAAAGCGCGCCGGAACTCGACCGCGGCTTCTTTGTAGTTGAATTGCTCGAGCAGGGCGACTCCGATGTTGTTGGCGCGGTAGGCATCTTCTCGCGACGCCTGCACGGTCGCCGTTCGACTCGCCGATCGATTGGTTTGGCTCGCGTATATGCCAACAACCATGGCGAGCCCGATGATCAAGAAGAGTCTAAGAGGGTTCATTATTGGAATCGTGAATCCCGGGTGGTGGTCAAGACCTACCTGCGAAGTGAGACCATCTTCGCCCGCGCATGCGCAAGCTCGGGGAGTTCAGCGTCGGCACTGCGCCAAAGCTCTTCAGCCCTGGCGAACTCTCGCTCTGCAATCGACCTGTCTCGCTTTTGTTCAGCAACTAGCGCCATCGCGTAGTGAGAGCCCGCGTAAGCAGCATCGTGTTCGAGCATTTGTTTCGCGGTGTATTCGGCAAGTTCCCAATCGCCAGCCTCGCGAGCGGCTTGCGCGATTGATTCCAGACGGAAAAGCGCCTGGCTCCAGGCGTCGGGTCCGAGCAATCCGCGAAGCCTGCGCTCCACCTCTTTGAAAATAGCCCGCCCTTCTTCGGTCTTGCCCTCGCGCATAAGAACTTCTGCGCGGAGCGCTTCAAGCTCTGCCTCGACCCCCGCCCCAAGTCCAGCACCGCGCGTGACGACTTTCGGTGCACCTTGCATCTGCTTTTCCGCCTCGGAAATCGCGGCTTTTGCTTCTGCAATTCGGTTCATCGAGAGGAAAACCTGGCTCGCAATCAAATGTCCGGTGGCACGTGTTGTCGGGTATTTGCCCTTGATCAACACGTTTGCCGCCGTCAGCGCTTCCTGTTTTCGACCTCTTCCGAGTAAAAACCTGGGCCATTCCTTTTTTGCAAACTCGAGACCATCGTTGACCGCAGGAATCGCGAATGCCTGCCGCATTACTTGTTCGGCGGTCTTCATCTGCCCAATGTATTGATAGGAGGTAGAGAGCAGATCGAGGTTGTGTTGATGATGCCAGTCGTGATCAGACGGAATGTTTTCAGCGCTGTAATATGAATTCTCCAGATCGTCGGCCTTGCGGAATTCCGCAATCGCTTCGGTTATACGCCCGACCCGGCGAAGATCGTGGCCGTACATATGACGTGCGTGCGGAATTGCGAAGGCAAGCCGTGCATAAACTTCGCCGTGCTTGAGCGCCGGTTCCATCTGACCGATGTTTTCGTAGGAATGAATCAGGTAATGATGCGCAGCGAAGTTGTCAGGCGATATTGCGAACACCCTCTCATAGAAAGCAGTCGACGAAACACCTCCGCGCTGCCCACGACCTGCGGCGGTGGGCTCTTCGGCATTGCCCCGCAACAGCCATAACTCGGCATCATTGATGTCGATCGACAGAGCGTCATCAATGACCTTTTTGTATTCAAGGTGTTTTGCCGGGTTAGAAAGGTCGCTCAACGCTTCCATCTGTTTTGCACGAATGGCAATGCGGCGCTGCTCTCGCGTGCCGGCGCCGGCAGAAAGCGCCTGCGCTTTCTCGAGCGCCTCGCGCGCGGCGTTCGGATCATCGAGACCTGAATAAGCGCGGCTGAGCCCCACATAGGCCATCGCGAGCCGCCCCTCGTGCCGGAGCGCTTGATTGAACGAACGCGCCGCTTCCACCCACACATATGAGTGAAGATACGCAAGGCCTTGATCGTAGAACGCTTGCGCATCCTTTGACGAGGTGGTCACGGCTTCATGGACCGTTCCCGTCCCGGTTCGAAGCGGCAGCGGTCTTTCGAGGACTGCGCGCGGCACGTATCCAACCGATTCATGCCCCGCATGTGGATTGTCCTGCGAAGGCGCCGATCTAAAACAGAAGACCAACAAAAGGGCAAGAAACCACAGGCGCGATAATAAGCGTTGACTCATACTGTCTACTCCCATCGATCACTCGAATCATTATTCAGCGTCGCAATAATACGCCCATGCCGATATCGCATCAATCCAGAGGTCGCGTGTCGCTCGCGCTCTGCCCTCGAACCGGCTACGGTCAACGACAAATGCAGTCCCGCGAGTACCAGCGCCGAGAACAGCAGCGCCGGCGCGACGATTTCGAGGCCGAGCCTCCGCGCCATCAAACCAATCAACGCCGGCACCAACGACTGGCCAAGCACCGCCGCGGCAATCTGAAAACCAACCGCGTTCGCTGTGTGCGCCGGGCCAAGCCGAGCAGGAGTCGCCGCGATCAACGACGGAAAAACCGGCGCGCTTGCGAGTCCCATTAATCCCAGTCCGAAGAAGCTGAGCTGGTTGGCCACATTTGACCAGATCAGCACTGCACCCAGCGCAATGCCGATGATGCAAAAGCGGACGAGCCTGTGCGCGGGAACGAAGCCGACGATAATGCCTGAGAGCAGCCGGCCCGCAGTCAACCCGCCCCAATAGATACTCACCCACACACCGGCGGTCATCATCGAGACGCCGCGCGCTTCGGTGAACAAGCTGTAAGCCCACGTGCCGGCGGCCGCTTCGATACCGGTGTAGACGAAAAAGACCGCAACGCTCAGCCATACTGCGGGCAACTTCAGCGTGGTGATGTTCGACGCGCGCGTGACCTTGACCGAAGAGTCCGCCGACTTCGTCGAAGCCGCCGGCCACCACCGACGCGTCACTAGAAAACAGACCGCGAGCGCAAGTTGCCAGACGCCGACGACCGCGTAGCCACTTTGCCACGGATGACGCGCCGCAAGCACGCTTGTCATTATCACCGGTCCGGTGGCCGCGCCGACTCCATAGCACGCGTGCAGCCAGTTCACCATCCGCGCGCTGAACTGCGTCGCGGCGAAGGTGTTCAAGCCCGCATCAATCGCTCCCGCACCAAGCCCCGCGACCGTTCCGAGCGTGACCACCATCAACCAGACCGTAGCAATTGCGTAACCGATCAGACTCGCAGCCGTCGCCAGACAGCTCAGAGCCAGCAAAGTGCCGACGCTCATCACGGAGAGAAACCGTCCGCTGAGGAAGCTCGATACGAGATAGCCGGCGGTGAACATCACCAACAGCGAACCCAGCGCATCGAGCGGGAGGTTGAAGTAAGCGCGAATCGACGGCCACGCTACCCCGATCAGTCCGTCGGGAAGTCCCAGACTCACAAATGCCAGATAGGCCAGCCCAATCAAAACGAGACTAGATCTGTGTCTCCGTTTCATCCTTCCAATTAACCTCACGCCACCGTCCCGGCATTTCGACCAAGGCGCATTCGGGCCGACTCCCCGGTTTGGAATGCGCCGCCGCGTCCAGGCGTCTCGCGTGCGAAGCAACGTTGGCGTCACTTCGGCTCTGAGTGAGTATCCATCAGGTCTCGAAGCGTGTTGATTCGCACAATCCTAAGCCAAAGCGCCGCCAACAGAATTAGTTCATGCCTGAGGTTAGAGCGGCGGCGCACTGCTATGTGAATGTCAAGGCTTAATACCCTACGGCTTGAGCGAAGCTGTTTCGGTTTTTCTTTTGTACATATGAAACCAGTAGTAGAGGCTGTGGAAACTGTGGGAACGG
>Ga0114129_10017378_pt1 | contig 10243 bp, 9 predicted proteins | sample RhiMetdeltSRZDD1_FD_80071 | JGI IMG/M metagenome (GOLD analysis project Ga0114129, IMG submission 80071) | Populus rhizosphere microbial communities from Tennessee, USA - Rhizosphere MetaG P. deltoides SRZDD1 (version 2) (version 2) | ecosystem: Host-associated > Plants > Roots > Rhizosphere >... | reverse complement strand
CACTACAAACTGCACGGCAGAAAAACAAAACATGTTTTGAAGATGGCTGTGAAGGATCTTGTGCCGCCGTTCGTTACACGCCGCGGTAAGAAGGGGTTTGGCGTGCCTGTCGCTGAGTGGCTGAAAGGAAAGTTGCGTCCGTTGGCGCGCGATCTTTTGTCTCCAGCACGCGTGCGACGAGCAGGGGTTTTTAATCCGGAGTTTGTTACGCGATTGCAGGACGAACATGAGCGAGGCGTGGCGAATCACCGGAAACTTCTTTGGACCTTGCTCATGTTCGAGCTTTGGCACGAGAGCTTTGTCGAGACTGCGCGACGAATCGAGACCTCGGTAGGAAGCCGGCCATAGAGCACTTTTGTGTCAAGCCCTTCGAAAGAGAATTTGCCTGATTTCGAGACTGTTTATCTGGACCTCCTCTCCTGGTGCCGCTCTCACGATTTCGCTGGTTACGATCCATTCGACGGTCTAAACAGTCCTCTCATTCAACATAGCCCACTCGGGAGATCGCGGTCACTGCGACTGCTCTGGACGCAACTCGTGAAGCGCAGCCCTCTAAATCCTCGCCGCCTCCTTGCAATACCAGAACAACGAAACGCAAAAGGAATTGCTCTCTTCGCTCTGGCAGCTCTTGCACGTCACCGCTGCCTGTCAACTAATGAGACGGAGCTGCAAGCGCGCCAACTTCTTCAGTCGCTGCTCGACATGCGCATAGAAGGATATAGCGGAGCCACATGGGGTTATAACTTCGATTGGCAAAGCCGCCATTTTCTTGCGCCCGCTGGATCACCAACCATCGTGCCAACGGCTTTCGCAGCTCGTGCTCTGATTGAAGCCGCTGATGCTCTTAAAGATGTAAAATTTATCCAGACGGCGCGCAGCGCATGCGATTTCATCACGCAAGATCTTCCAACGCACACAGATGCTGATGGCGGAATTTGCTTTAGCTATTCGCCTGCAAGTGCGACACAAGTTTTCAATGCCAGTTTGCTTGCAGCGGAGACCTTGGCGCGTGTTGGAAACCTTACTGGTGAAAAAGACCTGTGTGATTTGGCGGAGCAAGCTGCGATTTATGTCGTGCGTAGACAAAAGGACGATGGCTCATGGCCGTACGGCGCGCATCCGAGTCAGTCCTGGACCGACAATTTCCACACTGCGTTTGTTCTGTATTCCCTTAAAAAGATTGTTGAGGCGTGCGGAGCCGGTGGCCCAGCTGATCGTGCTCTCGAGCGTGGGTATGCATTCTGGCGTAAAAGATTCTTTGTTGCGGATGGTTGGCCGAAATACTACGATGACAGCCTTTATCCAGCGGATGTTCACGCAGCAGCAACGGCAATCGTTACTCTCCTTGAGTTTCGGGAAATTGATCCTGACGCCCTTGTGCTCGCACAGAAGGTCGCTCGTTGGACGATCGAAAACTTGCGTAGTCCTGATGGGTTCTTCTACTACCAACGCAATCGGTTTTGGACTATAAAGACGCCATTCATGCGGTGGACGCAAGCATGGATGCTTTATGCGCTGGCGCGGCTGTTAGAAGTGAAAGAGAAGCCAACGTTCACTGATCTACATCACCAGAAAGAAATTCATGCCTATCGCAGCTGACGTTGTATTGGGAGCCGGTGTCAAGATCTTCCAGCCCGAGTTGGTGAATCTATACGGATGTACAATTGGCGCCGAGACAAGAATCGGCGCGTTTGTGGAGATCCAGAAGAACGCTATTGTCGGGGTGCGTTGTAAGATCTCTTCACACAGTTTTATCTGTGAAGGCGTCACGATTGAAGATCGGGTATTTGTAGGCCACGGCGTGATGTTTATCAACGACATCTATCCTCGGGCCACCGTAGAGGATGGAACGTTGCAGACCGAAGCAGACTGGAGAGTCATTCCTACGCTAGTAAGAACTGGTGCGGCGATCGGCAGCAACGCCACGATTATCGCAGGTATCACGATTGGTGTGGGTGCGCTTATCGGAGCGGGCGCTGTCGTAACGCGTGACGTTCCGGACTACGCGATTGTAGCGGGAGTGCCTGCACGGGTAATTGGTGATGCGCGCAAAAATAAGGAGCAATAGGTCCTATACGTAGCGGATTTTAAGAAGCCCCATATGATTCACGTTGGTGTCATCGGCTATGGTTACTGGGGACCCAACCTCGTGCGCAATTTCATGGAAGCGCCAGGGGCCGACGTTGCTGCGGTTTGCGATACACGAGACGATCGACTTTCGCTGGTCACGAAGCGTTACCCTGCAATGAAAGCCCTCAATGATGCTCGCGAGTTAATCCGCGATCCAGGTATTGATGCGGTGATAATCGCCACTCCGGTGTCGTCTCACTACGAACTGGCGATGCAGGCGCTCGAAGCCGGCAAACATGTGCTGGTTGAGAAGCCCCTTGCCGCAGACTCAAACAGCGCCGGTCTTCTCATTGAAGAAGCCGAGCGACGACGACTCGTGTTAATGGTGGACCATACGTTCGTTTATACGGACGCGGTCCGCAAGATACGCGAGTTGATTGCCAATAACGCGCTGGGTGAGATCTACTACTACGACGCGGTACGAGTAAATCTTGGTCTGTTCCAACACGACGTAAACGTCATTTGGGATCTGGCGATCCATGATCTTTCAATCATGGATTATGTACTACCTTCGAAGCCTGTCGCAGTTTCAGCCACAGGTATCAGCCACATTCCGGGCCAACCGGAAAACGTCGCGTACATCAGCCTGTTCTTTCCCAGTACGCAGATTGCCCACGTGCACGTTAACTGGCTCACTCCCGTCAAGGTTCGTCACACTCTGATTGGTGGCAGCGACAAAATGATCTTGTATGACGATCTCGAGCCGAGCGAAAAGATAAAGGTTTACGATAAAGGGATCACCGTTTCTTCAGGCAGCGAAGCGGTTTACAAGATGCTGGTCAGTTATCGTTCCGGCGATATGTGGGCGCCGCGTCTTGATAACACCGAGGCGTTGCAGACTGAAGTACAGCATTTCATTGAATGTGTGGAGAACGACAGTAGACCGGAAACTGATGGTTGGGCTGGACTGCGGATGGTGCAGCTGATCGAAGCGGCTGAACGTTCATTGCGCGCGCGCGGACAATTAATCGAGATCTGATCCGAGATCAATGGTTCTTTCTGTATTACTAGTTTGTCGATTGAAACATGCGCATCTGGATAGATCTCGCCAACTCGCCGCACGTTCCATTCTTTCGCGCACTCACTCGACGTTTCGACGAGCTAGGACATCACTACGGCATCACGGCGCGGGATTTTGCTGAAACGGTACCTCTTGCTCATGCCGCCGGACTCTCGCCGGAGATCATCGGCCGTCATGGCGGAAAGAGCTACTCAGGAAAGGCTACAAATCTTTTGAGCCGCGCCCGGGCGCTCTCTGCATGGGCGCGGCAGCGCAAGTTTGATCTAGCCGTAAGTCACAACTCCTACTCACAAATTGTCGCGGCAAAATGGTTGGGGTTGAAAACCGTTACCTTAATGGACTATGAGCATCAACCAGCAAATCATCTGGCGTTTCGACTCAGCTCGCGGGTGATTGTCCCGCAGTCGTTTCCCGAGAGTCAGTTGCGACATTTCGGAGCGAAGGCGTCGAAAGTGTCGCGGTATGCAGGTACCAAGGAAGACGTCTATCTGGCAGATTTCACCCCCATTCCGAATTTCAGGTCACATTTGTGCAAATTAGGAATCAAACCGGATAATGTGCTGGTCCTTATGCGACCGCCGGCTGGTGCGGCCCTGTACCATCGATTTGAGAACACGCTCTTTGATCGATCGATTGAGATACTAAGCAAGCGATCAGATATTCAGGTTCTTTTGTTGCCGAGAAGTGAAGAGCAGCGCAGATTCTATGCGAATCAGGCAAATGAAAATGTTTTGCTCTTAAAAGAGCCACTTGATGGCGCAAATCTGATTGCCGCGAGCGACCTTGTGATCAGTGCCGGTGGGACCATGAATCGCGAAGCCGCGGCATTGGGTGTGCCTGCCGCCAGCGTTTACGCCGGACGCTGGGCCGCGGTTGATGATGCGTTACTGAAAGAAGGACGCTTGTTGCGTCTTTCTTCAGCAGCGGATGTTGAAAACTTGCCGATACGAAAGCGAAGTGGGATGCATCAACGCGGTGCTACCACAGTTCGGGATGAAGTTGCGCGCTTGATTCTTGAATAGAATGAGTTGACGGACGCGAGATGAAGCCACAAAGAATTCGGAAGCCTATCATCGAAGCGAGCAACGTCCGTGTGCCCGGTCGCGCTCCATCGTGGGTTATGCCGGCGATCAAGCTGGCGCTTGTGCTGGTTGATCTTCTGATTGCTGCCTTCAGTTTCATTATCGCTTTCTACCTCCGTCATGGCTCGGCCATACTGCAGGACAATGGACACGGCGGATTTACCTGGAGCACTCGGTTCGCTCCATACGGCGCTCTGTTGCTCCTTGTCATCGTGATTCGTCTATTAACATTGCGGTATTACGGTTTGTTCCGGCTGCGCGGTGAATTCTCGTTCGTTGATGATGCGATCAGGATCTTTAAAGCTACAAGCATTGGGTCATTACTGCTCGTCGCGGTCGCCTTTCTCTATCGCGGGGGTTTTCAATATAGAGCTTTTTCGTACGCGCGCGGTGTTTTCGTCCTCGACTTTCTTTTAGTGCTTGCTGCGATTGGCGTTGTGCGGGCCATTGTACGAGCTGGGCAGAGTTTGGCGCGCCGGCGTGGATTAAATCTAATCCCGACACTGGTGGTCGGTCGTGGTCCTGAAGCCGGGTTGTGCGTCAAGGAAATGCGCGAGCATCCGGCGCTCGGCTACCGTGTAATCGGGGTCGTGGAGAGTGGTCCATTAGACAATAACGTGTCGGATACCTTCGAAGGCGTTCCGGTTATCAGCGATCTCAGTGGACTGCCCGATGCCATCGTCTGTTCGGGCGCAAATGAAATAATCGTTGCAGATCCGGGAGTTAATCGGGACATTCTCTTTAATGCAATGATGCGCTGTGGACCGAAGCGAGGTGTCGAGTTCCGCATAGCGCCGAGTCTAATCAATTGCCTGCCAAGCAAGACCGAAATAGATCAAGTCGGTGCTTTACCGATGATCCGGTTATTCCGCGAACCTTTGTCTGAAGGTTCTCGGATTACAAAACGGGTATTTGATCTTGTATTGTCGGCGTTCGTCTTCACGGTGTTACTTCCATTTTGGCTGTTCATCACGCTGTTAATAAAGCTCGATTCTGCCGGTCCCGTCTTATATGTGCAGGAAAGAGTTGGAATGGATGGACGCATATTCCGACTATACAAATTCCGTACAATGCAGAGTGGCTCAGATTCTGCGATGCACAAGGAGTACCAACGTAAGTTTATTGCCGGCCGAGTGGAGGCAAACCTCGGAAGTAATGAACAGCCTGCATACAAATTGTCGAGCGACCCGCGGATTACGCGTGTTGGAAGATGGCTGCGTCGAACGAGCCTCGACGAGGTACCGCAGTTTCTAAATGTTGTGCGCGGAGACATGAGCGTTGTTGGCCCACGCCCGCCACTTGCTTATGAAGTCGAGGCGTATGAGTCGTGGCACCGCAAACGGCTGGACATGAAGCCCGGCGTAACTGGGCTGTGGCAGGTGTCAGGAAGAAATCGCCTTCCCTTTGATGAGATGGTGAAATTGGATTTGTTTTACATTGAGAACTGGTCGTTACTGCTGGATATCAGAATTATCTTGCGAACGTCCCTTGTTATGCTTCGAGGCGATGGGTTTTAGAAAGTGCAAAATCGCCCAACGTGAGTTCCTTAGTACCCAGATTTCATTAAGGGTAAGCTGCGAAATCTGTGTAATCTGTGGATTAGTTAGCGAGTCCCGCCAGCGATAACTCCAGCAGCAGAATCTTCTTCATGCCTTTGTAGAGTGGCTCGATTTCGCAGTTCTCCGTTAAGGCATGTGAGTCGCTGCAGGGTCCGGCGCCTGTTGAAATTGACGAGATGCCCTGTAACAGTGCAGCGCTGGAATTGTTGGAGCCGGCATTGGTGATTGGTGGATCAAAACCCATCGCACGATGTACTGCCTCAGAAATCTTAACAAGAGTCGATTCTCTATTACCTGGAAGAATTGCCGCGGGTGACTTAGAAATAATGTCAGTCTTCACGCGCATGCCAGTCTTTTGCGCCTCCTCTTGAAGAATCGTCCCAATCCTCTTGTCCAGATCGGCTATTACCTGATTGTCGGTTGAGCGGAGATCGACGGTAAACCAGGCATCGCTGGCTTTGGCATTTACTACTTCTGAGCCGCCGAGCATACCTATGTTCAGATTCGAAGAAGGATTGGTTGGGACTTTAAGTTCGTAGATTCGCGCGATAGCTCTCGCCAGGGGCAGTGTGGCGGAGTAAGGCGGGGTGCGTGACCGCGTGTGACCGCCTGGTCCAACGAAGTGGTGGCGGTACCAGTTAATACCGATTCCGGCATAGGTGAATCCCTCGTATCCGCCGTCCAACGCCACGTAATAATCGATCTTTCCTTTGTTGTCTTTGACAAACTGCTCAGCGCCAGTCAATCCGGTTTCTTCTTCCGTAGTGAAGACGAAAACGAGATCACCCTTTGTTCTTATTCTTGCTTCTTCCAGAGCGCGAATTGTAGCCAGCAGTGCTTCGATATTCCGCGTATCGTCGCCAATTCCGGGCGCGTGAACTCGTCCATCTTTGATTGTTGCCTTAATCTTCAGTCCCGGTTGGAAGACGGTATCCATATGTGCGTCGAACACGGTGACCGGCGCACCGCCCGTGCCCTTGCGGACCGCAATGAGATTTCGCGCCGAGTCACGGCGAATCTCGAGCTTGTACCTCCGCAACAACCTTTCAAGGTATTTGGCTCGCTCCTCTTCCTGACCTGAAGGAGCGTTGATCTCAGTGACGGCGATCCATTCTTTGAGGATGCTGTCATGGGTCTTATCAATGTAATCCATCGCCGCTTTCACTTTCGCGTCGTCTTGGATGGCCTTTACCTGCGCTGGATAATCCGGTGCTTGTGATGCCGTGCTCGCCGGCATCAGCAACACGTACATCACACACAACAACGCTGCCGATAATCTATTCATCTTGTTTCCTCGGAGATAAGCGGTACAGTAGAGCGAATGCCGCATTTTAATCGTTCCGGATGATGGATTTAAAGTTTCTTGACTGGGTTTCCGGTTCACAGGCAACGCTGTTCCAGAATTGAACACGTCGTTGCGCTACTACACCGGCTGGTTCATAATCGCGCGCTCTGACTTTCCAATTCCTGATTCTTGCGATCGGAGGTCTCGTAATCGGATTGGTCGTTGGCAAATGCGGCGCCTGATCGTATCGGTTGCGCTTAGGTGATCTCACGGCGGATGAAAGAACACGAAACGCAGAGCCAAGCGGCAAAATGGATTGAAAGAGCAATCATTGGCTCACTCTTTCTCTTCGCGCTGTTCGCTCCTCATTCAATCGCAATTACTCAGACCGCATGGTTATTGGGCATGCTGTTCTGGGTTGTTCGCTTTGCTTTTTATCCTCCACCCTCAACATATCGGACGCCGCTGGATTATCCGCTGCTCACGTTCTTCATTCTTAGTGGCATCTCCTGTTTATTTTCCTATGAGCCGATGATCTCGGTTGGCAAATTGCGAGCGGCGAGCCTCTTCACAATCGTTTATCTGGTCGCCCAAAACACGAAGCATTTGCGAATGGCCCGTTTGTTGGCGATTACGCTGGTGGCATCCTGTTTAGTCAACGTGGCGTTTTCGTTGACGGAGGAGGTACTCGGCAAAGGCGTGAAGGTGATCGGCGTTGCCGCAGAAAGTCCCTTGGCCCGGGCTATGTCTACACCACGCACGACTGCACGTGCGTTACCGATCCAAAGCGGTGATACCGTATTTGAAGTAGATGGAAAAAGGATTAACACTGCCGAGGAATTAGCGACCGCCCTGGCAGCAGGATCAGGTCCCGCGACGGCTAAAGTAAAAATATTTCGCCTGGAGTGGACCCCCACATTGGAGGTTCCGCGCGGCCAATTACTTCCGGGAGCTACTGCTGAATCTCAGCTGGGAATCTCAGCTTGGAAACGTGGACGGGATTGGCGCGCCACAGGATTTTATGATCATTACACAACGTATGCCGAAGTACTGCAATTGATTGCTTCACTTGCATTGGGGATGTTTCTTGTGTGTCCGGTCAAACGCAGCCGCGTGGGAATCGCTTTGCTGCTTGCAGTGGTGGGGCTTCTCATGGCGTTGGGATTGACCCTAACGCGCGCGTCCTGGGCAGGGTTCTTCCTTTCGTTGATGTTAATGCTGGTGCTGAGCGTTTCGAGAAAAACCATAGCGTTCGTTGTAGTGTGTGCGATCCCGCTTGTGATTGCAGGTGCATTGTTTCTGCAGGCAAAAAGAAATGTGACATTTGTTGACCAGCAGGACCTTTCGACAACGTGGCGCGAAACGGTATGGCGTGAAGGATTCCATCTGCTCATGAGCAAGCCTCGTCATCTCGCTTTCGGGGTTGGGATGGATTCACTGAAGGCACACTGGCGCGAGTGGGGATTGTTCGAGGGCGGCAAGATTCCGATGGGCCATATGCATTCGGACTTCCTTGAGATTGCGCTCGAGCGGGGCGTACCCGCGCTCGTCGCGTGGTTATGGCTGCTAGGCGCGTATGCCTGGATGCTTTGGTCGTTGTTGCGGCGTCTCAGAGTTGGAATAAATGAAAATTCGAAATTTTATTGGCTTGATCGAGGAATTGTTTTAGGGGCGCTTGGTGGGTTGCTGGGATTTGTTGCGAGTGGGGTGGTCCACTACAACTGGGGCGACTCAGAAGTCGTAATGATCTTCTACTTCATCATGGGAATGACGCTGGTAATTGATCGTTGCGTGGCAAAGGGTTCCGAAGAGAAAAGGGTTCAGCCGACAATCCTCTGAAGCCGGTGTCATTACCGAAGCTTAGGTACTGAAACGCGATTTCAACTCGTGTCGGCGTTGGATGTTCCCGTCTGGTATAGATCTCCCATCCCTCAACCACGTGTTCAGGTATCTTGAAACTGTGCCGGTCGCCAGGCCCTAAAGGGCGATCGTTGGGCTTTACTGAAGTTCCAAGGTTTATAAAATCCCCACGTCCATAAATCAAACTAAAACCATATAGGTTTCCATCGGGCATTCTTACTTCAGGAAGGGTGAATACAAGGACAAGCAAGTAGATTGGTTTATCACCAGTATTGGTGACAACCAGTTCGAAATCGCGCAGCCAATATTCGTTCGCCAGGTCTCTGAATATCTTCTCTTTCTCATGACTGATCTCGATCTTAATCGGCACCTGACCAGGTACCAGATTATCCAATCTACGTTCATCTGTTTGTCGCGTTAACCCGTCAACACGCAAGACTGAAAACGACAAAGCCATTAACACCGCAAGTGTTCGTTGATTAATCATGAACGACTTAAGTTAACCGCGAGTTCGGATGAGAAGCAAGACAATTTAGCCAGTGCATTCCCGGGTAGTGTATGCAAACGTCGACCTACCGCGAAGCGGTTGCGTCCTCCAGCCCAACGTTGCCGCGTCAGCGGCTACGTTGGGTACTGTATGCAAACATCAACCTACCGCGAAGCGGTTGCGTCAATCCCACACATACCGTTCATCCCACGAGACATCATGCGCCGTCAGCAATTTGCGCAACTCATCCTGGAAGCCCATTTTCTTGTGATGCTCTTCCTGATTGGCGATATACCTCTTGACCCGTTCGAGATTTGAGGCGCTGACTGAAAAGGCAGCATAGCCACCTTGCCACTCGAAGTTTCGTAACCGCACCTCCTTTTTCAACCATAGGTTGGAAACACGCTTCAACTCCTTGACCCACTCCGCCTGCGTAATGGTGCGGCCAAACCGCGCCAACAGGTGCACATGGTCCTCGACACCACCAACGATTATTGGAGGGCAGCGAAGTGTTTTTGTAACGCCACCGAGATATGCGTGAAGGTCGTACCTCAACGATTTGTCACGTAAGAATGGATGTCGATTCTTGGTTGAGAAAACTAGATGAATGTAAACAGCAGAGAGTGATTGAGGCATGTGAGAATCCTTTCGTGAGGTGATCATGTTTTGCCGCAACCGCGTTGCGGTTGAATTCTGTAAACCAAGCGCATTTACCCGACGTAGCTGACGCGGCTACGTTGGGTACTGTATGCAAACATCAACCTACCGCGAAGCGGTTGCGTCAATCCCACACATACCGTTCATCCCACGAGACATCAT
>Ga0114129_10017377_pt1 | contig 10243 bp, 7 predicted proteins | sample RhiMetdeltSRZDD1_FD_80071 | JGI IMG/M metagenome (GOLD analysis project Ga0114129, IMG submission 80071) | Populus rhizosphere microbial communities from Tennessee, USA - Rhizosphere MetaG P. deltoides SRZDD1 (version 2) (version 2) | ecosystem: Host-associated > Plants > Roots > Rhizosphere >... | reverse complement strand
CGTTCCCGATTCTCCTCGAGCCGGCTATTCCGCTCGGACGGCAGACCGCAATCTGGAAGATTGGCTATGCGATCGTTGCTGCACTGCTGACCGCGTGCGCCGTCAGCGTGCTGCGGCGCCCGACTTCGACAGCCAACCTCGCACAGGACGAGGCGCGCGCGGCTGAACCGATCACGGCGGGCACGCGGCTGCGATGGCTCGCATTGTCTTTTGCGCCCTCAACCTTGATGCTCGGTGTGACGACGTATCTCTCGACGGACGTTGCACCGGTGCCGCTGCTCTGGGTACTGCCGCTCTCGTGCTACCTGCTGACCTTCATCGTCGCATTCGGGTGGTACTCGGATGCGATGCACACCAACGTACGCCGGCTTCTGCCCAGTGTGCTGCTGCCGCTCGTGCTGTTGATCGTGTCGGAAGCGCCCGTGGCCTTGTGGATGGCGATTCCGATTCACGTGCTCGGATTCACCGTGCTGGCCATGTTGTGCCACGGCGAGTTGGCCAAGGATCGTCCTGGCGTCCAGCACCTGACCGAGTTCTATCTCTGGCTCGCCGCCGGCGGTGTGCTCGGCGGCGTGTTCAATACGCTGGTCGCTCCCCAGGTGTTCACGTCGGTTGCGGAGTATCCGTTGGCAATCGCATTCGCCGCGCTGGTCTGCGTTCCGAAGACGCAGTTCCGTGAAGCGGTGGCGAACCCGCGCACGATGATGCGTCCGGCATTCGCTGCCGTCCTCGCGACGGTCCTACTGGTCGGCTCGCGCCTTGGTGGCGTCGCGCGCTTCCCGACGATGGCGTTCCTTGGCGCACCGGCGTTGACCTTCTGGAGCGGTGCGAAGCACAACACCGCGCGATTTTCGGTGGGGATCGTCGGTCTGCTTGCCGCACTGGCCGTCGGCAACGCGATCGCCCCGGCCGGAGGTGGGCAGACGCTCGCCGCCGACCGCACGTTCTTCGGCGTGTATCGCGTCCGGACCGATCCTTCACGTCATTTCGTCTCGTTGGTCCACGGGACGACCACGCACGGACGGCAGGTGATTGGCGAGACCAACCCCGAGCCGCTGACCTACTTCCACCGCAAGAGCCCGATTGGCCAGGTGTTCGAGACGCTCGGCGCCGAGGCGCACTCGGTCGGCGTGATCGGCCTGGGTACGGGGACGCTCGCGGCCTATGCGCAGCCTGGATCGCGATGGACGTTTTACGAGATCGATGCCGCAGTGGAGCGCATCGCACGCGATGCGCGGTATTTCCACTATCTGGAGCACTGCGGCGAAAAATGCTCAGTGGTGCTTGGCGATGCACGGCTCACGCTCGCCGGGAGTCCGGTGGCGCACGACATCCTCGTGCTCGACGCGTTCAGCTCGGATGCGATTCCCATTCACCTGCTGACGACGGAAGCGCTACGCACGTATGAGACGCGACTCTCCGAGAACGGCGTGCTGGCATTTCATATCTCCAACCGTCACATCAAGCTCGCCCCGGTGATCGCCCGGCTCGCGCGCGAACGTGGTCTGACATCGCTCACGCGCCTCGACAAGGGTGTCGATTCAAAGAATGGCTTCGCAGCGTCGGAGTGGGTCGTGATGGCGCGCCGACCTGAACGTCTACACGCGCTCGTCGCCGATGCGCGATGGACACCGCTCATCGCCGATGCGCGTGCGGCGTGGACGGACGATTTTTCCAATATCTGGTCAGAATTGCGCTAGTAACAATTTCCGCCGCGTACCGTCCTCTAACAAATGCGGGCGTCCTGTCCCGCGACGGAACACCCACCAGCCCGCCCATTCGATCAGCGTTGCCCCCGGCTGCCCGCCGTTGCCGAGGGGATCTCGCACCTCTGCCGTGGCCCCGAACTTGATGTGCTTCCTGATGCTGTTCATCTCGGGAGGCAGGAATGAAATCGACAGTTTTCGGTGCGGTAATCGTTGCTCTCGTGGCCGGGGCCCCACGCGTCGCTGACGCGCAAGGCCGCTCGAACGCGAACAACACAAAGATCAGCGCCGCGGCCGTGGGCGAGCTTTCGACGGTCTACGCGTGCGTCGATCAGGAACGAGGCACGATGCGTTTCCTTGTGCCTCCTGACGTCTGTCATCCAAACCGCGAGTACCTGATCTCGTGGAGCGCGACTGGGAGTGGCACAGGTCCGCAGGGCCCCGCTGGTCCTGCCGGCCCTCAGGGACCTGCCGGTCCTGCCGGAGCTGCGGGTCCTGCGGGCCCTGCCGGTGCAGTAGGCGCGCCCGGTGCCACGGGCGCGACCGGTGCCACGGGCGCGACCGGGTCAGTCGGTCCCGCCGGTGCAACTGGGCCTGCTGGTCCTCAGGGTCCTGCGGGTCCGACGGGTGAGACTGGTGCTACGGGCGCCACTGGTGCGCAGGGCCCTGCCGGTCCTCAGGGTGCGACTGGCGCGACGGGTGAGACTGGTGCTACGGGCGCCACTGGTGCGCAGGGACCTGCTGGTCCTCAGGGTGCGACCGGCGCAACGGGCGCGATAGGCGCGACGGGTGCGCAGGGGCCGCAGGGCGAACAAGGCCCCGCGGGTCTGCAGGGTCTCCAGGGCATTCAGGGTCCTGCGGGACCGGGCGGCGGAGCGATCTTCTCAGGCGACTCCCTCCTCCCGAATCTGTCGGTGAACATTGCGAGCTGCCCGGCTGCGCCACAGGACTCGATGTCCTACGGTCAACCGGTCCTTCTTGCGCCGGGTTATTACCGCGCGGTCTTCGACGGCAGCACGGCGATTGGCCGGGGGCCCAACGGAACCTCGCAAATCTCAATCTACGTGTGGACGTCGTTGGGCTTCCCGCTGACCGAGTTCGGCAAGTCCGTGTCCGGCAGCGGTTCTTACGAACGTTCGCTCGGGTACTTCCGCTTGAGCGAGTCTGACCAGATTAACGTATTTGCCTATGTCGGTACGGACTGCGGCAACGCGTCGCTCTCGGGCAAGCTCGGGTTCGAGCGCGTCGGCGACTAGGGGTGTCGGGTCGCAAGACCCGCTTCTCAGACCTGCCTCTCGAGATTCCCCACCGGGACGGGCGCTGTGCCCGTCCCGCCCACTTTCACTGGGACAGGGTGTTTCGTCAATAATCGATCCCGCCATATGCTCATCGTTATGAAGTTCGGCGGGACCTCGGTCGGGTCCGCCGAACGTATCGTCCAGGTCGCCACCCTCGTCACGTCTGCGATCGAGCGCGGACACCGCGTTGCGGTCGTCACCTCCGCCATGAGCGGCGTCACCAACACGCTCATCGACGCCGCGCGGACGGCATCTACCGGCAAATGGGATCCACAGATTCGCCAGCGTCTCCTGGCCACGCACAAGTCGGCGGCTGAGGCCATCGTGTCCGACGCGGCCGGCCGAGAGGCCGTCGTCGCCGACATTGATCGCCGGCTCGATGGATTCGAGAAGCTGTGTTTCGGGTTGTCGATGGTGCACGAGCTGACCCCCAGGTTGCTCGATGCGATCTCGGGAATCGGAGAGATGCTGGCCGCGCCGCTCGTGGCCGCCGCCATTCGCGCCCGCGGGCGGGACTCATCGTCGATCGACGCCACCGAACTGCTGGTGACGACCGACCAGTTCGGCGCCGCGGAGCCGCTCATGGATCAGACGCGGGCGCGGACGACCGAGCGGCTGCGGCCGCTACTGACACGCGGTGAAACGCCGGTCGTCACCGGCTTTATCGGTGCCACTGCGGACGGCGTGCAGACGACGCTCGGGCGAGGCGGGTCGGACTATTCGGCATCAATCCTCGGCGCCGCACTCGATGCGGATGAAGTGTGGATCTGGACCGACGTCGATGGCGTGATGACCGCGAATCCGTCAGAGGTGTCAGGCGCGCAGACGCTGGCGGAGATCTCCTACAGCGAAGCCTCGGAACTGGCGTACTACGGCGCCAAGGTCCTGCACTACAAAACGATTCTGCCCGAGTTCCGTCAGCGCATTCCGGTGCGCATTCTCAACAGCTTCAACCCGACGCATCCGGGGACGCGCGTGAGCGTCGAAGGCGATCCATCGATCCCCGGCGTCAAGGCCGTCACATCGATTCGGGGCGTGAGCATGATCGGGATCAGCGGCACGGGAATGCAAGGGATCCCGGGCATCGTCGCCAAGGCGTTCGACGTCGTGGCCGAGCAGCAGTCGAACGTGCTGATGATCTCGCAGGCCTCATCAGAGAACAACATCTGCTTTGTGATCAGCGCGTCGGAAGCGCCCGATGTGCTGCGCGCGCTGCGATCGGCCCTGGAGATCGAGCTGTCACGCGGGCACATCGAGGAGATCGCGTCACAGCCGGTCGCGGTGGTCGCGGCCATCGGCGACCGCATGCGCGGCACGCCAGGGATTGCGGCCACGGTGTTCGGCGCGCTGGGTGCTGAGCGGATCAACGTGATTGCGATCTCGCAGGGGTCGTCCGAGCGGAACATCTCGCTGGTCGTTGCCGAAACAGACGCGACACCCGCTGTGCGCGCGCTGCATCAGGCATTTCGTCTCGAACGGGCGAGCGCGTCCGTTCAGTAGCGTTTTCCACCGAGTCATGCCCGTTCGCGACCTCATTATCGTCGGCGCTGGTCCGTCGGGTCTCGCCACCGCGATTGCCGCCAAGCGTCAGGGACTCGACTACGTCATCGTCGAGAAAGGTGTGCTGGTCAACTCGATCTTCAACTTTCCGATGCACATGGTGTTCTTTACCACGCCGGAACTGCTCGAGATCGGTGGCCTGCCGCTCACGACGCCGTACGACAAGCCGACGCGGTTGGAAGCGCTGCGCTACTACCGTCGGGTCGTGGACACCTATGACATCCAGGTCTCGTATCACGAGGCCGTCGTCTCGATCGAGCGTGACGACGAAGGGGTCTTCGCCGTGACGACCACGCATCGCGGTGTGACACGCGAACGTCAAGCCCGCGCGGTGGTCCTGGCGATCGGCTACTACGACCTGCCCAACTACCTCGGTGTGCCAGGGGAAGAGCTGCCGCACGTGTCGCACTACTACACCGACGCCCATCCGTACTACCGTCAGCGGGTCGTGGTCGTTGGCGGCAAGAACTCGGCAGCCGAGGCATCACTCGAACTGTTCCGGGCCGGCGTGCACGTCACGCTCGTGCATCGGCACGCCACGCTCGGCGATTCGATCAAGTACTGGGTACGGCCCGATATCGAGAACCGCATCAAGGAAGGATCGATCGGGGCGCGCTTCGAATCGTCGATCGTCGCGATCACACCGACCGCCGTCATCATCGACACCAAGGGCACGCGCGAGGAGATTCCAGCCGAGGGCGTCTTCCTGCTGACCGGCTATCATCCGGATGTCGATTTGATGCGGCACGCGGGGATCGAGTGTCATCCGGAGTCGCTGGCGCCGACGCTCAATCCCGAAACGTTCGAGACCAACGTGCCCAACCTGTTCATCGCTGGCGGCGCCATCGCCGGGCGTCATACCGGGAACATCTTCATCGAGAACGGCCGCTTTCACGGCGAGCGCATCATCACCGTCGTCGTCGAGCGGCTGACTCGGGATTGAATGTATGTCCGCTCTCCCGTGTATCGTGGCAAGTACGGTGCTGGTGGGATGCATGACCGCAGCGCAGAACAGTGACTCGGATCTGCGTGCCCGCCGGCACGAGATGGTCGAGCAGCAGATCCGCCAGCGTGGAGTGACCGATGCCCGCGTGCTGGACGCGATGCGCTCGGTCCCGCGCGAACGTTTCGTGCCGCCCGAGTTGCTCCGCCGGGCCTACGACGATGGACCTCTGCCGATCGGGGCAGGACAGACGATTTCGCAACCGTACATCGTCGCCTACATGACCGAGGCATTGAAGGCTGCCCCCTCGCACAAGGTGCTCGAGGTCGGCACGGGCTCGGGATACCAGGCCGCCGTGCTCAGTGAGCTGGTTCGGGAGGTCTACACAGTGGAGATCGTCCCAGAGCTCGCTCGCCAGGCCGAAGCGGTGTTGCGGTCGCTGAAGCGGACAAACGTCCACGTCCGCGCCGGCGATGGCTATGCGGGTTGGCCCGAGGAGGCTCCGTTCGATCGCATCATCGTCACCGCCGCGCCCGAGGCCATTCCGCGTCCGTTAGTTGACCAGCTCGCAACCGGGGGACTGCTGGTCGCGCCAGTCGGCACGCAGAGCGCTCCACAGTGGATGACCATCGTCGAGAAGACCCGGAACGGGGTCGTCGAACGTCGGACGATTCCGGTTCAGTTCGTCCCTTTCACTCGCCGGCCTGCCCGTTAACCTTTCCCGACAGCCCCCGTATTTGGGGGTATGCATCGCATTGCTCACTCAACGCTGATCCTGCTTGTCCTGGCGCTGACCTCGGCCGGCTTGACCGCGCAGGAGCGACCGGTCCCCCCGGCTCCGGCTCCTCAACAGATACCGGTTTTCCAGGAGACGGCCGACGCCAGGGCCACGCGAGTTCAGCTTCAACAGATTCTGCGGCAGCATCCCCCGGCGGTGGGAGAGGTCCTCCAGCGCGACCCGTCGCTGCTGACGCGGGCCGACTACCTGTCGCCGTATCCGCTGCTCTGGGCCTTTCTCCAGAAGCATCCCGAGATCCCACGGAACCCGTCGTTCTTCCTCGGCAACTTCGAGTACTACGAGCCGCGGCCGCAGGATCGGTCGCTCGAGATGTTCCAGATCATCCTGGCCGGCACCGGCGTCGCGGCAGGCGTGTCGGCGTTGCTCGGTGTCTTCGTCTGGCTGGTTCGCTCGATCATCGATCACCGGCGATGGCTCCGGCTGTCCCGGGTGCAGGCTGACGTGCATACGAAGCTCCTCGATCGACTCACAACAAACGAGGATCTGCTCTCGTATATCCAGTCGCCGGCCGGACGACGATTCCTTGAGTCCGCGCCGATCACGATGGAGCAGGAACCTCGCACGACGGCCGCGCCGGTCTCGCGAATCATCTGGTCCCTGCAGGCGGGTCTCGTGCTCGCGGCACTGGGCGGCGGCTTCTGGCTCGTGCAGCAGAACGTGTCACCCGAGGCCGCTGAAGGGTTCTTCATCATCGGCGTCCTGGCCATGTCGCTCGGTGTTGGATTCACCGCGTCGGCGGTGCTGGCCTACGTCGTTTCGGCGCGGTTCGGTCTCGTGCCGAAGCCAAAGAGTACGGAGGCGTGAGGAGCGGTATGCGTGAGTTTGCGCTCACCGAAATGGAACGCGCAGGAGCCTTCGAGGACGCCGAGCGAACGTTCCAGATGACCGAAGAAGCGTTTCGCGTCTTCTACGAGCAGACGGCGCGGCCGATCTGGGTGTATCTGGCGCGGACGACGGGCGACGATCGCCTCGCCGACGACCTGTTGCAGGAGACCTACTATCGCTTTCTTCGGGCGCGAACCGCGTTCGAGAGCGACGATCATCGGCGCCATTACCTGTTTCGCATCGCGACCAATCTTGTTCGAGACCAGTGGCGCCGCGCTCGCACGGATGCCGTCGAACTCGGCGAGGCGTCAGACGTGCCGGAGCTAGGCGCGGACGACACGTTGGGGGATCGCGCGCTCGGGCGCATCGACCTCACCCGTGCCCTCGAACAATTGAAGCCGCGTGAGCGCTCACTCCTGTGGCTCGCCTACGCGCAGGGTTTTTCCCACGAGGAGATCGCCTCACAGCTTGGGCTGCGGACGGGCAGCCTGAAGGCGCTATTGTTTCGCGCGCGGCGTCGTCTCATCAGCGTGCTGGGTGACCGTTATCGGTCAGGAGGACGCCGTGGCTGATCATTCCTGTGTTCACGAGCACGACGTTGTCGCGGCCGTTTTGAGCCACCGCTGGGATCGTGCGAGCGACGAATTGACGCAACACGCCGCGGATTGCGAGGTCTGCCGTGATGTGGTTGCGGTGGCACGCCTGCTCTCGGCCGATCAGGAACACGCGCGATATGAGGTTCACGTGCCCGCAGCAGGGCAAGTGTGGTGGCGGGCCGCAGTGCGAGCGCGGCTCGAAGCCGCGCACGCCGTCGCTCGACCTCTGACGTGGCTCCATGGAATCGCCGGCGCGTGTGCGGTTGGTGTGGCGTGCGCGATGATCGGCATGGCGTGGCCATCGCTGCGAGAGTTGGCCTCGTGGTTCACGTTCGAGGCGCTCGGTGCCGATGCACGGATGGCGGATGTGGCGGCGTTCGTGACGGCGGCGATGCAGCGCAGTCTGCCCCTGGCATTCGTCGTGGCCGCGTGTCTGGTCCTCGCGCCTGTGGCACTGTATTTCGTGCTGACTGACGACTGATTTCGTCGCCTCAAAAGGGACTCTCGAGTGTCGGCTCTCCGATCGACCCCGATAACAGAATCGTCATCGGCCTGCCAAAGCCGGCATAGAGCTGGCCCCCACAGTTCCTCGTAGCCAGCTGTCAAATCGCAGAGAACACAGCCTTTAGGTCTCCAGCCTCAAGCTGTACCTATTCTTGCTGTCTCACGCGCCGTGGAGGGCTTCCCCCCGCCGCTCCCCACGGACGTTGAGACATGGATCCACGACGCACAAACTGGCGACGCACGGCGGTAGCATTGGCCGCCCTGCTCCTGACGTTGGCCGCTTCGCGTGTGGCCGCTGCCGGCACGATTACGCTGATGTGGGATCCGATCCCGGATCCCTCGGTCACCGGCTACATCGTCTACATCGGCACGCAGCCTGGCACGTACACCCAGAATGTCAACGTCAGTTCGGCAACGTCCTACACCTTTGCGACGGCGGTCCCCGGACAGTTGTATTGCTTCGCCGTGTCGGCGTACGCGGCCGGACCTCTTGAAGGACCGAAGTCCGCGGAGGTCTGCGGTTATAGCGACCAGCGGCCGACGCTGACGAATCCAGGGGCGCAGTCATCGACGGCTGGACAATCGGATTCGCTGCAGCTCGTGGGATCGGATCCCGATGGTCTCGCGGTCACATATTCGGCGACCGGCCTCCCCTCTGGACTGACGCTCGGCTCATCGACAGGCTTCATTTCGGGCACGCCGACGACGGCCGGCAATTATTCAGTGACGGCTACTGTCTCAGACAGTGTGCTGACGGCCTCGCAGACCTTTAGCTGGAACGTTGCCGCTGGCGACACCACCGCGCCGACCATCTCCATCACCGCCCCGACTACATCAACGACGTACGCGACGAGCTCGGCGACGCTCAATGTGAATGGCGCGGCCGCCGATGCCGTCGGCGTTACGCAGGTGAGCTGGAGCAACGATCGCGGCGGTAGCGGCGTCGCGTCCGGCACGACGAGCTGGAGCATTGCTGGCATCACGCTGCAGAGCGGCGCGAACGTCATCACGGTGACTGCGCGCGATGCCGCAAACAACACGAGCACCGATTCGCTGACAGTCACGTACACAGCCGCAGATACCACTGCTCCGGCCGTCTCCATCACGACCCCGACGACGGTTGCGACGTACACCACGAGCACAACGCCAGTGACGGTTGGTGGCACGGCGAGCGACGCCGTCGGTGTGACGCAGGTCACGTGGGCCAACAACCGCGGCGGCAGCGGCACCGCGATCGGGACGACCTCGTGGAGCGCGAGCGGAATCACGTTGCTTGGCGGATCCAACGTCATCACGATCACCGCCCGTGATGCGGCAGGTAACACGTCCACCGATACACTGACGGTCACCTACAACGCACCCGATACGACGGCGCCCGTGGCGACGATCACGACGCCGACGTCGGTTGCGACGTACACTGCGAGCACGACGCCATTGACAGTCGCTGGCACGGCGAGCGACGCCGTCGGTGTGACGCAGGTCGCGTGGGCCAACGACCGCGGCGGCAGCGGCACCGCGACGGGCACGACGAGCTGGAGTGTCAGCGGCATCGTGCTGCAAAGCGGTTCTAACGTCATCACAATCACGGCGCGCGACGCGGCCGGCAACAGCGCCACCAATACACTGACGGTCACCTACAACGCGCCCGATACGACGGCGCCCGTGGCGACGATCACGGTGCCGACGTCCGTTGCGACGTTCACCACGAGCACGACGCCGTTGACGGTTGGTGGCACGGCAGGCGATGCCGTCGGTGTGACGCAGGTCACGTGGGCCAACGACCGTGGCGGCAGCGGCACCGCGATCGGCACGACCTCGTGGAGCGCGAGCGGAATCACGTTGCTTGGCGGATCCAACGTCATCACGATCACCGCGCGTGACGCAGCAGGTAACACGTCCACCGATACGATGACGGTCACCTACAACGCACCCGATACGACGGCGCCCGTGGCGACGATCACGACGCCGACGTCGGTTGCGACGTACACTGCGAGCACGACGCCATTGACAGT
>Ga0114129_10017376_pt1 | contig 10243 bp, 6 predicted proteins | sample RhiMetdeltSRZDD1_FD_80071 | JGI IMG/M metagenome (GOLD analysis project Ga0114129, IMG submission 80071) | Populus rhizosphere microbial communities from Tennessee, USA - Rhizosphere MetaG P. deltoides SRZDD1 (version 2) (version 2) | ecosystem: Host-associated > Plants > Roots > Rhizosphere >... | reverse complement strand
GTCGCCGAGGGCCGCTCGGCGGTCGGCGGTGATCGAAGTCACATCCATCACAAGCTGTTGCGTGCCGGCTTTTCTCACTATGAAGCCGTCACGGTTGTGTACGCGATTCAAGCCGGCATGATCGGAGCGGCCTATCTGTTGAGGTGGCAGTCGGACCTGCTGATCATCACACTCTACTCAACGATCGCGGGATGTGTCTTGATCGGCTTCATTGCCGCAGGGAGAGGATTGATTGTCCTGCCGGCATCCCATGACGGGCGCTTTTTGGCGAACGTTCAGCTGTCCAAGTTTTTGAGCGGTCCCTGGTTGACGGACCTGCCGATTCGTTTTCTTGCCATCGCGGTCCCATTATTTCTGACAGCGATGGTGTTTCTCCCCAGGCAGGTGCCCAACGACGTGGGTTGTCTGTCGAGCGTCCTCTTTGGCGTGGTGCTGTTGGGATTCTCACTGCTCCCGCGGTTTGTTCCTTACTTCGTGCGTGGAGGGCTCTATGTGGGTACAACCTTCTTGCTCTATGTGAGTGAGGACTCCTGGAGCCGCACAGTTTCTGCATTTGCCATGACTCACAATATCTTCTTTGTGATTGTGGCCATTATGGTGTTGTTGAGCCTCCGCTTCAACGAGCAGAGTCGATTCCAAACAACGCCTCTCGATTACCTCATGGTCTTTCTGGCTGTGTTATTTCCCTTGCTTCCCGAAATCAATATGGACGCCTCCGTGCTCGGCGTCTTCACGGCCAAGCTGATCGTGCTGTTTTTCTCCTTTGAGTTGCTGCTTCACGCCTTCGCCGACCAAATCAAGCAACTGGGACTCGTGTCGTTGTGGATCTTGTTCGGACTAGGTGTTCGGGTGTGGCTGTAGAAGAGAGGTTCATGTTGACGCCGGTTGAACAGGGAACATGCGTAGGGGAACGAACGGTGTGGGTAATTCGATGAACTACGGGACCATCCTGGTATGGATTGTGGCTGTCGCACTGGTGGCCTGCGGCGGGCCGGAAGAGCGAAAGGCCAAGTATCGCGCGCGGGCGCAAGAGTATTTGGAAGCAGGCAATTATCCCAAGGCCCGGGTGGCTCTGCGCAATGTCCTCAAGATCGATCCGAAAGACGCCGAGGCGTACTATTTGTTCGCGCGCGTCGAGGAGAAGGAGAAAAATTGGCGAAATGCGGTGAAGTTGTACCAAGAGGTCGTAGAACTCGCTCCGAACCATACAGACTCCCTGATCACACTTGCCAAATATTACCTTGAAGCCCGACTAACCGAGCATGTCATCTCGGCCGCCGACAAGGTGCTGGCGCAGAATCCTCGCCATCCTCAAGCCCGCGCCCTGAAGATCGCCGTTGTCGCCATGACTGACGAGAAAGTACCTGAGGCGCTGGTCAAGGCCGAGGCCCTCGCTCAGGAATTCTCGACAGAACCAGATGTGGCCATTCTGCTGGCGACCTTGTATGGGCAACAACATCGCCATCGAGAAGCGGAATCCGCTCTTCGGCGCTCGCTCGACGCACATCCCCGCGATATGGATCTCCTCAACAATCTCAATACGCTATTGGTCCAGGCACAGGACATCGCAGGAGCGGAAACGGTCATCCGCAGAATGATAGCGGTTGAGCCGGCGTCATTCGAGCATCGAGTGAGGCTGGCACGATTGTTCGACACGCACGGCGAGCGTGGCAAAGCCGAGAAGGTGTTGCGAGAAGCGGCGGCCCTGGATCCGGACAATGAACAGCGCCATCTCGTGCTGGCGGACTTTCTTGCAAGCCGAAAGGATACCTCGGCCGCCGAGACAGTGTTGCTCGAAGCGACAAGGCGCTTGCCTCACTCAACCAAAATCCAGTTCGGCCTCGCCGAGTTCTATCGACGCAACGGCCAGGAGGCGAAGGCACGCGCGCGCTATACCGAACTGATCAAAGAGTATAAGGACAAGCCGGCTGGCTTTGAGGCCAAAGTCAAACTGGCTGAAATGGACTTCGCGTCAGGGAAGCGGGACGAGGCGGAGAGCCAGGTTGGAGAGGTTTTGAAAGACAATCCACGTTCTTCCGACGCGCTTATTTTGGCCGGGAGGATGGCGCTTGCCAGGCGGAACGGAAAAGATGCGGTCCAAGCTTTTCGCACGGTGTTGCGGGATCAGCCCGAGTTGGCCACCGTCCAGTTCCTGCTCGGGCAGGCCTATCAACTGACCGGAGAGATCAGCCTGGCAAAAGAAAGTTTCGAACGCGCCGTGGCTCTCTATCCCGGACAAGTCGACGCCCGGAGATCGCTCGCGGCTTTGGAAAGCCAGAGCGGCCGGCACGAACAGGCTCGCACCAGACTCGGCGATCTCCTGAAGCAACGGCCCGACGATTTGGCCGCGTTGGAGATGTTAATGACTCTCGATTTGATGACGAAGAACTGGGCGGAGGCCGAGCGGACCTTGGCGCGACTTCGAACGGCTGCCGGTGACAGCTATCCCGTGTTCATGGCGGAAGCCCGTTTTCATGAAGCTCAAGGGCGGCTCGATGACGCGACGGTCGCATATGAGCGCGCGACGGCTCTGGTTCCAAACGACCCTGAACCGCTGCTGTCACTCGTCAAATTGGATGTGGCACAAGACCGCGCAGAGCGCGCACGGGCTCGTCTCGAAGCCGTGCTGGCACGGAGCCCGAATCATTTGTACGGCCATGGCCTCCTCGGCGAAGTCCTGGCTCTGCTGGGCCTGTATAAGGATGCGGATCTCCACTTTCGCGACGCGACGCACCTGCATCCCAAATGGGTCACGCCGTGGCTCGAGTGGGCAGGGATGTGGATGGCGCAAAAGCAACCGGACAAAGCCGCCCAGGTCCTTCAGTCCGGTCTCGCCGCCAATCCGGAGAGTGAAGAGTTACACATGGTTCTGGCCACGGCGTACTCTGATCACGGTCGAATCGATTCGGCGATCGCGGCCTATGAAGCCACCTTGCGGCTCAACCCTCGCAATGTGCTTGCGGCCAATAATTTGGCGGTGCTTCTTGTCGACTTTAGGGGCGATCAGCCGAGTTTGCAAAAAGCCTTCTTCCTCAGCCGCGACTTTGAGAAAGAGGCGCCCCATCCGCTCTTCCTCGACACGCTCGCCTGGGTCCGTCTCAAGATGGGACAACAAGAGGAGGCGCTTCGCCTGCTGAAGGACGCCATCACCAAGTCACCGGAGCTATCGGTACTCAACTATCATCTCGGAATGGCCTACTACCGGTCCGGAAAACATAATGAGGCGCGCGCGTATCTCTCTAAAGCTCTCCGAAAACCGGCTCCATTTCCGGGACGCCAGGAAGCCGAACAGGTCCTCGCTCAAATGAAGGGGTAACACGACAACTATGACTCGACATGATCAATCCACGCTCCGCGGTCTTGCGACGTTCATGCTTCTCTTCCTGATCGGAAGTTGGGTGTTGTCCGGCTCGGCGTTGGGAGCCTCACCGAATGGGGCACAAGCCGATCCTGGTTATCGTCTAGGAGCGGAAGATGTGATGCTGATCGCCGTGTGGAAGGATGAGCAATTGACCAGAGAAGTGGTGGTCCGCCCGGATGGAATGTTTTCGTTTCCTTTGGTGGGGGATGTTCAAGCGGAAGACCGGACGGTCGAGGAGATCAAGGTTGATCTCAGCAAACGGCTGAACAAATACATTCCCAATCCGAATGTCGCCGTGTCCGTCATGAAAGTCCTCAGCTACAAGGTCTATGTCGTCGGGCGGGTCAACAAGCCCGGCGAGTACTTGATCGGTCACTACACCGACGTGCTGCAGGCCTTGAGCTTGGCGGGAGGGTTGACGCCGTTCGCCGCGGAAAACGACATCAAGATCATGCGACGCGTGAAAGGACAGCAGAAAGTGTTTCCCTTTCGCTATGGCGATGTCCGAAAGGGCCATGACCTGGAACAGAATATTATCTTGCAGCGCGGCGATGTCGTCATGGTGCCCTGACGCCCGTGGCTAGATCGCTGGGGAACGTGGTCCGCCGAGACCATGAGCGGCCGGAAGTCCGTCATCTTGTTGCCGTCGTCCTGTTGTCCATCGGGCTTACGGGAACTGTCATGACACACGAAAGCCGGGCCGCCGAATGGTCGGCACAACCATCGATGACGGTGAAGGGCATCTACAACAGCAACTTGCTGCTGACTCCGTTTCCGCATCAGGATGTGTGGGGGCATTCAGAGCTTCCATCGGTGGCCTTTTCCGGAAAAACGGAACGGTTGGATGTGACGGGAAAAGCAGGAGCTGAGTTCGTGAACTATTACGGTGGACAAGATCAGTCGCTGACCAACCTGTTTTTCCCCCTCTCCGTCCACTATAAAACCGAGCAGGATGCGCTTGGTTTTGATGGATCCTTCGTTCGCGATAATACCCTGATGTCCGAACTGTTGACGACAGGATTGGCGCTTCGCTTTACCCAACGCAACCATTGGACGGCCAATCCCACCTGGACTCACGCGGTCACCGAGCGGCTCGCGTTTCAGGCCGGCTATCAGTTTTCCGATGTGACCTACGAAGACGCTGTGCGGTTCGGGCTCGTCGACTTCCAGGTCCATGGAGGAACGGCTGGACTGCAGTATCAGGCCACGGAACACGATCAGCTGCAGCTTACTGCCGTGTATACCAATTTCCACACGACAAATTCTACGACGCCCCTTCGAGTGAACTATCCGGGCGCGGTGGCCTCTTTCACGCATTCCTTTTCTGAAACGTTGACCGGCACGATTTCAGGAGGGCCTCGGTTTGTCACGACAGAACTGCAAAGCTCGACTACAACCTCCCAGAGCCATCAAACGGTGTGGCTATTCGGCGGTACGTTGCAAAAACAATTTGACAGCGGGACCGTTCTGCTCAACGCCAACCGCGACGTCTATCCGTCGGGCTTTGGCGCGCTGATCCAGACCGACCGTGTCGGCGTGACGCTCAGTAAGAATCTCACCGAGACGACCGGCGTATCCGCTGAGGCGCAGTTCTACAAGGTATCCGGCGTGTCTACGTCGGGACAGGGAATCAACTTCCCGGAAAACAGGCTCGTATACCTGACGCCTCGCGCATTCTGGAAATTCAGCGAATGGTGGAAGGTCGAAGTGTCCTATACCCATATCCGTCGTGAGGCGGACAACTTTTCGCAGGCGGCCCTTTCTCACGCGGGCGTCATCACGCTCACGTACTTTCCGCCCAAACTGGCGACCTCGAAGTAACGCAGCCGGTCGGATTGAAACCATCGTACGAGCGACACATGCAACAGGCAACATCCGCAAATCGGGACGAGAAGAGCAAGAGTCTCGGCGACTATCTCGAGATCTTTCGAAGAAGGAAGCATCTGATTCTCGGCGTCGGAGGGCTGGTGTTTGGTCTCGCGCTGGCCACCGCCTTTCTCTTGTCCCCGAAATATCGTTCCACCGCCACCATTCTCATCGAAGAGCAGGAGATCCCGGCCGATCTCGTCCATTCATCGATCACCAGCTATGCCGATCAGCGCATAGAAATCGTCAAACAGCAGGTCATGATCCGCTCCACGCTCTGGAAGGTCATCGAACAATACAATCTGTACAAAGGCATGCGACGAGACGTCGCCACCGAAGACGTCATTCAACGCTTCGTCAAGGACATCTCCATTGAAGTCATCAATGCCGACGTCATCGATAAACGTACACAGCATCCGACCAAAGCGACCATCGCCTTCACCTTGTCCTATGATGGGGAAACGCCGGAGTTGGCCCAAAAAGTCGCCAACGAATTGACGAGTTTATTTCTCAGCGAAAATCTTCGCAGTCGCGAAAGGCAGGCGCAAGGCGCCACGGCATTTCTCAAGCAGGAGGCCGACGATCTGGCCAAACACATCGAAGAAGTGGAAGGGAAGATTTCCGCGTTCAAGCAACGTGCAAATGGCGCCCTTCCGGAGCTGATGCCGCTGAACCTTCAGCTGATGAACCAGACGGACAGGGAACTCATGGATCAAGACCAGCAGATTCGAAGCCTCGAAGAGCGCAAAACCTATCTGGAAGGAGAATTGGCGACCATCAAGCCCCACACGCCCATGATCTCTGCGACGGGCGAACGCATCCTCGATTCGCATGAACGGCTCAAGGCCCTGCGGGCGCAATATGCCAGCAGCGCGGCTTCTCTCTCCGGTGAGCATCCGGATATTGTCAAAATGAAGCAAGAAATCGAGGCCTTGGAAAAGGAAACCGGCCAAGCACCGGATGCGGGTGAATTCTTCAAGCGACTCATGGAGTCCCGAGCCACGCTCGCCAAACTCATGAAACGGTATGGTCCCGACCACCCGGATGTCGCAAAAACTCGCGCGACGATCACTGCCCTGGAGTCGGAACTCCGGCGTTTGCCCAAGGAGCCGAAGCATACGGTTTACGCAAAGCCCGAGAATCCCGCCTACATCAACATCCAGTCTCAGCTCAGATCCGTCACATCATCACTGGAGGCACTCCGAATGTCTCGAGCCGCCGCCAAGCAGCGAGTCCGCCAATACGCCGAACGTCTCGAGCGCACCCCGCAGCTGGAGCCGGGGTACTTGGAATTGACGAGAGACCGCGACACCTCGTCTCACAAATATCAGGACATCCGGTCACGATTGCTTGAAGCAAAAGTCTCCGAGGAGCTTGAGACCCAACGAAAAGGCGAGCGGTTTTCGCTTGCGGAACCTCCGGAATTGCCGCTGAAGCCCCATAAACCCAACCGGCTGGCGATCATCCTTCTCGGATTCATTCTTTCACTCGCGGGAGGTACGGGGGCCGGCGCGATCGCCGAGAACATGAATCAAGCGATTAGGACGCCCGAGCAATTGGCGGCAGTCACTCTGTCGTTCCCCCTTGCCGTTATTCCGTTCATGCCGAACGAGGACGACCTGGGGAGGGCGGTCAGGCATCGACGCCTTCTCAAAAGCGCAGGGATAGGCGCGGTTCTCACCATTCTGCTGCTTATCCATGTCTTCGTGCTGCCTTTGGATGTCCTGTGGTACGTCGCGCTGAAGCGATTCGGCATTGAATGATTTGAGGAGATTCCCATGGACCGATTGAGAACGGCGCTTCAACTGTACAAAGAACAGCACGGGAGGACGAGGCCTCCTTCGTCATCCATGCGCAGCAACGGCCATGGTACGGCCGCTCCCATCATCTACACACGCACGAAGTCGCTGGAGATTCCCCTGGCCGTCCTTCGTCAACGTCGGGTCATGGCAGCGTATGATAAAGGGCCTTTCGTCGACGCCTATAAGATTCTCCGCACGCAGGTCATGCACCGGCTGCGGCAGAACGACTGGAACGTGTTGGGCATCACCAGTCCGGGGCACGGCGAGGGCAAGACCTTAACCGCGGTGAACTTGGCCGTCAGCCTGGCCATGGAGGCGACGCGGACGGTGTTGCTCGTGGATTCGAATCTACGCAACCCCGGCATCCACGAAGTCTTTGGCTTGGAAAACTTCCCGGGCTTGACGGATTACCTGCTCGACAACGAGCCGGTCGAGGATCTCTTGGTGCATCCGGGAATCGGCCGGTTTGTCATCTTGCCCGCTGGACGAGCAATTCCCAATTCGACCGAGGTGTTGACGTCGCCGAAAATGCTTGCACTCGTCGAGGAATTCAAGCATCGCTACCCCTCCCGGACCGTGATATTCGATCTTCCGCCGCTGCTCCATACCGCCGACGTACTGGCCTTCTCGCCCTATACGGATGCGCTGCTGCTGGTGGTCGAAGAAGGAAGGACCACTGCGGAAGAACTACAAAGAGCGCTATCCTTGGTGAAAGATTCCCGCCCTGTATTGGGAACCGTCTTGAACAAGGCTGGTCATTTCGCCGCCACGCCGGTCATCATGAGAAAGCTGTTGACGCACTGAGGAAGAATGTACGAATCCTTTTACCATCTTCGGACCAAACCCTTCACGCTGCTGCCGGACAGCGATTTCCTCTATCCCGGCTCGACGCATCGTGCGGCATACAGCCTGCTGGAATATGGCTTGATCAGCCAGGCGCCCTTCATCGTCCTCACCGGCGATCCCGGCATGGGCAAAACCTCTCTGCTCCACAAACTTGTGGCCGAGCACGGCGGCAAGCACGCGATCGGCCTGGTGACGAATGCCCGCTACGATGTCGAACACCTGTTGCCGTGGATTCTCCTTTCTCTTGGACTGTGTCAACGGCAACTGGACCACGTGGAGGCCTATCACACCTTCTCGGAGTTTCTCGTCCGGGAATCCAAGCAGCATCGCCGCGTCATTTTGATGATCGACGAAGCGCAAAGTCTCGGGACCGAATTGCTCGAGGAGTTGAGGCTGCTGTCGAATCTGAACGACGGAAAAGAGCTCAAATTGCAGATCATTCTGTCCGGCCAGCCGGATCTCCATGTGCTGCTGCAGCGGATCGACATGACGCAGTTTGCTCAACGGATCGTCGCCGACTATCACTTGGAGCCGCTGACTGAGCTGGATACCGCTCACTTCATCCGCCACCGGCTGCAGGTGGCCGGCGGGCATTCTTCAATCTTCACCGGCAAAGCCTGCTCGCTGGTCCATCGTTTGAGCCGAGGCAACCCCCGTCTGATCAATCAGGTCTGCGATATTGCCTTAACGTATGGGTTTGCAGAGCAGGCCGACGTGATCACGTCCAAACTGGTCGCGCAGGGCGCGCTCGACCGCAGCAAGGGCGGCATTCTTCCTCTTGCCGCTCGTGAGGAGCTGGAAGGATTGGCCAACGCGCCGGAGGATGCGAGCGAGATCGATGTGCCCGCGCCGCCAACCAAGCCGGTGGAGGCGAGCCACGAGTCCGCCGCCGGCCGGCAGGAACAGTCACCGGACGTCGCCTACCAACAAGGAATGGCGCTGAGGAAGGAAGGGAGGTTGGACCAAGCCATCGAGATGTTCGAGCGGGCCACCAAGAGCACCTTGTACTGGCTCAAGGCCCATGCCCAGATCGGCCTCTGCTATCGAGCGTTGGGCGACAGTCGCGCCGCAATCCATGCCTTTCGCACGGCGTTGAACGACCAATCGGCCTCGCCGAAAGACCTGCTCGATACGCGATATTTTCTCGCCAGAACTCTTGAATCTGCCGGACAAATCAGTGAGGCGCTGGCACTGTACCGCCGCATCGCGCAGACCAATCCGACCTTTAAGGACGCAGCCTATCGGACCAAGGAACTTACGTTGAGACCGCAACATCCGAGGAACAGAACAGATCCGGATGAGACCAACGGCTCGTGGTTCGGCGGCGCCATCCACAACCTTCAGCGCCTGATTGGCAGCCAGAAGTAGACCGGCGGTCAACTAAACGCTTCCTTGACCTTCTGGTATACGCTGCGGCCCCCTGCGAACGCTTGCCACCGAAGCACGCCGAGCGAATCCTCGACATAGGCTCTCGATCGCATACCGTTCAACACGCAGGTGACACCGGGCGTGCTGGTCAGGACCCACAATGCTTTTCGGGAGAGCGACTCTTTGCGTTTGTCCGTGGGAAGGAGCGGATCGATCGCCGCTATCACGCGGCTCACGCGAGTCCGGCTCTTTTCCGTCGCCTCTCGCCGCAGGCCGCGAAGAAGCGTCAAGAGGTTCGGCACGTAGCGATCGCGCCAGTCCTCCCATTGCTCGAGAACCGTTCCGGTCACGAGGCGGGGGATGGCTTGCATGACGTGATTCAGATGTGGCGCAATTATCTGCTGCTCGATCTGCTCCCAATGTTCCAGACCTTCCAGGCGAGGGCGTAGGGCGGCCAGTTCGACAGCCCAATTGAAAAAGTCGGCTGGAGCCCTGCCCTGGCCACTGGAGGGAATCGATGGCGCGAGCGCGTTGCGATATTCCTGCTCCAGTTTTTCGACCACCGTCCTGTATTCATCGACGTTCGCGGGAGGGCCTTCGAGCGGAAATTCTGCCAGCCGCATGACACCGCTTCGCGCGGAGGGCATGGCGTTCAACGGCCGGTTGACGAGGACGGCCAGATCGGCTCGCTGCGCGACGTCGAGAACCGTCTCCTGCCCATCAGCGCCGGTGTTGTGCGTGAACAGGACGCCGGCTTCGAACAGATTCATGGGGCATTGCAATACGGCAAAGTGATGGTGCGCCTGCGCTGGTCCGGCCGCTCGGACCGCCGCATCCAGAAAGGCGCTGAGCGAAGTGGCGTCAGGACCAGCCGGATCGGCCGGCACCGTATTGGAGGAGACCCCATACCATCGGATACGTCCCGCCGTCACTTGCGACTCAAGATAGGAGAAAGCCTGCTCGATCCGTCGATAGAACAGTTCGTGCCGCTGTTCGATCG
>Ga0114129_10017374_pt1 | contig 10244 bp, 7 predicted proteins | sample RhiMetdeltSRZDD1_FD_80071 | JGI IMG/M metagenome (GOLD analysis project Ga0114129, IMG submission 80071) | Populus rhizosphere microbial communities from Tennessee, USA - Rhizosphere MetaG P. deltoides SRZDD1 (version 2) (version 2) | ecosystem: Host-associated > Plants > Roots > Rhizosphere >... | reverse complement strand
GCCGCCGCGGCGGTGGCTCTCGAGAATCGCGTCGACGATGGCCGCCGCGCGGTAGCCGTCCTCGAACGTGGCGAACGCCGGCGGTTTTCGTTCGCCGGCCGCTTTACCGGACGCGATGAACCCGTACACGTCGCGCATCACGTTGCAGAACGCGTCGGCCCACGCCTCCTGATGGCCGCCGGGCAGGTGCGCATACCCGCGCGCGACGTCGTTCAACAGCGACGGATCCTTCGGCAGCATGCCGTTCGCGCCGTCGCGCCGCCCGATCCACAGCTCGTTCTGGCGTTCCTGCCGCCAGCCGAGCGACGCCGTCCGGCCGTTCGCCTCGAACCACAAATCGTTCTTGTGTCCGGCGCACACCTGTCCGACCGACATCGATCCCTTCGCGCCGCCGTCGAAGCGCAGCAGCACCGTCGCGAGATCCTCGCTGCGGACCGCGAACGGCTCGCGGGCGCCGTCGCCGCGCGCGAACGCTTCGGGAGACGAGGCCGGTTTCATCCGCGTCTCGATCACCGTCGTCAGATCGGCGAGCACTTCGACGACGCGCTGGCCGATGACGTGCTGGACGAGATCGCACCAATGCGATCCGATGTCGCCAATCGCCGAGCTCGCGCCGCCCTTCTCCGGCTCGAGACGCCAGGAGAAGTCGGTCGTCTCGAGCAGCCAGTCCTGCAGGTACGCGCCGTGGACGAAATGAACGGGCCCGATCTCATCGCGCACGATCATCTCGCGCGCCTGCTGCACCAACGGATTGCCGCGATAGTTGAACGTGACCGCGTGCACGACGCCGGCATCCGCCGCCGCTTCCCACAAACGGCGCGCTTCGTCGGCGGTCATCGCGAGCGGTTTGTCGGAGATGACGTGCTTGCCCCGGGCGAGCGCGGCCGTGATCACCGGCCCGTGCAGATAGTTCGGCGTCGTGTTGTGGACCACCTGAATGTCGGGATCGGCGACGAGCGCGTCGAAGCTGCCGTACGATTTCGGCACGCCGAGCGCGTCGGCCTTTCGCCGCGCCGATGCCTCGCTGCTCGCCGCGACGGCGACGACGTCGACGAAGCCGAGACGGCGGACGGCGTCGATGTGATGCGCGCCGACGAACCCGGGGCCCACGAGCCCCATGCCAATTCTCTTCATATTTGACGCAGGTATCAGGCCAGTGCGCGCTTCGCGTATTCGAAGCACTTCTTCACTTCGTCGACCGGCGTCCCCTGCCCGCGATATTCATATTCGATGTAGGCACGGATCGGCCAGCGTTCTTTTTTGAGGAGCTGCAGCACCTCGCGGATCGGCGTGTCCCCCTCGCCCCACGGCGTGTTGTCGCCCTGATGCTTCTTCCGGTCCTTCAGGTGCAGGTTGGTGATGTCGGCGTGATGCTCTTTCAGGTACGCGATCGGGTCGAAGTCCGCCGCGGTGAAGTGGCCGATGTCGAGATTCACCTTGAACAGCTTCGACATCTTCATCGCCGCGGCGAAGCTGTCGGGCGTGGCGAACTCGTTCGGGTCGGTCACGTTCGAGTGCCCGTGCATCGCGACGACCATCCGATGTTTTTCCGCGAGCGGTTTGATCCGCTTCGCTATCTCGAGCGTCGTCGAGGCGGTGATGATCTCGGCGCCGATCGCCTTCGCCATCTCGAACCCGCGATCGATCTCGGCGTCGGTGTGGCTCGGCGTCGGACTGTAGTTGAACGCGTAGATCGTGATGCCCGCCGCGTCGAACCTTTTCTTCACGTTGCGGAAATGATCGAGCGGCGTCTCCAGCCGCCATTTGCGCTGGCGCTCGCGCTGATCGCCGCCGGCGGGGAACTGCGGCTCCACTTGTGGGGACCACAGCTCGCACTCGCCGAGCCCGCAGTCGGTCATCGCCTTGATGAGGGGACCGATCGCATCGCCATCGGACGTCCGCGGCAGATCGCGGAAGCTGTAGGTCTGCGCGCCGAGGCGGACGCCATTGATCGTCGACGTCGCGGCCAGTGCGATCCGCGGAATCGTGAGACCGGCGAGCGTCAGTTTTCCGAATTCACGTCGTGTATACATCACGTCTCTCGCTCGGCTGAAGCCTCGCGCTCCATCTGTCATTGGTACAGCGTGAATGCGTAGAGCGTGTCGCCGGCGGCGACCAGCACCTGCTGGCGGCCGTCGACCATGTACGTTTCCGGCGCGTTCGACACCTGACCGATATGCGCGTGCCAGATGGAGTTGCCGTTGGCCGGATCGAACGCGACGAAATTACCGGAAATATCGCCGCCGAACAACAACTTCCCCGCCGTCGTCAGCAGACCGGACGGGGCGGCGCCGCGCGTCGATCTGAACTTGTGGCGCCAGACCGTCTTGCCGGTGTTGTAGTCGATCGCGGAAATGTAGCTGCCTGCGCTGCCGACGCTGATTTCATCTTTGCCCCCGAGCCCCATCGCCCCGCGCGGATCCGTTTCGCTGAGGTAGTACATCGCATAGGTTTCCTGCGTCGGCACGTAGAACAGTCCGGTGTCGGGACTGTACGCCGGCGGCGGCCAGTTCGTCGCGCCGCCGTTCGCCGCCGACACGAGCGCGCCGGCGATGTGATGATCCTTCGCCGGCTCTCTCACCGGCTGGCCCTTCGCGTTCAGCTGCGGCTTCGCCCAGTTCACAGCCTCCGAGAACTTGCTCGTCACCAGATGCTCGCCGGTGCGGCGATCGAGCGTGAAGTAGTAGCCGTTGCGGCTCGCCGTCAGCACCATCTTGCGCGGGCCGCTGCCGCGGAAGGTGCCGTCGACGAGCACCGGCGTCTGCGCCGAATCCCAATCGTGCGTGTCATGCGGCGACGTCTGGTAGTACCACTCCATCTTCCCGGTGTCGACGTTCACGGCGACGATCGCGCACGTGAAGAGGTTGTCCATTCCCTCGCCGCGCGGCTTCGAGTGATACGCGGGTGTCGGGTTGCCGGTGCCGAAGATGTACAGCTTCGTCTCGGGGTCGTAGACGCCTGGAATCCACGGATGCCCGCCGCCGTGGCGCGCCGCATCGAGGTTCTTCCACGTCTCGAGACCCGGATCGCCGGGATTCATCGGCACCGTGTAGAAGCGCCATTGCTGCTCGCCGGTCTCGGGATCGTACGAGGTGAGATAGCCGGGCGAATCGAGATCGTTGCCGGTGCCGACGATGATGTGATTGCCGATTGTCATCGGCGCCGAGGTGAGGAAGTACTGCTGCGCGAAGCTCGCCGCTTCCTTGTGCCAGCGCTCCTTGCCCGTTCGCGCGTCGATCGAGACGAAGTAGTCGTCGGGCGTGACGAAGAACAGATAGTTGCCCCACATCGCCACGCCGCGGTTGCCGATGTGCGTGCCGCCCTTCGTCTTCCAGAAGTAGTGCCACAGCTCGTGGCCGTCGTGCGCGTCGAGGGCCCAGACGTTGTCGGGCGCCGTGACGTACAAGACGTTGTTCACCATCAGCACCGCGCCCTTGATCTGCGTCGCGCCGCCGACGACGACGTCGCCGGTGCCTTCGCCGCCGACGATCGTCTGCGCGCCGCCGTCTCCGCCACGCCCGCCGCCGCCACCGCCGGCGCCCGCGGCCAGCCTCGACGTCCACGCGAGCGTCACGCTCTTCACGTTCGACTGGTTGATTTGTGTGAGCGCGCTGTAGCGCCGGCCGGTGTAATCGCCCGAGTAGGACGGCCATTGATCCGCGAGCGGCTTGAGCAGCGTCGCGGGATCCAGTCCACCGTCAGGCGCGGCAGCCAAGCCGGCTGCAAGACAGGCAAACACGCAGAGAGCGCCTGCGGCCATGCCGGGGCCCCCAGCGCGGCAGCCGCGCTGGGGTGGCGTGCCGCGCGGCATCAGCGACAGCTCGCGGCGGGAGTGGCGGGGTCCCCAACGCGGCAGCCGCGTTGGGGTGCCGTGGGGCCCCGCCGCCAGTGAAAAAAATGATGGCGAGTCAGCTTTCATTTCAATGTCACCAGAAAAGCCGTTACGTTGTGAATGTCCGCGTCAGAGTAGGTCGGCAGCAGCTTCTTGTGAGGCTCCAGCGGATCGTGAACCTCCACCTTCGGCGTATCTCCATTGGTTCTGAACGATCGATGCGTGCCGTCCGCGGTGATCAGCGAGACGACGAAGTCGTCCAATCGATCGAGCTTCCCTTCGACTCGTTCACCGGAAGGCAACGTCACCGTTACGGTCGTCGGCCGCACGGTGACCGGCGACGGCCCGCCGCGGCCGCCGCCGCTGCCCGGCATCAGCCACGACTGCTGCAGGAGCCGATCGTCGGAAATCCGCGTCGCGAGGCCGCGCAGATCGCCGGACGGCGAATGACACGACGCGCACTTCGCGTTGAAGAACGCCTCGCCCGCCTTCGCGTCGCCGACGACGATGCTCGGCGGCTTCACGCGCGATTCGTCGTAACCCGCCGCCCTGAAGGTGTGGATGAACGCGGCGACGTCGGCGACCTGGTCGTTGCTGAACGCGAACTTCGGCATGCCGCGATCGGTCCGGCCGTTCTGAATCACCGGCGCCATCAGCTCGCCGCTGCGATCGTCCAGCACGAGACCCGATCGCAGCAGACTCGGACCGCTGTCGCCGCCGCGCGTGTCGGCCCCGTGGCAGAACTGACAGTTCACCGAGTACAGCGCTTTGCCGCGCTCGATCGCCGCCGGATCGCCCGGCGGGCGATCGGGATACGCGTTGCGCGGTGAGGTGATCGTGCTGCCGCGCCCGCGTCCGCCCGGCGGCTGTTGCGCATCGAGGGTCGCGACGACGATCAGGAAGGCGGCGAAGGCCACCAGCAAACTCGTGTGTCGCACTCGTGAAGGCATCGTGTTCACCGGTCGATGTAATCGGTTGCAGAGGCTAGCAAAGCGGGGCAAACCACGCAACAAGGTAACTCGGATCCTGAGCATTTGTCTTGGGTATGATGTCGCGTCTGTGGCCAACATCTACGAAGTGGCGAAGCGCGCCGGCGTCTCCACCGCGACCGTGTCGCGCGTGCTGAGCCAGCCGGCCGTCGTATCGCCCGACACGCGCCGCAGAGTCCTGCAGGCGGTCGAGTCGCTCGGCTACACGCCGAACTCGGCCGCCAAGAACCTGCGCACGCTGCGGACCGCCAAGCTCCTCGTGACGGTCCCCGACATTTCGAATCCGTTTTTTTCGCTCATCCTGCAGGGCATCGAAGACTCGGCGCAGCGCGAAGGGTATGCGGTGCTCGTCGGCGACACGCAGCACGAGGAGGCGCGCGAGGAGCGATACGCGTCGATGCTGCGGCGCAAGGAAGCCGACGGCTTGATCTTCCTCGGTCACCGGCTGCCGAAGGAAGCGGCCACCTTCGCCGAAACCATCGCGCCGCGATGCGCGCCGGTCGTCAACGGCTGCGAGTTCAACCCGCGGCTCGGCGTGCCGAGCGTCCACATCGACAACGCCAAAGCCTCTGCCGAAGCGATGGACCAGTTGTACCGGCTGGGTCACCGCCGCGTCGGCATCGTCACCGGCCCGCTGGTCAGCCCGCTCAGCCGCGATCGCCTGCGCGGCGCCACGTCGCGAGCCAAGGCGCAGAGAGCGGAGCGCGACTTCGTCGTGATGAACGGCGACTTCTCGATCGAGTCGGGCGCGGCTGCGGCCGAACGGCTGCTCGGGCGGCGCGAGCCGCCGACCGCGATCTTTTGTTTCAACGACGAGATGGCGATGGGCGCGATCGAGACCGCGCGGCGGCGCGGCCTGCGCGTCCCGCTCGATCTCTCGGTCGTCGGTTTCGACGACATCCGCTTCGCGCGTTGCGTCGATCCGCCGCTGACGACGGTTGCGCAGCCGATGCGCGCGATCGGCGAAGGCACGGTTCGGCTGCTGCTGGAAATATTGAACGGCGACGGCGAGCACGCGCCCGAGTCGGTCACGCTGCCGCACACGCTGACAATTCGGTCCACCACGGCGCCGCCGCGGACCGGGACGCGCTAACCAGCTCAGCCTTTGTTTATAGTGACAACAGCTGATCCGAGTCGATAAAATCCCTCCCTGTGCGTCGACGTCGCTCCAAACCCGATGTTCCGGCAATCGCCCCCGACGAGCGCGCGCGAGTTCGCGTCGACCACAACGTTTCGCTTATCGACTCGCGCCTGGAACGGCTCGAAGTGCTCCTGCAGGATGTGATGCGCGCCGTCGATCTGAACAGTAAGCGGTTGAATGCTCTGCAGGCACAACTCGATCATCTCGCCGCGAAGGGGCGCGCGGTTTAGATCCGATCACTTTTCTTACTGCAACGTAAACGCGTACAGCGAGTCGCCTGCGCCGACGACCACGAACTGACGGCCGTCGAGAAGAAACGTTTGCGGACCGTTGCTCGTGTTGACGCCGAGACCCGCGTGCCATAACGGCTTGCCATTCGCGGCGTCGTACGCGACGAAGTTCCCGCCACCGTCATTGCCGAACAACAAGCCGCCGGCGGTGCTGAGCAAACCCATCGGGCCGCCTTGACTGCCGTTTGCGGTCATCGCCTGCGGCCGGCTCCATCGAACCTTGCCGGTCTTGTAGTCGATCGCTTTCAGCTCGCTGCCGATGCTGCCGACGCTGCGCTCCGCCGCCGCCCAGCCCTGCGGACGCGGATCCGTGTCGGTGAGGTACATGATGCTGTACGCCTGCCGCGTGCCGACGTAGAAGAGTCCGGTGTCAGGACTGAAACTCGGAGGCGGCCAGTTCGTCGCGCCGCTCGTGTCGGGCGAGACGAGCGTGCCTGGAACGGCGGCGTCCTTCGCCGGATCGTGCATCGGTTGACCGGCCGCGTTGAGCCCCTTCGTCCAGTTCAAGGAGTCGATCATCTTCGTCGTGAGAATGTGCTTGCCGTTCGTGCGATCGAGCAGGAAGAAGTGACCGTTGCGGCTCGCCTGCGCAATGAGCTTGCGCGGCTGACCGTCGATGACGCCGTCGATCAGCACCGGCGTCTGCGCCGCGTCCCAGTCGCACGGCTGGTGCGGCGTCACCTGGTAATGCCACACCATCTTTCCGGTATCGGGATTGAGCCCGACGATCGTGCACGTGTACAGGTTGTCGCCGGGACGGCTCTGCCCCGTGAGGACCGGTTGAGGATTGCCGGTGCCGAAGTAATAGAGGTTGAGCTCCGGATCGTACGTCCCCGGAATCCACGGCATTCCGCCGCCGCTCGCCATCGAGTACTCGTCGGGCCACGTCTCGGCGCCGGGCTGCCCGGGCCGCGGCGTCGTGTTGAACCGCCAGACCACTTCCCCGCTCTCGGGATCGCGTGATTCGAGGTAGCCGGGAATATCGAGCGCGTCGCCGCCGACGCCGACGATGACGTGACGCCCGATGATCATCGGCGCGTTGGTCGAGAAGTACTCTCGCTTCATGTTTGCGATTTCCTTGTGCCAGCGCTCCTTGCCCGTCGCGGTCTCGAGCGAGACGAAGTAGTTGTCGGGCGTGAGGAAGTACAACCACTCGCCGTACATGCCGACGCCGCGGTTGCCGATGTGATCGCCGCCGCGCGTCTTCCACAAGAAGTGCCACACCTCGCGGCCGGTGCGCGCGTCGAGCGCCCACACGTGATCGGGCACCGAGAAATAGAGGACGCCGTTGAGCATCAGCGGCGTCGACTTGATCGACGGCGTCGACGGCGGCGCGCCCGGCGCCGGGCCCGGTCCTTCCCCGGCGACGATCGCGTTGTTCATCGACAGGTTCAGCCGGTACACCCACGCGAGCGTGAGGTTCTTCACGTTGCTCGTCGTGATTTGCTTCAGCGTGCTGAAGCGCCGGCCCGAGTAATCACCGTTGTAGGTCGGCCACGCATCGACCGGCGATTTGCCGAGGAGCGTCGGATCCAGCTTCACCGACTGACCGTGGAGAAGAAGACCGTTCGACACAAAGGACACGAAGGACACAAAGGAAAATACGTACAAAACAAATGCTTTGTGTCCTTTGTGTCCTTTGTGTCGAGCGAGCGCAGCGAGCATCGTTCTCATTTCAACCCCGCGAGATAAGCCGTGACGTTGTGCATGTCCGCATCCGTCCATTTCGTCAGGAGATCGACGTGGCCCTGCAGCGGATCGGTGACGACGACCTTCGGGACGTCGCCGCTGCGCAGCCACGATCGCATCCGCTCGGTTTTCGGATCGAAGAGCGTCACCTCGAAATCCGTCAAGCGGACGAGCGTGCCGGTGACCGTTTCACCAGACGCGGTCACCGTCACCCTGATCGCGTTCGGCGCGCGATATGGAGGCATCGGCGGCGTGCCGGGCGCGCCGCCGCGCGGCAACATCATCCGGCCCTGCAGCGCGACCGGGTCGCTGTACGTCGCCCCGATGATTTTCAAGTCGCCGCTCGGCGAATGGCACGCGCGGCATCGGCCGTTGAAAAACGTTTCGCCCGCCTTCGGATCGCCGACGAGGATGTTGAGGATTTTGTAGAGGCGGCGATTCGAGTTGAGATAAATCGCGTGGTGGAGAAACGCGGCGAGATCCGAGAGCTGCGCGCTCGTGAGATCGAAGCGCGGCATGCCCTTGTCCGGACGGCCGACGCGCAGGAAGTCGCCGAGCTGCTTGCCGCCCTCGTCGGTCTGCACGATTTCGGATCGCGTCAGGTCCGGGCCGCTCGATCCGCCGCGCGCGTTGGAGCCGTGACAGAAGCCGCACTCCGCCGTCATCAGCTGCTGCCCTCGCTCGACCGCCGCCTGATCGGCCTGCGGGCCGAGCGCCTGCTGCTGCACCGCGAGCGCCGCTGTCAGCATGAGAAAAATCATGCCCACACCTTACCAAAAAACAGCGACTTGACGTACGCTGGGCGCGCCATGCAAATCATCCGTCCTTCCAAAACCTACGACGTCTGCATCGTCGGATCCGGCGCCGGCGGCGGGATGGCCGCGAAGGCGCTGTGCGACGCGGGCGCTGATGTGGTGATGCTCGAGGCCGGCGCGCCCTGGGACGTCGAGAAAGATTCGAAGATGTCGGCGTGGGCGTACGATTCGCCGCGCCGCGGCGCCTCGACGCCGGCGAGACCGTTCGGCGAGTTCGACGGCTGCATCGGCGGCTGGGATCTCGACGGCGAGCCGTACACGCAGGCGCCCGGCGAGACGTTCGACTGGTTCCGCGCACGGATGGTCGGCGGACGGACGAACCACTGGGGCCGCATCTCGCTGCGCATGGGTCCCGACGATTTCAGAGGGCGCAGCCTCGACGGCCTCGGCGACGACTGGCCGATCGGCTACGACGACATCAAGCCGTATTACGACAAGCTCGATCGGCTCGTCGGCATCTTCGGCACGAACGAGGGCATCCGCAACGAGCCGGACGGCGTCTTCCTGCCGCCGCCGAAACCGCGCTGCTACGAGCTGATGATCAAACAGGCGGCCGACAAGCTGGGCATCACGTGCATTCCGTCGCGTCTTTCGATCCTCACCAAGCCGCTGAACGGACGCGCGGCGTGCCACTACTGCGGGCAATGCGGGCGCGGCTGTGCGACGCACTCGAATTTCTCGTCGCCGTCGGTGCTGCTCGCGCCGGCGCTGAAGACCGGACGCCTTCGCCTGATCACGCATGCGATGGCGCGTGAAGTGACGACCGATGCGAGCGGCATGGCCACCGGCGTCGTCTACGTGAACACGAGAGATCGCCGCGACAACGCGGTCCGCGCGCGGATCGTCGTGGTGGCGGCGAGCGCGTGCGAGTCGGCGCGGCTGCTGCTCAACTCGACATCATCGCGCTTCCCCGAGGGCCTCGCGAACTCGAGCGGCGTCGTCGGCAAGTACCTCACGGATTCAACGGGACTCACGGTCACCGGCTACATCCCGAAGCTCACCAACGGCGTGGCGCACAACGAAGACGGCGTCGGGGGGATGCACCTCTATTTCCCATGGTGGCTCGACAACAAGAAGCTCGATTTCCCGCGCGGCTATCACGTCGAGTTGGGCGGGGGACGGCGCGGCGCGCCCAGCTTCGGAATCCTCGGCGGCATTCAACGCTTCAACGGCGTCGGCGGGTACGGCAAGTCGCTGAAGGACGACTATCGAAAGTACTACGGCGCGACGGTGTACTTCTCGGGCCGCGGCGAGATGATTCCGAACGAGAAGACCTACTGCGAGCTCGATCCGAACGTCGTCGACACGTACGGCATCCCGGTGTTGCGTTTCCACGCGGCGTTCGGCGATTCCGAGATCCTGCAGGCGAAGCACATGCAGGAGACCTTCCACGAGATCATTCACGAGATGGGCGGGGCGCCGCTCTCGCCGACACCGTCGCGCGAGCGCCTATACGGACTGGAGCCGGTGGGTCGGATCATTCACGAG
>Ga0114129_10017372_pt1 | contig 10244 bp, 8 predicted proteins | sample RhiMetdeltSRZDD1_FD_80071 | JGI IMG/M metagenome (GOLD analysis project Ga0114129, IMG submission 80071) | Populus rhizosphere microbial communities from Tennessee, USA - Rhizosphere MetaG P. deltoides SRZDD1 (version 2) (version 2) | ecosystem: Host-associated > Plants > Roots > Rhizosphere >... | reverse complement strand
TCTGCGCCATCGACCCGAATTCAGCAGGTTAGGAGCGACGCATCCCAGCGAGCCGCTCAAGCTCGAGTGTGGCTTGCAGCGACGTGGTCAGCCCGACTTTACCAATCGGGTCATCGATCTGATCTGTCCATTCGGGAAGGGACAACGCGCGCTGGTCGTGGCCCCGGCCAAGGCCGGGAAGACGATGGTGCTGCAGGCCATCGCTGAAGGCGTCAACGCGAACTACCCCGCTGCAGGACTGCTCATTCTTCTGGTGGACGAACGACCGGAAGAAGTATTCGAAATGGAGGCCGCCGGATTTGGTGAAGTCATTGCCTCGAGCTTCGACAATCCGGCTGCGCAACACGTCGCGGTGGCGGAGCTGGTCTTGGAACGGGCACGGCGCCGAGTCGAGTTGGGCGAGGACGTGGTGCTGATCGTCGATTCTCTGACCCGCCTGGCGCGGGCGTACAACACGGTCGAGAAAGGAAGCGGCAGGACGCTCACCGGGGGGCTCGACGCCCAGTCGCTGGAAAAACCCAAGCGATTTCTGGGCAGTGCTCGAGCGGTCGAGCCATCGCAAGGAGGCGGCTCGCTCACCATCATCGCCACCGCGCTGGTAGACACCGGCAGCCGGATGGATCAGGTCATCTTCGAGGAGTTCAAGGGCACCGGGAACAGCGAGCTGGTGCTCAGTCGGGAGTTGGCAGACCGCCGCATCTTCCCCGCCATCGACTTGAGCGCGAGCGGCACCCGCCGGGAAGAGCTGCTCCTGACTCAGGACGAGCTTGCGGCGTCCCGGCTCCTCCGACAGCGCATTGCGGTGATGTCCCCCGTGAATGCGATGACCGACCTGCTGGACGAAATGCGCCGGGATCGGACCAACGCCGATCTGGTAAGGCGACTCAGCGCTTCCTAACCCTGGACCTTCGATCTACCCGAAAATCAGGCGACTCGCGCCGGTCAGGAGATACTCGATCGGTGCCGCGCCTCGCCGCGGGAGCGAAATCGCATACCCTCTCTCGATCAGATCTCGAACCGCATTCGACGTAGCCGGCTGGCTCAAGTGCCAAATCCCCCGAAGCTTTTCCTGGGTCTGAGGGACCGAGACTCCGGCCGCTGCCCACGCGCGGAGCTGCTCGGCGCGCACCGGTTCGAGGGCGGCCGTAAGCTCGGCCTCATATCGGCGCTGCAGCGCAGGTCGGAGGTCGTCCAGCGCGAGCGGCGTTCCCGGACTTGCTCCTACTCCCATCAGCAACGTTGCTCCTTCCTCCAGTGCCTTGAACAGCCCGCGGAGGTCACCCTGGAAGAAGGCGTACAACCCGGCGACCGCCTCTGGCGCGATCGGCGCGACGGGCTCGCGATCCGGCTCGAGCCGAAGATGGGCATAGCGCGCAGCAAGCAGTGCATGCACGTCGGCGGGAGGCAACGGCTCCAGCAGCAATGGACTGGCGAAGACTGACCGCACTTGCGGGTGACGGGTCACTACCGCGGTCACGGCGTCCGTAGTGCCGGCGAGAATGAGGTGCAAACCCGGCTGGAGTAACACCGGATCGCGGAGACTGCGAAGAATATCCGCCGCCGCAGCTGCGTCGCGTTCGCTCAAAATCTCCAGATTGTTGAGATGCAGAACGATTCCGCGCGCGCCGGCAGCCAGGACCAGCTCGAGCAGCTCGCGAACTAATCGAGGCCCATCCAGCAGGAGTGCGCCGGCCGGTGTCGCCATGGCGACACCGCGAGAAACACCCACGCCGATACCCGCCGCTGAAACGTTCAGACCTCCGGTCGCGAGTCGGGCAACCCTCACCAGCTGTTGCGCTGCCTGCATCGCGGGCTGTTCCGCCGTATGCGGCCGGGCTGTGACGATAGCGTCGTAGATGCCGCCGAGCAGCCGTCCGAGCAGGAGTTCGGTCGTATCCTCGGGATAGAAAGTCACCAGACTGTCGGTAGCCCAGAAGCCGGCCCCGACGGCCGCGGCTTTGACGCCCTGCACCAGCGTGGTCTTTCCGACCCCGGGTCGGCCGCCCACCACCTGCCTCGATGAGCCGCCGCTCCCGATGGTGCTGATAAGGGTCTCGAGTTCCGGCTGGCGCCCGACAAAGAGGCTCAGCGGATGGTGTTCCGCTTCACCACCGAGAGTGTCCTGGAAGTAGGGTGACTGGCGTAAGCTGTAGAGGTTCCAGAGGTTAGGGAGCTTGGCTGGCGAATCGGTGGAGTATCTCCGAGCCCCGCTGCCAGCGTATGTAACAGAATCATCAGCCATGCGACTAATATACCGTCGCCATTACCCAACTCAATTACCCCGCTGATTCCCCTAAACCGGGCTCGCTCGACGTCTGACCAATGGCGCGGACCCGTTGCTCGAGCGCCAAGCGTTCCAGCTTGCGGATGGGCAGGCTCACCAAGAGATCGATTCGTCGCTTGATCAGAAGAAGAGCATCGTCGAACGCCCGACGCTTCTCGTCGTCAGTCCCGTCCACGCCAGCTGGATCCGCCATACCCCAATGCGCGACAACCGGCTGGCCCGGAAAAATCGGACAAGCTTCCCTGGCGCGATCACAGACCGTAATGACGAAATCCCAACGTTCCTGCTCGATGCCCTCGAGCCCGCGGGGAGCGTGGCCACCCCAACGCAACCCGTAGCGCGCCAGAACCTCGACTGCGAACGGGTTCACCCGGTCGGCCGGCTTGGCGCCGGCGCTCGCGGCAAGAAATCGTCCCCCGCCGGTATGGTTGAGAATGGCCTCCGCGATCTGACTGCGGGCGCTGTTCCCGGTGCAAAGGAAAAGAACTCGCATCGGAGCCATACCTGATACATCCCGGGATGCGTCAACCGACGGAACGAGCCGACGACGCATCACCGCGGCAGTCGTAGGACACGCCTCACGAAACTCGACCGACGATTGCACGGACGCTGGTACGATGTCGCGGGGAATTCGCTCGAAGCCGTGGCGCAGGAAGTACTGTTCGGCCGTTGTTGTGAGGAGGTAAACGTCGATCACACCTTCGGCGGCAGAGTTGGTCAGAACTCTCTCGACGAGAGCCGCGCCCAAACCCGTCCCTCGAGCCTCTGAGGCAACAACTACTGAACGCAGCAAGCCTGAACGCCCGTAAGGCTCCAGGCCGGCCGCACCAATGAGTCGGCCGGCCTGGTCAGCTACGATGAAGCGGCGCAGATCCGAGGGCAGGCCCGCGGTGGGCAGATCAGCCTCGGAAAGAAGGCGGGTCACCCCAGCGAGATCCTGGGACTGCGCGGGCCGCAGAAGCACGGACGGATCCGAAATCGCCAAGGGCGGTCCTCTCATGCCCCGGCGGGTTTGCGAGCACGAATGAACGCGCCCATGGCTCGCCCGCCAATCTGTCTGGCAAGCACCTCATCGTCGACGCCGGCGCCCTGGAGCAAGGTCCTCGCGTCGTCGAGCTGGTAGATCCGAACCGGCTCGATACTTGGCTCTACGAAGCCCACCTCGATCAGAAGCCGCTCGAACTCGGCCTGCTGCAACGCACCTGCGACGCAGCCGACCCACAACTCTACGTTGTTGCGTAGCCGCGATGGCAGCTCTTTTCGGAGCACGATGTCCGAGATGGCGAGCCGCCCACCCGGCTTCAGCACTCGGAATGCTTCCCGCAGTGCCCGTTCCTTGTCGACCGACAGGTTGACGACGCAGTTGGAAATGATCACGTCGATCGATGCCTCGGGCAGCGGAATCGCCTCGATTTCGCCTTCCAGAAATTCAACGTTGGTTACCTCTGCCCGCCGCGCATTCTCCTCTGCGAGCGCGACCATCTCCGGAGTCACATCCAGACCGTAGACATGGCCCGAAGGCCCCACTCGCCGGGCTGACAGAAGAACATCAATCCCGCCGCCGGAGCCAAGATCGAGAACGGTCTCACCCGGGTGGAGATCGACCAGCGCCGTAGGGTTGCCGCAGCCCAATGACGACAGGACAGCCTCTGCCGGCAAGCAGGCAATTTCACTCTCGCTGTAGATGTTGCTGCAAACGGGAGCACAAACGGAGGAGCTGGACGTGCTGGTAGCGCAACACGAGCCGCCACCTGAGCGGATGGCATGAGCAACATCGCCGTACTTCGCTCGCACGGCGGCATGCAGGTTTGCTGAGAAATTCACCATCGTGCCTCGTCGTTGATCAAGAAAGGTTGATGAATTGGTCCGGAAACAAACTCATTCGCAACAACCACGACATCTCGGGGATGGCGTATGGGGTTCGAAGCTCGAGAGTGCTGAGCCGAGCTTGTCCAGGGCCTTCTGCTGAAGCTGGTAGTACACCCAGCGCCCATCCCGCCGGTCGACTAGAAGGCCGGCGTCTTTGAGAACTTTCAGGTGAAACGAAAGCCGTGACTGGGCAGCGTCGGCAGCCTCGGTCAGATCGCAGACGCAGCGCTCACCATGACGCAGCAGCTGGACAATGCGCAGGCGGGTCGGATCGGCCAGCGCGTGGAACAGCCGAGCAGTCTCCTGCCGAGTGGCATCCGAGGTTGCAGCATTCATACCGAATGATACATCAAGTAAAGTTGATTAGTCAAGCTGCAGTAACCGACGCCGTCGGCTTCACCCGGTGATCCCGCTGTCTTTCAAGGAATTGGGGCTGGTGTCGCGCACCGTTGTTGGGTCATCGGCGTGAGGTACGCCGCAGCAACGACCGGAGAGTGCGCGATTGGGGTAGCCGGCACCAGATCCAATGTCCCTCTGCCAGACGTCGGGACATCAATGTTCTGACCGCTTCGCTTTTGGAGTACGCCCGGCAATTACTGAGCGTTGAAGGCGGCCGTATCGGACCCCGAAAATGGTCAATTCACAGCGGAGGCCCCACGTGGCGCGTAAGTCCGACGGCAGGAATGTCCGAGCGATTCATTGCGGGAGAACGAAAATCAACGCGCACGAAGCAGTTGCAGAATGGGGCCAGTTTCGGGAGCTCTCCCCCGCTTTTCGAGCCGGTCTCTCTCACCGTGGACTCGATCTGGAGTCGGAAGTCGGTCGAAGCGCGATGTCAGTGGTGTATCGCGCGGCAGACCGGCGACATGGCCGAGCCGTCGCCGTGAAGGTCATGCAGCCCAACGCGAGAACCGGATACGACGCAGACCGTTTCCTGCGCGAAATTCAGCTCGCTGCCGGGCTCCAGCATCCTCACATCCTGCCGGTGTACGGATCGGGAGCGATCGACGGCATTTTCTTCTACGTCATGCCTTATGTAGAAGGTGAGTCGCTGCGCGGTCGCTTGAACCGGTTGGGCCGCCTTTCGCTCGATGAAACACTGCGCATCGCCAGCGACGTGAGTGGCGCTCTCGACTATGCCCACGAGCGCGGCGTCGTGCATCGTGATATCAAGCCGGAGAACATACTCCTCGAGGCCGGCCACGCCGTGCTGGCGGACTTTGGCATCGCGACTATGGTGGGTCGCCCCAGCCGAGTGGCCAAGACCGCCGATGGGACGACAGACCCTCGCCTGACCGGAGCCGGGCAGGTTGTGGGAACCCCGGCCTACATGAGCCCGGAGCAGGCCAGTGGCGATGTGATTGTGGACGGACGGAGTGATCTCTATTCCCTGGCATGCGTGCTGTACGAGGCGTTGACCGGCAATCCACCCTTTCCCGGCAGCACCGCTCAGGCGACAATAGCTCGCCGCTTTCAGGCTCCCCCGGACTCAATTCGGGCCCAACGGCCCGAGGTCCCAGTCAAGCTCGCCGGCACAATCGAGCGAGCGCTTTCACTCGACCCAGCCGATCGCTTCGGCAGCATGGCCGAGTTCGCCGCTGCATTGACCGCTGCGGTACAGGGACAACAGTCTGGCGGGGGACGGCTGCGTCGCGGCGGCATCGCCTTGGCCGTCGGATCGCTCGCGCTCATCGTGGTAGCACTCCTGGCGGCACAGAGACCCCGCCACCATCGCCACGGCTTCGATCCGAGCCGAGTCGCGGTCGCTGCCCTCAGTAACGAAACTGGCGACACGACCTTGACGTCGCTCGGCGACATGGTCGCGTCCTGGATCACGGATCGGTTGGGAAATACCTCCGGTGTGTCCGTCGCCACGTCAGCCATTGTGGTGCCGGCACATTACGACCAGCACGTCGCGCAGCCTGACATCGACGACCCTCAGCGGTTAGAGCGCCTGGCCCAGGAAACGCATGCAGGGACGCTGGTCTCGGGCTCGTTCTACCGGGGCTCGGCAGGGGCCATCGAGTTCCACGTAGAGATCACCGATGCAAACAGCGGCCGACTCCTACGTGCAATCGGACCGATCATAAGCTCCGATCCAGAGAAGACCGCAGCGGACCTGAGCCGCATCGTGGCGGCCACGGTCGATACGCTGGTCAAGGGCACAGGCGGTCGGCGCAGCCCTCGGGCCTAATCGCCCCGAGCCATTCCGTCGACGTTCACGTCCGCCCAGTCCAGCTCTTCTTCGACGCGGTGAAAGGCATCGTCTCCGATAACGCCGCTCGCACGTAGCTCCGAGAGCTTTCGCCGCTGGGCCGTCTGTGCGCGCCGTTGGGCGATCAGATAGGCGCTTTCGCCGGTGACGGACGCGCCGTTGCTGACCTGCTCAGCCCGCTGCAACCGATCCTGATACTTGCGGCGGAGCAGCTCGACCATATCCTCGCGCGCTCCAGTTCTGTCTACAGCGTCGAGCGCCGCTCGGGTCGTTTCGGCCCGTGCTAGGCGCACCTCGCGGTCCACCGATCCGTCGTCCTCCAATCGCAGGACCCGGATCAGAGGCGGCAGAGTCACACCCTGAAGCACCAGTGTGCCAAGCACGACAGCGAAAGCGGAAAACAGAATGAGATCCCGGTAGGGAAACGCGATGGGTCCGTGCACTCCATTGGGAAGTGCGAGTGCCGCAGCGAGTGTCACGATGCCCCGCATGCCGCACCACGCAATCGCCGTTGCAGCGCCGAGCGAGACGTAGCGGGCCGGCCGGGTGAATCGTCCCTCAAACCGACCCCTGACCCAGTTACCAATGCCGGCATACCCCATGACCCAGACGATTCGCACCAGGATCACTGCAGCCGTGACCGCTGCACCCGTCGCCAGGTAGGTGATGAACTCTCTTTCGCTCAGCCGCTCGAGGATCGGCTTGAGCTGGAGACCGACGAGGATGAAAGCCAGCACGTTGAGGACGAACACTACCACTTCCCACACCGCGTACGAGGGAAGTCGCAGCCGCGCCGGCGTCAGGTCCGGCGCGCTCCGGGCAACCGTGATCGCAAATACCACGACGGTGATGATGCCGGAGAGGTGCAGTCGCTCGGCGATCATCCAAACCGCGAAAGTCGAAAGGAACTGGGCGATGACGGCCGTCGCGACGTCGTGAATCCGGGGAAGGGTCGCCATCGCAACCCGCGACAGAACGGCACCGAGAACGATGCTGCCGAGACACACCACGAGCAGCAACGGGACTACACCCCAGCCCGAGAATGCTCCGGTCACGGTTGCGGCGACCGCAAGGCGATAGATGAGCAGAGCGCTCGCGTCGTTGAAAAGGCTTTCCCCCTCGAGGATTACCAGAACATCGTGCGGCAGCTTGAGCTGTCGAAGCACTGCGGTCGCGGCAGCAGCGTCGGGCGGCGCCACGATTGCGCCCAGCGCGATCGCCGCCGACCATGGCATATCCGGTACCAGCCAGCGGACAACCACAGCCACCGCGGCGACGGTGAGCCCCACGGCGGCCAGCGCGAGGCCGGTCACCGCACGCCAGTTTTCCTTGAGGTCGCGGGGCGACGAGTCGAACGCAGCATCGAGTAGAACCGGCGCGACGAAGAGCGCCAGCGCAAGCTCGGGATCGAGGGTCACGCTGGGCGTACCGGGGATCAGAGCTAGGGCGGCGCCTGCAAGCGCCAGCAATGCCGGGTAAGGAAGCCGAGCGCGACGGGCCAGGCCGGAGAGCAGAGCCCCCACAAACAGCAGGAAGATGACCAGCTCGAATACGGCCACGTTGTCGCTCAGTCGTGCGTAAGCCGCACCGCAATGGACCAGGGATCGTGGGCCAGGACGTGATCATCCGCCTCGGTAATTCGATACCCTCCGCGGCGAATGTTGTCGGCCGTTGCGCTCACCGTGGCTGCATCCGGGAGGCGAAGCTCCCAGTACAAGAGCTTCGCATCGTCAGCGGTGGCGACCGGAGTGTCGGCTGCAAACGTGTTGAGTCCGACATGATGGTGGTATCCGCCGGCGGCGACGAATAGCATGCGCGGTACGCTCCACATCGTCCGGTCGAAGCCCAGCGCTTTGTGGTAGAAGGCCTCAGCCGCAGGAAGATCGCCGACGTAGAAATGCATGTGACCGACGGTTGTGCCTTTCGGCACACCCTGCCATGCTCCGGATCCGGCAGCCGCGAGCAGTCCATCCACGTCCAGCGGATCGCTCGGAGCCAGCACCTCACCATCGCGGATCGGCCACTCGTCGGTCGGCCGATCCCGATACACCTCCATCGAGATGCCATCCGGATCTACCAGGTACATCGCCTCACTGACGCGGTGCTCTGCGGAGCCGGCTCGAATCCCGAGTGATGAGACGTGTCGCAGAAAACGGCCAAGGTCGGCCCGACTCGGAAGCAGAGTGGCAAAGTGGTAGATGCCGAGGCGACCCCGGTATGGAATGGGATGCACTCCGGCTTTCTCAATCAGCTCGAGGAGGACGTGATCGCTGTCAGGCGCACCAAGCGTCGCACGTCTACCGCTGAGAGCATCGTCCCGGGTGAGCAGCCGAAACCCGATGACTTGCTGATAAAAGGCAAGCGACCGCTCGAGGTCGGCAATCTGAAGCACCACGCGGCCGATGCGGGTACCGGACGGAAGACGAAAGGGTTTCAAGGGCTCAGAGACTTGTAGAGAAAGGTCGCGTCGCATGGCCGCCCATCCGGCCAGAGGGCGTAATTCGGCACGACGCCCACCCTGGTCCATCCAAGCCGAACATACAGCCGTTCAGCATCACTGTCGGTGACTGTGTCGAGCACGAGCAGGGTCCGGCTTGCCGCTCGCGCAGCCTCCTCGACGGCCCCCATCAGACCCGCCCCGATCCCCTGCCGCCGGGCCGACCGACGGACCAGCATCTTTGCCACGTCGGCTCGGTGCGGCTGATTCTCGGGGAGCCCGAGGACGAGCTGCACTGTCCCGACGATGTCGCCGGTAACGCGGTCCTCGGCCACGAGCAATAGCCTGTCGCCGGCTTTCACGCCCTCGGCAACGCGTCGCCAGAAGGCGTCCGCCTTCTCCCGGGTCAGGGGCGCCATGAAGCTGACGGACGCGCCACCCTCGACGCAGTCGAGCAGCACCGCCGAAAGCTGCGGAACGAGTTTCACGGCTTCGTCCGCAGTAAGGCAGCGGACCGTTGCGGGGTCGTGCGATTTCACCGCAGGCAAAGGCACCTCGACCAGGGGTTCAGCCGTCGGATTCCTGGTAAGCTATTCGCGCCGGTAGCCACGCCCGCAAGATAGAACCCAGCGATCGAACAATCCTGTCGGAAAGCGAAGCGGCGCCCGTTGCTTGCACGGGCGCCGCTTCCGAGTTATGAGGCTGCGTTCGGGTCTTACTGCACCGTGTTCATCATGTCGAAGATCGGCAGGTACATCGCTACCACCATGCCACCGACGATCACGCCCAGGACCACGATCATCATCGGTTCCATGAGCGAGAGCAGCGCGCCCACCGCCACGTCCACTTCCTCGTCGTAGAAGTCCGCGATCTTGGTCAACATCTCGTCCAGACCACCGGTCTGCTCACCCACCGCGATCATCGAGATCACCATCGGCGGGAACACCTTCGACTTCTCCAGCGGAGCGGCGATCGTCTCACCACCGGCGATCGACTGCCGGGAGGCCATGACGGCATCGTGGATGACCATGTTGCCGGCCGTCTTGGCTGTGATCTCGAGGCCTTCGAGAATCGATACACCGGATGAGATCAGGGTGCCGAGCGTCCGGGTAAACCGCGAAACGGCCGACTTCCGGAGCAGGTCGCCCAGCACCGGGGACTTGAGCAGCGCGGAGTCGATGACCTTCCGCCCGCTCAGGGTCCCGTAGTACCGCCGGATGGCGAAGATCACTGCGCCGATGCCGAGCAGCAGCGCCCACCAGTAGCCGATCAGAAGATCCGAGAGCATGATCACGATCCGCGTCGGCAGCGGCAGATCCATGTTGACCGACGAGAACATGCTCTGGAAGACCGGGATCACGAAGATCAGCAGGATCGCGATCGCGGCTCCGGCCACCGTCATGATCACGCCGGGGTACACCAGCGCGCCCTTCACCTTC
>Ga0114129_10017371_pt1 | contig 10245 bp, 10 predicted proteins | sample RhiMetdeltSRZDD1_FD_80071 | JGI IMG/M metagenome (GOLD analysis project Ga0114129, IMG submission 80071) | Populus rhizosphere microbial communities from Tennessee, USA - Rhizosphere MetaG P. deltoides SRZDD1 (version 2) (version 2) | ecosystem: Host-associated > Plants > Roots > Rhizosphere >... | reverse complement strand
CGGCCTACGCGATGCGCTCGATCCGCAGCGACGATGAGGATCACGCGCGCGACGACGGCACACGTCCCCGCTCTGGTCGAGCTTCTTAATCGATCGCCACTTCTGCAGCGCTACGGGGTGACGCGTCCTGTTTCACGGCGTGGACTTTTGGCGGGTCTTCGTCGGCGCGAGACCGTGCTCGTCGCGATCGAGCGCGCCGAGATCCTCGGAGTCGCGTGGGTGATCATCACGCCGGCGCTGGATCGCTCGGCCTACCTGGGCCTGCTCCTCGTCGCGGAGGGGAAGCAGTCGCGCGGCATCGGGAGCGCGCTCATCGGACATGCCGAACGCCGAGCGCGTGCCTTGGGCTCCCGTCACATGGTCCTTCTTACGACAACGACTAACCGTCGCGCGCGCGCGTTCTACCGCCGTCATGGCTACCGACACGTGGGGAATCTTCCAGGCTTCGTCCGGCCGGGGATCGGCGAATCGCTTTACGTGAAGAGCTGGCCGATCCACTAGCGCGCGCCCCGCGAACCCAAACGCGTTTGACCGCTCGATATGACGGGACTAGCCTGACGCCGCCTCGAAGCTGGGGAGCTACAAGGGGAGCGGCGATGACCTTCGAGCGTCTGTGCGCGCACGGTCCACCCTGATACTCCGTCGCTCCCTGCCGCGCACGATATTGGGAGGTGTGGCGTGGCCAAGATCAACATCACGGTCAATCGCACGGAGCACCACATGGACGTCGCGCCGTCGCTGCTGTTGGTGGAACTGCTGCGCGATGAGCTAAGGCTCACCGGTACGCACGTCGGGTGTGACACGAGTCAATGCGGCGCGTGCACCGTCCTCATCGACGGCAGCGCGGTGAAGTCGTGCACCGTGCTGGCGGTCCAGGCAAATGACGCGGAGGTTGTCACGGTCGAAGGTCTCGCCACGGACGGCGAGTTGCATCCGGTCCAGCGTGCCTTCAGCGCCGAGCATGGTCTGCAATGCGGTTTCTGCACGCCCGGGCTGATGATCACCGCGGTCGATCTTCTGGCGCGCAACGCCGCGCCGACGGACGCGGAGATACGCCACGCGATCAAGGGCAATCTCTGCCGGTGCACCGGCTACCACAACATCGTCAACGCGGTCCGCTCGGCTGCGACCGAGATGCGTGGCGCCGCGAAGCCCCAGCGGGCAGCGGCGGAGGTGAAGCGATGACCGCCACAGCACCGACGACCTACATCGGCACGCGTGCGACGCGTAAGGAAGACCCTAAGCTCATCACGGGCCGCGGGACCTTCACCGATGACGTGACGCTGCCCGGCACCGTCTACGTCTCCCTCGTACGCAGTCCTCACGCCCACGCGCGCATCCGCCGCATCGATGCGGCTGCGGCCCGCAAGGAACCGGGCGTCGTGAGCGTCGTGACCGGTAAGGACGCCGAGGCGACAGGCGTGCTGCCCGTGTTCATCACTGTGCCGGGCATGAGTGGCTCGAAGCACATGCCGCTGGCGACCGACAAAGCTCGCTACGTCGGCGATGCGATCGCCGCCGTCATCGCAGACTCGCGTCAGGCCGCGAAGCGCGCCGCCGACATGGTGACCGTCGATTACGAACCGCTGCCCGTCATCGTCGACGCAACGAAGGCGCTTGAGCCGGGTGCGCCGATCCTCCACGAGGAGCTGGGGACGAATCTCGTCTTCACCTATCCCGTGAAGGGCGGCGACATCGACAAGGCGTTCCGTGACGCGGAGGCGACGGTCAAGCTCCACATCGTCAACCAGCGGCTCATCCCGAACGCCATGGAACCGCGTTCGGTCGTTGCGAAGTTCGAGGCGGGGGAGCTCACGGTGTGGTCAAGTACCCAGATCCCGCATTTCGTGCAGCTCATCCTCTCAGTCAATCTCGGCCTCTCGCAGAACAAGGTGCGCGTGATCGCGCCCGAGGTGGGCGGCGGGTTCGGAAGCAAGCTGCAGGTCTACGCCGAGGAGCTGCTCGTCGCGCATCTCGCGAAGACCCTCGGTCGTCCGGTGAAGTGGACGGAGGACCGGCGCGAGGGCTACCTCGCCACGATCCACGGTCGCGACCTTGTCGAAGACGTTGAAGTGGCCGCGAAACGTGACGGCACTGTGCTCGGCGTGCGCATTCGCACCGTGGCCAACATGGGCGCGTACCTGCAGGCATTCGCGCCCGGCATACCCACGATCCTTCACGCTTTCATCATCCCCGGCGCATACCGCATCCCCGCGTTCGACTGTGAGGTCAGAGGCGCGTATACGAACACGACCCCGGTCGACGCGTACCGCGGCGCGGGCCGACCCGAGGCGACGTTCGCCATCGAGCGCGCGATGGACCGTCTCGCGGACGAGATCGGCGTGGATCCGGCGGAGCTCCGCCGCAAGAACTTCGTCCCGACGGAAGCATTCCCGTTCTCGACGATCAGCGGGATCACGTACGACAGCGGTGACTACGAGCCCGCGCTCGACCGCGCGCTCGAGATGTCCGACTACAAGGGCTTCGAGAAACGACGCGCCGAGGCCAAGGCGCGCGGAAGATATCGCGGGATCGGGCTCTCGAGCTACGTAGAGATCTGCGGTCTTGCGCCCTCCAAGGCGAACTCCGCGCTCGGCGTCGGCTGGGGCGGTTATGAGAGCGCGCGGATCCGCGTGCATCCGACCGGGGCCGTCCAGGTGTTCACCGGAACATCGCCGCACGGCCAGGGCCACGAGACCTCATGGGCGCAGATCGCCGCCGACGCGATCGGGGTGACCCCGAACGACATCGAAGTGCGGCACGGCGACACGTTCGAATCGCCCGGAATGGGCGTGGGCACGTTCGGCAGCCGAAGCCTTGCCGTCGGTGGCATCGCCGTCCATAACGCGGCCGTGAAGATCCGCGAGAAGGTCATCCAGATCGGTGCGCATCTGCTGGAGGCATCGCCCGCTGACGTCGTTGTCCAGGGTGGCAAGGTATTCGTGAAGGGTGTACCTGAGAAGGCAAAAGCGTTCGGCGAGATCTCGATGGCGGCCTACCTCGCGTCGAATCTGCCGGATGGCATGGAGCCGGGGCTGGAGGCCACCACGTACTACGACCCGCCGAATTTCACGTTCCCGTTCGGCACTCATGTCGCCGAGGTCGAGGTCGATCCGGACACCGGAGCGATCGAGATCATCCGCTACTCCGCGTGCGACGACTGCGGCCGGCAGATCAATCCCATGATCGTCGAGGGCCAGCTGCATGGTGGGATCACGCAGGGCATCGGGCAGGCCCTCTACGAGACGGCGGTCTACGACGCGAACGGCCAGCTGCTGTCCGGCAGCATGATGGAGTACCACGTTCCGACCGCGGCGGATGTTCCGGCGTTCGCGCTGGATCACACCGTCACGCTCACGAAGACGAATGCACTCGGCGTCAAGGGCATCGGCGAGGCCGGCACCATCGCTTCGACGCCCGCGGTGGTGAACGCGGTCATCGACGCCCTCTCTCCGCTCGGCATCACGCATCTCGACATGCCTCTGACCGCGGAGAAGGTCTGGCAGGCCATTCGGAAGGCTGGGGAGGCACGACGATGATCACGCATCCTTTCACGTACGAAGCGCCAGCGACCATCGATGACGCGGTCAAGGCACTCGGCCGGTCGCGTGAAACCAAGATCCTTGCCGGTGGCCACAGTCTCATTCCCCTCATGAAGCTCGGACTGGCCGAGCCCGAGGTGCTCGTGGATATCGGCCGGATCACCGCACTGCGTGACATCAGGAGCGAGGACGGCGCGATCGTCGTCGGGGCGCTCGCGACCCATCGGTCCATCGCAGACGACTCCAAGATCGCGGCAACGCTCAGGGCCCTGGCGGAGGCGGCCGCCTCCGTCGGCGACCTGCAGGTGCGGTCCCGCGGCACCATCGGCGGAAGCCTTGCCCACGCCGATCCTGCGGCCGACGAACCCGCGCCGACCCTCGCCTTCGACGCGACGATCCGCGTCATCGGTCCGAAGGGCCGCCGCGATATTCCCGCGCGCGAGTACTTCAAAGGCACGTTCGAGACGGCTCTCGCGCCGAACGAGATCGTCGTGGAGATCCGGTTCCCCGCGCCCGCGGGCCGCTCGGGCAGCGCCTATGCGAAGTTCGCGCATCCCGCATCGGGCTTCGCGATCGTCGGCGTCGCCGCGGTGGTCGGCCTGAAGGCGGACGGCACGGTGGAGCGCGCCGCGATCGGCGTGACCGGCGCCGCCGCCGGGCCGTTCCGAGCGACCGCGGCTGAACGCGCCCTCGTCGGAACGCGCGCCGATGCCAGCGCTGTTGATGCGGCGGCGGCCAAGGCGGCGGACGGCGTGACGATGCTGTCGGATCTCACCGCATCGTCGGAGTTCCGCAAGCAGCTCGTGACTGTCCACGCGCGACGTGCGGTGGAGCGCGCGGTCGAGCGCGCTCGCGGCTAAGCCGACTCGCGTGTCCTGATACCCCGCCGGCACCAAAAACGGCGGCGCGTGCCGTTGGCATGGTGTGTGCCTGGCTGTTCACATAGACCGACACTCGACCGACACGGAAGTTCCCGCCGCTGGCCCTTTCGCGCGCGCCGTCGGCAGGGACATCGTCGCCCGATGACGACGAACGAGGCCCTGGACGCCATCGTCGAGCTCCGCTCGATCTGGGCGCGCAAGCACGGCAGGGTCACGCTGGCCGATCTCGGACTCGTCCTACGGCGGTGCGTGCGCAGCCGCGGCAGCGCCGCGATGCTGCCCGAGCGCTGGCGTTTGTATCCATCGGTAAAGTCCGTCCGTCACGAGTGGATCCTCGAGGCCTGAGACAGCGCACACGCCTTCGCTGAAGGACTAGCATCGGCCCGTCCTTCCGAGGATGGGGAGCGTACCGATGGAGTCCATGCCGTGCCGCGCGCATCCGCACCGTTCACTGACGCGTACACCGGGTGCGGTCGCGCGCGTCCGCGCAGGGAGAAGGAGGGGGCGATGATCCCCGCAGCGTTCGAGTACGAAGCGCCAACGGAGCTCGCGCAGGCCATCGACCGGTTGGCAAAGTTCGGAGGTGAGGCGAAGGTGCTCGCCGGAGGGCAGAGCCTCATACCGCTCATGAAGTTCCGGCTCGCGCAGCCTGCACGGATCATCGATCTGAATCGCATCGCCGGCCTGGCGTACGTCCGCGAGAACGGCGATCTGCGCATCGGTGCACTCACGCGTGAAACGGATCTCGAGGAGAGCGCGGTCATCCGTGAGCGCTACGCGATCATCGCGGACACCGCGGCGGTCATTGCCGACCCGATCGTGCGTAATCTCGCGACCGTCGGCGGCAACGTGGCGCATGCCGACCCGGCGAACGACCACCCCGCGACGCTCCTCGCCCTCCGCGCATCTGTCGTCGCGCGCGGAAAGGGCGGAGAGCGTGTCATCTCGATCGACGACTTCTTCGTCGACACGTTCACCACGTCACTCGCTCCGGATGAGATCGTCACCGAGATCCGCATCCCGCGCGCCCAGACGCAGAGCGGCGGCGCGTATATCAAGCTGGAGCGAAAGGTCGGGGACTTCGCGATCGTGGGTGTCGCCGCCCACCTCCAACTCGATGAGAGAGGCAACGTCGCAACGGCGGGCATCGGATTGACGAACGTCGGACCAACGGCGATCCGCGCGCGCGGGGCCGAGGACGCGCTCCGCGGCCGAGCGCCCGATGACAAAGCCATCGCCGTAGCGGCCGAAGCCGCCGCGGCCGAGTCGCAGCCGGTGGCGGATCTTCGCGGACCGGCCGAGTACAAGCGAGACGTCGTGCGCGTCCTCACGACGCGAGCACTGCGTCGTGCGGTCGCACGCGCGAAGGGGGGCAAGTAGATGCTCATGCAGCTGACGATCAACGGTGCGTCGAAGGAAGCAGACGTCGAGCCCCGCCTGCTTCTCGTCCACCTCATCCGCGAGAACCTGCTCCTCACCGGCACGCACATCGGGTGCGACACGACGAGCTGCGGTGCGTGCACTGTGCTCCTCGATGGCCGTCCGGTGAAGTCATGCACCGTCTTTGCGGTGCAGGCCAACGGACGGACCGTGTCGACGGTCGAGGGCTTGGAGCAGAACGGCGTCCTTCACGCGGTGCAGGAAGGCTTCACCAAGGAGCACGGGCTCCAGTGCGGTTTCTGCACGCCCGGGATGATGATGACCTCGGTCGCGCTCCTCGAGCGCAACGCGGCGCCCACCGAGCTGCAGATCCGCCAGGCCATTTCAGGAAACCTTTGCCGGTGCACGGGCTACGTGAACATCGTGAAAGCCATCCAGTACGCGAGCACGAAGATGGGCGAGGCCAAGGCCGAGAAGCAGCCGGCCACGGCGGGGAGGGCATGACGATGGCTGTCGAGATCGGCGGGATCGGCCACTCCGTTGCGCGCAAAGAAGACGCCAGGTTCATCCGAGGCAAGGGTAACTACGTCGATGATGTGAAGCTGCCCGGCATGGTCTACCTAGACATCGTGCGCAGTCCATATGCGCACGCCCGGATCCTGAAGATCGACGCCAGCAAGGCCCTGGCGATCCCAGGAGTTCTCGCGGTCATCACGGGAAAGGACCTCGTGCCGCTGAAGCTGGAGTGGATGCCGACGCTCATGGGCGATAAGCAGATGGTGTTGCCCACCGACACCGTCATGTATCAAGCGCAGGAGGTCGCCGCCGTTGTCGCGACCGAGCGCTATATCGCGGCCGACGGGGTCGCCGCGGTCGAGGTCGAGTACGAGCCGCTTCCGGTCGTCGTCGACCCGATCAAGGCGCTGCTGCCGGACGCGCCGGTCATCCGCGAGGACCGCGCGCAGAAGGACAACCACATCTGGCACTGGGAGACCGGCGACAGGGCCGGGACGGACAAGGCGTTCCGCGATGCGGACGTGGTGGTGAAGCAGGACATCTACATTCCGCGCATCGTCGTCGCCTCCATCGAGACCTGCGGGATGGTCGCGAAGTTCGACAAGGTGGACGGACAGCTCACGGTGTGGATGACGACGCAGGCGCCGCACGCGATCCGCACCGTCATCGCGCTGGTCGCCGGCCACCTCGGTCTATCGGAACAGAAGATTCGCGTCATCTCGCCGGACATCGGCGGTGGCTTCGGCGGAAAGGTCCCGGTCTATCCGGGCTACGTGCTCGCGATCGGCGCCTCGGTGCTCACCGGGCTGCCCGTGAAGTGGATCGAGGACCGCTCCGAGAACATTCAGGCGGACTCCTTCGCCCGTGACTACCACATCACCGCCGAGGTCGCGTCGAAGAAGGACGGCACGATGCAGGCGCTGCGGGTCAAGACGATCGCCGACCACGGCGCGTTCGACGCGGCGGCGAACCCCTCGAAATTCCCCGCGGGCCTGTTTGGCATCGTCACCGGCTCGTATCCGTTTGAAAAGGCGTTCGTCGAGGTCGATGGGGTGTATACGAACAAGCCTCCGGGAGGCATCGCGTACCGCTGCTCGTTCCGCGTGACCGAGGCCGCATTCGCGATCGAGCGGCTCGTGGATATCCTCGCGCTCGAGCTCAAGCGGGATCCCGCGGACCTGCGCATGCAGAACTTCATCCCGCCGCAGGCGTTCCCGTACATGTCGACGCTCGGATGGGAGTACGACAGCGGCAACTACGCCGGCGCGCTCAAGCTCGCCATGGACAAGATCGGGTACGCGGCGCTGCGCAAAGAGCAGTCCGAGAAGCGAAAGCGCGGTGAGCTCATGGGCATCGGCATCTCGAGCTTCACCGAGATCGTCGGCGCGGGTCCGTCCAAGCACTTCGACATCCTCGGCATCAAGATGTTCGACTCCGCTGAGATCCGCGTTCACCCCACGGGCAAGGCGATCGTCCGGCTCGGCGTGAAGTCACAGGGGCAAGGGCACGAGACGACGTTCGCGCAGATCGTCGCCGAGGAGCTCGGCCTGCCGGTCGGCGACATCAAGGTCGAGGAGGGCGACACCGACACCGCGCCCTATGGCCTTGGGACATACGCGAGCCGCAGCACGCCGGTCGCCGGCGCGGCCACCGCGGTCGCCGCGCGCAAGATCCGTGAAAAGGGTCGGCTCATCGCCGCGCATCTGCTCGAAGCAAGTCCCGACGACATCGAGTGGAAGGACTACAAGTACCAGGTGAAGGGCGTGCCCGCGAAATCAAAGACGATGGCCGAGGTCGCCTTTGCCGCATACACGAACCACCCGCAGGGCATGGAGGCCGGGCTGGAGGCTGTCGACTACTACGATCCACCGAGCCTCACGTATCCCTTCGGCAGCTACATCTGCGTCGTGGACATCGACAAGGGCACCGGCGAGGTCAAGGTGCGCCGGTTCTACGCGGTGGACGACTGCGGCACGATCATCAATCCGATGATCGTCGAAGGCCAGATCCACGGCGGCCTGACCATGGGGCTTGCGCCCGCGCTCTACGAGGAGATCAACTACGACAAGGACGGCAACATCCAGGGCGGCACGTTCATGGACTACCTCCTACCGACGTCGATGGAGACCCCGAGCTGGGAGACCGGGAAGACGACGACACCATCTCCGCACCACCCGATCGGCGCAAAGGGAGTCGGCGAATCGGCCACCGTGGGAGCGCCCGCGGCCATCGCGAACGCGGTCGTCGACGCGCTCGCCCACCTCGGTGTCCGGCACATCGACATACCGATCACGCCGTGGAAGGTCCAGAAGATACTGAAGGAGAAGGGCGTCGCGGAGTGACGCGGAGGTAGCGCGGCAGGGACATGCACTTCGAGGGGACCGCTGACATCGGTGCGCCGCGCGAGCGCGTCTGGGAGTTCGTCACCGACCCCGAGAGGGTGAGCCGGTGCGGTCCGGACGTGCAGCGCGTCGATGTCATCGATCCGAAGCACTTCAAGGTCGTCGCGCGCGCGGGGGTCGGCCCGATCCGCACGACGTTCGCGCTCGATGTCGTCTTCACCGAGCTCCGCGCGCCCGATCACGCTTCCGTGCGCGCGCGAGGGCAGGCGCCCGGAAGCGCCGTAGAGATGACGAACACGCTCGACCTCACCGACGCCGCTCCGGGACGGACCAGCCTCCGCTGGGCGAGCGATGTCACGGTGAGCGGGATGATCGCGAGCGTCGGCGCGCGCCTGATGCAGGGCGCCGCCGACAAAGTCACGCAGCAGGTCTTTGCGTGCATCAAGGAGCAGCTGGAAGCGCCCGCCGCGGCGAGCACGTGACCGACACGGCTGAGCCGATGTTGCCCTGGACGACGCCCGATGGGGTGCGCGCGGCGCTCGAGCGTGAGAGGTACGTCGCCGATCGCGACCTCGCTGTCACGCTGTTCCTCTCGCTGCGTCTTGGCAAGCCCGTGTTCCTCGAGGGCGAGGCTGGCGTCGGCAAGACCGAGGTCGCGAAGGTCCTCGCGTCCGGGCTCGGGCGTCGTCTGATCCGCCTGCAGTGCTACGAGGGTCTTGATCTTGCGTCCGCCGTGTACGAGTGGGACCACGCCAGACAGATCCTCGAGATCCGTCTGGCGGAGGCCGAGGGACGTGCCGCGGCGGCACGAACGCGCATCTATTCGGAAGAGTTCCTGATCAAGAGGCCGCTGCTCGATGCGATCGACCCGGCCGGGACGCCAGCGGTGCTGCTCATCGACGAGGTCGATCGCGCGGATGAGGAGTTCGAGGCGTATCTGCTCGAGCTGCTGTCGGACTTCCAGATCACGGTCCCCGAGCTCGGGACGTTCCGCGCCAGCGCTCCTCCTCCCGTCGTCATCACCTCGAACCGCACGCGCGAAGTGCACGACGCGCTGAAACGCCGTTGTCTTTACCAATGGATCGATTACCCCACGCGCGAGCGCGAGCTCGCGATCCTGTCACGCCGGCTCCCCGACCTGTCGGCGCGTCTCGCGCGAAGCGTCGTCGCCGTCGTGCAAGCGCTGCGGCGCGATGACCTCTTCAAGCGACCGGGCGTCGCCGAGACGCTCGACTGGGCCCTCGCGCTCACAGCCCTGGGGACGGTCGAGCTCGACCTTGACTCTCTCGGCAGCACGCTCGGTGTCCTCCTCAAATACGAAGAAGACGTTCGCCGCGTCCGCGAAGAGTCGCTGCCGCGTCTACTGGAAGAAGCCGGTGCCCGCTAGCCCCGTCGCGTCGAACCTCCTCCAGCTGCCGCGGCTCCTGCGCCGAGCTGGCATCCCGGTGGACGCGGAGCGCGCCCGGCTTCTGTTGCGTGGGCTCGCGGAGATCGACCTCGCGCGCGAAGACGATGTCCGGGCTGCATGCCGAGCGATGCTTGTGACGTATCCGGCCGATCGCGCTCGCTTCGATGAGGCCTTCG
>Ga0114129_10017370_pt1 | contig 10245 bp, 4 predicted proteins | sample RhiMetdeltSRZDD1_FD_80071 | JGI IMG/M metagenome (GOLD analysis project Ga0114129, IMG submission 80071) | Populus rhizosphere microbial communities from Tennessee, USA - Rhizosphere MetaG P. deltoides SRZDD1 (version 2) (version 2) | ecosystem: Host-associated > Plants > Roots > Rhizosphere >... | reverse complement strand
GGCGTCAGGACCGGCAGCACGCATTCGCGAAAGAACGCACGCAACGCCGCCGGATCACCGAGACTTTCGAAGGAGACAATGCGGATCTTCTGCTGGGCCAGAGCCGGCAGGAGATCACCGGTGGTCAGATCGTACAGCGCCGCTACGAACTCATGGCTCCGGCCCGCAGCGGCCTCCAGCTGCTGCGACGGCGTGAGGCCGGACAGATCGACCGCCGTATCGCCATCGGCCAGCGCCTGCTCGAGGCCGGCGACGCGAATCATGAAGAACTCGTCGAGATTGGATGATGCAATCGCCACGAATTTCACGCGCTCGAGGAGCGGCGTGCGACGATCGGCGGCCTCCTCGAGCACGCGTCCGTTGAAGGCGAGCCAGGACAGCTCGCGATTGATGAACAACGAGGTGTCAACGGCTTCGGTCGTCATGCGGTCGTCCCGGCCGGCTGCACGACGAGCGGCCGGCCAAACGTCTCGACGAACATGTCGGATCGCGCCGTCGCCGCGACCCGCTCCATCGTCAGGTCTCCCGTACCCTCGACCTCGAGGAGCCACGACTTGTCGCGGCGAATGATGCGAAGGTCGCGGACCTTCTGCCCGTGCTCGGCATCGAGCGCGTTCGCAACCCGAAGGATGGACGCGAGCTTTTTGACGAGGATTCGGTCTTCCCGATCGAGCGCGACGTACGGGACATGGCTCTGCTGCGGCGTGCCCCGCCGATGGTATCGAGCGATGTTGGAAACGATGGCCGTTTCGTCGTCGGACAATCCGAAGATCTGCGACGCGGCCAGGATGTACTGTGAGTGCTTGTGGTGAGCGCGGAGGCTGACGTAGATGCCGACGTCGTGGAGCATCGCGGCAACTTTCAGCAGCAGTCGTGCCCGATCGCCGAGGCCGTGCTCATCGCGAAGCTCGTCGAACATCCGGGTGGCGAGCATCGCCACGTGATGCCCGTGATCGCGGTCCCATCGATAGCGCTGTCCCAGGCCTTCCGCACTCGCGAGCACCTGCCGCTCGAAATCCTCGATGCTCACGCGACTACCGGCGTCGGTGAAGTCCAGCACCACGCCCGCCCGCAACGACGCGTCGGACACGACAACCTTGCGAACGGTCGACTCCGACAACAACGCGCGATACACGAGCAGCGCGGGCCCGAGCGTCTCGGCCTCGACGGCGGGAAGCCGGAACCGCTCGATGATGGCGTCCTCGTCCAGGCGTTCGACCTCGTCACAGAAAGCCAGGAATCGCTCGCGCGGAATCTCGTGGTCGCGCCCGCTCGTCTGATCCTCGTCCACCTGCGATGCGAGAAACCGCACGTCGCCACCGAGCGCGATCATGTGCGTGAGGCGATTCAGCGGAATCTCGAGGCGGATCTCGTCGATGACGTTCGCCACGTACCGCCGCAGCAACGCCATCTGAATGTCCTGGCTGTGCCGGCGAAGATCGAGCTGCTGGCGAAGGCGCACCGAACCAAGGGCGTAGACCCCCGAACGGTTCGGTTCGCCTCGCCGCAGCAGCGTCAGGCTCGTGCTGCCGCCGCCGACTTCCACCAACAGCGTTCGAGATCCACGGAATGCCGGATGGCGTCTGAGCCCGTCCCGCACCGCGAGGAACACGAGCCGGCTCTCCTCGGCTTCGTTGATGATGTCGAAGGCAACCCCCGTCCGGGCCTGAATGCGATCGAGGAACATGTCGCCGTTGCGTGCCTCGCGGACGGCGCTCGTGGCAATGGCGCGGACCTGGACGACGCCGTAACCGTCCATCAGCTGACGGAAGCCTTCCACGGCCGCAATTGCAGCGTCGAGCGTCTGCGATCGAATTGCGCCGAACGAGAAGGTGTCTCGCCCGATAAGCACACCCTTGGAGGCCTCTTCGATCGTTCGCGGCCGGGTGCCCGGCAGAACTTCTGCAATGGCGAGGCGGATGGCGCTCGCGCCCATATCGAGCGCGGCGACCAGCGCGGGAGCAGACGGCGCCTCGATCGTAGGGCTCGAGCGAGGCGCTCGTTCGGTCTTGTCCGCAGTGGGAGCGGTCATCAGCCGATGATAACGGACGCGCGCGGATTATCGATGAATCGATCTGTCACCGACGTGTAAACACAGACTCACGGACCAGATGGCTCTGTTTGTCATCGAGCGCACGATTCAGTTGTTGTGTTTGCATGTAGCGGCGGGCCTTTTCAGGCCCGCCCGGGGTCCTAAGACCCGCCCCACAGCAACACAGGTGAACTCCGCGGTTACCTAAACCAGATCGGTTCGACGTTCAGCGCGAAGGTCGGCGGGGCCCGGTGTACGCTTCGATCTGCGCTACTTCCGTCAATTAGTGGACGCAAGATTGGGTGACGATATCGATCTCGTACACTTCTCGTATTGGCGAGGCACGGCCGCCCTGGTAGGCAGGCGAGGGGTGGCGCAAGTCATGCATCGCTCGTGGCCATCGATGTACGCACGCGCTATAACTATCGCGTCAGTGATTCTGCTGAGGCCGACCGCGATTGCTATCGCCGATCGCCCCGCTGAGGAGAATCCCTTCCGCTTCCTCGAACCAACGATTCAGATCTCCGGCGATGACCAGAGCACCATGGATCAGGGCGGAGTCCTGGTGAGAGTTCTTCCGGCCAGCGGCCACGAGCTGGCCGTCCTGGCCGGCGGCTCGATCAACGTCACTCCCGACGACTTCATCGCCTCTGTCCGAGACGTTGCGGCCCTGAAACGAAGTTCACTGGTCCCGCAGATTGGCCGTTTCTCGGTGGAACCGCGGCTGGAGGACTTGCGCGAGCTGACGCTGGACGACGTTGACATCGACGAGATCCGGCGATGTCGACCTGACCGATGTGGGTTGAAGTTGACGCCCGAGGAGATCGGACAGTTGCAGCGAGCGGCAGCTGGCGGTGAGTCCAGGGACGCTCTTCAGGACGGGTTTCGACGTGCGGTTCTCGAGCGCACGAAGACATATCTGCGCAACGGGGACGAACGGACGAACCAGCAATTCTCGACGCTGCTCGAGCACTCGCCGTACCTCCGGTCGCGAATGCCGACTCTGATACAGCACCTCGAACGCTACCCGGCGATGCGAATCAACAGCGTCGAGTCGTTCTTGTACTGGACGAAGGAAGTCTACGCGTGGAAACCCATGATCAGCGTCACGCACGTGACGATCGTGCGGGGCGGCGGCGAAGATTCACCCGAGGTCGTCGTGGCATCACGTGATGTGTTCGCGACGCGGTACACGAGCGCTTCGTTGACGGTCTCGATGATGTTTCGCGATTCGGATTCACCCAGACGATATCTCGTCTACATCAATCGGACGTGGGTCGATGCCGTCCGTGCGCTCTGGCGCCCGTTCGTGGAGCATCGCATCAAAGGTTCCGCAAAGAGGGTCTTCGTCGGCGTGCGCGAGCGGATCGAGCGTCAGGCGTCCGCGAGCGTTTCACGCCGCTGACGATCAGGCCTACGATCTCGGCGGCTCAAGTCATCGTTGTGTCCTGCGTGGCATCTTCATTGGCGCGATTGCCGTCGTTGCAGTATCCGCTTCGCACGCTCCAGCTCACGTCGCCGCGAGTGGGAGAGGCGTTTCGGGAACCCTCGACTCGCTTCTTGCATCGACGCGACGATCGGAGGTGCCGTCATGAGTCTCTCAACTGAACGGGTGACCCCTCGGCCTGTTCGCCTTGACATGGCTGACGTGTCACTCAGCGGCGATTTGAGCCTGCCAGCCGACGCGCGCGGACTGGTGGTGTTCGCGCATGGAAGCGGCAGCAGCCGTCACAGCCCGCGCAACCGTGCGGTTGCCGAAGCCTTGCAGCACGGACGGCTGGGAACGTTGCTGCTCGACCTTCTCACGGAGCGCGAAGAGCGGACGGACGCAGTCACCGCGGAGTTTCGATTCGATATTCCGCTGCTGGCGAACCGTGTCGTGGCTGCCGTCGACTGGGCGAAGGCGCATCCTCAAACGGCATCGCTGCCAATTGGTGCATTCGGCGCGAGCACAGGGGCAGCGGCCGCTCTCATTGCCGCTGCCCAGCGGCCGACGATCGTTCGCGCGGTCGTGTCACGCGGCGGCCGCCCCGATCTGGCCGGCGACGCGCTCGAAGCTGTCGTGGCCCCGACGCTCCTCATCGTGGGTGGTCGGGACGAGGTGGTTCTCGCATTGAATCGGCTGGCACTCGGGCGGTTGAAGGGGCCGAAGAAGCTGGACATCGTGCAAGGCGCCACGCACCTGTTCGAAGAGCCCGGCGCGCTCGATGAGGTGTCACGGCTGGCGCGTGAGTGGTTCGTTCAACCTCTCGGAGGATGAGTCCCGAAGCTTCGCAGGGTCTGTACTCTCGATGCATTACGAGCCGGCCGCTGCCGATTGATCTGACTCCGTGGTGAACTGTTTCAGCAGCTCAGCGGGCAGGCGATCGACTTTGTAACCGCGGTCACTGACCTGTGCGACGAGATCCTCGGTCCCTCCCGGCCCATCGGCCGGTCCGTTATCCCAGAGCGCGATCAACGTGAGGGACTTTCCGTTCAGCGCGAGCGCGTTGAACAGCATCCACAGATTGTTGCGTTGCCAGATGCTGTAATCGCTCTTGCCTCGCAACCACACGGGCAACTCCAGGCTGTTACCGAGTACGCGAGGCTTCAGCCGCGCACACAGCCGGTTGTGACGTTCCACCCAATCCTCTCCACCGTGCTGGACCGAGGTGGCGCTGAATTGGCCCTGGGGCAGAGCGAGGAACAACCGAGTCTCGATGCCGAACTCCTGACAGATCTCGTGGAACAAGATGTCTCCGCCGCACCCGCCTCCGGCGATCCCGACGAGCACTCCGGGCTCGAGCTTCCGCTCCGCTTCGATGCTCTCGCGAATCATGCGCGACGCTTCCGCTTCGGCCGCTCGAGTGGGCGGAAACCGCGGCGTCTTCCGGTCGGGCGCGTCGACCATGTGTCCCGTGAACAACAGCACCCGGTCATGCGCCGCGGCTTTCTGGACGGCCGACTTCGATGGCTCGTCGCTCGAGTACACCGTTTTCGCCGATTCGTCGATCGCGGCAAGGGCCTCGTTGACGAACTCCAGACGTACGCCGAGCCGCTGGAAGATTTGAGCCTGGGCGCGAGCGGATTCGCGCGCGAAACCCGGCGCGTTCGCGAGTGCGGCCCTGTACTTGGCCGCCACCGTTTTCGGGGTGAGGGCCGTCAGGAAAGCGTGGTCCGCCGTACTGATTTCGGCCCACATCAGTTGTTCTGCATTCTGTGGTTGCTGCCGCTTCAGATACGTCGCACGCGCGGAGATCGACATCTCCACCGCTCCGGCGACCCGCTGGAACCGCGCGTTGGCCGCTTTCAACTCACGCTGCGCATCGTCTTCGGTCTCGAACGGCTCGTTCCACACATCCGGCAAGGCGCTGGCCAGCTCGTTTCGCAGCTTGAGCAGGCTCAATGCGTTCAGACCGGAATAGAAATGATTGAGATCCTGCTCGAATCCTTCGCCGTACTTGTCAATCGCCTCTTTCAGGTCCGCGGAGCGCAGCGCGGCAGCGCGCAACTCGGGATCTGTAAGGTCCTTCAGGCGATCGAGCCATTGCGCCTTCGCATTCCGCCCCTGCAGCGCGAACGCCTCCGCGCGATCGTTTGGTGTCGCGTCGGTGGAATCAATCACGCGTTGAATCGCCTGACTCGAGCGCACGAGGTCGCCCAGCTTCTGGTAAATCGTTCCGAGCCGCTGGTTGGTCTCCACGTCATCGGACAGCTGTGTTCGAAGCGCCTCGAATGTTTCGAGGGCACCGCTCCAGGCGCCGAGTGCGAACTGCGCGCGACCGACCGTGCGCAGTCCTTCGCTCGCCCATTCGAAGCTGCCGGCCTCGTGGGCCAGCAGCCGCAGGTCGCCACGCAGGTCGTTCTGCTGCGCGTAATCGACCGCCTCGCGAAAGTCCTGCGGCACGACGCGCAGCACCGTCGGACTTGGCGCGCGAAGGCTCGGCAGCATCTTGTAGACGGGGCTGTCGGTGCCCGACGCGGCAAGAGTTGCCTTGATGGCATTGACGAGTTTCTGGACGCTCGCGTTGGGAACCTGGCGGTCGTAGAGCAGAAATCGATCCGTCTGCAGATCGAACGGATAACTGTCCACGTCGGCGCGAATCAGCAGCGTGCCGCGCGGACGCAAGCCGTGCCGGATCCCCAGCTCGTAAAAAACGTTCGCATTGTGGATGGAAAGATCGGCGACGACGAGGTCCGCCGTCACGAGGAGACGGAACATGTCCTCGCGGATATTCCCCGCCTCTGCAATGTTGGCCGTGGTCGATCCAGGCACGCCTGCGGCCTTCAGCGCAGGCTGGATCAGGGCCTCGTCGACTGCGTCGAAGTCGATACCTTCCTTCGTGCCGAACGGACGGACGATAAACGCACGTGGCACGACGGCTACCCCAGCAGCTTCTCTTCGAGCTGCGTGAGTTGACGGACGATCTCGTCACGGCCGTCTTTCGGGAATTCGGTTTCCATCATCTGGCGGAAGAACCGGAACTGCGTCCGCATCGAGTCGCGCACCTTCGAGGTGGTGCCGCGCGACATTGCGCTGGTGTATGCCTGCGCAATGAGATCGCGCGCGCCGGCGTCGAGGTCCCGGTGCAGCAATGCGCGGAGCAGGAGGCGATCCGCAGCGGCGGACAGGTTGAACGTATCGGTGTGCGTGGCCGCCAGCGCGGTGGCGAGCTGCTCGAGCTCGGTGATCGACGCGGCGACGGCGTCCCCGTTGCCACCTGTGCCGAACGGGGCTGAGGGCCTGCCCTTGCCTCGCCAGCTCAAGACGACATCGCCGGCAATCTGATTGGCGAGCGGATACGCATCACCAGGGCCATTCTTCTTCGAGTGAACGTACGCAGCCTCGTAAGCGTCCCTCATCTCGCGCAGCGCTTTCCGTCGTGTGGCTGCATCGATGCCGGGCATCAGCGCGCGACGCTTCAGTACGCTCCCGAGCAGCGAGTACCGCTCCGACGTCTCGCCAATCGCGATCAGACTCCGGAGGTCCTTCTCGGCCTTGTCGAGAAGATCCTGCGCTTTGACGATGTCGGCTGAATCCTGGCGGATGAGCGCGCCTGCCCATCGGGCGCGGCAGTTGGCCAGCTGCTCGACGGCTTTCATCGGCGCGGTCGCTTTTTCGGCACCGAGCATCCGTTCGTAATACTCGACCGCCTTCTCGAACTGACCGACCTCGGCGAACGCATCACCCGCGACTGCGCAAAGACTGGCGGACTTCCACCAATCAGCCGGAGTGAGCGGAACGCGCGCGTCGAGCTGTGCCAGGAGCGAGGCTGCATCACTGGCCTCGCGTGCCGCGGCGGTTCGCTGCTCGAGCCACAAGCACAGCTCGCTTTCCGCGACGAACGTCTCTTCCCGTGTCGCCGACTCGCCCGCAGAGAGCGAAAACGACGGATCCCCGTAGCATTGGTATGCGCCCCACGTGTTCGTCTCGCCATGCGTCATGTACGTGTCGCGACGCGCCTGAAGAACGGCATCGCCGTACAATTCGCCGCTCAGCATTCGCCGGTAGAACGACGTCGCAAACGTTTTCGCGGCGGCATCGTTGACGGCCCACCCCGCCGCAACCACGGCGCGCGCGCCAATCTTGATGAACTGCGTTGCCAGATTGGCGGCGAGCTTGTGGAAGTCGGCGCGAGGCGCTGCATCCCCTCGCGTCTGACCGAGATGGCAGCAGTTGATGAAGACCAGCTCGGGTACGTGGCGCAGCTGATCGGCCTCGGCTGCCGTGAAGAACAGACCGTTGTCGAGCACGAGACCGCTCACGTGCTCCTTGCCTTCTTCGGGCTCGAACTCGAAGACGCCGTGCGCGGCAAGGTGGAGGACGCGCCACGGCCGATCGTGGACGGCGGACAGCACCGCCATGGGCGTTGCAGCCTCCTCAAGCAGCAGATGGACGTCATACTCGGCGTCGGTGAGCTGACTCGCGACGCTGGTCGCTTCGCCGGCGGCACCCGCCAGGGAGGGAAACCGATCGTCGGAAACGATCGGATTGCCAATGACGAGCGCCGTATTCGACGGCGCGCGGAGCACCTGCCCGCGCTCCTCGGGGAGCAGCAGCTGTCGGATCATCCCGCTCGACACCGAGAGCGGCTCGGGGCTGCGATCGAATCCGTCGCGGATCAGCTCCCACGGAATGCCGGCCGCTCCCGGATTCAGCATGAGCGCAAGCTTGCGGCGATCCGGCGCGTACGGCTTGAAGTCGTTCGGCACGAGCAGCTCGAACAGCGTCTGCCCCAGCTTCGGATCGTCGGCCGTTGTTTCGAGTGCCCGCTGCACGAAGCCGTCGACGAGTCCTCGCTGGGTCGGTCGCAGCCGCATCGGCGCGCGCGCAGTCTGCGTGACGGCCTCGAACTTCAGCGCATCATCCGGCTCGCTCACGATCCGGATGCGCTGCCACCACCCGGGCGCCTGGTCGAAGCGCACCCGCCGTTGCCCCTGCTGTCCTTGCACGAGCAGCTCGTCGATCACATACGCGTCGAACTCCGGCGCCTGCGTCAGCGCGCGCAATACGTGCAAGCCCTCGATCGCGCGATCCTCGTACAGCTCGAAGATCTCGACCTGAGTAATCTGCGCCGTCGGGGATCCTTGCGCACCATCGGTCCCGCTCGCTCCGCCCAGGCGCAGACGCTGGTTCGCCTGCAGCACGGCGCGCAAGAGCGCACGGATGCTGTCCGCGAGCGACAGACCACCCTCGCCCGACCCGACCAGGATCGCAGTAACGGGCGCCTGGATCGTCGTCCCTGGAACGAATCCTTCGCGCTGCTGGCGTCGCCGGGCGCGGCCAACGCAATCGGCGCCGTACAGCGTCAGCGCATGCGCCAGCGTCGATGTCAACGATCCCGGTGTCAGCTCGCCCACGATGCCGAGGCCCGCGACGATTGCCCCCGGGTGGATCGACAGATCGCCCGGCGGCGGGTCGTTGAGGACCACGACGCCCGTGTTGATCGGGCCGGGGTAGAGCTCCATGCGCAGAAGCTCCGAGAGGCGACCGCCGAGTCGTCTGTCCAGGTACGCTTCGGCCGCGACGATCACGTCGTACCGGTAGTGGCTGACGAGCACAGGGAACCTGGCATTCGTGAGATTGTCGTGGACCATCCGGATGGCGATGCGCGTGTCCTCCGGTTTGACCTCGACTTTCTCGCGCCGCCCACCCAATGCCGCGGACACGAGCTCCGCTTCGTCAGGCACCATGGCGGGCAGCGGATCGCGCATCTCGAATGTCTCGGCCGCGTCACGAGCGGCGCGTGGAGCCGTCGGCAGCTTCGAGGTCGTGCCGGTGTCCAGCAGGTCAAGAATGGCCGCGAAATGGCGTTTGTCGTTCGCCATGTCCCCATGGACCGTGTCCATGTAGAACGTGCGGATGCCTTTCGGAATGCCGGTGTCCCAGAGCACACGCCCGTCGCCGCGGGGCGTCGCGATGACCGTCACTCTCCGGCCCGAAGGTACGTTCTCGTCGATGGCGAAATCACACGCGGTTTCATCGGCGGCGCCCGCGACGTACACGACACGAGCCGGATCCAGCGGACTCTCGCGCACGACCGCCGCCAGCTTGCGTGCGCGATCCAGCGCGGCCTCGGCGGGCAGCGCCCACCGGAATCCTGCAGACTTCGCGGTTGCAATGGTCGATCCGAAGAGGCCGCGGGTTTGAGGAGCGTCGAGCTCGAGGAGGCGCTCCCACACTTTGCGATCAAAGAAGTCAAGGCTGCCGCCTGCATGCGGCAGCAGGTTCAGCACGCCTTCGAAGCCCGCGATTGTCTCGAGAAGGCCGGCATGATCGTTCCGAAGATCGACGAGCGCGAGCTTCTTCACGAGCGCGTCGCGGCCGATGAGCATCGCGGGAATCGCGTGCGAGCCGCCGTTCGGCGTGCCGAGCATGATCAAGCGTGCGCCGGGGTGCGTGCACATCCGCGCCCACGTCTGCTGACCCTTCTTGTCCGCCAGCATCGTTCGCACGACGAGCCCGCCCATGGAGTGGGCGAGCAGGCGAACCGGCTGCTTCGCGGCCCCGGCAAGCGGCAGCATCGCATCGAGCGCCACGCGTAAATTGTCTGCGGCATGTTCGAGCGACTGCCGCCAGTCGTATGGAAACGGGACGACCTCGTGCGTCGCTTTGAGGTGATCGCACAGCGCAGCATATCCGTCCGTCAGCAGTCCCGTCGCCTTGACGGCGTTCTTTGCCGCGAGGAGTGACATGCCGCCGCGCGCGAGCTCGAGGATGTTCATCCAAACGG
>Ga0114129_10017369_pt1 | contig 10245 bp, 7 predicted proteins | sample RhiMetdeltSRZDD1_FD_80071 | JGI IMG/M metagenome (GOLD analysis project Ga0114129, IMG submission 80071) | Populus rhizosphere microbial communities from Tennessee, USA - Rhizosphere MetaG P. deltoides SRZDD1 (version 2) (version 2) | ecosystem: Host-associated > Plants > Roots > Rhizosphere >... | reverse complement strand
TCGCGCCGGTGCTCGCCGGCACGTGGCGCTCGTTCAAGGTGCTCTACGGCACACTCGGCGCGCTCGTGGCGGCTGCGCTGCTCGCGCAGGTCGTGCGCGGCGAGTCGCCGCTGGGCTTGCTCGGCGCGTACTCCGTCACGGGCGAGCATCGCTACGAGCCGCTCGAGGTCGGGCGCTGGCTGCTCTACCACGTCGCCGAGCTCGATCTCTACGTCGGCGTCGTGCCCTTCGCCGCGACGCTCGTGCTCGTCGCCCTGTGGCGCCGTCTGCCGCGCTCGCTGCGCCCGTTCCTCGCGGCGACGGCCGCGCTCTCGATCTGCTTCGTGCTCGAGGTGTCGGCGTTCGCGTCGCTGCCGTCCGTGGCGCGGATCGAGGAGCGGAACCTCTTCTACCTCGCGCCGCTGCTCCTCATCTCGCTGCTCGTCTGGATCGACCAGGGACTCCCCCGGCCCCCGCTCGCGGCCGGCGTCGCGGCGGTGGTGGCAGCCGCGCTCCCCGGCGTGATCCCGTACGAGCGCCTGATCGGCGTGCCGAGCCAGTCGGACACGCTGATGCTGCTCCCGCTCTGGCGCATCCACGAGCGCTGGGCGATCGCGCTCGACGACCTCGCGACGATCGTGCTCGTGCTGGCCGCGGCCGCGGCGATCGCGTTCCTCGTCGTGCCGCGTCGCTTCGCGCTCGTGTTCCCGCTCGCCGTGCTCGCGTTCTTCCTCGCCGTCGCGCGTCCGATCTCGGCGCGCATGGAATACGCGGCGCTCGGCGCCCTCGCGGAGGGGATGAACACGAAGCACAAGGACTGGGTCGATCGCGCGGTCGCCGGGCGGGGCGAGGTCGCGGCGCTCTGGACCGGGAACACGTCGCGCTTCTCGATCTGGCAGAACGAGTTCTTCTCGCGGAGCGTCGGGCCGGTCTACTGGGTACGGACGCCGATGAGCGGCGGGCTCCCGACGACCGGGCTCACGCTCGACGAGCGCACCGGGCTGCTCCGCGACCCGCAGGGCCGTCTCGTGCGGACGCGCTTCGCGCTGACGGACGGCTCGGCCGCGGTGGCGGGACGGGTAATCGCCTCCGATCCGCGGCGCGGCGTCTACCTCTACGAGCTCGACGGCCCGCTGCGCCAGACGGCGATCGTCGAGGGGCTGCACCCGAACGACACGTGGTCCGGCCCGACCGTCACGTACAGGCGGCTCTCGTGCGACGGCGGCAGCCTCACGGTCGGGCTGCAGAGCGACCCGAACCTGTATCGCACGCCGTCGACCGTGACCGCAGGGGGGCGGAGCGTGCGCGTCCCGCCCGACGGCAGGCAGCACGCGTTCACCGTGCCGCTGCGGCCGACGAACGGCGTCTGCGCCGTCACGTTCACGGTCTCGCCCGCCGTCGTCCCCGGGCACGGCGACCTCCGCCGCCTCGGCCTCCACTTCAACACCTTCCGCTACTCGCCCTGAGAATCGTCGTCGACGTCTCGCCGCTCTCGCACCCGCGCACCGGGATCGGCAACTACATCCGCGGGATGCTGCACGGGCTCGTCGAGGCCGGCGCCGACGACGTCGTCGCGTTCGCGCCCGCGAGCGAGCGCGGCGCGAAGAACATCGAGGCTTCGCTCAACGGCGTGCCGATCGAGCGGCGCATCAAGAAGCTCCCGGTCGCCTACGGCTGGCGCGAGGCGTGGTCCGCGGTGCGTCGCCCGCACCTCGAGCGTGTCGTCGGCGACTTCGACGTGTTCCACCTCTCCGACTGGCTGCACGTGCCGCAGCGCGCCGGCGTGCGCGCGGTGACGGTGTACGACCTCGCGCCGCTGCACTTCCCCGAGTGGTCGCACCCGCGTACGCGGCGGCTCCACGGGCGGAGCTACGAGGAGACGAAGCGCGCGGATGCGGTGTTCGCGATCTCCCGGTACACCGCGAACGACGTGCGCGAGCAACTCGGCGTCGAGGCGCACGTCGCGTACCCGGGCGTCGATCCGCGTTTCACGCCGGACGGCGAGCGCGAGCCAGGTGACTACGTGCTCGCGATCGGAACCCGCGAACCGCGGAAGAACCTGGACGTGCTCGACTCGCTCGACGTGCGCGTCGTCGACTACGTGCCGGACGAAATGCTCCCGCGCCTCTACCGCGGCGCCTCGGCCTTCGTGTTCCCGTCGCGCTTCGAGGGGTTCGGGATGCCGGTGGTCGAGGCAATGGCGTCCGGCACGCCGGTCGTCTGCTCGAACCACCCATCGCTGGACGAGGCCGCCGGAGACGCCGCGGTGCGTGTCGATCCCGAGGATCCGGCCGACATCCGGCGCGGGATCGACGAGGCGCGCGACCGGCGCGAGGAGCTCGTCGCGCGCGGGCTCGAGCACGCTGCGCGGTTCACGTGGCGCGCGACCGGCGAGGCGATGCTGAAGGGTTATCGCGCGTGAAGGTCGCGCTCGACGTCTCGCCGCTCAAGCTCACGCGCGCGGGCTCGGCGCGGTACGTGGAAGGGCTGCGGCGTCATCTGCCTGCACACGTCGAGCTCGGCGAGCTCGCCTGGGGCGGGAGCGGGCGCGCGACCGCCTTCGTGCGCGACGCGGTCTGGTACCCGCTCGGCCTGCCGCGCGCGGCCCGCGGCGCCGACCTGCTCCACGCGCCGACGTTCCGCGCGCCGCTCCGTTCGTCCGTGCCGCTCGTCGTGACCGTGCTCGACCTCGCGGTGCTGCGGCACCCCGAGCTCTTCAACCGCTGGAACGCGACGTACAGCCGGCTCACGGTGCCGCGCGTCGTGCGTGCGGCGCGGAGGCTGATCGCGATCTCGGAGTTCACGAAGGCCGAGCTCGTCGAGCTGCTCGGCGTCAAACCGTCGCGGGTCGACGTGATCGGCGTGCCGCCGCCGGAGGGGCTTACGCCCGACGGTGCCCGGGCCGAGGGCGACTACGTCCTCGCGGTCGGCACGCTCGAGCCGCGCAAGAACCTCTCGCGAGCCGCGGAGGCGGCGGCCCGAGCCGGTGCAGAGCTGCGCGTCGTCGGCGCGCGCGGCTGGGGCAACGTCGAGGCGAACGGCGTCCGGTGGCTCGGCGAGGTGGACGACGCGGAGCTCGCGAGCCTCCTGCGCGGCGCGCGGGCGCTCGTGTACCCGTCGCTCTACGAGGGCTTCGGGATCCCGATCCTCGAGGCGATGTCGGTGGGCACGCCGGTCGTGACGTCGCGCGGCGGCGCGACCGAGGAGGTGGCGGGCGGCGCGGCCGTGCTCGTCGATCCGCTCGACCCCGCGTCGATCGCCGCAGGGCTCGAGGAAGCGGACCGTCGACGTGACGAGCTGCGCGCGCTTGGGCTCGCGCGAGCGGGCGAGTTCACGTGGGACGACGTCGCGCGTCGGACGGTCGACGTCTACAGGGCGGCGCTGTGATCGTCGTCGACGCCGACTTCCTGGGCCGCGGCCGCACCGGCGACGAGACGTACGTCGAGAACCTGCTCCGCGCGATGGCGCCGCTCGCCGGTGACCTGCGGATCGCGGCGCTGACGCGCGACGCCGCGCTCGTTCCCGAGGGGATCGAGCCGATCGTGCTGCCTGCGCGCTCCCAGGAGCTTCGTATGGCGTGGTCGGTGCCGCGCGCCCTGGGACGTCTTCGGCCGCGGCTCGCGCACTTCGTGCACGCGCTGCCGCCGCGGCTCCCGTGTCCGGCGGTGCTGACGGTGCAGGACCTGAGCTTCGAGCGCGCCGGCTCGCTCATGGGCTGGAAGGACCGCGTGGTCTTCCGCCGTGTCGTTCCCCGGTCGGTGCGCCGCGCCGCGCGGGTGCTCGCGATCTCCGAACGGACGAAGCGCGACCTCGTCGAGCTCTACGGCGTCTCCGAGGACAAGGTCGTCGTCACGCCGCTCGGCGTAGATCCTGCGTTCACGCCCGGTCACGACGGGCGCGGCACATATCTCCTCTTCGTCGGGGCGATCCAGGAGCGGAAGGACCCGCTCGCCGCAGCCGCGGCCGCGTCGGCGGTCGGCCTGCCGCTCGTGGCGGTCGGGCCTGAAAAGGACACGCGACTGGCAAGTGAGCTGCGACTCGCGGGCGCGGACGTCCGCGGGTACGTCTCGAAGCGCGAGCTGGCGGAGCTCTACCGCGGCGCCGCGGCGCTCGTGCTCCCGTCGCAGTACGAGGGCTTCGGCCTGCCGGTCGTCGAGGCGATGGCGAGCGGCACGCCGGTCGTCGCGGCACCGGACGCGGCCTTGCGCGAGGTCGCGGGCGACGCCGCGGTGTTCGCAGAGGCGCCGCAGCTCGCCGGCGCGGTGCGGCAGGCGCTCGACGAGCGCGAACGCCTCGTCGCCGCGGGCCTCGAGCGCGCGCGGCGCTTCACCTGGGAGGAGACGGCGCGGCGGACGCTGGACGTCTACCGCGAGCTGCTCGCGTGACGGTCTCGGCGGTCGTCGTCTCGCACGGCCACGCGGACGAGGTCGAGCGGCTCGTTCCGGTCCTGCGTCCTCAGGTCGACGAGCTCGTGCTGATCGAGAACGTGCCGGGCAGCGTGCACGGCGAGCCCGAGGGCGCGCGCGTGGTGCGCAACGAGCGCGCGCGGACGTTCGCGGCGAACGTCAACGCCGGGATCTCGGCGACGAGCGGCGAGCTCGTGCTGGTCGCGAACCCCGACGCCGTGCCCGAGCCGGGCGCCGTCGCGACCCTGCGGGAGTTCATGGAGGCGCACCCGCGTGCAGGGATCGCCGGGCCGCAGATCCGCTGGCCCGACGGCACGTGGCAGCCGTCGCGTCGCCGCTTTCCAACGGTCGGCGGCACGATCGTGCGCCGCACACCGCTCCGCTCGCTGCGTGGCCCGTACAGCCAGCGCGACCACTACCACCTCGACGAGCGGCCGACCGAACCGGTGCAGGCGGACTGGCTGCTCGGCGCGTTCCTGCTCATGCGGCGCGCGATGCTCGACGAGCTCGGCGGCTGGGACGCGGGCTTCCGCCACTACGGCGAGGACATCGACCTCGGCTATCGCGCCGCGAAGGCGGGGTGGGAACGCTGGTACGTCCCGGGCGCGCTCGTCACGCACGACTACGCGGCGGTCGTCGACCGCACGTTCTTCTCGCGACACACGCTGTGGCACCTGCGCGGGATGCTGCGTTTCGTCCGCAAGCATCCTGAACGTCTGACTGCGCTCTAGGAGGGCTCGGCGAAACACGCGCTGTGCCCCCGGGCGAGGCCTGCCTCACCAAGCCCTCTACCCGTCACAACTTCGTCGCGAAAGCGTCACAAACCGAAACGGACACTTTCGCGCGCGGCGGCGCGCCGCTACCACCGGTGCAACGTCACTCTTCCGAAGGAGTCGCCCATGCGTCGTGTTCGTCTGCTCGCCGCGCTGCTCACACTCGCGGTCCTCGTCATCCCGGCCGCCGCAGGAAGCGGCACGGGTGCGATCGTCATCAGCCAACTCTTCGGCGGCGGAGGGAACGCCGGTGCGCCGTTCGCCTCCGACTACGTCGAGCTGTTCAACAAGGGCTCGTCCGCCGTCGACGTGACCGGCTGGTCGGTCCAGTACGCGACCGCTGCCGGCGCGAGCTGGTCCGCCACACCGCTCAGCGGCTCGATTGCGCCAGGCCGCTCGTACCTCGTCGAGCTCGCCGGCGGTGCGACCGGCGCGGCGCTGCCGACACCCGATGCCACGGGCTCGACGAACATGGCCGCGACTGCGGGCAAGGTCGCGCTCGTCCGCGCTGCGGCTGCGCTCACGTGCGGTGCGAGCGCGGGAAGCTGCAGTTCGGCCGCCAACCTCGAGGATCTCGTCGGCTACGGCACCGCGGCCGACTTCGAGGGCTCGGGAGCGGCGCCCGCACCGAGCAGCACCAACGCGATCATCCGCGCGGGACAGGGCTGCACCGACAGCGACGTCAACTCGGCGGACTTCGTGACGGGTGCCCCCGCGCCTCACAACTCGGCGTCCGCGGCCCACGCGTGCGCGGGTGGTCCTCCGCCCGGCGGACCGAGTGCGTCGGCGTCCGCGAGCGTCGCCGTCGACCTGAACGCGGTGCTCTCGATCTCGCTCGAGCGCGCCTCGCTCGACTTCGGGGCGGCGGCCTCGGGTTCCACGCCGACGCCGATCTCGGAGCGCGTGACCGTGCTCAGCAACCATCCGGCCGGCTACGGGCTGAGCGTCCAGCGCACGGCGTTCTCGCCCGCCGACCTTCCGCTCGGGATCCAGGCGAGCGCACCTGCTGGCGGCACGCTCGGCTCCGGGCTCGGCGGCTCCGGGCTCGCGGCGGTTCCGATCGCTCCGTCATCGCTCCAGATCGGCACGACGTCGGCGGCGAGCCCGTCCGCCGGTGACGTCTGGCCCACGAACGTCGGCTTCGCCTCGGCGCTGCCGTCGGTCGCCCCGGGTCGCTACACCGCGACGCTCACGTTCACGGTGATCGGCCGGTGAAGCGTGCCGCGCCGCTCGCCTGCGCCGTGCTCGGCGGTCTCGTCGTCCTCCCGACGGGCACGGCGCGCGAGCGGCCGGTCGTCTCGCTGTCCGCGTCGCCCGCGCGCGTGATGACCGGGCCCGGTCGCGTGCAGGTCGTCTCGCTGCGGAACTTCGCCTCGTCCACGGCTTCCGTCACCGCCCGGGCCGGCGGCGTCGCACTCGACCTGCGCGGCCGGCCGCGGATCGTGGGGAGGACGGCTGCTTCGTCGTGGCTCGGGGTCTCGCCGCGCGAGCTCTCCGTCCGGGCCGGCGGCACCGCCGAGCTCCACGTTCAGGCGCGCGTGCCGCGCGGCGCCGAGCCCGGCGACCACCATGCGGTCGTCCTCCTCGCGACCCGCACGACCGCGGCGGACGGCGTCGGCGTTCGGATGCGGATCGGCGTGCGTGTCGTCGTGCGCGTTCCGGGGCGGGTGGTCAGGCGACTTCTGGTGCGGGGGATCGGCGTCAGGCGTTCCGGCCGCGTGCGGGTCATCGACGTCGCGCTCGCGAACCGAGGCAACGTGACCGAGACGCTGCCGCGCGGACGGATAGCGGTCGTCGTGCGGGGGCGCGCCGGCAGCGATCGGCTCTTCGCCCGACGCCGCGAGCTGCTCCCGCACTCACGAGCGGCGGTGAGCGTCATCTACCGTGGCCAGCGCCGCGGACTCGCCGCCGTGGCGGTCGAGATCGACGGCCGCGCCGTCCGGACCTTCCGGATCCGTGTCTGAGCTACCGCCCCGGCCCGCGCAGCCCCGCCGCGCAGCCGCGGCGGCTCGGCGGCACCGTGCTCGCTGGCGAGAAGCTGTACTCGAGCTGCGCGCCGAGCTTGCGCAGGTCCGAGAGGTTTGGGTCGACCTCGTGCGGGACGAACGTCTTCGCGATCCGCACGTCGACGTGGAACGGCGGCGCAGGGGTGCGGAGCAGGAACGTCCGGTCCTCGAGGCGGTTGACGACGAATGTGCAGCGGTCGGTCACCGCGCCGAGGGCCGGCTGCCTGTCCGGACCGCGGCGGAGCTTCCCGACGCGAATCGTCACGCGCGACGGAACGTCCTTCCCGCCCCAGGCCTTGCGGTGCACACGCACGACGGCGAAGCCGGGAAGGTCACCGGGCGTCGTGAACTGCGTGTAGTCGCTCTGCTTCGCAGCCCAGCCGTCCTGCGAGACGTTGCGAGTCGAGTTCTGCAGTCGAAGCGGCGGGTCGATCTTGAAGAGCCGCCAGAACGTCTTCGTGCCGGCGGCGAAGTGCGCGTGCCGCGCGATCTCGGTGCCCACGATGTCGATCCCCGGATCGGTCACGACGTACTCGACGTTCGTGGGTGGCGGCGTGATCGCGCCGGTCTGCGCGTTGACCAGATCGGGCGTCAGCGTCGGGCCGGGGCCGGGGGCGCTCCCGTCGGTCGACCAGACGTGCTTGATCGAGCGGTTCCAGAACTCCATCTGCCAGAGCCCGTTGAAGTCCGTCAGGCGCTGGCCGAGATAGAGCGTCGGCGCACCGCCGGTCGTGCGGTCGACCCAGTCGAACGGGCGCGCGATGTCGGACGAGAGCTCCTCGGAGAACGTGTTCGACGCGCTCGCCGCAGACATCTGCCCCGCGAGCGACCAGCCGAGCACGACGACCGCGACGGCCGCCAGCATCGGCCGAACGCCGCGCGTCAGGACGCGCGGCAAGGCGATCACGACGAGCGAGAGGACGAGCATCCCGATGAGCACGTGGCGGGCTCGCTCCGGCGTCCAGGCGTACGCGCGGTTCGCGGCCTGGAGCAGCGAAAAGCCGGGCGCGTCGGAGTAGACGCGCACGTCCATCTTGTACTGATACGCGGCGAGAAGGGCGGTGAGCGTCAACGCGGCCGCGCCGACCACGGCCCACCAGCGCACGAGCGGCCGCTCGAAGAACATCGCCGTCCCGATGAAGAGCAGCGGCGCGACGTAGATGAGGTTCCGCTCGACGACGAGCGTCGAGAACGTCGTCGAGATGTACGCGGCCTTCACGGCGGTGTACCACCCGAACCCGACGATGAGCGCGCCCATCGTCGCGATCACCGCGCGCCGCTCCTGCGTCCACGTCTCTCCCCGCGGGCGGACGAGCGCTGCGAGCCCGGCGATCATCGGGAACACGCCGATGCCGACCGCCAGCGCACCTACGGCCCAGAGGCCGTTCTCGAGCATGCGGTCCTTGTAGTAGAGCGTCGAGATCAGCCACGCGAACGAGCGATGCGAGATCGCGGCATTGACCGCGATCACCGCGCCGACCGCGAGCGTGACGCCGCCGACCCAGTCCCACCTGGACCAGCGCGCGTACTCCCGTTTCGCCCTCGCGCTCGTCGCGACCAGCGCGAGCGCGGCGACGACGAACGCGGCAGGCACGACGGCCAGCTGCTCCCGCACGAAAGGAGAGATCAGTGACGCGAGCACCGCCCCCGTGATCCACCATCGCGTCCGTGTGGCGAGTGCCTTGGCGATCAGGAACGCGCTGAGCGTCGCCCAGGGGTAGGCGAGCGGCTCCTCGACGAGCATCGACGAGTAGTAGAGGGCGGGGACCGACCCGGCGCCGGCCGCGGCGAAGAGCGCCCACGGCTTCGTTACGACCATCCGGGCGAGCCAGTACGTCGGGAAGACGACGGCCGCCATGAGCAGCACGTTGAGGTACTTCGCGGCGCCGTAGGCCTGCCCGACGTCCTGGATCCACCACACCGGGGCCAGGACATACGGATAGAGCGCGTGGATGGGGTAGGCGACTCCGCGCCGAGCGGGGTCGCCGGTCTCGGCGATGGAGCGCGAGATCTGCGCCGTCTCGAGCTCGTCCCCGTTCAGCCAGGGCGTGACGTGCCCCCAGGCCTCCCACCCGTACAGGACGCACAGCCACAGATAGATCGACGCGAGCGGCACGGCCGCGAGGACGCGGTCGACCCACGGCCTCGGAACGGCCGCGGCCCGTGCAGTGACCACGCTCACTCCGTCGCCGACCCGAGGACGACGATCGGGTCGAGGTCGACCTCGCGCCGGACGAACCGGCATGGAACCTCTGCCGCCGCGCACGCCGCGACGACAGTATCGAGCCGGCTCCGCTCCGCCTCGGGGATCGTCACCAGCACGATGTCCGGCCGCGTCCGCTCGATCACCCGCGCGACGTCGAGCATCCCGCCGAGCACGGGCACGCCCTGCATCCGGCTCCGGCGCAGCCGCGGATCGTCGTCGACGAACCCGACCACCTGCTCGCCGGGCGTCTCGCGCAGCTCGCGAAGCAGGCTCCGGCCGCCGCGTCCGGCGCCGACGATCAGCGTGCGCCGACGCGCCGCGTGGAACGACGACAGCCCGCGCGCAGCGGCACGCTCCCAGAAGCGCGAGGCGCCGACGAGCACCGTGCAGATGAGCGCGTCGATGACGAAGACGCTCTTCGGGAAGTCGCCGAGGTCCTGCACGGCGGCGAGCACGCCGAACGCGATGAACTCGGACGTCACGACCGCCGCGATCACCGAGGCAGCGTCGCGCGCGCCGGCATACCGCCAGACGCCGCGGTAGAGCCCGAACGGGATGAAGGTCACGTACCGCGCCACCAACAGGATCGGCAGCGCCGTCGTGAAGACGAACCGCTGGTTGACCGTGCCCTCACCCTCCACGCGCAGCAGGTACGCGGCGAGAAACGCGGCGCAGATGAGCGCGAAGTCGACGAGCACCTCGACGAAACGCCGCCGGTGGAGCGCGAAGAACGATGTCGACGCCGACCGTTCGCGCTCGATGTCCGAGAGGAAGCTCGCGAACTGCACGAGCAGCGCGAACGTCACGAGCACCCCGAAGAGCGTGATCAGCGTGTTGTCGAGCACGGAGTACGCGAAGCTCGTGCCGCCGAGCGC
>Ga0114129_10017368_pt1 | contig 10246 bp, 9 predicted proteins | sample RhiMetdeltSRZDD1_FD_80071 | JGI IMG/M metagenome (GOLD analysis project Ga0114129, IMG submission 80071) | Populus rhizosphere microbial communities from Tennessee, USA - Rhizosphere MetaG P. deltoides SRZDD1 (version 2) (version 2) | ecosystem: Host-associated > Plants > Roots > Rhizosphere >... | reverse complement strand
GCAGGGATTTGTAGTACCGATCTTGAACTAGTCAAAGGCTATTATCCATACACTGGCATTCTCGGACATGAATTTGTCGGGGAAGTGACGGAAGCTGAGGATGCCTCATGGATCGGTCAGCGCGTAGTGGGGGAGATCAACGTGGTTTGTAATCATTGTGAGCAATGCTTGAATGGACGCACTACTCATTGCGAGAATCGGACTGTCCTAGGTATCATCAATCGAGACGGGACCTTTGCAGAATTTACGACATTGCCAATTGCCAACTTGCATCGCGTCCCTGATGCCGTTCCTGATGAAATGGCGGTTTTTACTGAACCCCTCGCCGCAGCGTTGGAGATTCAGGAGCAAATTAACATCAAACCAACTGATCGCGTTTTATTGATCGGCGCGGGGAGGTTGGGGCAACTTATCGCCCAAACACTTGCATTGACAGGTTGTGATCTAGGTGCTGTCGCGCGGCATGCGTACCAGCAGAATTTATTGAAGGCGCGTCGAATTAAGATCATTTCTGAAGAAGATATCAAACCATGGCGATGGGATGTTGTAGTGGAAGCGACGGGATCACCAAGCGGCTTTTCTTTAGCGAGAAAAGCTATTCGTCCGCGTGGAACGCTGGTGATGAAATCCACTTACCAAGGTGAAATGAGTGTCAATTTCTCATCCATCGTTGTAGATGAGATCAATATTATCGGCTCGCGTTGCGGCCCGTTTGAACCAGCGTTGCGCTTAATGGAGTCCAGGCAGGTAGACCCAACTGTTTTGATCGCGGATGAATTCAAGTTGGGTAATGCATTAAAAGCATTTGAGCGCGCAGCAGAAGCAGGCGTGCTCAAAGTGTTGATTCGGACGCAATGACGATTATGATGTTTCGTTATTGCGGGGAACTGTTCTTGTCGAGCGCGGCATGTGGATGGTGAATGAGGTGCCTACACCCATTTTGCTCTTCACTTCAATGCGGCCGTTGTGTCCCTGAACGATCTGTTTGCAGATGGAGAGTCCCAGCCCTGTGCCGGTTGCTTTGCCCTCATGTTCACGCACACGATAGAACTTCTCGAAGAGATGCGGGATCGCTTCCTCCGGGATGCCCATCCCAGTATCTTGAATGGTAATGGATAGATCGTTTGCATCGAACGTGCCGGTGACGATCACAGAGCCATTAGGACGGTTATATTTGATTGCATTGCTTAAAAAGTTAAGCAATACTTGTTTGAGCTTGTCGCGGTCAGCCTCCATGAGCGGCATTTCATTGGGAATATCCACACGGATTTGAATATTCGTCTCTTGTGCTTTAGACATCATCACATCGCGGCACTCATAGATCAAGTCCGCCATACTGAAGCGCGTTTTACGGAATTGTACACGTCCGGATTCCAGACGGGCCAGGTCAAGGAAGGAGGATGCCAGCGAGTTCAATCGTAGTGTCTCATTGTGGATGTTGTTGACGATCTGGTCGCGCTGCTCGCGCGACATTTCCGGGCGGAGTAACAGGTATGTGGCGGTACTCAACGAAGCAAGCGGCGTACGCAACTCATGGACAAATTCTGCGATCAGGTCTGACTGCTGGAACAAACGCGCGTTCTCGATCGCGACCGCGGCTTGTGCGCCCAGCACCGAAAGCATGGATTCGTCCGGGTCGATGAACCTGCCCTTTTTCTTATTAATGACTTCAAGCACCCCAACGACTTTATTCTTGGTGATCAATGGAATCCCCAGGAGAGAGTGCGTAGCAAACCCGATCGTCTGCTCTACCTCACCAAAGTGACGGTCATCTTTCTGAGCGTCATCGATCCTTACTGATTTGCGGTTGGTCACGATCCAGCCTGCAATACTTTTATCAAGCGGGACGATGAGTCCGCGCATGGTAGGCTCATCTATATTGGTGGCAACCTGAAAGTAGAGCTGACGGGCCGTGTCGTCATACAGCAAAATGGATGCCGCCTCAGCACGGGTAATATCTGCCGCGGCTCGCACTATGTCATCCAGCAAAATATCCAGATCCAATGTGGATGCCAGGTCGCGCGAGATTTCGATCACTCGCAAGTAACTATCCAGGGTTTGGGTTTTGATCTCAGCCATGGAACACTCGCTTCGCTATTTCAGGTAATGTGATGGCAACGTCATCCATGATGATGACATCTGCACGTACGTTCAAATAAGTAGGTGTATTGTTGATGATGATCAGGTGCGCCCCGCGATCAAGCGCTTGCATGGGCAATCCAGCAACAGGCAGGACTTCCAGCGAGGATCCTGCGACGATCATAAGGTCACAATGACGCGCTGCGCGTTGCGCTTCATACCATGCAGATTGCGGTAACTGCTCCCCAAACAATATCACATCTGGCTTGAGGATTCCATTGCAATTTAAACACTGGGGGATTTTTCCCGTTTCAATATACGGTACTAGAAAAGAACTTGATTCAAACTGCTTGAAACAGTTAGTACAAGTAAGAGTTCGCAGTGTGCCATGCATTTCCACTACATGCTTCGAACCAGCTTTTTGATGCAAGGCGTCAATGTTTTGGGTAATGACTGTCCGCAGGTGGCCGGAACGTTCAAATTCAGCCAAAGCCAGATGAGCAGCGTTTGGCTGTGCATTGAAAATTTGACTTGCAAGCGGTTGGAACCAGTTGAAGAAACGTTCAGGGGCTGTACGAAATGTACTGAGGGAGGCGACTTCCATCGGCTCATCGCGGGACCATAGGCCTGTTCCCTCCGAACGGAAGTCTGGAATTCCGGATGGTGTGGAAATCCCCGCTCCAGTTAGCACCACGGCGCGCTCTGCCTTGCGGATTAACACTGCCGCGTCCTCAATCGCCGTGCTGGAGGCGAGTGCCGGACTGGCGGGTTCGCTCATCTGGGAAGCGCCTCTCGTTCAGTGATGAAGTCCACAAGTTTTGTGATCTGTCGGGCCGTGAGGCTATCTGGCTGACACAGGATTGCAGGTGTTTGTACGCGGGTGGCTTGCACGAATAACTCCGGGGCCGGGGTCAGTGTGCTAACGATCTCATACTCCAACTTTGCCTGAACCTGACTGGAAGGCAACTGCGTATCGGAGCGGATACGGTTATTCAATACTACTTTGATGTTCTTCTTGGTTACGCCCAATTCTGCAATATCATCTATCAGAGCCTTGGTATGGATAATCGTGTTGGGTACACCTTCCAGGATGATCAACACCTCATCGCAAAGGGGCAGAATTTTTTCAGCAAAAGGTTGTATTCCGACACCCAGGTCAAGAACCACAAAGCGTCCCAGCCGCGCAAGTCGCTTTACCAGGGTCTCGTAATTGGCAACCTGATTGATCAAATGCATGTCGCGTGGGCGGTCTGAGGCCAGCAATAATTTCACTCCCGACCCATGCTGGACCAGCGCTTCGCGCACGTTGTCACGCGAGATCTCGCTCAGTTTGTTGAGGCTCAAAAGATCCACCAAACCTTTGTTGCTGGTGACACCAATATCGAGAGCGAGCGCTCCCTGACCCGGGAGCATCTCTGCTACGATCACTTCGGATTTTGTACGCGATTGCAGACCAGCACCTACATTTACGGCCATCGTCGTAGTGCCAAGTCCACCCCGCGCGCCAAGCACTCCGATTACATAGCCGCGGTTTTCGTCTCTGAGTGAGCCGGTGGTAGGTTTCTTATCGCCGACCCGTGCGAGTAACGTCTTGACCCTAGCCTGCAACTCAGAGGGATGTGTGGGTTTGGTCAGGTAATCATTTGCCCCAACTTCAAAACCCACCACCTTGTCATCGAGTTGAGTCTTAGCTGTAAACATCAGGATGGGAGTTTCCAATGTGGAGGGATTCTGCCTCAAGCGCCGTGTAACTTCGTACCCATCCATATCTGGCATCATGACATCAAGCAGAATCAAATCCGGATCCTCATCGAACGCTTTTTCCAACCCTTGTTGTCCATTGGTCGCCGCGCTGATCTGGTAACCCTGACGCTGGAGCATGAGCCCTACCAACCGCAATGTGTCCAGATCGTCATCGATGATGAGGATTTTTTCACTCATGAAGACTTCATTCCTTTTAAAAGATGATAACAGTCTAGCATAAAGCCGTCTGTTGGGCAAGATAATCCATTCCTCATAATATGCTATAATGATTTTGTGTTTGGGGATGACAGGCTTCGACGGGAGAGGTTGGTCCCGGAATGCGAGCCGAGAGGCGCCGAACTCGTAAACTCAGCGCAAACAATCAAGTGCCAATCGCACTTCCTATGCTGCTATGCCCCTCGCTGCATAAGCGATCCACATAACAGCCGCTCTCCATAGATGAGAGCGCGTCCGCCGGCACCTTCCTCCACCGGGTGACGGATCGGGCGAAACAATGGTGAGAGTGCCGCACATGACTCTGCTAAATGTGCGAAAGACTAGCAGATGGTCACAGAGAATCCTGCCCGCCGAGATCTCTGTGATGACACGCTTCGGCAGGCTACGCTCGTAGAGTTCCGAGGGTCGAATCTTTCGGACGCGGGTTCAATTCCCGCCATCTCCACCTGTAATTGTCCAGCAACTTGTTGCTGGACAATTTGTTTTAACTATTCCCTTGACAACTATATCCGTCGCGGATATAGTTTGAGTATGACTTCCGCAAACTCCACCCCACCTCTTACGCCGGCTGTGTTTCATATTTTGCTTGCACTCTCAAACGGAGAACGACATGGCTATGGCATCATGAAACAAGTCGAAGCAGACTCCCAGGGAAAGGTGACAATGGGTCCCGGCACACTTTATGGCTCGCTCAAGCGCATGCTCGATGCCGGGTTAGTCAGAGAGAGCGATAAACGTGTTGATCCTGAAATGGATGATGAGCGCCGCATTTATTATCAGATTACCGGCGTTGGCGCACAGGCGCTTGCAGCGGAACTCGAGCGTTATCAGCGCATCATCACGATTGCCCAACAACGGAAGCTGTTCCCCAAGACGTTTGCATATGATCTATGAACAGGAAATAGTTCATAAACTCTACAGGAAGCTCCTTACTCTTTATCCACAAACCTTTAAGGAGCAACTGGGCGAGTCGATGGAGCAGACATTCCAAGATCTTTGGAATGAGAAACGTCAAACGAAAAAAGAATTGTTTGGCTTTGTACTCTGGACGTTCATCGAAACTGCCATAGGAATTTTTAGAGAGCATCTATGGCTTATTTCTCCAGGAGATCTTATGCAAACCATACGTAAGCCCCTCGGATCATCGGCACTCATCAGTTTGCTCCTCATCCTTCCGTTCATGATCATGGAAGTCGTCAACAGGCGAAATTTCCATGAAGATTTCCCCTTCATGCTGTTTTTCGTCTTGTGGCTCAACCTGTTCGCCATCAGCCTCATCCTGCTGCCAATCGTGCGAGGCAGGCGGACAGGTAACCATGAAATGGCGAATCCCGTTCCTACGCAAAGAAACACTCTCCTCACAAACCCCAAGTCGGCCTTGATGATTAGTGTTGTCCTTTTCCTGTTCCCCGTAATACTTTCTTTGCTGGATTCCCTTGGTTGGGTGCCCCTGGAACGTCTGCTCAACGGCCCGAACCCTGAAGTGACCTATCTCCGCGGTCAGATCATCTCCCTCGGTTTCATCTTGTTCCCGGTGGGGGCCGGGATCATTGCCGGCGGGCCGATCGTCAGAACCTTGCGGGCTGGAGGCAGCCTGTTTGCGCATCCCCTCCATCTGATCATCGTCGTCGTAATTTCGTTCCTCTTCGCAGTAGGCCTCGTCGGCCTGGTCGTGGACCAATGGCCCTGTTTTATAGGTGTCCCCAACTGCGATTAGGGAAATTTTGCACATGACATATGTTCAAAGATCAGTTCACTCCATCTACAAGAAACTCCTCCGCCTCTATCCGCGACCGTTCAGAGAACAGCTTGGAGAGTCCATGCAACAGACGTTCCATGATCTCTGCAACGAACAAAAACGAAGATCCGCTCGCGTTTTCGTATTATAGATATTCGGGGAAACAGCTATTGCAAGCGTTCGGGAACATCTATTAATAATTATGGAAGGAGATGTCGTGAAAAACATACTCGTCAACCCAAGATCGGCGGCGCTCATCAGTTTGATCCTTTCCCTGCCGCTTGGGCTCACGTTCGTCGCATTTATGTTTGACATAGAGCTCCTGGAAAAACCACTCAACAATCTGTTTATCATAGATGGCTCGCGGGGAGATATAAACACGCTGGGCCGGATCGTCATCTCTGGTGGATTGTTGATGTTGCCCGTCGCGTTTGCGCTGAACCTGCGGTCGATGTTGAGAAGAGAAGGAGTTGAAGGAAATAGAAGACTCTACACTCTCAACTTAATCGTCGGTGCCCTCATTTTATTGCTCATTATCTTCACTTGGGGTGGTCTGATCGTAGAGGAAATTGACTGCCTAAGAGGAATTCGCTGCGATTAGTTGGAGCGCGTATGGCGGTTTTGAAACTTGATTGCCTGGAACAAAGCCCTTAGCAATTGTGTTTTAATAAGGGCTATGAAAAAACTTCTTATTGGATGTCTACTCCTCATCACTGCCTGCCAGCCCGCGACGCCAACGCCTGTAGCTCCACTCTTCCCAACCGCGACGCTCGTCCCAACATCAATTCCTGCTACTCATACCCCAGAATCAACTCCTACCCTTGAACTTTCCCCGACTCCATTCCCCAGATTTTTTACTAACGAATTTGATGCTTCTCTCGCAGGTTGGGTCATTCTGCAAGCAGGGAATGATGCTGTTCCAAATATCAAAACAGAAAACAGCAATCTCATCCTGCAAATGGACTCTCCATTCACGTGGATATATGTTCTGTATGGTGCAGAGGATTATGAGAATATTCGCATTGATGCACAATTTGCAAATCAGGGAGGCAGCCCGGCATCCATCGGTTTGATGTGTCGCTACAGCGAATCAGACGGCTGGCTGGAATATAACGTTTCTACAGATGGAACTTACAATGTACTTTATGGCCGCTGGCTGGCGAATGGTATTGCAGATTACCTTCCCATTCTTTCCGCGTCCTCCAATGCAATACAACCCAGTGGGACATCGCAGGAGATTGGATTGATTTGTTCGGATATGATCCTTTCCCTTTTTATCAATCAAACTCTCATCCGTCGCGTGGACGTGAGCAGCTATGAGCTTGCCACTGGCAAAGTTGGCCTTACAGCTTCCTCTTTTGAAAATACTCCTGTCATCGTTGCGTTCAATTGGGTGAAGGTCAGCGAGCCTTGACCCCTCCGACCTCACCTGCACTGCACCGAACGCACGATTTGCTTGGCAAATCGGGTGCAGGTGTCGGTCACCTCCCCCAAATACGACGAACCGCAGTCGTATTTGGGGGAGGCTGGGTGGGGGAGCAGAATGAATCCAATTCAATTTCTACATTCTGTTAATACTATTCTTGCATTGAGCGAGTAAGATGGGAAAGTTAGAAAATAATTGTGTAGTTATAGTTTCTAGCAGCTATACAAATGAACCAAATGCAAGGAGTATTCTATGGCAAAAATAATTGGTATTGACCTTGGCACAACTAACTCCGTTGTGTCTGTCATGGAAGGTGGCACACCGACTGTGATCTCTACCGCGGAGGGCGGTAGATTATGTCCGTCAGAGGTAGCCTTCAATAAAAACGGCGAACGACTCGTCGGTCAGACCGCGAAGCGACAGGCGGTGGTCAATTCAGAAAATACTGTCTATTCCATCAAGCGCTTTATCGGTCGTCACTTTGACGAGACCGAAGTCGAACGCAAGATGGTTTCCTACGAGGTTGTTCCCGGTCCAACTGGGGACGTGCGTGTGAAAATTCCCGTAACTGGACGTGAGTATTCTCCTCAGGAAATCAGCGCGATGATTCTCGGCAAGTTAAAAGCCGATGCAGAAGCATATCTCGGTCAGCCTGTCACACAGGCTGTGATCACTGTCCCTGCTTATTTCAATGATAGCCAGCGACAGGCAACAAAAGACGCTGGCAAGATCGCAGGTCTTGAAGTTCTGCGCATCATCAACGAACCAACAGCCTCTGCGCTTGCTTATGGGCTTGACAAAAAGAAGAACGAAACCATTCTCGTTTTTGACTTGGGTGGTGGTACATTTGACGTTTCGGTTCTGGAAGTTGGCGAAGGCGTGATCGAAGTCAAGGCCACGAACGGTGATACTCATCTCGGCGGCGACGACTGGGATCAGCGGGTCGTTAACTGGGCTGCGGATGAATTCAAACGGGAACAGGGCATTGACCTGCGCACTGATCGTCAGGCATTACAGCGTCTGCGTGAGGCAGCAGAGAAAGCCAAGATCGAGCTTTCCAGTGTAATGGAAACTGAGATCAATCTTCCCTATATCACTGCTGATGCAACTGGACCGAAACATATGCAGTTGAAACTTAGCCGCGCCAAATTTGAACAGATGACCAATGATCTACTTGAGCGCTGCCGCAAACCGTTTGAAGCCGCCCTTAAAGATTCGGGCATCGATGCCGGCAAACTCAATGAAGTTGTGCTCGTCGGTGGTTCGACTCGTATGCCGATGGTTCAGGACCTTGTTCGCAAACTGACCAATGGCAAGGAACCGAATAAAGGTGTGAACCCTGATGAAGTGGTTTCCATAGGTGCAGCGATTCAAGGTGGCGTGCTCGGTGGCGAAGTCAAGGATATTTTGTTGCTCGATGTCACTCCGCTTTCTCTGGGTGTTGAAACACTGGGAAGCGTGATGACCAAGATGATCGAACGCAACACGACCATCCCTGTCCGTAAGACCGAAGTCTATTCGACTGCTGCAGATAGCCAGACAGCAGTAGATATCCACGTTCTGCAAGGTGAACGCCCGATGGCGGCAGACAATATGTCGCTCGGACGGTTCCGACTCGACGGGATTCCACCGGCTCCACGCGGTATGCCCCAAGTTGAAGTAACCTTTGATATCGATGCGAATGGCATCCTGCATGTCACTGCAAAAGATAAGGCAACTGGCAAGGAACAGAAGGTGACCATCACTGCTTCCACAAACCTGAACAAAGGCGATATCGATCGTATGGTGCAGGAAGCGCGTCAGCATGAAAGCGAAGATAAGAAGCGCCGTGAGCTGATCGACGCGAAGAACACCGCCGATAGCCTTGTCTATCAGACTGAAAAAGCTTTGCGGGATCTAGGTGACAAAGTTTCGGGTTCAGATGCACAGGATATTCAGAGCAAAATCGATGAACTCAAATCTGCTGCCCAAGGCGATGACATCAACCGCATCAAGCAGACGAGTGAGCGAGTCGAGCAAGCCTTCCATGCGTTGAGTCAGCAACTCTACTCACAAGGACAGCCTCAACCTGAAACACCAGGTGGGCCGTCTACTCCGCCAAACGGTGATGATTTCATCGAAGGCGAAGTCAAAGAATAAGAATAGTATGAGACCCCGGGAATCAAAATTCTCGGGGTCTTTTTTGTTATATAATCCTCGCCATGCAATCTCGTTTTAGCCGTGTCTGGGCAATCCCCATTTCCATCGTAATACTGATCGGCCTCTACTATGTTCCCCCAATACACAGCCGCCTTGCGTGGCGGTTTGACTCATTGCGCACGCAGATCAAATATATGGTCAATCCGCCTGACGAAGCGGTCTTCCTACCCACGCAACAAGCTCAGGTAAATTTGGCGGTCACAAAGATGATACAGACTCTTCAGGCGACTCTTACGCCGGAAGTTGCCTCTACTCCCCAGCCTGGTCCGACACTCCAGCCAACGATCACCAGCACGCCTCTGCCTGCCACCGTGATGTTAGAGGGAGTCAAATATGAAACTCAGCACGGGCGTCTTAATTATTGTGGTCCCACGAACTTCTCGATGGCGCTTACCTACTGGGGCTGGAATGGGAACCGGGACGTGATTGGCAAGGCGGTCATGCCTGTTAATGTGAAAGACAAAAACGTGATGCCCTATGAATTACAGGATTACATCGCAGACAATGTCCCAGGCATGACGTCTGTTGTCCGCTACGGCGGTGACATTGAGATGCTCAAGCGGTTGGTCGCTGCAGGTTTCCCGGTGATAGCTGAAAAAGGGATTTACGAGGTGGACGTCAACGGCAAATATAGCTGGATGGGACATTATGCTTTTGTCACGGGTTATGACGAAGCGCAGCAGGAGCTCATTTATCAGGATAGTTACGAGACAGACCCCGCGAACCCGGGACCGAATCGTCACATCAAGTATTCGACCTTTACCGAAGGCTGGCGGGCTTTTGATTTTATATTCGTCGTTGTTTATCCGACTGCGAAAGAAAGT
>Ga0114129_10017366_pt1 | contig 10247 bp, 10 predicted proteins | sample RhiMetdeltSRZDD1_FD_80071 | JGI IMG/M metagenome (GOLD analysis project Ga0114129, IMG submission 80071) | Populus rhizosphere microbial communities from Tennessee, USA - Rhizosphere MetaG P. deltoides SRZDD1 (version 2) (version 2) | ecosystem: Host-associated > Plants > Roots > Rhizosphere >... | reverse complement strand
TGCGGATCTTGACCGTCACGGTCTTCCCGTCGGAGGACGTCGTCGGCATCGACTCGGCGAGATCCGGCTGCACCGCGAGGTTCTCGTCGAGGCGCATCAGGTAGCTGTAAACGAGCTCGAACACGCGGGCGGACGTGAACGCCGGCACCTTGTGGGGGTCGAGGTTCGTGACCTCGCCCGCGCGCGCGAGGATGAGCGTGCCACCCTTCTTTGGCCCGCTGGGGCTCGCCGAGGGCCCCGGTGCGGTCGCCGTCGGCGCGCACGCTGACAGGACCGTCGCCATGATCAGGATGAACGCGCCAAAGACGTCCGCTCGACGCAACATCGCATTCCCTCCCCGCGCTGATGACGATCGGCAGAGTATCACCGCGATCACATGCGCTCGACCCATCGAGCGCGCCACTCGACCACCTTTCCGTCACGGAGCTCGATCACTGTGGCAAGGTGCCACGGCCGGCGATCGCCCGGGTACATGAACCTCGAGAGGGTCGTGTAGACGTCGCCCGTGCCAATGATCTTGAGGAGGGTCCCGACCGGCGTCGAGACCCACTGATCTTCACTCCCGATCACCGCCCGGGTCGTGACCTCCGGCCGGCCTGGATAGTTCTCCATGACCGCGCGCATGTTGACCGTGCCGCGGATCCGTTCGCCGGACTGGGGATACTCGCAAACGTAGCTCGCGTGTCGGAGTTGATCCAGCGTGTCGTAGTCGTGGTCCACATGTGCCTTGGCATAGCGCTCGACGACTTCACGATTGCCCTTCTCGCTCACCGGACCCTCCCCTCGAGGCGCCGCGACGCCGATAAGAGACGGGGCCCATCCTCGTAGGCCGGCGACACGGATAGGTAGAGGTGCGAAGTGCGATTCATCGAAGTGAGCCACCGGATCGAAGCGGGGATGAAGACGTACCCGGGCCTGCCCGAGCCGACCGTCGACGTGATCCTCGACTACGCGGCGTCGCGCGAGCGGTACGGCGGCAAGGCGGAGTTCCTTATCGCGTCGCTGCACCTCTGCGGGAACACGGGCACCTACGTCGACTCGCCCCATCACCGTTATCCGGCCGGCGTCGACCTCGCGGATCTTCCGCTCGAGCGCATGGCGCATGTGCCCGCCGTGGTCGTCGATGCGAACCGCGCCGGTCGCGCGATCGGGCCAGACGTCTTCCGTGGCGTCACGCTCACAGGACGCGCCGTCCTGGTGCGCACGGACTTCTCACGTCACTGGGGCACGCAGGCGTACTTCTCGGATCATCCCTTCCTGAGCGCGCAGAGCGCCGACGTGCTGGTGGAGGCAAAGCCGTCGTTCGTCGGCATCGACTCACTCAACATCGACGACACGGCCGACCTGTCGCGCCCGGCGCACTCCAAGCTGCTGGGTGCCGGGATCCCGGTCTGCGAGCACATGACCGATCTCGCGAAGGTTCCGCACACCGGTGGACGACTGCACGCCGTGCCGATCGCCTGGGTCGGCGGCGCGACCTTTCCGGTGCGCGCCTACGTCATCGCGGAGTGATCCGAGCAGCGACGCTGCCAGGTCACATCCCGATGGGATGCCAGACGGTCTTGAGCTCGAGGAAGGCCGCGATGTCGTAGGGGCTCTGCCCATCGGGCCTTCCGCGAACGACCCGCTTCACGTTCTCCGCGCCGAGGCGCTCGAGCTCGGCGGCGTCCCCATCACCGCCGGTGAGGTCGAGCGCAGCCACGTCCATGTGCGACGCGAGCCACGGCGCGAGCTCTTTGCGTAGACCGGTGAGGATGTTCACGACACCCGGCGGGACGTCCGCGGTGGCAAGACATTCGGCGAACTCGATCGCGACCAGCGGATGCGCCTCCGACGCGATGACCACGGCGGTGTTGCCGCCGACGATGACCGGCGAGAGGCGCGATACCAGACCAAGGAGAGGCGGCTCGGGCGCGAGGATCCCGGTCACGCCGGTCGGCTCGGGCACCGTGAAGTTGAAGTAGGGGCCCGCGACCGGGTTCGCGCTGCCGATGACCTGCCCGAGCTTGTCCGCCCACCCGGCGTACCACACGACACGATCGATCGCGCGATCCACCTCGCCCGCTCTCGACACGAACGACACGAGCTCGCTGCGCCGCGTTTCCATCATCTCGGCGATGCGATAGAGGACCTGGCCGCGGTTGTACGCCGTCGCCTTGGCCCAGCCCACGCCGGCCTGCCGCGCGATGCGCACCGCGTCGCGCAGATCCTTGCGCGACGCGCGCGCGACGTTCGCGCGCTCCGCGACGTACGTCCGTCCCGACTCGGAGCGCGGGAACGCCCCGCCGATGAACAGCTTGTAGGTCTTCTGTACGGGCAGCCGTTTCATGCGTCATCCATCGCGACGTACGCCTCGAGGCCGTGGCGCCCGCCCTCGCGACCGAAGCCAGACTCCTTGTAGCCGCCGAACGGCGACGCGGGATCGAACCGGTTGTACGTGTTCGCCCAGATGACGCCGGCGCGAAGCCGTTGCGCCATCGCCAGGATGCGCGAGCCCTTCTCCGTCCAGACGCCGGCCGAGAGCCCGTAGGGAGTGTTGTTCGCCTTCTCGATCGCCTCGTCAGGCGTGCGGAACGTGAGCACGGACAGCACCGGTCCGAAGATCTCCTCCTGGGCGATCCGGTACGACTGCGCGACGTTGGTGAAGACCGTCGGGACGAACCAGTAGCCGCGCTCGGGCAGCTTGCACGGCGGCTGGTAGAGCTCGGCGCCTTCCTCGACCCCGGATCGCACGAGCGACACGATCTTCTCGAGCTGCGCTTTCGAATTGATCGCTCCTACGTCGGTGTTCTTGTCCAGGGGATCGCCGACACGCAGTGTGCGCATGCGACGCTTCAGCTTCGCGATCGTCGCCTCGTAGATGGACTCCTGCACGAAGAGTCGCGATCCGGCGCAGCAAACGTGGCCCTGGTTGAAATAGATGCCGTTGATGATCCCCTCGACGGCCTGGTCGAGCGGCGCGTCGTCGAAGATGATGTTCGCCGCCTTTCCGCCGAGCTCGAGCGTGAGCCGCTTGCCGGTGCCCGCGAGCGTGCGCTGGATCGCCTTCCCCACCTCGGTCGAGCCGGTGAACGCGATCTTGTCGACGCCGGGATGCGCCACGATCTCCGCGCCGGTCCGTCCGTCGCCGGTGACGATGTTCACGACGCCTGGCGGAAGCTCGGCTTGACGAACGACGTCACAGAACAGGAGCGCCGTGAGCGGCGTCGTCTCGGCCGGCTTGAGCACGACGGTATTCCCGGCGGCGAGCGCGGGCGCGATCTTCCACGCGAGCATGAGCAGCGGGAAGTTCCAGGGGATGATCTGTCCCGCGACGCCGATCGGCCGCGGCCTGCGGTTCGGGAACGCGTACTCCAGCTTGTCCGCCCAGCCGGCGTAGTAAAAGAAGTGCGCGGCAGCCAGCGGCACGTCGACGTCGCGCGACTCGCGGATCGGCTTGCCGCCGTTCAGCGACTCGAGGACCGCGAACTCGCGTGACCGCTCCTGGAGGATGCGCGCGATCCGGAAGAGATACTTCGCGCGCTCGCTCGGGCGGAGCTTCGACCACGGCCCGTCGAACGCGCCGCGCGCCGCCTTCACCGCGCGATTGACATCGGCCTTGTTGGCCTGCGCGACCTCCGACAGCGGCTCCTCGCGCGCCGGGTCGATGGTCGTGTAACGCTCGCCCGACAGCGGCTCGACGAACTTCCCACCGATGAACAGGCCGTAGCGCTCCTGGATGTGCACGATGTCGCGCGCTTCGGGCGCGGGCGCGTAGTCCCACGCCGTGGTCAGCGGCGACTTCTCGGCGCGGCGCGCGACGTCCTGCTTGCGTTCAGTCAACGGTGAAATAGTCCGGGTTCTGGTAGCGGCCGGTGCGCTCCTTGCGGATCTGCATCAGCACGTCGTTGAGGAGCGTCGAGGCGCCGATGCGGTAGCGATCGGGCGTGAGCCAGGCGAGCCCGAGCGTCTCGTGCACCTGCACGAGGAACTGCACCGCCTGCTTCGACTGGCGGATGCCGCCCGCGACCTTCATGCCGACGACGCGACCGGTCTCCTCGTGCACGTCGCGGATCACCTCGAGCATGCAGAGGGCGACGGGGAGCGTCGCGTTCGTCGCGGCCTTGCCGGTCGACGTCTTGATGAAGTCGGCGCCACCGGCGATCGCGAGCAGCGACGCGCGCCGCACGTTGTCGTAGGTGCCGAGCTCGCCGGTCTCGATGATCACCTTGAGGTGCGCGCGCTGACCGCAGATCTCCTTGACGCGCACGATCTCGTCGTAGACCTGCGCGTAGCGACCGGAGAGGAACGCGCCGCGGTCGATGACCATGTCGACCTCGTGCGCGCCCGCCTCGACCACCCACCGCGTCTCCTCGAGCTTGACCTCGATCGGCGACTGGCCCGACGGGAACGCGGTCGCAACGGAGGCCACCCTCACGGTGGTCCCACGAGTGCGCTCCAGCGCGTACGGGACGAGGTTCGGATAGACGCAGATCGCGGCGACGGAGGGGATACCGGGGTCGGTGGGGTCGGGCCGGATGCCCTTCGAGCTGAGCGCGGCGACCTTGCCCGGCGTGTCGGCGCCCTCGAGCGTCGTGAGATCCATCATGCGGATCGCTAGCTCCAGCGCGAAGACCTTCGACTCGCGCTTGATCGAGCGCTTCGAGAGCACGTCCGCGCGCTCCTCGAGCGCGACGGCGTCGACCGAACCGAGGCGCGGAAGACGTGGCTCGAGAGGAAGCTCGAATCCACCGGGAAGCGCCGGAGCAGAGCTCATACGAAGAGTCTAGGTAGTGCGGCCAGGACGGCTTGTCCGTCGCGTGGCCCGACGACGCTGTCATACGCGCGTCATCGAGGCGGAGGCAGCATGCGCCGGTGGCATGCTGAGCAGTGTGGCGCGCGCGAATCGGCAGATCCGCAGCGATCGACCGGTCCTCGTGGTCGACGACGACCTGAAGATCGTCAACCTCGTGCGCACGTACCTCGAGCGCGACGGCTTCCGCGTCGCGACCGCGGCGGACGGTCTCGCTGCGATCGCCAAAGCACGAGAGCTGCAGCCGCAACTCGTGATCCTCGATCTGATGCTGCCGGGACTCGACGGCTTCGCCGTCATGCGCGCCATTCGGTCCGGTTTCCCCGTCCCGATACTGATGCTCTCGGCGCGCGGAAATACCGCGGACCGCATCGCAGGGATCGCGACCGGCGCCGACGACTACCTGCCAAAGCCGTTTTCCCCGGCCGAGCTCGTCGTGCGCGTGCACGCGATCCTTCGCCGGGTGGCACCGGCCGAAAGTGGGTCCGAGCCGCGACATCTCGCGGATCTCGTTGTCGATGCTGGTCGCCACGAAGTGCGCCGGCAGAGCGAGCGCATCGACCTCACGCACGCGGAGTTCCGGATGCTGGTCGCCCTCGTTGACGCCAGCGGCCGCGTCGTGTCGCGCGAGGCGATCCTCGAGGCTCTGTACGGCCAGGGTGACGCCGATGTCATGGACCGCACGGTGGACGTCTACATCCGGCGCCTGCGGGAAAAGCTCGGCGACGACGCCGAGCACCCGCGCTACGTCGCGACCGTTCGCGGCGCGGGCTATCGCGCGATGATCGGCGCGTGAGAGGCATCGCCGGCCGCATCGCGCTTGCGGCCCTGCTCGTCGCGCTCACCGTCGCGGTCGTGCTCGCTGTGGGCATCTTTGTTTTCGCGAAGCGTGCATTCGACGAGCTCATGGTCAGCCACGGCGAGACGGTCGACGTCGCGCAGGCGATGTTCATGAGCAGCGTCGCACAGTTCTTCGTCGCCGCGCTCCTCGTCGCGGCAGCGGCGAGCGCCGTCCTCGCTGTGACGCTCGCGCGACGGCTCGCGATGCCACTGCGGGAGATGAGCCACGCAGCGCGGCGGATCGCCGACGGCGATTACACCGTCCGCGTCGGGCGCGCCGGCCCCGAGGAAGTCGCGTCGCTGGCCGACTCCTTCAACCGGATGGCCGGCGAGATCGCGGAGCAGGAGCGCATGCGACGGGAGTTCGTGTCGAACGCCGCGCACGAGCTGCGCACGCCCCTCACCAATCTGCACGGATACCTTGAGGCCCTACGGGACGGCGTTCTCGCCGCCGATCGCGACACCTTCGTCTCCCTACACGAGGAGGTGGATCGTTTGGTCCGGCTGTCGCGGTCGCTCGACATCCTCGCCGAGGGCGACCTTGCCGAGAGCGCGAGGGGCGAGCGTCGTGACCTCGATCTGCGCGCGGCGATCGAAGCCGCGGTGTATCTGACCGAGGCTGCGTTCGAGCGCCGCCGGATCGCCCTCGAGCTCGAGGTCCCGCGGGGGCTTCGTGCGCTCGCCAACGCGGATCATGTCGCGCAGGTCCTCGCGAACCTGCTGCAGAACGCGGTGCGTTACACGCCGGAGGGTGGGCGCGTGGTCGTGAGCGCGCGTCGTTCGAGATCGGACGTCCTGGTCAGCATCGCGAACACGGGCACCGGGATCCCCGCGGACGACCTGCCCCACGTCTTCGAGCGCTTTTATCGGGTCGACAAATCGCGCGAACGGTCCAGCGGCGGAGCCGGGATCGGCCTCGCCATCGTGAAGGCGCTCGTCGAGCTCGGTGGTGGGCGCGTCGGCGTGGAGTCCTCGCCCGCGCGGACGCGATTCTGGTTCAGTCTGCCGGCCGTGGGCTCCGTCGACCCGGCCGCGTAGTCGACCGTGCGCTCGGCGTCATCGTCCTGTCATGAGTCGGGCCTACGGTCGCACCATCACGCGAATGGGAGGAGTCCATGAGAAGCATCCTCGTTGCAACGGCAGCCGTGGCGTTCCTGCTGGGAAGCACAGCGACCGTCGCGGACGCGAAGCCGGACCGCGGCGCGGTTTACGTTGCGAGCCAAGGGCTCTGCTACGCGACCTTCGTCGCCGCCGAGAGCCTTCCGCCGCAGGGGCCATTCCAGCTGATCACGCCCTCGACGATCTGCGGACCCGGCTCTTCGATGACGCAGTTCGGCCCCGGCGACCCCGGCTACGTCGGCGGGCGCTGGGTTACACCGACGGGCGAGCATTTCCTGTGTCCACTCGTCGGACCGGGGTATCCCCCGACGCAGTAACTGTGCCGCGGAGCGCGCCCAACAACGGCGCGCTCCGCTGCCCTCAGCGCATCTGCGCCACCTGCGGAACGAGCGCGCCCCGCTCCGATCCGACACTGGGTGTGTTGAGCGCGGCGCCGATGAAGGTCGCGTAGCTCGAGAGCACCTGCACGTGGGCCTGGCCGTACGCGCGACGCTTCGCGGTCGCGACCACGAGGAGCCCGGCGACCGCTTCGAAGAGACCCGGGATCGGGACGACGATCGCGCCCGTCGCGTCGGGTATCGCTCGTGCGATCGGCCCATTCGCGACGTCCCACGAGATCGACGCATGGCGCTGCGTCTGAGCTCGCACGAGAGCGCCGCCGGTCTCACGCTGGCCGAGGACCGGCCGGGCCGCGGCTGTCGCCGCGACCAGCTCGAGTCCGCCGGTGGGGACCGCGGCGTACAGGAGCGCGGCATCGCCCGGCACGACCTCGAGCGCGCCCTCCACGAGGAGCCGCAGCACGTCGGGTGTTGGGCCCGCGGCCAGCGCGAGCGCGACTTCCGCGAGCGCGCCGAGCCGTCGTCCGTGCGGATCGAGCCGACCGCGCAGCAGCCGCATCGCGCCGAACCCGGCACCGATGCACATCAGTGCGACCGCGCCGAGGCCGTTGCCTCCGACGCGGATGATCGGCTCGCCGATCGCGTGGTCCGTGCCGGCCCAGAGCGCGAGGTTCTCGACGACCGCGAGCACGCCGGCGACCACTCCGACCTCGGGCCCGAAGAGCGCGCCGGAGATCGCCACCGGAGCGATCGAGAGCACCGCGGCCGCGGCGCCGAAGGTGGGCTCGGCGACGAGGAACGCGCCGGCGTATGCGACGAGCAGGATGCCGAGCGTGGCGATCGCGCGCCGGCGCCGCGCGAGCGCTCCGAACGCGCCGCGAGACACAACGCGCGCGGTCAGCACGATCCGCGCGGATGACGGGGGAGCGGGCGGCTCTGGCTGGGGCTTCGCCACGCGTCGGATCTCGGCGATGAGCGTCGCAAGCGGCGTGTCCTTCGGAACGAAGGCCGCGACGCCCGCGGCCTGCGCCAGCTCGCGGATGCCCTCGTCGAGCGTGAACATGACCACGGCGATATCCGGTGACTCGATGCGGAGACGCGCGGCGACGTCAAGCCCGCGCTGGCCCGGCATGCGGTGGTCGAGCACCATGACGTCCGGCTTGAGATCACGCGCGAGACGCAGTGCCTCCACGCCGTCGGCGGCGACGCCGACCGTGATCAGGTCCTCGCTCGTCGCGATCGCGCTGCGAAGTCCCTCGCGGACCATCGGGTTGTCGTCGGCGATGACCAGCCGGATCTGCCTTCCCGCAGGCGCGGTGCGCGACGGTGTCTCGCGTGCGCGCCGCTGACGTGCGACCGCGCGATCGATGTCCTCGCGATCCGCGAATCCGAGCTCGACCAGGATCGTGCCGAGCGGCATGCGGTCACCCTGACGAAGACGCTGTTCGGCAAGTGCGCGCTCGAGCTGCGAGGGTTGGATCACGCCCGCATCGACGAGGAACAGCCCGAGCCCGGGGTCGGCGGTGGGCTGCTCGAGAACTAGCTGCAGCATGCGCACGAGGTCGAGCGGGCCGAACGGCTTCACGATGTACGCGGTCGCCCCGACGGCGCTCGCGAAGGCACGGCTCTCGGCGTCGTCGCGCGCCGTCAGCATGACGACGCGCACGTCTTTTGTCCCGGCGGAGCTTCGAAGCTCGCGGCAGACCACGAAGCCGTCGCGAGGGCTTCCCTCGAACGTCACGTCGAGGAGCACGATCTGCGGCTGGTCGCGCCGCGCGACGGCGAGTGTCTCGTCAGGCGTCGTTGCCTCGAGCACCTTCCAGCCCTGGGCGCTGAGCGTGACGCGCACCAGCGCGCGGACCGCGCGGTCGTCGTCCGCGACGAGCACGGTCGGAGCGCGTTCCTCGGAGCGGTTCGCCTCACCCCTCACGGCGCGAACTCTTAGCCCTGGCAGACCAGTGGTCAAGCAGGTCTTTAGCGGTGCGGGTCAGTTCGCGCGGCGGAGGCGCGGATCGAGGACGTCGCGCAGACCGTCGCCAAGCAGGTTGAAGGCACCCACGGCGAACAGGATCGCGAGGCCGGGGAACAGCGACAGCCACGGCTGCGTGCTGATGAAGTTCCGCCCCTCGCTGATCATCACCCCCCACTCCGGCGTCGGCGGCTGCGCGCCGAAGCCGATGAAGCTCAGGCCCGCGGCCGCGATGATCGCCGCGCCCATGTCGAAGCTCGCCTGGATGAGCAGCGGCGCGATCGCGTTGGGCAGGAGGTGGCGCGCGAGGACCCTCCCCGGGGACGCACCGATGCTGCGCGCGGCCTCGACGTACTCGCGGCGTCGCAGCGAGAGGACCTGCCCGCGCGCGAGGCGTGCGTAGACGGCCCAGGTGACCGCGGCGATCGCGATGATGGCGTTGGTGAGACTCGGCCCGAGCGCGCCGGCGATCGCCATCGCGAGGATGAGCGGCGGGAACGCCAGGAAGACCTCGGTGAGGCGCATCAGCGCTTCGTCCGCGAGTCCGCTCGCGTAGCCGGCGACGAGCCCGACCAACGTGCCGAAGACGCCGGCCAGCGCGACGACGACGACCCCGATCACGAGCGAGATGCGGGCGCCGTAGAGGAGCCGGCTGGCGATGTCGCGGCCGAGCTGGTCGGTGCCGAGCCAGTGGGCGGCAGTGGGCGGCTCGAGCCGCGAGCCGAGGGTCTGCGCCAACGGGTCGTACGGCGCGAGCAGCGGCGCGAGCAGCGCGCATAGCGCGAACGCCGCGATGAGCGCGATCGCGAGGACGTTCAGCGGCTCGCGCAGGATCGGCGCGCGCCTAACCACGCTGGATCCGTGGATCGAGCCAGTAGTAGGCGACATCCACAACGAGGTTCGCCAGGGGATAGACGACGGCCGCGAGGAGCGTGACGCCGAGTACAGCGGGGAAGTCGAGGCTCACCGCGGAGGCGGTCGCGTACCGGCCGAGCCCGGGCCAGCTGAAGATCGTCTCGGTGAGCACGGCGCCGGAAAGGAGGCTGCCGAAGGTGAGGCCGATGATCGTGACGGTGGGGATGAGCGCGTTGCGGAGCGCGTGGCGCAGCACGACGACGCGCTCGCGCAGGCCCTTCGCGCGCGCGGTCCGCATGTAGTCCTGCCCGAGCACCTCGAGCATGCTCGAGCG
>Ga0114129_10017365_pt1 | contig 10247 bp, 4 predicted proteins | sample RhiMetdeltSRZDD1_FD_80071 | JGI IMG/M metagenome (GOLD analysis project Ga0114129, IMG submission 80071) | Populus rhizosphere microbial communities from Tennessee, USA - Rhizosphere MetaG P. deltoides SRZDD1 (version 2) (version 2) | ecosystem: Host-associated > Plants > Roots > Rhizosphere >... | reverse complement strand
GTCCGACGTGCTGGCGTCTGGTCCATCCGAACAATTGCTCTATCTGGCTGCTTCGCGCCCGTTGCTCGAGTTGGCCGCGGATCGCCTCCTGGATGGCGTTCGCATTCGCGGCGTATGGGGATCGCTTCCGGTACACTTGTTTCGAGGTTTGGCGAGATACATTCTTGCGACTGCGATCGACGAGCAAACTGGTTTGCCGCTTGCCCTGAGGATCCCAATCGACCAGGAAGACCTTCCCCTCAAACGTAGCCTCATTTCTCAAATAATCAAGAGGCTCGCGCGCCAGGGCAAACTCAAGGCCATTGCGCCGCTCGCTCACCGCGAAGGCTGCATAAGCACAATCACAACGCTGATTGGTGAGATCCAGCGCGCCGCTAAAACTCCGGCTGAATTTAATGCGATCATAGAAGCGCGAGCCTCCGATTTTTACCCGACCGACCAAACGGGGGAGAGTTCGGCGGCGACAACCGACCGACAGATTCCTCTTCAGAGCGATTTCGATCGCGAGGTCGGAGCAATCTACTCGGAATATGCATCCCTGCTCCATCGTTTTGGCCTGACGGAGGACGACGCCGACCAACTCCGCGCGCTCGAGGTACTGCGCGGCGAGACCGCGGGAAGAAGAGTAACTGTGCCGTGGCTCCCAACCGTTCGACTGTTGGTAATCGACGGCTTTGTTGATTTCTCTCCGGTGCAAGGAGAAATTCTCAGGCTGCTGATCCCGCAGGTTCCCGAGGTGGTTGTGAACTTAAATCACGATCAGCGAAACGGCGAGATCTTTCGTCCGCTCAACCGAACGATTGATCAACTGAGGTCTATCGCCGATTTTGACGTCATCGAAAGCACGGAATGTCAGGCGGTAAATAGTGGTCTCTCGCCGCTCCGCGAAAGATTGTTCGCAATGGGAGCATTCCTGGGAGATCACACAGCCTTGCCGGCTTCTCCCATCGCTGGCGCGAGCGACCCAGGCACTCAAGGCCTGGGTTCCCCGATGATCAGGATGCTCGACTGTAGCGACCGCGACACTGAACTGCGCGCAATCGCAAAAGAGGTCAAGCGGCTGGTGCTGCTCAAAGATTATCGTCCAAGCGACATAGCCGTTGTTGTCAGACAGCGAGCCTCCTACGAGGACGTAATCACCCGAGTTTTCGATGAGGAGCAGATTCGGTCCACGCTCAACCGCCGCATACCGTTAACCGAGGTCCCTGTGGTCCGCGCGGCGATAAAGCTGTTCGAATTACTAATCGAGTTAGAGCGTGACGGCGTTTCCATAAGGGTGAGCCAGGTAGCGGACCTGGTGAAGTCAGGCTACTTCGAGTTGTCCGAAAACGAGCTCGCTGAGTTGCGCGACCGCTTCGAATTGGACGCACATCCGCTTCTTGAAATCACCGGCTATCGCAAAGGTCCCGACGAACTCAACGTAGGCCAATGGGACGCCGACGAGCTCGAAAATGCAGTCGCGTACGTCGGCGACGACTTGCGAATTCAAACCTGGATCCGCCGCGCTCGGAAGCTTACTGCTCGGCAACCCGCTCTGCCCGAAGAGAAGCTGGCGGATGCGGAGCCAAACGAATTGGGCCCGGACGACGATGTGTCGGCGACGTCAGATCAAACTTTTGCGGTGCGTAAGGTTCGGGCAGGTCGGGTGTACGAGGCGGTGGACGTGCCGCTTCCGGGTTCGGAGCGAAGATCGAAGCCTGCACGCGACATTCATCCGGCGCTGATCGCCTGGTCGGCTCTGGTCATCGATCGGCTCGCGCGGATTTTGACGGAAACGCTGCGAGAAGCGAGCCCTGGCGAGATGCGTAGCGAAGTGATGCGACTGCTCGATCGTTTGGAGTTTGCCTATGATGTAAGGAGTCCGCAGCGCGGTGATCTGAGCGACGAGGAGCAACGTTCTCTGGCGCTCGATCTCCGCGGGCTCGCAGGCTTGCGGCGCGCGTTAGCCGCCGCTGCTCGAAGCATCGAGATCTCGGAAAGCGCGGAGATGGACGCTGAATCCCTACCACGTATCAGGCTTGCGGCTTTTCTCGAGGAAACAATACGCTGCGTCAAAGCCCAATTCCTGATGCTTGGCGGCGGAGATCCGGATGGGTTGAGAGTCATTGAAGTAACCGATATCCGGGGCCTGCGGTTTCGTGCGGTGTTCATCGTGGGTCTAACCGAAGGCGGCTTTCCGTTGCGCATCTCGCGAGACTGGATTTACCCGCACGAAGAACGCGAGCGGCTAAAACAATATGGTTTGACACTCGAAGACATCTCCCCCGACATACTGCTCAAGGAAGAGCATAACTTCTATCAAGCTGTCTGCCGCGCAACCGAGCGGCTCTACCTGAGTAGACCGTTGGTAATGGAAGACGGGTCGGAGACGGTTCCCTCCTACTATTTCCAGGAACTCGCCCGCGCGGTCGCTCCAGAATCAATAAGCAGAGAAGCCGTTCGGAGCGATTTCGATGGACAGGCTTTATTCTCCGCGTCGCGACCTTCGGAACTTGCGATGCTGGTGGTGCGACAAGAAGAGCGCCGCAGGCATCGCGCGCAGAGGAAGCATAATTTCCCCGCAGACGTCATCAACGAAACGCTTTCGGCGGTTTGTGAGCTCGGATATGTAAGCCAGTCGGCGAGGAAGCGAATCGCGATTGAGCGAGAGCGGGGAGGTTTCGATTTTGGCCGGTTCGACGGGGTGATCGGCAGCGATTCGCTCATCGACAAACTTCGGGACCGGTATGGTCTGCAACACGACTTCAGCGCCAGCGAGCTGAGCCTTTATGGTAAATGTCCATTCAAGTTCTTCGCGGAGAAAGTGCTGAGGCTGGAGCCGCGCGGCGAAGCGGCGCTCGACTTGACCGCCCTGGATGCGGGAAGCCTTTTGCACGAAGCGCTCAGGCGATTCTTCGAGTCACATCGCAATCAACGACTCGCAGATCTGGATCGCGCGGCGCTGCGTCGCGAACTGGACGCAGCAGCGGACGCGGTGTTCGATGAACACGAGCGCGCGGTGCCGCCGCTCAACCCACAGGTCTGGCGCATCGATCGCGAGATCCGAAAGCTGCTGCTCGAACAGGTTCTCGAGTATGAGCTGACAATTCAAGAGCAGGCCCGATCGCGTGACGTGCGTCCGGCGTACTTCGAGCTTGCGTTCGGAATGCCGGGGGGAGCCGTCGATCCGAGCTCCACCGATCAACGGCTCAAGCTCCAGCGGGAAACCGAGAATCGCGCTGAGTCCATTTCGGTGCGCGGTCAAATCGACAGGGTGGATCGGGCCCGCGACGGAACCCTGATCGCATATGACTACAAGCTGTCCAGGGGCGCGGGTCTGGAGGATATGACCGAAGGCCGGGCATTGCAGCTTCACTTGTATCTTTCCGCGATCGAGCAGGTGCTTTTTCCCGGGATCGAAATCGCCGGCGGTGGATACTACACGATCAAAGGGGTCATTGGCCGGCGAAACCAGGGACTCTACCGCGTAGCGATGAAGGATTACACCGGGGTTTCAGGAACGACTGCATCAAGCCTTAGCGACGAGGACTGGGCGAAGATTCGACGCGAGATGCAGGCGCGCATCTGGGAGTTTATCGACGGACTGCGAAGCGGACGATTCATCGTTGCGCCGTCAGCGCCGGAGACTACGTGCCCGCATTGCGATTTCTCAGCGGTGTGCCGCTATGAAAAGTTTCGCATCAAGAGAAAACAGGGCGCATGGCGGATTAAGTGACAACTGTGGTTGAGACAAAGACACGGGAGCTCAAGCCCGAACAGGACCTGGCGGCGCGCACCCTTGACCGCCACGTCTCGGTAATCGCCGGCCCCGGGGCAGGCAAAACCACGGTGCTCGTCGAGCGCTACCTCCACATCCTCCGCACACAGGAGATCAGCGTCGATCAGATAGTCGCGATCACATTCACAAACCGCGCAGCCAACGAGATGCGCGAACGGCTTCGTCGCGAGCTCGACTATATACTTTCAACCGTGCCCCCGAACGAGCGCGCAAAGTGGATGCGACACAAGCGAACGCTCGACGGCGCGATCATCACAACGATACACGGCTTTTGCTCGAGGCTCCTCCGCGAATTTCCCATAGAAGCCGACATCGACCCGCAGTTTATCCTGCTTGAAGCGCATCAGTCAGCAATGCTCGAAGAGGCTGTCGCGGATGAAGCGCTTACCGAATTCATCAACGCGAATGATCGAGCAGCAACCGAGCTTGCGGGAGGCTTTGGAAGAGTGAGCCTGGTTCGCGGGCTGATCGACATCTACCGGACGATGCGTAATCAAGGGCTGACGCTTGAGATGCTTCAGGAACAGATCGGGCAGAGTCACAAGACCATTGAAGATTACCAGCGAGTTGTAGATCGACTGTCACAGAAAATAGGCGAATTCTTACAGTCACGCGTTCTCCCCCCCTCGGCGAAGGAAAAACGGGAGGAGGTCGTTCGGCGATGGCCGGCGCTTCTTGATTTCCTGCGCGGCGTAAGCTTGTCAACGCCGCCGGCGGAGTTCTCCGGGGAAGTTCAGACATTTCGAACCGCGACCCGACCTGGCGCCCTAGGCAAGCTTCGAGATCTGGTAAGGGAGCTCGATCAACTGATCTGGATGGACAAGCTCGGGGGCAGCGTACCGCAAACATTTTTCGATATGCACGCAAGCCGCTATGCGGCTGACTTGATCAAGGTCGTCGCCGCGGTTGAGAGAAAACTCGACGAGGAAAAGCGACGCAAGTCTGCGCTCGATTTCGACGACTTACAGTTGCGAGCGGTGAGGCTGCTGAAAAGTCATCCCGAAGTGCTTCGGAGGACGACGAATAGATATCGCTTCTTTCTGGTGGACGAGTTTCAGGATACCAACAGCCTGCAGCGCGATTTGATGGCAAGGCTCGCACTCGGTGGAGTTGACATACCGGCCGATACCGCAAATGACCGGCCGATTGAACAACCACGAGCCCGCTCGAACCTGTTCATCGTCGGCGATCGCAAGCAATCGATTTACGGTTTCAGGGGCGCCGACGTGGACGTCTTTCGGGAAATGACCCAGGTTATCGAAGCACGCAACGGAGTATCGGTCTCACTAACCCGAAACTTTCGCAGTCAACGACCGTTGATCCGTTTCTTCAATCTGCTTTTCGACCGTGTTTTTGAGTGCGACCCGACGTTATCGCCTGATGAACTGAACCAGCTCGGCTATGTTGCACACGAGCCAAGCATCGCTGCGCGCGATGACGAAGATCCCTCCCCGGTTGTCGAGTTGCTGCTGGATCTGAAGCCAAATGACAAAGCAAACGGCGGCCGGCAGGCGAAGCCGCGCGAACGCGACGCCGCTCAGCTGGCAGAACGGATCATCTCGCTCACAGGGGCAGAAATCATCAGCGAGCCTGCTCGCTGCGAGGGCGACCCTCCAACTCATCGTACGGTCACATTTCGCGACATCGCGTTGTTGTTCAGGGCGATGACAGAAGTTCACATTTACGAATCGGCGTTTCGTCGCGCTGGGATTCCCTATGTGACGGTGGATGGAAAAGGGTTCTACGCGCGTGAAGAGATCACCGATTTTGTTCAACTGCTGCGCTTCCTCGACAACAAAACCGACGAGGTCGCTCTAGCGGCCGTGCTGCGCTCTCCTCTATGCGGGCTCTCGGATGATGCCTTGTACGCGCTTCGATGCGCTCCGGTGAACACGCAAGCCGAAGGAGCGCTTTTGCCTCGACGAGACATTAATCGGCCCTTGCTCGAAGCGCTGGCACGACAGGACGAGATCGCTTACGTCGACGAGAACGATCGGCTCGCGATCCGCCGCGCCCGGGAGTTGTTGAACGAGATCATACTCCGATCAAAGCGATCTGGGTTATCGCACCTGTTGCGGTTTGCTGTCGAAATTTCCGAATATCAGACAGTCGCAGCTGCCAGCTTCGACGGCGCGCAACGGCTCGCGAATCTCGAAAAGCTTTTCAGGCTCGCGGAACGTTTCGAGCGCTCCGGAGCTTATTTGATTCGAGACTTTGTGCGTTTTGTCCGCGAGTTCGAAGAAGCGGGAGGCCGCGAGAGTGAAGGCCAAATCGACGATTCAGCCGATGCTGTAAGACTGATGTCGATTCATCAATCTAAGGGCCTGGAGTTCCCGGTGGTGATGATTCCCGATCTGCATCGTCTGCCCGACAACCGTCGTGAGTGGTGGGCTCTGGACCGACACCGAGGGTTGACGTTGAAGGTCCCGGACGGGCGCGGGCGGCTGGCAAACGGTTGCGCGTCTGCGTCGTTCACCGAGCGCGCCAAGCTGCGAGACAAATTCGAGAGTATGCGTTTGCTGTACGTCGCCGCGACTCGCGCGCAGGACAGGCTGGTGCTTTCAGGCGCCTCCAGGGACCTCACAACCGTGGGCAATTCGTGGTTAGGGTGGATAGCCAGAGCGCTCGAGCTTGGCAAGGAGCCGGTGACTGGGTTGCTCAGAGCGGCAGAAGACGTGGAAGTGCGAGTCACGGTGAATCTCGCCGAACGATTGGTTGAGGAATCGGTTCAGGAGGCCTCGGGGGCTGATGCACCTCAGCCGGTAGAGGAGCTGGAGCCGCCGATTGGTATCGGGTTTCCTCTTCTCCGACCGGTTGGGCCCGACCGCGGCAGTGGGCTCCACCGCTTCAGCGTTACTCAGCTTCTCAATCATCAACGGTGTCCTCGCCAGTATTACTTCGATCGACTGCTCCACGCTCCCAGCGAGGATGAGATTGCGGTGTGGAACGATGCCGAGGCTCCAGAACCGCCCGCAAATCTTACGGCGACCATTCGAGGCGCGGTGATCCATCGGTTCTGCGAGAGGTTCCAGGAAGGCGATGACCTGGAGGATTGTTTGAAGCAGAGCTTCGACGAGATCCTCAGCCGGACGGGTGCCGAACTTGGTGATCATGCGCTGGAGATCAATTCGGAGAAGGCAGTTCGCCAGCTTATGCCACTCGCACGCAACTACGCTGCGAGCAAAGTGCGACAGCGCATTGAATCGGTGCGCGCAATCACTTCCATTACACCGATCGCTCATCACGCTATTGGAGTCCTTAGCGAGCAACGCTTTCGATTGCGTCGTCCTTTGGGAATTCTTACCGGCACTATAGACAAGCTCCTGGTGTTCCCGTCAGAGGACGGCAAGGGCCTCAATGCCGAAATCATCGATTTCAAGACCAACCGTTTTCGCGGAAGAGGTTTTAGCGGGGCGGCCCCTGACCAACGGCGATTAGCCGACGCCGACCATCCCTCCAACCGAAAACCAAAAGTCAAAGCTGAACGAGACCAGCTGTCCTTTGAGTTCCTACACCCAGCAGCCGACGATCGAGATCTGCTGATGCAAGCCGAAATCGAGGCAGCAGCTCTTGATTACCGTATTCAAATGCAGTCATATGCGCTTGCCGCGCGCGATCTGATACCGGACGTTGCGAGCGTACGCGTAACCCTGCATTTTCTTGACCCTGACGTCGAAATAAACCTCCCCGACGAGTTGCTTCAGCGCGAGGCCTGCGAGAGGGCGATCGATACAACAATGATGGCGCTGGTTTCCTCAACCTCGCCAGAGAGCTTTCCTTTCAGACCTGCCGAGCACTGTCGGATGTGTAATTTCGTCCAGATGTGCGCTCCCGGGCGGAATTGGTTGAGTCAGGAGCTGGGTTAGCGCCCTTTGCGTCTTTGCGTGAAAACAGGCGTACGAATCGGCGCTTTATCCGCCAGGACGACACAACGCCAAGGCGCTAAGCCCCTTCCTTCTTGACGCTTATCGATCGGACTATTGTATAATCCGGCCAAGCCCCGCAGAGGAGATAACAATGCGCTCAATTTGGAAAGGTCACATAAGGTTTCTGCTGGTCGCGATACCAGTACGCGTCTACAACGCAATTGAAACCTCGGAGCAGATTCATCTCAACCAGCTTCACAACGAAGACTACGGTCCGATTGGCTACGACAAACGGTGTAAGAAGTGCAACAAGGTGGTATCGAAAGACGACATCATCAAGGGCTATCAGTACGCCAAAGACCAGTACGCCATCCTCGAGCCTGACGATCTGGCGAAGGTGAAGCTTAAAACCACGAAAGTCATCGACATCGTTGGATTCGTCGACAAAGCCGAGATTCCGCCGATGCTCTATGACGCACCTTACTTTGTTGGTCCCGATGGCGAAGTCGGCGCGAAGACTTATTCGTTACTACGCGAGGTCTTAAAGGACACCGGCAAAGTGGGGCTCGGCAAAGTGGTTCTGCGCGACCGCGAGGACTTCATCGCCATCGCCCCGCAAGACGAAGGGCTGGTGGTGTACAAGCTGCGTTACCCGAAGGAAATCAGAAAGATCAATGAAGTGCCGCAACTCGAGCATCACGAGATCGACAAAAATGAGTTGAAGCTCGCGCACACCCTTGTTGACCAGATGGTGACGTCGATCGGCGAGATAGAAATGCGCGATCGGTATAGCGAAGCGCTTCGCGAAATTATCGAAGCCAAGATTGAGGGTAAAGAGGTCGCCGGTTTTGTGGAAGAAGAGCAGCCCACGGTCGACATAATGACCGCGCTCAAAGAGAGCATCAAACAAGCCCAACGCAAACCGATGGTGAAGGCCACCGGCAAGGCCAATAAGCAGGAAGAAGCGGAGGAGGCGAAGCCGAAGAAGGCTCGAAAGACCAAGGCATCATAGGCTGAGCTTCATCGGATGTCCAAAAAAGATAGCAAGATTCTCCGGTTTCCGGCCCCGGCGCCGACAAAAGCAGACTATCAACGCGTCAAGTCGACCTATACAGTCCAGGAAATCAAACAACTGTTTGGTCTCAGCGAACGTGTGATTCGCCGCTGGACAGAACAGGGCGTGGTGAGCGCGGCGCAGTCTTCAGAAGCCGGCGAAGCGCTTTACGATTTCAGTGCGCTGACGCAGTTTCGCAGGTCGCGGGAGCTGCGGGGGCAGGGTCTGACTCTCAAGCAGGTTGAAGCTGAGCTGCAGGGTCAGATGAACCTGTTCAAACCGGCGCACACCAGGATCGCGCGGCTCCTGAGCCCGTTTGAAGAAGCATTGGCGCTGCATGAGCAGGGCGACGCGAAGGCTGCGGAGTTGTATCGCGAAGCGATTACAGTTGGTGATAACCTTGCGGACGCCTATTGCAACCTTGGAATCATAGAACTCGAGCAGGGCAGGGTGCCCAAGGCGCTTGCCTGCTTTACTCACGCGCTGAAAAACGAGCCTCGCCATGTTGAAGCGCATTACAACCTCGCGAATCTCTATTTCGACGTTGGTGATTTGCAGCTCGCGAAGCTCCACTATGAGAGCGCCGCCGAGCTCGAGCCGTCGTTCTCCCCGCTCCACTACAACCTCGCGCTTGTGTACTACAGGCTGGATAATCTGAACGGGGCGTGTGAAGCATTGCAAAAGTATAAGGAACTGGCGCCCGAGGACCAGGAGATGCGAGCCATCAACGAACTGCTGAATTGGCTTGAACAGGCGTGCGATATTGAGAACAAACGACGATAGCGATGGAGGAGTCAATGGCTGAGAAATTTACATCGCGTACATCCTGGCGGGAAAAGCTCGAGCGAACCGACCACTCCAAAATAGTTGAGATTCCGGAAGCGATGGCCAAAAGGCTCGGAAACGGCGTGATGCTGATCCCGAAGCCGCTGGATGTCGACGCTTTGATCCGCAAGACAAAAAAAGGCAAACTTGTCACGGTTTCTGCGATCCGCTCGAGACTGGCGCGAGACAACAACGTCGACGTTGCCTGCCCGCTCACAACCGGAATATTCATACGGATTGCCGCCGAGGCTGCAGAAGAAGCTTTGAGTAACGGCAGCAAGTCAATTACCCCGTATTGGCGGGTTGTCAGAGACGACGGCAGTTTGAACGAAAAGTTCCCTGGCGGAACGAAAGCGCAAGCCCGTCGCCTCAAGGAAGAGGGACATATGATCGCGCCGGGCAAAGGGAAAAAGCCGCCGAGGGTCAGGGATTTTGACAAGTCGCTAATGAAGCTGTAGCCGCGTCCGCTTTGCGACTTGGCGGTTTTGCGACTTGGCGTGATACCAGTTTTGCGAAGGTTACGCATGACCGAAATGCGTCTCACAAGTTTCGTAGTTCGGCCTTCAGGCGGAAGTTGGTATGTTGAAGTCAGTATCGTAAATCTGAGTTGACTACGAACTTCCGCCTAACAGGCTGCTGAAAAACTCAGAACCGGAATCCCCATAGGGAGAGCCGACAATCAACTGCGAGAAAAGGCCGACTAACACCCCCAACTTCAGTTGGG
>Ga0114129_10017364_pt1 | contig 10247 bp, 9 predicted proteins | sample RhiMetdeltSRZDD1_FD_80071 | JGI IMG/M metagenome (GOLD analysis project Ga0114129, IMG submission 80071) | Populus rhizosphere microbial communities from Tennessee, USA - Rhizosphere MetaG P. deltoides SRZDD1 (version 2) (version 2) | ecosystem: Host-associated > Plants > Roots > Rhizosphere >... | reverse complement strand
CGAAAGCTGTGCTCATTTAGTGTTCGCAGATTACACAGATTACACTGATTAAAGGCAGAAGGCAGTAAGGAGAAGGCACTGGATCAGTGGTTGCCATTCCACCTAAATACGTATTCGCGTGTTTTTTCATGTGATTTCGTGGATCACGATAAACGGATCCACGAAAACACACGAAATAAGACGAAACGCCTTTTGCCTTCGGTGTTCTGTTTCTGATCTGTGTAATCGGCGTAATCTTTAGATTATCGGTCGCTGCCCCGGCTGACGTTTAGTTGGTCCAGATAATCCCGAACCTTCTTCAAATCTTCCCACGTTTCGCGCTTCTTGGATGGGTCACGGAGGAGATAGGCGGGATGAAAAGTAGGCATAACCTTTATGCCTTTATAGTCCTGAAAATTGCCGCGTAGTTTCGTGATGCCTTCCCTCGTATCCAACAGATTCTTCATCGCTGTGTTCCCAAGTACGACGATGACATCAGGTTGTACAGCTGCAATCTCACGTAAAAGAAACGGCTTACACATTGCGGCCTCTTCAGTAGTTGGTGGTCGATTGCCAGGTGGGCGACAGCGGTTTACGTTCCCTATTAGAACTTCTTCGCGCTTGAATCCTATTGCCTCGATGATTTTTGTGAGTAGTTGACCCGCTCTCCCGACAAACGGTCGTCCCTGAATATCTTCGTCAGCTCCAGGTGCTTCGCCGACGAACATTAACCGTGCCTGCCGATTTCCTTCTGTGTGCACAATCTGTGTTCGTCCCTGGAACAAAGGACAACGAGTGCAGTCTCCAACACTTAACCAGATCTCTTCAAAAGTCTCAGATGATTTTTTCAGCGTCGCCGCAGCAGGCGCGAGATCACCAAACAGAGCGGCACCTCCCGGTGGCCGAGGTTGTGGCGATGCAACAGTCGCAGTCGAGGTTCTAACCTTCTTATCGACTGTTTGCGGGCGCGCTGCTGTTGCTTGTGTCGTAGAAGGCGAAGTTGTCGTTTGTGCTAGGATAGTAGGAATTGGTTGTACTTCTTCAACACCCAACTCCTGCATATAAGTGAGGTGTTCCTTTGTGGCGGTTAATAAATCATGAAACTCCTGCGAAAAGTTTTTGTCGGTCATTCTTGATCTTATTGTCCGTGGACTGCTGACAAGCTGGCAGAGTCTCGGCGAAGCCGCACCACTTCGTCAAGTATGCGGTGGGCAGCTTCGGTTTTTTTCATAACCGGGAGGTGCGTAGGTGTTTCAACGCCGCGGCGAAGTATGGTGATTGCGTTGTTCTCAGAATCAAATCCTGCGTCAGTTCGCGCCACATCGTTTGCAATAACCATATCCAGCTTCTTTGAATCCAATTTTGCCTTTGCATTCGCCAGCAAGTTCTCAGTTTCCGCGGCAAACCCAATGACAATGCGATGATCACCGGCAACTGAAGCCACCTCAGCCAGAATGTCCTTCGTCCTTTCGAGCGCCAGCGTCATCGATTTGTCGTGCTTTTTTATTTTCTCTGAAGCAAGATGAATCGGACGATAGTCGGCTACGGCTGCTGCACCGACAAACACCGAAGCCCCGTTCAACTCTCTTTTCACCGCCTCATACATCTCTTCAGCCGAGGTTGCAGTTACGACTTCTACGTCTCGCGGCGCCGGCACGCTGGTTACGCCGGCGATAACAGTCACCTGAGCTCCTCGTTCGCGTGCGGCTTGCGCAATTGCAAACCCCATTCGACCCGATGATCGATTCGATATGAATCGTACTGGATCGATTGCCTCGCGCGTTGCGCCAGCTGTAATTAAAAACGTCTCGCCCTGCAGATCCTTTTTGGATTGCGCGTTCAGGAGATCTAACGCCTCTGCAACGATTCGATCAGGTTCACTAAGTCTTCCCGGACCAATTGTCTTGCATGCCATTTCACCAGCGTCAGGCTGAATGATACGCACCCCATCAGCCAGTAACTGGCGTAAATTACGCCGGGTCGCCGGATGTTCCCACATTCGCGTGTTCATTGCCGGGGCAAGGAGCACAGGGGCTGTTGATGCCAAATACGTTGACGTAAGGAAGTCGTCCGCCACGCCCGAGGCAAATTTCGCAATCAGATTTGCCGTGGCCGGAGCAATCAACAATAGGTCGACTGTCTGGGAAAAGGTGATGTGGGCTATTGGGTCCGGGTTATCTGAGGAATAGTCGTCAACGATGACGTGCGCGCCTGAAAGTGCCCGGAAGGTGAGCGGTTGGACAAACTCACAGGCCCGCTTGGTCATGGCGACCCTTACCTCACAGCCGGCACGTTGCAATCCTCGCAGAACTTCGACAGCTTTGTACGCGGCGATACCGCCGCTTACCCCGAGGGCGACTCTCTTACCGCTATGGTCGCGTGATAACTCTTCTTCCATTACAGGCTTAACCGAAATTAAAGATCAATGTAACATTGCTGAAAGGCGCGTGCAATTTTCGGTCTTTTGTTCGCAGTATAATCAGAATTTAAATAGAAAGATCTGCTGAATTTGCTGGTTTGCCGAGTTGGCACCGTTGACGGTCAAAAACCGATGCGAAGCTTGCGAGCGATAATAATGAAGTTCGCAACCGTTCTGGTGGTGGCGTTCCCGTGTCTGCTGGCGCCTTCAACTGCCCGGCCACAGAAGGGAAGCGAATTCGGCCCCGTTGTCCGTGCCTATCTTGGGTACCTCAAGAATGAACAAGAAGTAGTTGACGACCGCGTCAGCCGCCGCGAAATCAGTCAGGCCTATTATAGGCGGAATTCAAATCGGATCAGAGCTTTGCGGGAAATGGCTATGCGGTTGGCGCGTCAGACCCGAAATGATTACCTTCCCGAACTCGAGGCGGTAGCTCGCGACGAATTCGGACTTCTTTTCCAGGAGCAGCCTCGACCGGAATCACTTAAGATAGGCGAGATAAGACAAAACACGTTTCGTTTTCTCGGAACTGTACGTTCGAATGAGACTTTTTACGTTTTCGCGCGCCTGGATCCCTATGAACAGTCGGAATTGCTTTCGCGCGAGCCGGAAAAACCCACAAAAGTGATGGTGTCTCTACCCAGTCAAGACCGCACAGATAAGGCACCGAATCGTCCCAGACGGGTAGTTCCGTGATGTTCGTCTCAAAGTTTTAAACCAGCATATAGGACTTGTAGGACACTATAAGACCTATCGGATAACTTTCCAACCAGATCGTCAGGAAAATTGTGAATTGAAGCAGTACGGCGGGCCATGGTCCGTTGTGCCGCAAAAAAGCACAATTTCGTGCCACACTCCGCTCAAATGTTTATTGACAGACCAGTGTTATTCGTGTAATAAATGCCGAGTGTTAAAGCTTTTGCGGACGCACCATCCCGCTTTTGCAATTGAGTAGTTTGTAGAAAATGAGATTGGGGCCATCTCAGTCTCCTACGACTGTCTAGCGTCGCGGCGCAATCAAGAAATTCTTGTTTCACTATACGGGAGGAAAGTTAATGATCAGCAGAACTTGGAGCCGCAAACCGATCGCGGCCTGCGTGGCGGTTGCCGTTTTGAGTGTTTACTCGATGGTAGTTTTGGCGTCGCCTGGAGCAAAAGCATCAGGCGAACTGTCCGTTTCCGGACAAGTTACCGTTAATGGCCAGAAAGTAATTTCTGGAGGCACGTTGTTTTCTGACAGTGTGCTAACGACGGCTGAAGGCGGCAGTGCTACGGTGAACATTAGTAAAGTGGGCCGAGTTGAACTTGCGCCGAACAGCAGCCTCCGCTTGAGTTTTTCAGACCGAAGCATTAGCGGCTTGCTCGAGAGTGGCAGTGCTCGCGTTTCCACACTTGCCGGTATATCTGTGAATATCAAAACCAAGGACGGCATAGTTGTTGCCGATGGAAGCAAAGCTACCTCCTTCACAGTTAACACAGCTCACGGCAACACAGTAGTCGCTACAATCGCCGGCGTTGCGGAACTACGCACCAGCGCAGGCGTGAAGCAGATTGCCGCTGGTGAGAGTGCTAGTGCCGGCACACCGCATCCACAGCCGGATCTCGACGAAGGTCTTCATGGCGGTAAGCTGGCGGCATTATTGATCGCAGTTGGCGGTGCGGTCGCAGCTATTCTTTACGCAGCCGTGCACAACAACGACATCAATTTTGGTGGCGGCTCTGTAAACGTAATCAGCCCGACCAAGTAAGTAACTTCGTCGACGTTGTTTCACTTGGAAAAATACTGCGGCGCTGTCCGCGCTGTCAGTCATGTAGACATTAGCCTTGCGGGTCACGCGACAATAAGTCGTGCGTGACCCGTAAGGTTTTAATTTGCTCGCCCGTTCTTCGGTTTTTATGCATATTGCAGTTATCGGCACCGGATATGTTGGACTCGTCACGGGCGCTTGTTTCGCGGAGTTCGGCGTAGACGTGACTTGCGTTGACGTAGACGCTGCGAAAATCGAGCGCCTCAACTCAGGAATAATGCCGATTTATGAGCCAGGGCTGGAACAGCTTGTTTCGAAAAACGTTCAAGCGGGACGGCTGCGCTTTACTACTGACATCAAGGATGCGATCGGACAGGCGCTCGTAATTTTTCTCGCCGTTGGTACACCACCGAATGCAGATGGATCGCCGGACCTGAGCTTCGTTGAAGCGGCCGCGCGATCAATCGCCGAGCACATGAATGGCTACAAGGTGATCGTGACGAAATCAACCGTCCCGATCGGTACCGGAGAGCACCTGCGCAGGTTGATTGCCGAGGGACAAAAGCGAAGATTTAATTTTGGTATTGTGTCCAATCCGGAATTCCTGAGGGAAGGCGCGGCAATCAATGACTTTATGCGGCCGGACCGGGTTGTAATTGGCACGTCGGATGAAGAAGCCGTGGCCATCATGAAGGACTTATATAGGCCGCTTTACCTAATTGAGGCACCTTTCGTGATTACTTCGTTGGAAGCAGCCGAACTCACGAAGTATGCTGCGAATGCATTTCTTGCGACGAAGATTTCATTCATCAACGAAGTAGCAAATCTCTGCGACAAAATTGGTTGTGATGTTCACGACGTCGCCAGGGCTATGGGGATGGACAAGCGGATTGGTGGGAAGTTTCTGCATCCTGGCCCGGGATTCGGCGGATCCTGCTTCCCCAAAGATACGCAAGCCTTTGCGTCCGTTGCAAGACGATATGACAGTGACTCGCTGATTGTGGATGCGGTTATAGAAGTAAATCGACGCCAGCGCCGCGCAATGATTCCAAAGATCGAACAGCTGGTTGGAGATTTGTCAGGAAAGAAAGTGGCGGTGCTTGGCCTGGCTTTCAAACCTGAAACAGACGATATGCGCGAGGCGCCGTCCATCGATATCATCCAGGAATTAATTGCGCGTGGCTCGCGGGTTCATGCATACGATCCAGTGGCAATGGACGAAGCAGCTAAGGTCCTGCCGGACGTTGAATACGAAGAGGATGAATATGCCGCTGTTAAAAATGCGGATGTTCTCGTTTTTATTACCGAGTGGAATCAGTTTCGCGCGCTCGATATGAAAAGAATTCGCGATTTGATGGCTGCGCCACGTATCGCTGATTTACGGAATATTTACAGTCCGGAGGATATGCGGGAGTTGGGATTTAGTTACATCGGAGTCGGTAGATAAACAGCGGACATGAAATTATCAGGAATAGCATTAGTAACCGGAGGAGCAGGCTTCGTCGGATCTCACATCGCCGCTGGGCTAACAGCCAGTGGCGCGAGAGTTCGCGTCATCGACGATCTGTCTACAGGTTATCGCGAGAATTTGGAAGAGATTGGCGGGGACCTCGATTTCATTCAAGGCAACGTAGCCGATGAAGGTATTTTGCAGCGGGCCCTCGAGGACGTGGAAATCGTTTTTCACGAAGCTGCGATTCCGTCGGTGCCCCGCTCCGTAGACAATCCACGCCAAACACATGTCGCCTGCGTTGACGCCACGTTTTCTCTTCTTGTTGCAGCACGCGAAAAGGGCATTCGCAGAATTGTCTATGCTGGGTCCAGCTCGGCATACGGCGACCAACCAACGCTGCCGAAGATAGAAACGATGTTGCCCGAGCCATTGTCTCCTTACGCAGTGGCGAAGCTCGTGGGTGAGTACTACTCTCAGGTGTTTACGCGCGTCTATGGGCTGGAAACGGTGACTTTGCGTTACTTCAACGTGTTTGGTCCACGCCAGGATCCGAGCTCCCAGTACTCGGGTGTGATTTCAAGATTTATTAGTGCGCTGTTGACCAACGAGCGTCCTGTTATTTACGGGGATGGCGAGCAGTCGCGCGATTTTACCTACATCGACAATGTTGTTTCGGCAAATCTTAAAGCGGCAGAGACTTCTAAAGGTGTGGGTAGCGTGGTCAACATAGCCAACGGTGAGCGGATTTCATTGAATCAACTGCTTAAAGAGTTGATTTCGATTACTGGAAAGTCTGACGTAACTCCTGATTACCAGCCGGTGCGTGCCGGTGACGTCAAACACAGTCTTGCTGATATCACGCGCGCTCGAGAACTGCTTGGCTACGAACCGCAAGTCGACCTTAGAACGGGCCTCCAAAAAACGATCGACTGGTGGAAGCAGAGCCGGTTTAATCAACGATAGTCCTGGCTAGTTTGCGTCACGGCCTGGGGCACACGACCTCCATATTTCGTGTTGTTTCGTGTGATTTCGTTCGTGCGATCTTTTAACCGTACATCACTCAGTTTCCTACAAAAGAGTTTCTTCTGCCTCTTACTTTGCACATTTGCGCTCGTGTGGGCCAATTGTCTCGCTGACGATTCATCCTCCTGCAATTACTCGTCTCTCTGGGGCATTTCCGGAGAAAGATGGGACCCGGCAGGCCGACTACCGGATTTTTCTTATGCTGGCTATCATGCGGGTGAGTCAAGACTTCCCAGCACAGTCTCCAAATGGAATTTCAAACGAGATTTCCACGCCAAAGGTGACGGTCACACGGACGATTCCACCGCGCTGCTCAATGCACTCCAATCGATCAAGAGCGGTGTGCTGTTTATTCCAGCAGGCACTTACGTTATATCGCAGCGTGTCGACATTTCGAAAGGGAATCTAGTTCTGCGCGGAGCAGGCCCAGGCAAGACTATCTTGCTCTTTCCCAACTCACTAACAGATCTCTTTGGCAATAAAGCAACGGGGACGGAACAATCTCAGTGGTCCTTCCGACCAGGACTCGTCAACGTGACCGGAAAAGATCCGATTAATCCCGACACACGACTGGCGACTATAACTGCTCCAGCCAAACGCGGCGACAGAACTTTACAGCTCGCAAACAGTATTTCTGTAAAGAGAGGCGAATGGGTCCGTTTAGTTGAGAGTGATCCACAGAAGGGTAGTCCCGCTGCTGGTTCGTTGATTAAGCACCTCTATGGCGAATTGATACCTCCGGGACCGGGTCTCATTGGTACTCCACACGTGGTTCGCTTTTTGTCTCGGGTGAAGTCTGCATCGGGCAACAGCATCGAACTTGAAAGAGCACTTCCGTACGACGTGCGTCCAGAGTGGAATCCTGAAATCCATAGATTTACCCCATCGGTTCAAGAGTTTGGAATCGAACTCCTCTCTATTCACTTTCCCTGGACACCTTATCCCGGACACTTCAAAGAAAAGGGATACAACGGCATCTTTTTCCAGGATGTGTCTCAATGCTGGATCAGCAATGTTGAGATCAGGAATGCCGACTTTGGGATCGATCTGAATTCCACGAACTTCTGCACGGTAGGCAATGTCACGCTCACAACCAGTGCGAGCAGGGCCGTAGGCGATGAGGCGCGTGGCGCAAATGGTCATCACGGAATCGACATCAGTCATGGGACCGAAAATCTTGTCACCGACTTCGATGTGCAAACGAAATTTGTGCACGACATCAGTGTCGAGTGGTACGCGCTGCACAGTGTGTTTGCCAACGGTCGCGGAGTCGATCTCAACATGGATCACCATCGAGAAGCGAACTATTCGAGCCTCTTTAGCAATCTTGATTGCGGCGCAGGCACGCGTCCCTTCAACAGCGGTGGCTCAGGTGATCGTGGCGCCCACTCCGGAGCATACTCGACCTTCTGGAACGTCCGCGCGACGGGACCTTTGAACCTTCCTACCGTCGATTTCGGTCCTCTCTTGAACCTTATTGGTCTGGACATTGAGAAGAATTCGAAGGATCCGGTTTCGCCGTATCAATGGTTGATTGAGTCGTTCGAGCGTCGAAGCGTCTGCCCAGTTGAGTTGCAAGAGGCAATGCGGGCGCGAAGGTTACGGCACTTAACGGGGTAAAACTCGATGATCTTCGTCGGATCGTCCGCGTGAGGTGCTGTTAACGCCCCGCGATCACCAAATCAACACCGGATGAGGTCATTATTTCCATGAGTCTTATGTTATTTCCCGGCGCAGATGAAAGCGAGTGGATCTGAAGTCATCTATGCGGTAATCAGTCTTCGCAACTTGCGATGGAGAACACGCACCTACTCAACCACTCGAAAGAACGTTCGCCAGACAAAATCAGCGTCGAGTAGCACGTCAAAATGGTAGATGCCCGGACGGAGATCACTGAGGTTGAATTCCCACAATGAATACGAAAGTTTGTTTGGTATGACGGTGATCTTCTTTTTGTTCAGATACTCACTGATCATGTGATTGTCCAGATCATACAGACGCAGGGACGGCTGGCCCTTGCGTTTTTCTGTCGGCAGCCAGGTAATAAAGACCACTCCCAGAGGATTCGCGCGTGAGAATTCAGTCTTGGCATCAATTGGCTGCGGTGGAGTGGCCTTTTTGTTAACTGAGCGGGCGAGAGTCCCGCTTAAAACAGTCTCTGTACTAACCAGCGCAGGCGTAAACTGCCCGGACCTAAACAAGCCTTCTATTGTCGTTGCAGCGCCGGCCGAGTCGACCACCAACTTTATGGGAACTGCCAGACTGCCTCGAGAGGGTGTGCCAAGCCAATTATTTCGCGCGCCAAAACCGGGATCTTCGAGGAAGGCCGCACCGGGAAGCAAACTGCCGCCTAGCACTCCAACCACCTCGCCATATCCATTGAGCAACGGAGAACCCATTGCCCGGCGATTTGCAGTGTCGCCGATATTAAGGCGCTCACCCGCTGGGCCAAGGTCCTGCTTTCCAATTAAGGACGTCTCTACCAGCACGCGATTGCCTTCGGTAGGCATATCGAGAAAGTAAGAACGATCCCCAATCACTGCTGAGTCGGCAGGGGCTCGCTCAAGCAAGGTTACATTGTGGACCGCAACTTTCAGGATGACCCAGTCCTGACGCCGATTAACCGAGAGCACTTCCGTTGCTTCAATCATTTTTCCCTGTTGACCGACGATTCGTACTTTAGTTGCGTCGTCGATGACCTGAAAGGCCGTTAACAACTTGCCTGGTCCAATGAAGAAGCCAGTGCCAATATTCCGACGAACGCCCTTGGCGTTGATGTTTTCGACGAGCACGCTGGCGGCGGCAGCGCGATCATAAAGATCAGACGGGCTCAAGAGTTTTCGAGCAGTTGTTGACGTCGTGGTGTCAGCACGTGCAGCGCTGGTTATTTCGAAACTGTGGGAGCCTGCTGTTTCGCCGTCGATCCGGGCTTCCAAAATCCAGGTGCCCGTGGCCGGCGTGTCACCAAGAAGCATCTTGAAATAAGCCCCAAAGCGTGGCTGCTCAGGTTTGTAGTCGAACTCCGAAGTCATTGCCACCCGACCCGCTGGATTTTTCCATAGACCTTCAAAGTGATGTTGTCCGGCAGGACCTTCCCAGGTGAAGTAGACGATGATTTGTTTATCTGCCGCGACATAAAAAACCGAGCGCGGATCTTCTATAGCAGAACGGCCACCCTGCTCGAGCAATATGGAACCCGAGACGGAACGCACGGGGCGAAACGTGGGTTCTGCAGCTGCTGCTCCGCCTCCGGACGATGGAGGCTTTTGCTCCTGTGCCCTTGCGGACCAGGAAAAGACAGCAGAGGAAATCAAAACAATGAAAAGGAGTTTTGTTTTCATACCGGATGATGAGCTCCACTATCGTTTGATCGTCAGGCGTTGAGGAAGCGGAGCGAATCCGCAAACGGGACGAATAGTAATCGTAAGTCATTTGAATCGCAATTTGGTGGAACATCACTCGATCATCGCCAGATGAAGTCAGAACCGTCACGCGGGTCGTCGGGGGGAAGCGATCTGTCCCCGCCACTCATATCGTGGCCGGCTTGCGCGGCAGTCTGATTATCCAGCGGCACTGTAGTAACTACCCGACTGCGGCGCAGAGCGAAAAAGTAGAGTGAAGTGTG
>Ga0114129_10017363_pt1 | contig 10247 bp, 12 predicted proteins | sample RhiMetdeltSRZDD1_FD_80071 | JGI IMG/M metagenome (GOLD analysis project Ga0114129, IMG submission 80071) | Populus rhizosphere microbial communities from Tennessee, USA - Rhizosphere MetaG P. deltoides SRZDD1 (version 2) (version 2) | ecosystem: Host-associated > Plants > Roots > Rhizosphere >... | reverse complement strand
GGTCATCCGATGTTCGTCGGCGCCGCGCTTGATGCCGCACGTCGCTGGCGGTTTGGGCCTACTTTTCTCAACGGCGTTCCAGTACGGGTGACTGGCGTCATCACCTTCGTGTTCAAGCTAGGCGATTAAGGGCGCGCTGAAGTGTGTATGGAGGCTGCTATGGCCAGAACGGTTAGAATGCTCTTGCTGTGGGCGTTGATACTGTTGGCAGCAGGTTGGTTTCTATACCAATTTGGATCAGAGCTAAACGTCGAAGTCGCGACGCAGGATCAAGCCCCGTGGGACCAGGCTCCAGGCGACAAGTGGCTGTACGTCGGCGGCCTGATGATGCTGATCTCAGGTTCGCTTGCGGTGGCAGCAGTCAAGGTGTGGCGGGGAAGTAGGCAGCAGACAACAAGCGGTCGCCTGAATTGGCCCGAAGATCGGTCAGCGTAATGTGGTTCAGCGCGTCTGTGTATAGTGTCGTCGCCAGTCAATCGGAAATCCTTCCATCGTCGGAAGAAGGTCGTTTGCAAATGGAGAGGCAATCGGCGTGGTCGGTTGCTCCAACATACTTCCTCCTAAGCTCTGACCTGAGAAGACTGCAAATGTAAGTTGGGGCTTCAGAAGTGACGTGAAGCATTTATTATTTCGATGCCCACGAGTTGATCGCCACTGTAGTCGAGAATGACGTAGTCGTTTAGCTCGTCGCTTCGCGTCGCCACTCCGTTCTCAGCGAACCCAACGTAAGCCACGTCTGCCTCTTCATCGTACCTGGACCATCTCGGTTCGCCCGGTATGATGATCTGTTGCGCAAGCTGCTGAAGAAAAGCAGCGAGCCTTTCTTCAGCTAGTAACTCTTTGGTCGTGGCCATATGATCTTGCCTTTGTCTAGCTTCTCGCTGATGTACGCCGTGATCATGAAACCATCAGCGCTTCCGATCTCGCGATAGATAACACAAAAGTACTTCTTTCTCGCTAACGCCAACACCGCCTTGAGCGTTCCGCTATCGCCACGCAGAACATAAGTCGGGCGCTCAATCGTGTCAAGCAGCGTACCGTAGTATGGCTGCATATAAGGTCTGGCATCCACAACGTGTTCCCATCTTTCTTCGGTGACGCGGATCGGAACACCGTTCATGGAAGAGACCGTGTCTAGAACCATATCGTAGCATTCTTATTCGTTGACTTTCAGGACGGCAAGGAACGCTTCCTGCGGAATCTCTACTTTGCCCACACGCTTCATGCGTTTCTTGCCTTCCTTCTGTTTCTCGAGAAGCTTGCGCTTGCGGGTGATGTCGCCGCCGTAGCATTTCGCCAGCACGTTCTTCCCAAGCGCCTTCACTGTTTCGCGAGCGATCACTTTGTTGCCGACCGCAGCTTGAATGGGAACTTCGAACAGTTGTCTCGGTATAAGCTTTCGCATTTTCTCAACAAGAGTCCGTCCCCGCGTGTAAGCGAACTCGCGATGAACGATCAGCGAGAGCGCATCGACCGGCTCGCCCGCGACCAGCATGTCGAGCTTGACCAGATCGCCTTCGCGATAGCCGGTCAGCTCGTAGTCGAACGACGCATAGCCGCGCGAAAGCGATTTCATTCGGTCGTAAAAGTCCAGCATTATCTCGGCCAGCGGCAACTCATAAGTCAGCAACACTCGCTTTTGAGTGAGGTATTCGAAGCCGAGTTGCGTTCCGCGCTTTTCTTCAAGCAGCGCGAACAGCGGCCCGACATATTCGTCGTTGCTCATTATCATCGCGCGAATGATTGGCTCTTCGATCTTTTCGATTCTTCCCGGGTCGGGCAACTTCGCCGGGCTGTCGATCTCCGTCACTTCACCGGCGGTTGTTGTCACTCGATAACGCACGGTTGGCGCGGTCGTGATCAACTCGAGGTCAAACTCGCGTTCGAGCCGCTCTTGAACTATCTCCATGTGCAACAGGCCAAGAAAGCCGCAGCGAAATCCGAACCCGAGCGCTGCGGATGCTTCAGGCTCGTAGAAGAATGACGAGTCGTTCAAGCGCAGCTTGTCCAAAGCGTCGCGCAGTTCTTCGTACTTGTTCGATTCGATCGGGTAGAGGCCGGCAAAAACCATCGGCTTGATACGCTTGAAGCCTGGGAAAGACGTGAGGGTCTGGCGCGCAGCCTCGGTCACGGTGTCGCCGATTTCGACGTCGGTAACCGTCTTGATCTGAGCGGTGAAGAAGCCGACTTCGCCCGCGCCCAGCTCGTCGATCACGCGCGGCTTGGGAGTCAGCACTCCGAGCGCATCGACTTCGTATTCTTTCTCCGCATCCATCAAGCGGACGCGCATGCCGGGGCGGATCACTCCGTCGATCACGCGCATCAGCACGACCACGCCGCGATAACTATCAAACCACGAATCGAAGATCAACGCTTTGAGCGGCGCGGATCTGTCTCCGGCGGGCGGCGGGATCTCGCGCACGACAGCTTCGAGGACCTCGTCGATTCCCACGCCTTGCTTGGCAGAGATCATCAACGCGTTGCCGGTTTCGAGACCGATCGATTGTTCTATTTCTTCACGCACGCGTTCGGGCTCAGCGCCCGGCAGATCGATCTTATTGATAACCGGGATCAAATGCAGGTTGTGGTCAAGCGCCAGATAAGTGTTCGCGAGTGTCTGGGCCTCGACTCCCTGAGAAGCATCGACGACCAGCAACGCTCCTTCGCAAGCCGACAGCGACCGCGATACCTCGTAAGAAAAATCAACGTGCCCGGGCGTGTCGATCAAGTTGAGCACATACTGCTGTCCGTCTCGCGCTTTGTAATCGAGCCGGACTGCGTGGGCTTTAATAGTGATCCCGCGCTCACGTTCGAGGTCCATGGCGTCGAGGACTTGCTCGGACATCTCACGCTGGGAGAGCGCTCCGGTGACTTCGAGCAAGCGGTCGGCAAGCGTGCTCTTACCGTGATCGATATGCGCGATGATCGAGAAGTTTCGGATGTGCAGGCGATCAGTCATCGGACTTCACTGTTACCAGATTGAGACTTCAAAGCATACTAGCACGCGGAAGGGCAAAAGGTTCATCGTCGATGACGTGAGAGTGTTTCTAAAGTCGTGTCGTCAGCGAAACTTTTCCGAGGCGTAGTAACCCTGCCGGGTGCGGGCTGAAAGGTTGTGTGGTTTATTCGACTTCGGTAGTCCGGCGATATCGACTGCATTCACTTTGATTCTGACGGAATGCCAGTCGGAATCGACTCTGGTTGGGCTATAACCTATGAGGTACTGGTGTCGCAGTTCCCGTGCGATGAAATCGAAAGCCTCATTCATTTCAGCCTTGTTGGTAACGGTAAATCCTGTGCCGCCCGAATAAGACAAGAGCTCTCTCAGGGATTCCCGGCCGAAATCCGTAAGCACACTAGGCTCGTTCGCCGTGTACGCTGCATAAACTATCGCATCTGACCGCTTCAACGACTCTCGGAGTGAAGGATACGAATGACGGGACGCAGTATCCGTTCCGTCGGTGATCAAGATAAGCGCATGTTTTGGATTCGACCTGGTGCTGACTTTTTCGATTCCCAGATGGCAAGCATCATATACTGCGGTTGCACCTTTTTGCCTTAGGCGCGCAAGTTTGTTCAAGACATCCTCGATGAGACCAGCATCGCTAGTCCAATCGATCAGAAGATCCGGATGGTCGGCGTAAGTCAAAACAGAATACTCATTCGACTTGTGACCCTGTTGAATGAAACGCAGAATGCTGTCTTTGATGATAGAAAGCGAGGGACCAGATTTCGACATTGATCCTGAAGTGTCTATTAGAAATCCGACACTGCAAGGCTCGTCGTCGTTGGCGAAAAAAGATATGTTCTGCGCAACATCCCTGTCGAATACCGTGAAGGCGTCTCGTTTGAGATTCGCTATCAGCCGGCCTTTAGCATCGGTTACGGCGACCCTCAACAAGATTGGGCGAGGCTTGCCCAATGAATCAGAACTTTGTTCACTCGTCTTCCGTTGAGTGAGGCTAACTTGAGGCGTCACCGGAACAAGCGTAATTACAAGGCAGGAGTAGCAAACCAGAGCCGAGACCAGACGAGAGCATTTCGTCACGGTACTCCTAGTTGAAGAGATCGCGCTACCTCGTCTGATCGCGAGCCATCAGAGCGGCGCCGATCATGCCGGCCTTGGCGCCGAGCTTGGCGATCACAATCTCGCAGCTACCAAACGAAGGCGGGAATGCGCGGCGGCGGGTCTCTTTGATCGTCGGCTTCAATATCAAATCACCGGCTTCCATCACTCCTCCGCCCATCACTACCATCTCGACGTTCAGCAGATTGATCACAGCCGCCAGGGCTATGCCTAAGAACATCCCGGTGCGTTCCATCATCACCTGGGCCATCTCGTCGCCTTCACGTGCCGCGTGCGCAATGTCTTCAGCCGTGAATTCCCGGTCGCGAGGGATCGCAAGCCGCGAAAGCGATGACGTACGGTCGCGATAGAGCCGCTCGCGTGTCCGCCGCACAATGTTCGAGCCCGACGCGATCGTTTCAAGGCATCCGATATTCCCGCAAGCGCATTCGATTCCTTCCGGGTCGATTGTCATATGCCCGAACTCGCCGGCAAAACCAGTGGCGCCGCGATAAATCTCACCGTTGATTATTAAGCCCGCTCCAATGCCGGCTCCAAGCGTTACGAAGAACACTTCGCGACGGTCGCGCGCTGCTCCGACTTGAAGCTCGCCGTAAGCCGCAGCGTTGGCATCGTTGTCGATGATCACCGGCAGTCCCGTCCGGTTTGAGAGCTCGCCGGTGATATCCATATCAGAAAGTCCCGGAAGGTTCGGGAGGACTTCGACGCGGCCGGTCTTGCGATTGACCAGACCGGGTATGCCGATGCCGATTCCTCCGACCGGGCCTCCGGCATTCTTATCGTCGCGAAGCGCGAGCGCGGCCTCTACCATCTGAGTGAACAGGGCGTCGGGGCTCTTTGGTTCTGCTTGAATTCGTGTTTCTTGAATGATCTCGCCGGTAGACCCGATCAGTGCGGCTTTGAGCGCCGCGCCCCCGAGGTCGATGCCGATAAAGACGGAACCGTTCGTTTGGCTTGTAGTCATAGAGCGATAACCCGCAGCGTCCACGGATGAGCTATCCCGCTTAGTTCCTAAAATAACAAAGGCTTGAAAGGGATGTCAATTTTAAGGAAGTGCGCTAAAATCCTTCGACTCAATCGCTCCGTAGTTTCTGGTTTCAGTTGAGTTGGGCTCGCCACCAGAAACGGACTAGGCGGAAACTACAAACCAGGAACCAGAAACTATCGAATGTACGAGTTGCTGCAGAGATATGGGCTATGGGCGGTCTTCTTCGGAACAATGATCGAGGGCGATCTGACGCTGCTGTTTTCGGGCGTGCTTGCGCGCGCCGGGCTCTTCACTTTTGAGGAAGCGCTGGCAGTGGGCACGGCCGGCGGCTTTATAGGCGACTCGCTCAGCTACATGATCGGCGCACGGTTTCGCGGGCGAGCCAGAAGCTTGCAATTCTTTGTTCGCGCGCGTCCGAGAATTGAAAGGTTGATGCAAAGGTTCGGTGTGCTGTCAGTGTTCATCGTAAAATACGTGTACGGGCTTCGAACCGCGAGCGCGATGTTCTGGGGACTCGCTCAATTCGGATTTCTGAAGTTCGCGCTGCTGACGCTGGCGAGTTGCGGCGTCTGGGTTGGCTTGCTTGGCGGGCTGGGCTTTACATTCGCCACCGGCATCGAGACGCTGATCGGAGACCTGAAACGGATTCAGATCATACTGCTCGTCGTTGTAGTCGTTGTCGCTACGGTTTATGTCATCAGCAGGTTTGAGAGGAGAGTCATCGAGGAAGAGAAGGAGTTCTTTGCTCGTGACGACGAAGAAAAATAGGATCGGCATATTCTCTTGCTGCAGTGAATTCGAAAATTGATGGCGAACCTAATTGATGGCGAACCTATATGGGTTGATCGCGGAATTGACAGACGACCCACGTGGCGTTCGCTTCATCATATATGGCTCGCCGAAGGACGAGATTGATGTGGAAGTGGTATGCCGGTTTCTGCCATCGGGTTTCATGCGTATAATCACAGCGTATGCGTTAGGGGACTAGAAATGAAATCGGATTTCTGCGAGTACTGCAATGCGCCCATGGAGAGGGGCGAGAAACTGGTTACGGTCTATCGGCACCGAAAAGGGCGGCATTTCATCTTCGAAAGAGTTCCTGCAAGAGTATGCCCTCGGTGCGGCGAACGATACTTTTCTGCTAGTGTTGTGCGCGAGATGGACCGCTTGATGCAAAAGCGAAGTCGGCCTGGGCCGACGGTACGTGTGCCGGTGATCGCTATGAAGCTGGCTGGGTGACAGACCAAAGCGTACTCTAAGGTCTCGCAAACCAGGCCAATCTGACGCTGCCCGCCGGGTTGTCTGACAGTCTCTGATGAAAGCTCATCTCCTTTGATGTCCTTTGTGTCTTAGGTAAACATTAGTGATTTCGGAAACCGTTTCTCATTACCGCATTATCAAGAAGCTCGGAGAGGGCGGAATGGGTGAGGTTTACCTCGCGGAGGACACGCGGCTGGGGCGGCGGGTTGCCCTGAAATTCTTGCCGGCGTCTTATCAATATGACTCAGACCGGCGCACCAGGTTCTTGAAGGAAGCTCGAGCCGCGTCGGCGTTGCGCTCTCCGAACATCGCCGCCATCTACGACATCGGCGAACATGACGGCGCGATGTTCATTGCGATGGAGTACGTCGAAGGCGAAGCGCTGTCAGAGCGAATCGACCGTAGAACACTGCCTACGAAAGACGTCATCGATATTGCTGTGCAGATCGCCGATGCTCTGGATGAGGCTCACTCGCTTGGCGTCATTCATCGCGATGTAAAAAGCTCGAACCTCATGGTTACCGAGCGAGGGCTGGTGAAGATGCTCGACTTCGGCCTGGCTAAGATGACTGGGACGGAAATTTCCGGCTCAAGCGGCGACCCGACCGTGGCGCTCGGCGGGCAGACGGCTTTTGGCGTCGTGCTGGGCACGGTTTCCTACATGTCCCCCGAGCAGGCATTGGGGCGGGAAATCGATCAGCGCTCCGACATCTTCTCGCTCGGCGTGGTGATTTACGAGACGTTGACCGGAAGACTGCCCTTCGAAGGCAGCAGCTCGACTGAGATCATAGATAGCATAATTCACAAAGAACCGATCGCCATCGCCCGCTTCAACTACGACGTGCCGCCCGAGCTCGAACGGATAGTGCGCAAGTGCATGGAAAAAGACCGCGACCGGCGGTACCACTCCGCCCGCGAAGTCACGATCGACTTGCGTAATCTCGAGCGCGACAGCGGCTCGACCACGATCACCGGCGAAGCGACGTCGCGCAAGACACAAGGGACTCGCCGTGCTCGTTCTCGAAAATCGATTGATTCGCTCGCGATCCTGCCGATCATCAATGCGGGCGGTGACCCAGACACTGAATACCTCACAGACGGAATTACCGAGAGCATCATCAACAATCTTTCACAGCTTCCGAAGCTGCGAGTTATGGCCCGCAGCACGGTCTTCCGTTACAAGGGCAAGGACGTCGACCCACAGAGGGTCGGCCAGGAGCTCGGTGTCCGCGCCGCACTGACTGGCAGAGCGCTCCAGCGCGGCGATCTTCTGATCATCAAGACTGAGTTGGTTGACACCGAAGACGGATCGCATCTCTGGGGCGAACAATACAACCGGCGGCTCTCTGACATCTTCACGATCGAAGAGGAGATCTCGCGTGAAATCTCAGACAAGCTTCGGCCGAAGCTTAGCGGCGCCGAGAAGAAACAGCTCACCAAGCGATACACCGAAAACACCGAAGCTTATCAGCTCTACCTCAAGGGCAGGTTTTACTGGAACAAGCGAACCCCGGAGGGACTCAAGAAGGGAATCGAATATTTCCAGCGCGCGATCGAGAGCGATCCCGGCTACGCGCTCGCTTATGCGGGGCTCGCCGATTCTTACAACATTCTCGTCAGCTACAGCGAGCTTGCGCCGCACGAAGCGTTCCCGAAAGCAAAGGCTGCGGCGATCAAGGCGCTGGAGCTCGATAGCAGACTGGCCGAGGCTCACACTTCGTTAGCGTTCGTGAAGTTTGGATACGACTGGGACTGGGCGGAGGCCGAACGAGGATTCAAGCAAGCGATCCAGCTCAACCCCGGCTACTCTTTTGCGCACAATTTCTACGGCGTGCTGCTCGCAGCGCTTGGGCGATTCGAGGAAGCATTCGTGCAGATCAAGAAGGCGCACGATCTCGATCCGCTTTCGCTCCCGATAAACACAAACCTGGGATGGCTTCTCTATTTGGCGCGCCGCTACGATGAAGCGATCCAACAGTATCTGAAGACCATCGAACTTGACGATGGATTCCCGCTTGCGCATCGCAGGCTGGCGCAAACCTACGAGCAAACCCAGCGCTACAGCGAAGCAGACGCCGAGTTTCAAAAAGCGGCGGCGCTCTCGCGTGGCGACGTCGAGTTGCTATCTGCGCGGGGCCACTTTTATGCAATCGTGGGAGAGATCGATAAGGCGCATGGAGTGTTGAGGCAACTGGAAGCCTTCGCGAAATCGAGGTACGTTCCGTCTTACTTGGTCGGGAGGATCTACCTCGGTCTCGGCGACATTGATCTCTTGTTCGAATTGCTCGAAAAGGCTCTGGATGAGAGGTACGGATATCTCGCTTATCTGAACGTCGAACCGTTATTCGATGGGATTCGCTCGGACCCGCGGTTTGCACCGTTGATTCGGCGCGTTGGGCTCACATCGTGAGAGGAGGTCATCCTCTTAAGCCGGCGTCTTCCTCGGAAAAAGTGATCGCTCATAGCGGTAGCAATCAATGGTCATCTCGCTGATCGAGAATGTGACCGGCGAACAGACATAGCGATCGGGGGGCAGCGCGTCATGTGCCGCGCACGTTAGCAGGATCTCGCTCTTCCCTGCGAGATCTTCGCCAAGCTTACACGCGAAATTCACCTCCGAGCCGAACATATCCTTCTCATCAATCACAAGCGTTTCACCGTAGCCGATTCCGATGCTGCCGTAGATGTCGCGGTCGGTTGGGACTACGCTGTCGACCGCGTCGAATGCTCGAAAGATGTCGAGCGCCGATTCAAGCGCGTGGGCCGGATCATCAAAAACTGCATACAAGTTGTCTGCCTCTTGTTTGATGACCTCGCCGCCGTTGCCTGTAACGGCCGGGCGCGCAGCTTCTTCCATTTGATGAATCATCGCCAGGTAGTGGATTATCCCGTACTCGACTGTCAGCCGTGAAAACCCGACCATATCGAGTACGAGTATCGCGACCCTGCGCTCGAACGCATCGCGCAGTTGCCTGTCGATATCGGCGGCTCGTTCAGCAAATTGATTGCGTTCCGAGAGCAGGCGCCGCAGAAGCGCGCGGCCGCCACTCCGATTTGGAGTGCGGCGCGCGTTGTTTGCGCGCCGCTTTTGACTTGGTGCCATTGTTAACTGACGAAGGGAAAGCGGCGCGCAAACAACGCGCGCCGCACTCCAAAGTCGCTTGAACTTTTGATTACTTGGACTTGATAAACTCGCGAATGTACCCATCAACAAGCGCTGGCTTCTCGTGAATGACCCAGTGCGTTCCTTCCGGTATGCGCTTGATCGTCAAATTCGGAACAAACTTGTCGAGCCCTACGAGGTTTCCAGTCAATAACGCGGTGTCCTTCTCGCCCCAGATGACCAGCGTCGGGGTCTTTACTTCTAGCGACGGCAATCCGGCAGCGAAATTCGCGGGCCCCTTCTCGCCTTCAGCCGGCGGTCCGAGACGCGCGGCTCGATAATAATTCAATCCGCCCGTTAACGCGCCGGGTTGAGACCACGCCTCTATGTAAGCCTTCTTGTCTTCTTCGGTGAACACGCCGTTCTTCAGACCTTCGCCCAAAACAACCTGGACCAGCAGGCCGTAATTGTTGGCCGAAAGAGTTTGCTCTGCTTGCGGGCTTCTGAACAAAAGCATGTAACTGCTCGCCTTTTGCTGAGCCGGGTTCTCTTGCAGCTCGCGTTGGAAGACGCCGGGGTGCGGAGCGTTGATGATCACGAGCTTTTCCAGGTAATCCGGGTGAGCTATCGCGAACGCCCACGCGATCGCGCCGCCCCAATCGTGCGCTACCAGAATGAATTTCCTGTGACCGAGCTTCTCGGCTAGCGCGCGAAGGTCTTCGACCATGTACTTGACCTGATACTGATCGACCTCGGCGGGCTTCGAAGAAAGGTTGTAGCCCCGCATGTCCGGCGCCACTGCCTGATAG
>Ga0114129_10017361_pt1 | contig 10248 bp, 12 predicted proteins | sample RhiMetdeltSRZDD1_FD_80071 | JGI IMG/M metagenome (GOLD analysis project Ga0114129, IMG submission 80071) | Populus rhizosphere microbial communities from Tennessee, USA - Rhizosphere MetaG P. deltoides SRZDD1 (version 2) (version 2) | ecosystem: Host-associated > Plants > Roots > Rhizosphere >... | reverse complement strand
CACGCCTCCCCCCGCAGCTCCAGTACGTGATCCTGGAGCCCTGAGCGGAACGTGCTGCGGCGCTGCCCGCGACGACCTCCAGGTTCTGCGGGAATGCCTGCACCGGCTCGAGCGTGCGCCGCACGTAGTAGACGACCGCGCCGAGCGGGCGGATCGCGCGGCCCGCGACGAACAGCGTCGGCGCCCAGTACGCCGCCGTGTCGGCGCGCAGCCGGCACGTTGTCTGGCCCGACGCCCGCAGCGCCGCCGGCGTCGAGTTGGCCTTCGTCGCCTCGTTGCCGAAATACGTGTGGTCGTGCGACTTGCCGGGCTGGTTGAAGAAGACGATCGGATCGTCCTGGTTGCGGTGGCTGAACCCGCAGACGATCGCGAAGTACCCGCGCCCGCCGCCGTAGCGGCCGCCGACTCCGCCGCGGTCGCCGTTCGCCGGAGCAGACGCGGCGTACGCGACGGCGAAGGTCGCTGCCGCACCGAGCGCGAGGAGGAATAGCACCAGCCAGCGTCTCATCCGACACCTCCTGTGCGAGGTCCGCTGGGGAGCCTCGCAGCAGACCACGCCCGCCTGGGTTTCCCGTTACGCGGGCGTAAAGGTCTGCTGTGAAGGTGCTGAGGTGTTACGCGGCTTCGGAGAGGCCGGCGAGCTCGTTCTGCAGACGCGCGAACGCCTGCGCCTCGAGCTGACGGATCCGCTCGCGCGTGAAGCCGAGCTCCTTGCCGATCGCCTCGAGGGACTGCGGCTCGCCGTCGAGACCGAAGCGGAGCTCGATGATCCGGCGCTCGCGCTCGGGGAGCTTCGCGAGCGCGCGCCGCACCGAGTGCCGGCGGAACTCGTCCGCCGCGTCCTCGGCCGGATCGCTCGCGGTCGGGTCGCTGAACAGGTCGCCGAGCTCGCCGTCGGCCTCGTTGCCGACCTGCTGGTTCAGCGACACGTTCGCCGATGCCGCGTCGAGTGCCTCCTCGACGTGGTTGAGCGGCAGCTGGGCCGCCTCGGCCAGCTCCGCGCGAGTCGGCTCACGGCCGAGCTTCGCCTCGAGCTGGTTGCGGGCACGCGAGAGCTTCACCCGCCGCTCGTGGACGTGGACGGGGACGCGAATCGTCGTCGACTGATTCGAGACCGCCCGCTGACACGCCTGGCGGATCCACCACGTCGCGTAGGTCGAGAACTTGAACCCCTTCCGCCAGTCGAACTTCTCGACGGCGCGGTTGAGGCCGATCGTCCCGTCCTGGACGAGGTCGAGCAGCGAGAGCCCGTGGCCCTGGTAGCGCTTCGCGATCGAGATCACGAGGCGCAGGTTGGAGTTGATCATCCGCTCCTTCGCCGCCGCGTCGCCGCGCTCGATCCGCTTCGCGAGCGCGACCTCCTCGGCCGCGGTGAGCAGGGGATAGCGACCCGCTCGGTTCATGAACAGGGTCAGCGCGTCGGCGGTGCCGACGGGCGCGTCGGCCTCCCAGACGATCTCCTCGTCCTCCTTCTCGGGGACGATGATCTCGACCTCTCGGGCCTCGAGCTCGGCGCGGAGGGCGGCGACGTCCTCCTCCTCGAGCTCGTGCTCGGTCGCGAGCACCTCGAGGGAGGCCTCCTCGATCGAGCCGCGCTCCTCGGCGTCGTCCAGGAACGCATGGATTGGTGCATCAAGCAGCTGAAGTTCGTTCAAGGTTTCTTCTCTTTCCTTCGATGAGCGGGGCCCCACGACTGCGCCGATCGCAGCCGGACCGCCGTCTACAAAGGGGAACGTCTATGCGGCCAGGATATTCCCGGCCGCAGAAAGCACCCCGCAGCATAACGGAAACGCAACACAGAGGCGGTCAGGGGTGGCGGGCCGCCGCCACCCCGACCCCTTCTCCCTATGCGCTGACGGTGCGTCGAGCGTCGCGGGAGAGCAGCAGTGCGAGCGCCCCTCCCGCGAGCGCCGCACCGACGGCGAGCCCGACCAACACGGCCGAGAAATCGACCGAGCGGCTATCGAGGGCTGCCGAGGCGGTCACCGGCGCCGAGACCTGCGCCGGGCCTTCGATCAGGAACCGAGGGCCGCCGTGAGCCTGCGCCGAGCCGTCCTCGATCCGCATCTTCGCGGCGAGTCCGCTGCTGACGCGGTACTCCTGGCGGTAACTGTCGGGATAGGCGCTCGCCGAGGGCGCCGCGACAGCGGCGGTGAGGGCGGCGAGTGCGAGGAACCTCCGGGTCGAACGGGCCATCTCCATCTCCTTGTGCGTGCCGTGGACGTGCGGATCGTCCGCGCCGGCGCTAAACGGGGCCCGCAGCAGTCGCTAAACGACCGCTAACGCGCTTGACCTCCGCGGACCGTGGGCGGAGACTCGATGACGATGCCGCAAGTCCTGACGCGTCTGGGGGCGGACGTCGAGCGTGCGCTCACGGACGTCAACGTCCCCGCGTACGTCATCGACAAGGACGGGATTCTCGTCTGGCTCAACCCGTCCGCGGAGAAGCTCGTCGGCGACGCCCGCGGCAAGCGGTTCACGGACGTCGTCGCGCCGTCCGACCGGCCGCGCGCGAAGCGGATGTTCGCCCGGAAGCTGCTCGGCACGGTCGCGGCCACGGACTCGATCGGCGACGTGCTGAGGCCCGACGGCACCGAGGCGACGGTCGAGGTGAGCTCCGTCCCGCTCCTGCGCGATCACCAGGTGATCGGCGTCTTCGGGCTGGTATCGCGACCGCCCGAGCGGCCGTCGCCGATCATCTCGCACCCGCACCTCACGCCGCGGCAGCTCGAGGTGCTGCGCATGCTCGCCCACGGGGCGTCGACCGACCAGATCGCGGAGAGCCTGCACATCACGCGTGAGACGGTCCGCAACCACGTCCGGCACATCCTGCGCAAGCTCGGAGTGCACTCGCGACTCGAGGCGATCGCTGCCGCGCGCGCCTACGGCGAGCTCGTCGATTGACCCACCTGGGTCATGGCGTCGCCCGGCTGAGCAACGCGAACATTCGCCGCCGGCTCGGGTGACTTGTCACCGGGGCTGGCTGGCCCCGCGGGCATCGGTCGTGCTCGGCTGGGCCTTCACCAACGTGCCGGGCCTGCCGACACCCCTGCGGCGGGCTCGGCATGCGCTAGAACCATGGTATGGGTGAGGAGCTCGAGGACCGCTACGTCCGCCAGGCGCGAAACGAAGCGCTCTTCCGCGAGGTGAACGAGCGCATCGTCGAGCTCGACGAGTCGGCGCAGGCGTGGTCGCTCGCGGGCACGATCGACGTCTTCTGCGAGTGCGGCGCCGAGGGCGGCTGCGGCGAGCGGCTGACCGTCGCGGTGCGGGTCTACGAGACGGTCCGGCAGCAGGACGACCGTTTCCTCGTCAAGCCCGGCCACGAGACGCCCGAGCTCGAAACGGCGGTCGAGTGGAACGACGAGTACGTGATCGTCGACAAGCTGCCGGCGGCCGAGCCGTACGTGCAGGACGATCAGACGTGATGCGCGAGGGGCCGCCGACGCCGGCGGCCCCTCGCTGCTCTTCCTACGACTGGATCTCGCAGAAGAAGAGCTGGTTCGCGCCGCTGCCACCGGCGCAGGTGTCGCTGTTCGGGTTCGGGTCCTGCGCGGGATTGTCCCCGTCGACGTTGTCGCCGTCGAGGATGTCGTCGCCGTTCCCGCCCGAGAGCGTGTCGTTGCCGAAGTTGCCCACGACGATGTCGTTGCCGTTGTCGCCGGACACGCGATCGTTCCCCGGGCCGCCGAACAGGTCGTCGACGCCGTTACCGCCGGAGATCGTGTCGTTGCCGAGCATCCCGGTCGCGAAGTCGTTGCCGTTCCCGCCGGAGATCGTGTCGTTGCCGTCCGGGAGCTTCGAGCCGGGGTTGCCGGGCTCGCCGCCGAAGTCGCCGCCGGCCAGGCCGTCGTCGCCGTTGCCGCCGTTGATCACGTCGTTGCCGAGCACTCCCAGGACGAAGTCGTTCCCGTCGCCGGCGTTGATCGTGTCGGCTCCGTCGACCGTCGCACCGTCGGGTGCACCGCAGACGAGGTCGTCGCCGTCGAGCGCGTTGATCGTGTCGGCGCCCGCCGTCCCGACGATGACGTCGGGGCCGTCGGTTCCCGTCGTGACCGGGCCGCTCGCCACGATCGTCGCGGGCTCGCCCTGACACGTCGGCGGATCGACCGCCGAGACCGGCGCTGCGCCGAGCGCCAGCATCCCGACCGCGACCGCGCCCACTAGTGTGAATCGCCTCATACCTCCCCTTTCCTTGGACCGCGCGGGAGGCTACTCCCGCCCCTGGCGGCCTTCCATGCACTTCCGTCCAGGTTCCGCCGAATGACCCGAATGCGCTAGAGACAGGCGCTTCCCGGGGCGCGAGCATCGCGCGGCGTGCGGCGCATCCGAGTTTTGGAGACGGCACTCGGTGCGCCGCACACCTCCCCGTGGGTCAGTCGGCGTCCTTCTCGAGCCTGCGAACACGGCCCGCGAGCTCCTCGAGCATCGCGACCCCGATGCTCGGTTCGCGCTCCACGAGGCGCATGAACTGCTTCCGTGAGATTCGCATCGTCTGCAGCTCCCCCTCCGCCGCGATCGTCGCCGAGCGCGGCGCGCCGTCGATGAGCGCCATCTCGCCGAAGTAGTCGCCGGTCTTGAGGATTCGCGCGCGCGGCCTTCCGAGCACGCGCGCCCGTCCGGAGAGGACAACGTGGAGCGAGTCGCCGGGATCCCCCTCGTGCATCACCACGGCATTGGTGTCGTAGTCGGTGACCCGGGCGAGCTCCGCGATCTTCCTCAGCTGTCGCTTGCTGATCTGCGCGAACAGCGGGAGCGCCGCGAGCACGGTCGCCCAGTCTTTCGCGGAGGGGCGGTTCCAGTCGCGCCCGGCCAGCGAGTTGACGATCGGTGTCGGGAGGGTTGCAGGCATTGCGCGACGCTACTTCGTCACTGGCCGACGATCAACCGACGCGAGCGGCACAATCGTGCGGCGCATGCAAGTGAGGCTCCGAACCGCCGCCCGGAACGACCTCGTCCGCTTCCTCGACAGCTACGCGAGCCTGCTCGTCCTGCTCGTCGCGAACTTCTTCCTGCTCGAGCTCGTCGACGATCCGCGCTGGGGGGCGATCGGCAGCACCCTCCTGGCGGGGATGGCGCTGATCGTCGCGATCAGCGACCCGGCGGCCGGTCACACGATCACGCGGCGCCACTGGATCCAGGTCGCGGCCGCCGTTGGGCTCGCGTTCGTGGTGCTGGTCGTCGACTCGGCGTCCGCGATCGGCCTTGCCTATCTGCTGCCGGCCGCGCTGCTCGTCACCGCGACGCTGCCCGTGACGCTGAACAGGGTGCTGCACCACAAGCGGATCACGCTCGAGACGGTCCTGGGGGTGCTCTGCTGCTACGTGCTGCTCGGGCTGCTCTTCTCGTTCGTCTATCTCGCCGTCGAGGAGCTCGGCGGCGGTGCGTTCTTTGCGCAGCCAGGGCCGCACCAGCAGTCGGAGTACGTCTACTTCAGCTTCGTCGCACTGACGACGCTCGGGTTCGGCGACCTCTCGCCGGCGGTCGGGCTGCCGCAGGCGCTGACGGTGATGGAGGCGTTGATCGGCCAGGTGTTCCTCGTCACGCTCGTCGCGCGGCTCGTCACGCTCTGGGTCCGGCAGAGCGAGACGTCAACCGAAGAGGCATGAAGCGCGCCGCGGTCGCGGCGGCCTTCCTCGTTGCCTGCAGCGCGGCCTCCGCAGGGCCGGCGTGGCATACGCGCGTTCCGCTTTCGAGCCCGCCGCTCGCGGTGGAGCCCGACCTGGCGCTCAGCCGCGGCGGCGAGGCGGTCGTCGTCTGGGACCGCGAGGACGGTCCGGTCTGCGCGTCCGCACCGGACAACCCGGCATGCGTCCACGTGCTCGAGGCGAGGTCGCGCCCGGTCGGCGCCTGGGACGCGCCTGCCGAGCTCATGCGGCCGGGCGTCGGCCCCGGTCCGCGGGTCGCGGTCAACTCGAAGGGCGACGCGGTGGTCGTGTGGCGCCACGACATCGGCGCGCCGCGCGTTCTCCAGGCCGCGTGGCGTCCGGGCACGTCGCGCCAATGGCAGGCGCCGATCGACCTCTCGGGCGCGGGGCCGATGGGCGGCCAGGACGTCGGCCTCGACGACGCTGGGAACGCAGTCGCCGCGTGGACGATCGATCTCGGCGCCGGGCTGGTCGCGCAGGCGGAGGTCCGACCTTTCGCGTCCGGGTCGTGGGGCGCGCCGTCGACGCTCTCGCGCGCGGGAGAGACCGCCGTCGGTGCGCCGGACCTCGCCGTCGACGGAGCGGGTGACGCCGTCGCGGTCTGGACGCGCGGCGGCGGCGTGGTGCAGGCCTCGGCGCGCCCCGCCTCGAGCGGCGTGTGGCAGCCGGCGGTCGACCTCGCGCCCGGGACGCAGCCGCAGGTCGTGCTCGACCCCGCCGGCAACGCGGTCGCCGTCTGGGGCGTGCCCGGCGGCGGCGTCCAGGGCTCGTTCCGGCCGGCCGGCGGCGGTTGGAGCGGGCCGGCCGATGTCTCGCGCGGCGCGGGGACGTCGGTGCGGATCGGCGTCGACGACTCGGGCAACGCGCTCGCGGTCTGGCTCTCGCCGACGGGGCCGCACGTTCGATCCTCCCGCCGCAGCGCGGCCACCGGCGCCTGGTCTCCGCCGGTCGACGTCTCGGTGGCGGGCGTGGCTGCCTCTGAGCCGGACGTGGCGGTCGATCCGCGTGGAAACGCGGCCGCGGTGTGGAATCGCGCAGGCGCGCCGACGCTTCGCGCCGCGCTGCGTCCCGTCGCGACAGGAAGCTGGCTCTCCGGCGTGGGCCTCTCCGCGGCCGGCGTCACGACCGGGGATGCGCGCGTCGCGATCGACGCGTCCGGCCGCGCACTCGCGATCTGGACGCGTCGCGGGCCGGGCGAGAGCGTCGTCGAGTCGTCCGAGCTCGCGGGAGCCGGCCCGGTGTTCACGGGGGTCACGATCCCGACCAAGCGCGCAGCCGGCAAGCCGGTCCAGTTCTCGCTCAAGTCGTCTGCGTGGGCCGCACCCGTCGTCGGCCGGCCGCTCTGGCGGTTCGGCGACACCAAGACCGCGTCGGGTCAAACGGTCACGCACGTCTACACCGTGCGCGGCACGTACACGGTGAGCGTGGCGCACTCGGACGCCGCAGGCGGCACGTCGACCGCGAGCGGGACGATCAAGCTCGTCGCGGTCCTGAACACGGTGCCGCCGTCGGTCACCCGCGTGGGCAACACGCTGAGCTGCAGCCCGGGCGCGTGGTCGGGCGTGACGCCGATCGCCTATGCCTTTCGGTGGCGACGGAACGGTGCGCTCGTGCCGGGTGCAACGTCCTCGACGTACGCGATCGGGGACGTCGACGTCGGGAAAGGCCTCGTCTGCAGCGTCACCGCGTCGAACGCTGTCGGGGCGACGACGGGGTTGTCCGCGCCGCTAACGGTGCGGTGACGGTTGTCGGTTGCCCGGCCGGTAGGAGATGACACACTCACCCGGATGGGGTGGGTCCTGGAACGGCTCGGCGCGGACCTCGGTCGAGCCCTGACCGACGTCAATGTCCTTGCCTATGCGGTCGACCGAGACGGCGTCGTGGTCTGGCAGAACCGCGCCTCCCAGGAGTTCATGGGCGACGTGCGCGGCCTGCACTTCAACGACTTCGTCGCCGTCGACCACCGGCGACGCGCGCAGGAGGCGTTCATGAGCAAGCTGAACGGCAAGGCCGCCTTCACCGACTACGTCGTGCAGGTTCGCAGGCCCTCGGGCGAAGAAGTCCTCGTCGAAGTCAACTCCGTACCGCTGAGGCGTGGGGACGACGTGATCGGCGTGTTCGCGATCTCGGCGAAGCCGCCGATTCCGACGCAGGACGCCACGCGTCGGCTGACACCGAGACAACTCGACGTGCTGAGGCTGCTGGCCGCGGGCGCCACCACGGATCAGATCGCCGACCGGCTCCACATCGCGCGCGAGACCGTGCGCAACCACGTCCGCGGCGTGCTCGCGGAGCTCCGGGTGCACTCACGCGTCGAGGCGATCGCCGCCGCGCGCGCCGCCGGCCTGCTCGACGATTGACCCATACGGGTCAGGACGGGGTCCCAGTCGATGCCCGAAGATCGCCCGGCTACCTCCCATGGGGCTCGGCGTCACGCACTCGCCGTGCACCACTTGCTGCCGGGTGCTTCGTGACCCCTCGTTGCGCCCGGCAGCTTCTCTGTGGACCGCCACCGCGGCGATGACGAGCGCGACGCCGAGCAACTCGGATCGCGACGGGATCTGTGCGAGAACGAGCACTCCGATGACGGTTGCCGTCGCGGGGAGCAGGGACACCAACAGTGAGTACGTCGCGCGGCTCAGTCTTGCCATTGCGAGCTGGTCGAACACATACGGCACGACCGACGACGCGACGCCGACGCCGAGGCCTGCGGCGAGCGCGACCGGACTGATCAGCGCAGGCGCGGCGTCCGCGCCGCCGATCGGCGTGATCGCCACGAGCGCGACGAGCATGGCCGCACCGAGCCCGTCGATCCGGTTCAGCGCGGTGTTCCGTGCAATGCGATGCGCGAGGACGATGTACAGCGCGAAGAGCACGGCGTTCGCGAACGCGAACGCGACGCCGACCGGCTCGCCCTCGAGCCGAACGTCGGTCAGGACGTAGACGCCCGCGCTCGCGAGGACGAGCGCAAGGACGTTCCGCGTCGTGCGAGCACCGAGCGCCGCGAGCCCGATCACGGGAAGGAACTCGATCGCTGCGACCGTCCCGAGCGGGAGGCGATCGATCGCGAGGTAGAAGCAGCTGTTCATCAACGCGAACACGAGCCCGAGCGCGAGGACGAGGCGCTTCGTCTGCGGGTCGACGCGGCGCAACGGCCGCCACGGCTTGCGCCAGAGCGCGAAGACCGCGGCCGCGCTCGCGATTCGGAGCCACGCCACCCCGAGCGGTGCGACGAGGCCGAAGAGCAGGACCGCGAACGCCGGCCCGAGGTAGTGGAAGACCGCGCTGCCGACGAAGTAGAGCTCCGGCCGTACGCGCTGCGCTCGCACGAGAGGTCATACTCCCGGTGAGCCGACCTTCGAGGAAGGCGGAAACGACGGGATCGGAGCCGGGATGGCGCGGAAAGCACGGACTCGCGATGCGGTCGCCTACGAAGCGAACCTGTTGGACGCGGTCAACCGTCGTTTGCTCGAGGAGCTCCAGGCGGACGGACGCCTCTCCGTCGCGGAGCTCGGCCGTCGCGTCTCGATGTCCCCGCCCGCAGTCGCCGATCGCGTGCAGCGACTCGAGCGGGCCGGCGTGATCACCGGCTACAGCGCCGAGATCGATCCGACGGCGGTGGGGTTCCCGATCGCGGCGGTGGTTCGCATCCGCCCCGCACCGGGTCAGCTCTCGAGGATCCCGGAGATCGCGCGCGAGACGGCCGAGGTGGCGGAGTGCCACCGGATCACGGGCGAGGACTGCTACCTCCTCAAGCTGCACCTGCGCTCGATCGGCGAGCTCGAGGAGCTGCTCGACCGCTTCACGCCGTACGGTCAGACGACGACGTCGATCGTGCACTCGTCGCCCGTGCCACGGCGCGGGCCGCCGCTCGACGTGGAGCGATAATGCCGCTCGTGGGCGGCTTCGACGATCTCCGCGAGATGAAACCGCGCCGGATCTGGGACGGCGTCGCGGCGCGCGTCCTCAGCGGCGACAGGTGCTCGCTCGGGATCGTCGAGCTCGATCCGGACGCCGTCGTGCCGAGCCACCACCACGAGCACGAGCAGCTCGGGATGGTGCTGAGCGGGCGCGTGCGCTTCACGATCGGCGGCGAAACGCGGGAGCTCGGCCCGGGCGAGACGTGGACGATCCCCTCGAACGTCACGCACGAGGTCGTTGCCGGGCCGGACGGCGCAGTCGTCTTCGACGCGTTCGCGCCGGTGCGCGCGGACTGGGCGGCGCTCGCCGAAGAAGACGCGCGCGAGCCGCGCTGGCCTTAGTCCGGCTGCTCGACGGGCGGTGCGATCGTCAGCACGTCGTCGTGGTGCAGCCAGTCGTTCGAGAGCTCGAGGCCGCCCGCCCGGTCGACCGCCGCAAGCAGTGACTTCGCCCAGCGGTGCTCGATCAGGACGAGGGCGGCGCTCGTGTCGTTCGGCAGCGACTGCGTGACGCGAAAGACGTCCGTCTCGTCGAAGACGTGCCCGTCCGCCAGCTCCGCCGCGCCCGCGATCGCGCCGTAGTCCATGCCCTCGTCGCCCGCCGTCTTGTAGCCCGCGAGCGAGCCGACGTACGAGCCGAACGCGGTCGCCTCCTCGAAGTCGAGATCGCTCGCCGTCGT
>Ga0114129_10017360_pt1 | contig 10248 bp, 8 predicted proteins | sample RhiMetdeltSRZDD1_FD_80071 | JGI IMG/M metagenome (GOLD analysis project Ga0114129, IMG submission 80071) | Populus rhizosphere microbial communities from Tennessee, USA - Rhizosphere MetaG P. deltoides SRZDD1 (version 2) (version 2) | ecosystem: Host-associated > Plants > Roots > Rhizosphere >... | reverse complement strand
GCCGACGATCTCGGTGGACTTCATCGTCAACAACGCCCCGTTCGCCGGCCGGGAGGGCAAGTACGTCACCAGCCGGCAGCTCAAGGATCGGCTCTACCGCGAGCTGGAGCGCAACGTGGCGCTCCGGGTGGAGGAGACCGACACCCCCGACACCCACACCGTGAGCGGCCGGGGCGAGCTCCACCTCGGCATCCTGATGGAGACGATGCGGCGCGAGGGGTACGAGTTCCAGGTGAGCCGCCCGCGCATCATCCCGCGCGAGGGCCCGAACGGGGAGCGGCTCGAGCCGTACGAGGAGCTGATGATCGACGCGCCTGAGGGGTATGTGGGCGTGGTCATGGAGAAGCTGGGGCCGCGGCGGGCGACGATGCTCGACATGCGGAATCCGGGCCTGGGCATGGTCCGTATGCGGTTCAGCGTCCCGGCCCGGGGCTTGCTGGGGTATCGGTCGGAGTTCTTGACGGATACGCGGGGGACGGGGATCATCCACCACCGTTTCTTCGAGTACGGCCCCTGGGCGGGGCCGATCTCGGGGCGGAGCCGGGGCGTGATGGTAGCGGACCGGGAGGGGGTGGCGGTAGCCTTCGCCCTGTTTAATCTCCAGGAGCGGGGCACCCTCTTCGTCCAACCCGGGGATGCGGTGTACGAGGGGATGGTCGTGGGGGAGCACGCGAGGGCCGGCGATCTCGACGTGAACGCCACGAAGGAAAAGAAGTTGACGAACATGCGCACCACGGCGTCCGACGAGATGATTATGTTGGAGCCGCCGCGCCAAGTGACTCTGGAAGCGGCGCTGGAGTACATTGAGGACGACGAGTTGATCGAGGTCACACCGTCGTCCCTGCGACTCCGCAAGCGCCTGTTGGGCGGCACCGACCGCCGCAAGTTGGCCCGCAGCGAGAAGCGAGCCGCATCGGAGGAGTAGGGTAGTAGGAGGGTCGTTCGACTCGAACCCCAGCTGGAGGTGGGCAATGCTGGCCCGCGAGACGTCGACGGATTGGTCGCTCAAGCGCAGGAGCGACGACGTCGACGAGGAGTTCGGAGAATTCGAAGAGGATAAGGATCTCGACGAAGACTTCGACGACGATCTGGATGAAGACGAGCTCGACGACGAAGACGGCGACGACGCCGACGATTACGACGACCTGGACGACGAGTTCGACGAGGGGGACGAGGATGAGTTCCGGCCCAAGAAGGGGCCGAAGCGAGAGTGGGATTGATTCTCCTAGGCGTCTGGGCGCCTAGACGTCTAGGCGCCTAGCATGCAGGGCCTGTAGCTCAGGTGGTTAGAGCGCACGCCTGATAAGCGTGAGGTCGGTAGTTCAACTCTACCCAGGCCCATAGCCGCAGATCACGCAGATTAGTGACGGATTGTCGCAGATAAGCGCCCGCCGCGTTACAGCCGGACGGGCGCTTCATCTTTTTCCGTCACCGAATTACCTCGGTCCGGTACAAATCCGCGCGAATCTGTAGTCGATCGGTGTGATCTGTGGCCATGGGTGCGGCGCTGCCGCGACCACCAACCCGCCGGTCACCCCGTTCGATTCGTACCCTTCACGTCATGTCGGCTTAACCTGCGTCAGTGGAAATTGCTCGCGAACGTCACTCCGTCTGGCCCTTGGCGCGGACCTTGCCAAAACAGCGACCCTGGTTTTCCAAGTCTCGCTGGGATCGCGCCAACCGTGTGGCGCACATCCAACAGAGAGGAGGCGCTTCATGTTGAGACAGACGAGAGTCGCAGCGCTTATCGGAGCCGCGGTGCTCGCCGCGGCCTGCAGGGACGCGGTCAATCCGCCCGAGCCGGGCGGGCCCGGCGCTCCACTGTTCTCCTACTCCGCGAACGGCATCACCTTGAACCAGGTGAACGGCTCGCCGGGCTATCACGGGCGACTGATCATCAAAGGCTTCAACCCCACGAATCCCCATCGTGGCGATGCGATCATCGCGACGTTCTTTTGGCTCGGGTCGACCAACATCATCGACTCCGTCGTCGACGTGCTGACCACCACCCCCTACACACCGGTCGGGAATCAGTATCACCTCGTCGAATACGTCACGTCCGGCGGATACTCGATGGCCACGTATGTCGCCACGAACGTGCAGAACTTCCCTGACCCCAATACGGATCCGGGCCAAAGCGACATTCTGGCCGTGGCGGCGTACCTGTCGGATTCGATTGCTGATGGCGCGGTGTCGATTTCGTCGTGGACCGGCGTTGAGGACAACTTCGCCGTGGCGTTAGGCAACCACCGCTCGAGCTCGGGATCGGGCTCGGGCACCACGCTCGCACAAGCCGGCCCGATCGCGGTCGACGCGGATGCGCTCGTCTTTACGGTCACCATGTCGGGCCCGTTTAACGGGACACCGCCGCAGGGGTATTCCAGCATCGGCGTGGGTTCGGACGCCTTCATCAGGAATGACCAGGCGTTCGCCGTGCAGGCCAGCGCGGGTACCGTCAATCCCGCCTGGACGTGGTTCTTCGATGGCCAGAGCCGTCCATGGCTCGCCACGACGTTCGCGCTGAAGCGCGCACCACCACCGCAGCCGATCACGCTCGATCAGTCGAACGGCACGTTCAACGAGAGCGGCCGGGTCCTGATCAAGGGGTTCAACCCCACGAACCCGCACCTGGGTGACGCCATCGTGGCCACGTTCTATTGGGTCGGCTCGACGAACATTATCGACTCCGTGACCGATCACACCTCGGCGCTCGGATACCCGCCCCTTGGCAACACGTATCACTTGGTGGAATACGTCACTGCGAACGGCATCTCGATGGCCACGTACATCGCGACCAACGTGCAGAACTTCGAGGATGCCGGCACGGGCGACATCTACGTCGTGCGGGCGAACCTCTCCGACTCAGTGACCGGCGGGCTCGCGATCACCGCGTACCGCGGCGTGGCGCCGACATTTGCCGCCGCGCTCGGCGCGCACCAGTCGGCGACCGGTTCGGGGTCAGGCACCACTGTGGCCCATCCCGGATCGATCAGCATCGGAGCGGGCGCGCTGGCCTATACCAGCACGTTGTCGAACGGGCTGGTCGGTCTCGAGGGGCCGCCGGGATTCACCGCCTTCGGCACGGGATCTGATGCGTCCATCAAGAGCGACGCGGCGTACGCCGTGCAGGGAAGCGCGGGAACCGTCGATCCACAATGGACCTGGTTCTTCAACGCATCGCCGCGCACCTGGCTTGCCACGGTGCTCGCACTCAAGCCTTGAAGGCGAAATCATAGGCAGGTAGCCCCGGCAGCCAGGTTACACGGCTGCCGGGGCTTACCTGTTGCGCTTTGCATCGCGCGTCCCGACTCCCTAAGTTGTGGCGGCCGCTGCCCGTTGGACGCCGTTTCCTCCTCAGGGAGACCCAAGACATGCGCCAGCCACTTGCTCCAATCGGGACCGCAATCCTGCTGTGTGCCATCGTCTCGCAAGGCCAGGCGCAAGGCGCTGGGAAGCCGCTAGTCCGCGCGACCATGCGCAACGATGTCGGGATCGAATTACTGGGCAAAGCGCTGGCGTATAGTTTTTACTACCAGCGGATGGTTGGTAATTCCATTGGTCTGGAAGTTGCCATGGGCGCGCTTGGGGGCGGCGCATCGTCGAGCAGCTCGACGATTCTGTTCATCCCCGTCGGTGCAAGGTTCTATTTGATTCCCAAGGACGGCACGCTGTTCCTGACGGCGGGCGCGGTGTTGGCCACCGCCTCCACCAGTTCGGGGCCATTCGACAACAGCGCCACCGATTTTTACGGGAACGCCGGCCTCGGCTTCGAGTTCCGCTCGCCCGGCGGCTTCCTGTTCCGGGGCACGGCGTATGGCTTGTTCGCGAATGGGAGCTACTTCATCTGGCCGGGCCTCACGATCGGCTACGCGTTCTAAGGAGTAGCGCGTCCTTCACGCGCAACGCTCCGTTGCATAATCGCCCCACCTGTTCCGCCGACCGGGTGGGGCGATTCTTGCGTCAGCGCCCACGACTCAAGGAGTGCCAGTGACGGAACCAACGCAAGCGCAACAGGTGACACCCGACGCAGCGCACGGATTCTGGGCGACGGTCGGCGAAGCGTTGCGCGGCTCGCATCACGACTACACCGCCGGCCCGATCGGTCGCGCGATCATCCTCCTCGCCATCCCCATGGTGGCGGAGATGATAATGGAGTCCTTCTTCGCCGTGGCGGACGTGTTCTGGGTGGCTCACCTGGGACCGAACGCCGTGGCGACGGTGGGGCTGACCGAGTCGATGCTGATCCTCGTCTACACGGCGGCGATGGGGCTCTCGATCGGCGTGATGGCGATGGTCTCACGCCGCATCGGCGAGAAGAACCCCGCCGGCGCCGCCGAGGCCGCCGTGCAGGGGATCGCGCTGGGGGTGATCGTCGCGGCCGTCATCGGTGTGGTCGGCGCGATCGCCGCCCCTCGGCTGCTCGGCGCGATGGGCGCCTCGCCGGAAGTCATCGCGATCGGCTCGGGCTATACCCGCGTGATGCTGGGCGGCAACGTGGTGATCGTCCTTCTGTTCCTGATCAACGCGACGTTCCGCGGCGCGGGCGACGCGGCCATCGCGATGCGCGTCCTCTGGCTCGCCAACTCGATCAACATCCTGCTCGGGCCGTGCTTGATCTTCGGTCTCGGGCCCTTCCCGGAGCTGGGAGTGCAAGGCGCGGCGATCGCGACCACGATCGGCCGAGGCACCGGCGTGCTGTATCAGATCTACCGCCTGATGCGGCGCGACGGGCGGATCGTCATTCACCCGGACCAGGTGCGGTTGCGGCCGGCTGTGATGCGGACGCTGCTCCGTCTCTCCGGGAGCGGCACGTTCCAAGTGCTCGTCGGCTCCGCGAGCTGGATCTTTCTCGTGCGCATCATCTCCACGTTCGGCGCCCAGGCGCTCGCGGGGTACACGATCGGCGTGCGGATCATCATCTTCGCGCTGCTCCCGTCGTGGGGCCTCTCGAACGCCGCCGCGACGATGGTGGGCCAGGGGTTGGGCGCCGGAAAGCCGGAGCGCGCGGAACGGGCCGTGTGGATCGCCGGCCTCTACAACATGGTCTTTCTCGGCGCGGTGGGGTTGGTGTTCGTGCTGCTCGCCGAGTCGATCGTACGCGTGTTCACGACCGACCCGGCGGTCGCGCCGGTCGCCGCGGCCTGCCTACGGATCGTCAGTTACGGCTACGTCTTCTATGCCTGGGGGATGGTGCTGACGCAGTCGTTCAACGGCGCCGGTGACACCTGGACGCCCACGTGGCTCAATCTGTTCTGCTTCTGGTTCTGGGAAATCCCTATCGCGTGGGCGCTCGCTGTCCACTTCAGGATCGGCCCGCGGGGAGTGTTCTTCGCCATCACGATCGCCTTCTCGACGTTGGCCGTGGTCAGCGCGATCCTGTTCCGGCGCGGGCGATGGAAGGTACGGCAAGTGTGACCGTGGTTCCCCCTTGCCCGGTCTGTTAGACTTCAACCGTATGTCCAAGGTAAACGGCGTATTCGCGGATGTCCGGCGGGTCTTCGACAAGACCACCCTAGATACAGTGATTCTGTTCGTCACCAACGCGTGCAATCTGCGCTGCTGGTTTTGTTGCTACGCCGACAACCTCAATCAGACCAAGGATATCCCTTTCGATGATCTCCTGAAGCTCAGCGCCACGATGCCCAAGTTCCGGGCGCTGCTGGTGTCGGGGGGCGAGCCGTTCATTCGCCCGAAGCTCGACGAGATCATGCTGGCCTTCGTGCGCAACAACGGCATCAAGTCCATTTACATCCCCACCAACGGGTGGTACCTGGACCGCACCGAGGCGATGTGCCGGTCGTTCCTCGAGCAGGAACACAACACCATGCTCACCTTGAGCTTCTCCGTGGACGGGCTCGAGGCGACGCACGACCAGATCCGCACCAAGGGCACGAAGGGCTCCTTTGCCGCCCTGTGCAAGACCATCGAGCACCTGTCGCCATGGCGGGAGCGGTACCCCAACCTGCGCCTGCGGGTGAACACCGTCGTGACGCCGGACAACGTCGGGGAGATGAAGGCCACGATCGATTTCTTCCACTCGCACTACGATCTCGACGAGCACGCGCTCGAAATCGTGCGCGACCTGTCGTGGCTCGGCGCCCATCACGACGCCCCGGAAAAGAAGGGGATCGCCCAACAGTACCACGAGCTGATCGAGTACTCCTACGGTCTCTACTACTTGAACGGGGCCCGGAAGCACCGCGCCCAGTTCAATTCGCTGCCGGACTCGATGAGCGATCTCGCCACGTACGCCTACAGCCTGGTCACGTCCGACATCAAAGTCGACCGCATCAGGGGCAAGCTGTGGCCGTTCCCGTGCACGGCGGGCAAGAAGATTGTCGTGGTCAGCGGCTCGGGAAGCTTGCGGGCGTGCGAGCACCGCAGCGAGGTGGTCGACCTGCGGGAGTACGGTTTCGATTACCAGAAGGCGATGGCCACCGGCCTGATGGACACGGAAGTCGCGCAGATCGCCAAGGACCGGTGCGATTGCATCCACGGGTGCTTTGTCGGGAACAGCCTGCAGCACTCCCCGCAGGCGATCATCACCCGCGGCCTGCCGAAGGCGATGCACAAGCTCACGAAGCGTTCCGCGCCGCGCTGAGCGCCGCCGCCGTGCGCGCGCGTCGCCTCGTCAGTTTTTCCGCCTATTCGACCAACCTGCGCGCGGCAGCCGTCGTGCGCCTCCTGCGCGAAGCAGGCTACGAAGTCCTGGCGCCTCGGCCCCGGGGACGGGCGGGCAGCATTGACGAGCTCGTTCGCACGTTGATTCCCAACTGCTGGATGGCGTTGACGTGCCGGGCGGACCTGGCGGTGGGGTTCAAACCCCATCTCAACGTCACGCTGCCGCTGCTGATCTGCCGGCTGCGGGGCATCCCGACGTGGATCGACGTGGACGACCTCGACCATGCGTACCGCGACGGCTGGCTGGGGCGGGTGGTCGAGATCTCGCAGCGGCCGTTCCCGCGGCTGTGTCGCATCGTGACGTATCACAATCCCCGGCTCAAAGACGATTTGCTCGACCGCATGCGCTGCCGGCCGGACCAGCTGTTGCGTGTCGAGCAGGGCGTCGACTACGAGGGGTTTCAGACGCTGCCCGACGCTCCGCGGATCGAGGAGATCCGCCGGACGTTCGGCCTCGCCGGGAAACGCGTCGCGGTCTATACCGCGCACTTGAACGTGGCGAGCGATCTCGAGCCGGTGCTCGGGGCGTGGCGGGTAGTCGTGCAACAGGTACCCGACGCGCGGCTGCTCGTCGTCGGCGGCGGCCCGCGGCTCGAGGCGTACCAGGCCCTGGTTCGCTCGATGGGCCTCGCCGATCATGTCGCGTTCACGGGCGAGGTCGCGCATCAGGATGTGCCGGCGTACGTCGCGGTGGGCGACGCGGCGCTGCTGTATTTTTCTCCGCGGCTGGCCAGCGAGTATCGCTGCTCGCTGAAGCTGCGCGAGTACTTCGCGGCCGGCGTGCGCGTCGTGTCCAACGACTTCGGCGAGTTGAAGAGCTTCGCCCACTTGACCTACCAGTCGGCGACCGACCCGGAGTTCGCCACCACTATCGTCCGCGTGTTGCAGGGCTACAGTGACGGCCGCGAGCAGACCGCCCGCACCTACGCTGCCGAGCACCTGGATTGGCGCGCGATCGTGCGGGCTGCGGAGCCGGAGATCGCGAAACGCGCCTTCCCCAACCAGAGCTGATAGCGTTCAGGGGGTGTGCGGGCGCGCGAACACCTGGTCCCAGACCGCGAGCGCCGGCTTGGCATTGAAGACGCTGTCCGCGAGGCCCAGGTGCGCGAAGAGGGGCAAGTTCGAGCCGGGCGGGGGCGGGTTGACGGACAAATCGAGATCGTAGAACGTCAGCTGGAACACGCCCGTCGCCCGCGCGCTGTCGAGCAACTGCCCTTGGCGGGCGATGTAGCGAGCCTCGAGGAGCGGCGACGACACGAACGGCCCGAAGGAGACGGAAGGCCAACCGCCCTCGACCACGAGCACCGGCTTGGCGGCATCGTGCGCGATGCGGCTGTAGTAATCGAGGGGAACGTCCTCCGGGGTCGCGAAGCCTCCGAGGTATGGATAGCTCGAGAGCCCGATGGCTTCGACGAATGGGAAGTCCGTCAGATCCTGTGCGATCCCGACATATGTGGTCCCGCCGCCGAGCCGGCCCCAGGCCGTTTCGACCTGCACGCTCACGAACAGCTGGGTCGGCACGCCGGCGGCGTTGATCTGCGCCGCGACGGCGTTCGCCATCGTCTTGACGGCCTGGTAGACCGAGTCGGGCGCCAAGGCTTTGATCAGGTTCGTCTCGGCCACCAGCCCCAGGTACTCCGGGTGGATCTTGGTGGCGACGGCGAAGACCCACTCGCGATACATCCGCTGCACGGCGGTGTCCGTGACGCTGCGGCCCAGGCTCACCAGCTCGGGCGCCTCGGCGGCGCGGTTGAGCCCGTCGGTGGCGTCGACGGTGAACACGAGCGCCAGGTTCTTGGAACGGTAGTAGTTCGCGAGCGGGACCTGGACAGTGTCGACGGCCTGAGCGGGCGGGTACCCACCGATCATCGCCGCCCAGGGTGGCGAGACGTGCATGATCGCGGCGTCCGCATGTGGCACCCAGTTGTCGATCGCGGCGATGACGTACGCGGTGGTGCTGTCGAAGCGGGGCGGGATGGCGGAGAAGCCCATCACATACGAGCGTGGCGGCCGGCCGGGACCTGAACCGTCTCCACACGCAACGAGCGCCGCGGCAGCGGCGGTGACGAACGCGAGGGTGCGCGGCGCCATAAGGTGAATATACATTTCCCCATGCCCTTCCTCGGTTCAGTGCCGCTCATCACGCTCGCGCTGGCCTCGGTCAGCCTCCAGGAGCCTTCTCAAACACCGGTACCCGTTCAGGTTCGCGTCGATTCGGCGCGCCGCGAGGTCGTGATCACGGCGGGACCGTACCGGCTACCGGCGAACCCCCCCGGCATGCACGAAGGCATGGAGGGGATGGACGACCAGCCCGAGGATCTGCTGGTCCAGGAGTTCGCCTGGCCGCTGACGACCTGGGTGCGCGGGTTTCGCCTCGCGATCGTAGACAGTGCGGGCCGCCAACTGCCGCGCGGCCTGATGCACCACATGAGCATGATGAACGTCGATCGCCGCGAGGTCGTGTACCCGATCGTCGAGCGCCTGCTCGGCGCGGGGCGCGAGACCGAGGACGTCGTGTTCCCGAGCACGGTCGGGATTCCGCTCAGCGCCGGCCACCGCCTGGTCTTGTACATCATGTGGGATAACCAGACCGGGGCCGACGTCGAGGCCGCGTATCTCCGTCTGACGCTCCCGTGGATCTCCCCGCGCCAGGTCCCGAAGCCGGTCGAGGCGCTGCCGTTCCTCGTGGACGTGAACTTCAATTTCGGCGGCGGCAACTCGTACCCGGTCCCACCCGGTCGTTCCACGCGCACGTACGAATTCTCCGTGCCACTCGCGGGCCGTCTCCTCGCCGCCGGCGGTCACCAGCACGACTACGGTGCGGGACTCCGCCTCGAGGATGCGCAGTCCGGAAAGACGATCGTCCGGATCCGTCCCAAGCGGGCGCCGGACGGGCGAGTGCTCGGCATGTCGCGTCAGTTATTTGGCGTGCGCGGCCGAGGGCCCAAGCTCAGGCCCGACCGGACGTATCGCCTGGTCGTGGAATACGACAACCCGTCCGGCGTGGCGGCGCCCCACGTGATGGGCTCGATCGCAGGACTGTTCGTGCCTGACGACTTGCGGCAGTTGCCGGCGCTCGATACGAGCAACCCGCACTACCGCGCCGACGCCGCGTGGATGGCACGGATAAAAGATCGCAGCGGCACGATGGCGGGGGGCGGGGGGACCGAACACCGTCATGACTAGCCACCCGTTGTCACTCGAACTGCCGAACCCTAGATTGCGCCCGTGATGAAGCGGCGTTGGTCGACTCGCCTGTTCAGCACGGCACTCGCGCTGTGGTTCGGGCTTACGATGCTCGGACCGCAGGCGCATCAGTGTCCGGTGCATGACGCGCCGGTCACTGCGGCGACGCACTCGTCCGGGCACGCGTCGCACGATGCACCGCAGAGCCACCACTGCTCGTGTCCACAGGCGTGCTGCCCTGCCGGCGTCGCGGCCCTGCTTCCGACGGTCCCGCCGCGCTGGACGGCAGCGCCCGCGCCGGTCGTCATCGCCGCAGTTGCGGTGCCCCACGTGGTTCTCCCGCGGGCGCCGCGTCACCTCCTTCCTTTTGCTCTCGCCCCT
>Ga0114129_10017359_pt1 | contig 10248 bp, 7 predicted proteins | sample RhiMetdeltSRZDD1_FD_80071 | JGI IMG/M metagenome (GOLD analysis project Ga0114129, IMG submission 80071) | Populus rhizosphere microbial communities from Tennessee, USA - Rhizosphere MetaG P. deltoides SRZDD1 (version 2) (version 2) | ecosystem: Host-associated > Plants > Roots > Rhizosphere >... | reverse complement strand
TATTCGACAACGTGCGTTTCTCTTCGACCGTGAAAAACTGATTGTTATTCGAATTAAGCGTGGGCCACAGGTTGGGAATTGGTCCGCCTGTGGGCTCGAACAACTCAGCTATATCGCTCACATGCCGCACAAACAGCGAATCCTGCATAGAAAGCGCCCAATCAAAACGGCCAAGGAAGTAGTTTTCATGTGCCGTTTGAGTCGGATTCATCGTGACGATTCCCTGACCTCCACCGATGACGCTGTCGGGCATCGGCCAGAATTTAAAATAGGGCTCGACGCGCGGATCGACTCCCACATTCACAAGACTGCCTCCGGGACCGGTGGGCAGAAATCCTCGGCGTGCATCGGCATCCGGCACGGTGATGATCCTAGTTTCGCCTAGGCTCTGCCTGAAGCCTTCGTAATTCCCAAAGAAGAACATCCTATCGCGCTTGATTGGCCCACCGATGGTGCCGCCAAATTGATTACGGCGGAACGGAGGGATCGGATCGTTCGGGCGATCGAAAAAGTTCTTCGCGTCCATGCTGCTGTCACGGAAGAATTCATACGCGGTTCCATGAAAATTATTCGTGCCCGACTTCGTGACGGCATTCATCACCGAACCATTGCCACCGTACTGCGCGCTATACGTGTTCGTCAGCACCTGAAACTCTGCGATGGCGTCGACGCCCATTGAGGTCCCAACGACGCCCGCACCCGAACCTCGATTGAAATAATCCTGAATGTTCGTTCCGTCGAGGAGTTGAGCCTGCCCGTTGGGCCGGGACCCGGACACCGAATACGCCGGGGCCGTGCCATAGAACGCGCCCGCAAGGATGCTCTGGTAAATGGAAACGCCGGATGCGAGCAGCAGCAACTGTTCGACGTTGCGCCCGTTCAACGGCAATTCCCGCATTTGAATCTCATCGACGAGATTCGACAGCTGTGCCGTGGTCGTTTCAACTTGAGGGATTTCCTGCCTGACAGTGACTTCTTCGGTCACCTGGCCTGGAGCCAACTCGAAGTCCACGACGACTTCCCTTCCCACTGTCACCTCGATTTCCTTCCGGATCGAAGTTTGAAAGCCCTGCAACTCTGCTTTCACTTCGTATTGCCCAACATTTAGGCTGGGGACTCTGTATCGCCCGCGTTCATCGGTAACAGTCGTCTGAGAAATGTCGGTGCCGGTATTCCTCACCGTCACCGTTGCTCCAGGGACTGCCGCGCCCGAAGAATCGGTTACCGTTCCCAAAATCGTCGCCGTCATAGCCTGAGCGGCAAGAAGCGGATTAATTCCGGCAACAGAAACACTCACCATTCCGGCAGCAAGAACGCTCACCAACAAAATGCCTACGTACGTACGCATGCCCCCCTCCTTTGTAGCGACAGATCATATCAGGTCAGCTTCCGCCGTGTGTTTCCGGACATCTCATCCGCGTCATCGCACCTATTGCGAATGGTAGAAAGAGCGAAGGCCGAGGGAACCGGTGCGTAGAGGCAGCGAAACGACAGGCGTCGAATCAAGTACCGAATGGGCTATAGAGGGTTCCGTTGGACCACTAGCTTGTTCTCCAAAAACTGGCGTTGGCACGCCAGCATGTTGACCCGTCTTAGCAATTGGATGTCGGGAAGATATAAAACGGACGGGGAAGCGCTAACGGACGTGGAGAAAGAACTTCGACAGGTGAATCGGGATATTCGCGAAAATGAAAAGGTACTTCGGTGGCATGTTGCCACACCGATCGTCATTGTCTGTGACCGATGTGGAAAACGTTTCCAGCGATCCCCATCAACGTTAGTCATCATCCTTAAGCCACATAAGTCACCGCAGGGCGATACTTGCTACTGCAGTACAGCTCGCAGGCAAAACTGACCATCTGACACTTTATTGTCCCGACGGGTGCCGATTATTGACCCGGTATTCACCGTCGCCGAAGACAATATCGCTGGGTGGAAGGTCGCCCCAGTTCGGCGCCGCACACGCGAATCCCAAAATCGAACAACCACAGAGCGAGTCAAGGCGCTTCACTGTATGAAAACAGTGCATTTTGAGAATGGCGAACAGAATGCCCAACTACCATATGCGAATTTTGCAAATTGAAGGACTGTATCGGGATGTTATCTACGGCCTCCGTCAGCTTCGGCGGAGTCCAGCCTTTACGTTAGCCGCCGTCCTAACGCTCGCGCTGTCGATTGGCGCGAATGCTTCGATCTTCGCATTGGTGGAACGCGTTGTGCTGAATCCGCTGCCTTACCCGGAATCGGATCGGCTCATTGAACTTGATCATGGCTTTCCTAGCCTGAACCTCGCGTCAGGCGTCGGAATGACAGCCGGACTCTACTATCAGTACCTCGATCGTGCACGCAGCTTGGATGGAGTGGCGATCTTTCGCACCGACGAACTCACGCTGACCGGCGGAGGCGAACCTGAGCGGATTCGAGTTACAAGCGTCACGCCAACATTGGCATCAGTCCTTCGTGTCCGACCCGCGATAGGGCGCTGGTTTAAGGATACCGAAGCAGTGGTAGGCGCGCCGCAGGTCGCCATCCTTTCATACCCGATGTGGATACGTCAGTATGGTGGCGCGGCGGATGTGCTCGGCCGCTCGATAGTATTGAATGGTGTTCCAACGGAGATCGTTGGAATCATGCCGGCTTCGTTCGCCTTTCCGGATGCCCGGATCGACGCCTGGATCCCGCAACAGCTTTCACGCGCGATGGGATTCGGACTACCCTTCAGGTTCATCGGCATCGCACGGTTGGGTGCGGGCGTGAAACTTGCGGATGCGCGTATCGAGCTCAACAGTGTAATTGCAGATTTGCCGAATGCATACCCTGGCGATCGCAGTGTGTCCGGAAACGTGGGTCTTGGGAAATTGATGTCCGCGGCGATCACTCTCAAAGAAGCTACGGTCGGGCAGATCGAGCGCGCTCTTTGGATCTTGCTTGCTTCGGTCGCATTTGTGCTGCTCATTGCATGCGCGAACGTGGCAAACCTGTTCATGGTGCGGGCGGAGGCCAGACAGCGCGAGGTGGCTGTGCGGCGAGCGCTCGGTTTAGGCGTGGGTGGCATCGCGCGCCTTTTCCTATCAGAGAGTGCGCTGCTCTCAATTATGGCTGGGTTCGTCGGGATTGGACTGGCTTCCGGAGCTCTTGGGGTTCTTGTCGATTACGCACCGTCCAGACTCCCACGTCTCGAAGAAATCCGACTGGACGGCGTGGCCATCGCTTTCACCTTTGTGTTGACGCTGCTCGTTGCGCTCGCGTTTGGCGCCATTCCACTACTGCGCAGAGTGCCGATCTCCACGTTTCTCTACGATGGCGGGCGGAACAGTACCGTCAGCCGCGGCCGGCACCGCGTTCGCCACGTGTTGATGGGCGGACAAGTTGCGCTGGCGTTGGTGTTGCTGGTGTCCTCTGGCCTCATGATGCGGAGCTTCCAAAAATTGCGCGCTCTGGACCCAGGATTCAACCCCGCGTCTGCCCTTACATTCCGCCTCGGACTACCGGCTCGCGAATACTCGAATCGCAGCGCGGCCGCGGCTGCCCACCAAGTGATACTCGAACGCTTGTCTGAGTTGCCGGGCGTCACGGCCGTTTCGGTAACATCGGCGTTGCCACTACAAGATGGCTGCTTCGGAAATACTGTCCTTGTCGAAGGCCGAGTTCTTCCACCTGGAACCGTCCCGCAGGCGGCACGCTTATGCGCTGTCGCTGGCGGTTACGTCGAGGCGATCGGCGTGCGGTTGTTAAGCGGCCGCGGGATCGAACGAGGTGATGTTGATCGCGGCGAGCGCATTGCTCTCGTCAACCAGGCATTCGCGGATACTATCTTCCCGAACGAGAATCCCATTGGACAACGCGTGCGATCGAACGCGCCGCCGGGGCCCACACCCGCTGACGCTCCTCCTTGGCTGACGATTGTGGGCATCGTATCGAATACTCCAGTATCCGCGCTCGCGGAAGCCCGTCGAACGCCATTGCTTTATATGCCAATGTCTATTGCCGGCGGCCCGGACATCCCTGCGATCGCAATGCTCGGGCCGAACATCGCGACGATGAGCTACATCGTGCGGTCCACGCCGCCATTTATGACATCACTGCGGGACGTGCGGCGTGCCATCGATATGGTCGATCCGAATCTGGCACTCGCTCAAACACAGACTCTCGAGGAGATACTCGACCGCGGCTCGGCGCAGATGTCATTCACGATGGTGCTGCTGACCATCGCCGCCACCGTTGCGCTCATGCTTGGGCTGATCGGGATCTACGGAGTCGTATCGTATATCGTGAGCCAGCGAACTGCGGAGATCGGTATCCGCCTGGCGCTCGGAGCGGAACCTCGAACGTTGATGCGCATGATCGTCGTTCAGAACGGCACAGTGACCGTCATTGGTGTGACGGTCGGTATTGTCGCTGCACTCGCGGGTGGCAGGATGATCGAGTCGTTGCTGTATGACGTGAACGCGCGCGATCCTGTGGTCTTCGCCGCAACCGCACTAACCCTGCTCGGCACCGCGGTCCTCGCGTGCTGGCTTCCAGCTCGCCGTGCCGCCCGCCTCAATCCGATTGCCATTCTAAGGATGGACTAGGGGACGGATGCGAATTTCTTGGGAATGTAGCATCGAGGCCACTGGCACTTGGATAGTCGAGATCCTGTGCGGAAACGGGATAGCTAACGAAAAGTCGCGCAGTGTTTACGACTTCTTGTGGACACGCTCGACTGCAATCGTGCAGTCCGTTACGAGCGCGGCGATCGCACCCGCCGCCGCCAGTATAGGTGCGACGACGGCGCCCACCACACCAACGGCCAACGGAAACTCTGCGATCGTGCGTTCATGTTGCTTGATGACAATGCGGCGGACGTTACCCTCCTTAATTAGCTCTTCGACTTTATTTACAAGTTGAGCGCTTTCAACCTTGATCGTCTCCCACCAGGTGCGTTCACCCATGATGCCTTCTCCCAATCTCCAATTGAAGCACACTTCCACCTGTTCGAATCGCATTTGAATACGAAGCTGTAATGACGGTGCCGGCTCCGTCAACATGAACTCATACGGCCCGCGCTTCTGCGTTACCTAGCGACGATATCAGGGATGCTCGGATTTAGGGACGACGGGGGTGAGTGATTACTTGAGATAGAATAGCTCGCATATGTTTAGGAAAAAGAAACCAAAAGGGGCGCTGGTTAAAGCGGCGACCACAATCGGCAAAACGGCGGGCAAGCTTGCCGCAGTAGTGAGCGAGGCGGCGGAGAAGGCGACAGCTCTGACGACTCGTGACACGAAGAAGTCGAAGAAGAAACCGAAGAGAAAGACAGCCAAGAAGGTGGGAGTTGTCTCAAAGATTAAAGGTATCGTTACAAAAGCAAAAAGGTAAAGCTATCGCGATGTCTCCTCCAGAACGCCCCGGCACTGGAGTGGATCTGCCAACGGCCCTTGAACGATAAGCGCAAGCCCAAACCGAGGGTTTGTTATGTTGAGGCGCTATCGCTAAACGGGAAAGGCATCTTGAATTTGAAATCCAAATCCTGAACGCAATTCCAGCCGGTGACGCTTACTCGATAAATTCAAGAGCGTCCTGTAGAATGCCGACTAACAGAGGAAGCATGACATGGCGGCGCCCCTCAAAGCGTTTAACCTCCAACGCTGGATCGATGAACATCGTGACCTATTGAAGCCTCCAATAGGGGCTAGGATGATCTGGAAAGACTCTCAGTTCATCATCATGGTCATCGGTGGCCCCAACGCGCGAAGGGACTTCCACATTGATCCTGCTGATGAGTTCTTCTACCAGCTTGAAGGCGACATGGTGTTGGAGTTTATCGACGATGAAGGCAAAAGGCGACGCGAGACGATCCGGGAAGGAGACGTCCTCCTGCTGCCTGCAAACACTCCGCATTCACCACAGCGGCCGGCGAACACGATAGGATTGGTGATCGAGCGAGTCCGGGGTGTCGATGAACCGGAAGCCTACGCCTGGTATTGCGAGCACTGCGATGGAATGCTGTGTGAGTTGTCGAGGGGTGCCGGAAATCTCCTGGAGGACCTGCGAAAGGTTTCGGGCCAGTTCAATGACAGCGAATCTCTTCGCACGTGTAAGGCATGTGGATATGTACAGCCCGTGCCCACGGGACCTCGGCTGTAACGAGATTCTCAATGTCTTTCCGGTGTGTCCGATTTTCACGGACGCGAAACCCAGGAAGGTGAATGATGTACAAAACAGTTTTGGTAGCGGCAATCTTTCTGCAGTGGCATGGTTTTCCGACTCCGGGAATCCCTCGAACGCCGGACGGCAAACCGAATCTCTCGGCGCCGCTTCCTCGCGCGGCCGACGGCAAACCGGATTTATCCGGCATATGGATGGCGACAAGGCCGCGATTCAACGTCGCACAGAGTCTCAAAGCCGGAGATTCCGTTCCTTTCCAGCCGTGGGCCAAGGCTGTATTCGATGAACGCCAGGAGAATAACTCGAAAGATGATCCGAGCGCCCGCTGCCTTCCCACAGGCTTAACCTTGAGAGCAACGCTTGCGACTCCGCTAAAGATCGTTCAGATTCCCGGATTGACATTGATCCTGTACGAATCGAGAACGACATTTCGCCAAATATTCACCGACGGCCGCCCGCTGCCGAAGGTTGTGGACTGGCCGGCATGGCAGGGATTCTCAATTGGTAAGTGGGAAGGAGATACGTTTGTCGTCGAGACCAGCGGCACTAACGGTAAGTTCTGGCTGGATCAGGCCGGTCATCCCGCCACTGATAGCTTTCGTTTGATCGAACGTTTCCGCCGCCGTGATTTCGGACACATGGATATCGAAATGACGATCGACGACGCGAAGGCCTACACCAGACCCTGGAACATCTCTGTCGAAATGGCACTGCAACCCGATACTGAATTATTGGAATTCATCTGTGAGGAAAACGAGCAGGACGCGCATCGTATGGTGGGCAAGTAGCGGACTGATTGTTGCGAGCATGGCGATGTGGTAGAGCGGGAGGATGAGCCGCACTCCACATCAGTTACAATACGCCGGGGAGTTCAGCCAAATGGGCAGGAAATCGAAATCAAGAAACAGACAGCACACCCAAAACATCAAGGAAGCGTCGCTGCGGAGTTCGCCAAATTGGCCACTACTGGCGATCAGCATCGCCGGAATGTTCTTGACTGCGTACCTCACGTATACGTCGTGGATGGGTCAATCCGTCCGGGGATGCTCAGCGGGAAGCGGGTGCGACGTGGTTCTGACAAGCCGATGGGCCACGACGTTCGGACTCCCGACGGCGTTCTGGGGTTTCCTGGCGTACGCGGGGATTGCAGCAATTGTTTTCATCAAGCGTACGGACAAACATTGGCGGTACGCTTGGACAGCTTCCCTTGTCGGTGCTGCTTACAGTGTGTACCTCACGACGGTTTCTCTCATGATTCTTCACGCAACGTGTCCGTATTGCCTGACTTCACTAACTTTGATGATCGCGTCTCTGGCACTGACGACCTATCAACGTCCGGCCGATCTCAAAAGTTTTTCATGGGGGTCATGGTTAATACGAAAGATATTTGTTGCTGCGATCTTCGTCTTTACTCTTCATCTCTATCAAGGCGTCGAGCCGCCTCCACCGGATGATCCACGCGCTCGGCCGCTGGCGGAGCATCTGACGTCGACCGGTGCCAAGTTCTACGGAGCGTCGTGGTGCGACCATTGTCAGCGCCAAAAGAAATATTTCGGAGATGCCGCCGATCTTCTGCCTTTTGTAGAATGCAAACCCGGAGGATCAAACGCGCCCGTAACTATTCCGTGCCGCGACCAAGGCATCACAAATTACCCGACCTGGGTCATCAAAGACCGGCGTATCGAGGGTGTCCTCACGTTGAGCGAACTGGCAGACTTGAGCGGTTTCAAGACTCAGACCGCCGGTTCGAACTAGCGGTACTTCCGCAAGAATCCAGTCGAATGGAATCTTCGCATCTTCTTGATAACAGCGCTGACACGAGTCGATTCTTTTCTGCTTTCTTCGCGATCGCAGAATCGACGGTATAGGCCTTCGGGTTTTTGCCTCAGATTTCTTTTTCCGGAGCGTACCGGACAACGTTCTTCTGGCGTTGTCGGTCGATGGGAAGTAGAGTCTGGAGGCTACCGTGAAAGAGGAGGCCGTAATGCGAAAACGAATCTTGTTGCTTGCGATGGCCATGAGTATCGCTGTCAGCTTAGGAACTGCTGAGAACCAGCCTTCGGTTGCACTGACAGGACAGGTCACGTCGGCCGAAGAGGGTTCAATGGAAGGCGTGCTCGTGAGCGCGAGGAAATCAGATTCGACGATCACAATCACAGTGGTCAGTGACGACCACGGCCGGTACCGATTTCCTGCCGCGAAACTGCAGACGGGACGGTACGCGCTGCGTATCCGCGCCATCGGATATGATCTCGACAGTCCTAGCGAGGTTGAAGTCAGGAAAGGCTCCACGGCGACGGCGGACCTCAAATTGACGAAAGCGCGAGATCTAGCATCGCAACTATCGAATTCCGAATGGCTTTTGAGCTTCCCCGGTACCGAGCAGCAGAAGGCCTCCATCCGTCGCTGCACCCACTGCCATACGCTCGAGCGGGTGGCACGATCGCGCTATGATGTGGACAAACTCACGTCCGTAATTCAACGGATGTCGACCTATCCACAACTATCATTTCCATTGATGATTCAGAAGCTTGTCGCGGCGCGCATTGGCGCTGGCGAAGATCCGCTCGAGCGGCAGCTGGCGGGGTGGCGGCGGCAGGCTCAATATCTGAGCACGATCAACTTGAGCGAATCGGAACACTGGGCCTATTCCTTCAAGACGCTTTCGCGGCCAAAAGGACGCGCAACCAAGGTTATCTATACCGAGTACGATCTGCCCAAGAAAACCAGGCAACCGCACGATGTGATCGTCGATTCACAAGGAATGGCATGGTACGCGAGCTTCGGCGAGCAGATCCTTGGAAAACTCGATCCTAAAAGCGGCAAGGTCACCGATTACGAGGTTCCCTTGCTCAAACCGAAGTTGCCGACCGGCAGCCTGGCCATACGCTTTGATGAGGATGAAAATATCTGGCTCGGGATGCAGTTCCAGGGCGGTGTCGCAAAGTTCGATAAAAAGAGCGAAAAATTCCAAACCTGGAGCCTGCCCTCGGAGCTGAACGGGGATCACGTCCAGATCAATCAGGTCAGCCCCGAACACCATAAAGTCGACGGCAAAGTTTGGTTGCAGGACGCCGGAACGTATACCGTTTTGCGTCTCGACGAAAAGTCCGGCAAATATGAAGTCTTCGAGCCGTTCAAAATTCCGCGACCGAATATCTATGATGTCATCTCAGACGCGCAGAACAACGTTTACTTCACCGTTTTCGGACGCGGCGACATCGGGCATATCGATGCGAAGACGGGAAAGATGACAACGTATCCGACACCAACGCCGGCTTCAGCGCCGCGCCGCGGGATGATCGATTCGCAGGGCCGCCTCTGGTTTGGTGAAAACAGCGCCAACAGGATCGGAATGTTCGATACGAGGACGGAGCGGTTCAAGGAATGGCTGGCGCCTAACGCCGAGTCCTGGCCCTACGATGTCACAGCCGATAAAAATGGCGAAGCCTGGTCTGGAGATGAGTTCAGCGATCGCGTGCTTCGCCTCAATCCGGAGACCGGCGAAATCGTGGAGTATCTCCTGCCCCGATTCACGAATGTCCGCCGCGTCTTCGTCGACAACTCAACGAAGCCGGTCACCTTTTGGGTGGGCAACAACCACAGCGCGTCGATCATCAAGCTGGAGCCATTGGACTAGCCCCAAACTGACGAATTCGGGGTCAGACGCTATTTTCTAGGCATGCAGACTGTTGCGCATTGAGCGAACCGCATTTCCGGAGAAATCTCCATAATTGCGACATGCCGGACGCGTTCCAATTCGTCATCCCAACTTGCTTAAAAACCGAGGAAGCGAGAATAGCGGCCGAGATCACACGTTAGAGACAGAAAGGACTGATCGGCTCTTCTGATAGGATAAATGGGTGACTCTATCGGGATTTCGAAACAGATTCTGCCTGGCGCTGGCGTTCCTGGCCATAGCTGCGGTCGCATCAGTCGCGCAGGCGCCTTCCAACCTGCCCGACACATCCGCCGCCTCCGTGGCGTCGTATGCGCTCGCGCAGCCGATGCCAGTCGATCCCGACGTGCTCGTTGGGACGCTGCCCAACGGCCTCCGCTATTACGTCCGCGCGAACGCCAAGCCGGCGCAACGCGCTG